>Ga0315282_10017226_pt1 | contig 10452 bp, 7 predicted proteins | sample YL17G07_20_MG_FD_203693 | JGI IMG/M metagenome (GOLD analysis project Ga0315282, IMG submission 203693) | Sediment microbial communities from Yellowstone Lake, YNP, Wyoming, USA - YL17G07_20 | ecosystem: Environmental > Aquatic > Freshwater > Lake > Sediment | place: USA: Wyoming | collected... | reverse complement strand
AAAGCCGGCCGCGCCCAGAGTGCCCCAGGCGGCGCCGGAATACCACGCCGGGGACTAGGTCGTGCCCTTTTCGCCGGCCTTCGCCAAGACGTCCGCAAACTGCTCGGACCATTGTTGCTCGACGTCCAGCGCCAGCGCGTAAGGAAGATATTTCTCGAAGAGCTCGGGCGTCTTCGACATCGGATACAACACGTTCATCCGGTCGCCTTCCACGGCGGCGAGGAACATCTTGAAGCCTTCGATCTGGTCGAGCAGCGCGCGCCCGGTGTGGGTGGGCGCCTTCAGGAAGATATGGAAGAGGTAGTTGACCAGGGCGATCAAGAGCAGGAGCACGATGACCGCCGCGGAGGTAGCGGACGCGAGGAAATACATTGCCGCGATCTCAGCGGCCAGGAAGGGAAGAGAGAAGAGCGTGATGAAAATGGCAAAGACAGATGCGGCCACCTTGTGACCTTCTCCTCCCAGGACGCCCTTCCAGGCGTGGAAGACTTGCGAGACCAGGAAGAAGACGCCCACGCTCCACCCCGTCAGCCAGACGGTCAGGAAACCAGCAATGACCTTCTGCTCCCCGGGAGCCGAGAGCGCAACAAACAACAGAACGAGAGCGGAAAAAATCAACCCGGGGATCAGGTAGCGCTGGTTGGTCAGGAAGTAGACTTTTTCGAGTTTCAGGCGCAGCGTCGTTTTCAGCGCTTCAAGGGCCGCGCCGATGCGAGAGTGGTTGACCTGCTGAAGCTCGATCTGGCTGGCGTTGCCGAGCAGTTTGTCGGCAACGCTCCTCTCTTCGGGAGCGAGCGCGGATTTTTCACCCTTCGCCCTCACGACCGTGTAGACGCCGTCCTTTTCCTTGAGGGCCACGTATCCCTTGACGGCCATGCTGATCATCGCGGCGGCGAACGTCTTGTGATCGAATCCCATTTGGGCGACGAAGCGCACGGCAGCGGGTGAGAAGCCGGAGGGAGGGGAATACAGGGGCATGATGACGCCCGCGGAGGGATCCTTACCGACGAAGAGCCAGGCGATGACGTAATACCCGAGCAAAATCAGCAGCCCGGCCAGCCCCACCAGCGTGCTCAGGTTGTCTTCAAGGAACCAGTTAATTTGCTGCTCGCGCGTCGGCGGCGCCACGAAACCTTTGGGCCAGGAGACGACGATGGTCAGGCCTTCTTCGCCGCCAAGGGGCTTGGTGGTCGTGAAGGTAGGGTGGCCTTGTGAGTCGATGGAGGATTCAAAGGCCCGGCCGAGTGAGCCCTGCGGGCCCGTGTAGCCGTCGAGCAGAATCGCTTCGCGGTGGATGCCGCCGGGAAGATTTACAGTGGCGGAGGCCTGGTCGATCGGAAAAGCCCACCCGTTCCCTGTAACGTTCCAATATAGTTCGTCATGGTCGGCGAAAAAGCCGAGTTCGCGCGTCACGCGGTAGGCCAGCAGGTAAGTGTATTCGCCGGGGTCCAGGAAGACGCTCTTCTCGCCGACGTAAATCCGCACGCCGTTGCTCATGCTTTCGGTGTGATAAGGCTCAGGTTTGCCATCGCGCTGCACTTCCAGGATCTCGAAGCCGACGACGAAGCGGTTGCCCGCCCGGTCGCGGTAGCGGGTGGGGAAATCGCGATAGATGCCGCGCTTGATCTGCTGGCCCAGGGCGCGCACTTTGATCGTCTCGCGGACTTCGAGCGTGGCGTCGGGGCTCACGGTGATATCGCTGTGGTAGCTGAGGATATGTTCTTCCTGTGAGGCATCTGGGACGCTCTCCTCTTCATCCTGCGCGATGAGCGGCGCGGGACGGGCGACCGCAAAGAGCAGGAGTGCGGCAAGCAGTCTCAGGAAACCGAAGAGCAGGGAATTCCTGCGCAACATGGCAGCCTCGATGGAGTCAGGATGGAGGGAGGGCGCTGCCCTCCCTGGCGCCTGTTAAGCATAAGGCCGCCGTCAAGATGCGAGAAGGGAAAGGGTGCGATGATGAGTGACCTGCCCATGAAAGCAGCGCGCAGAGCTGAGTGGCTTACTCCGGGAAGAAGATGCGTGCGGTGACTTTAATGACCAAGCGCCGGGGAATGAGGCGCTGGCTGAACAGGCTCAGCTTGTTCAACAGACCGGGGACGACCGTGCCGCCGCCGCGGTCGAGCGCCGCGAGTGCTGCCCGGACCACCGCCTCCGGTTCTTGCATGCCGCCAGGTAAAGGCGGCCGACCGTAATTGCTGGCGACGTGAAAATTCGTGCGTGTCCCGCCCGGACAGAGCGTCACGACGGTGATCCCGTAGGGCCGAAGTTCCTCCGCTAGCCCTTCCGAGAAGCTTGTCACGAAGGCTTTCGTCGCGCCGTAGACGCTCGTGTAGGGGACGGCTTGAAAGCCGGCCGTCGACGACACATTGATGATAGCGCCTCGGCGCGCCTCGATCATGGGAGGGAGGAGCAGGTGGGTTAGCTCGACCACCGCCTGCACGTTCAGGCGGATCATGGCGGCCTGGCGGTCGAGCGGCAGTTCCCAGAAGCGGCCGCGCGCCCCAAAGCCCGCGTTGTTGATGAGCAGGTCGATGGTGAGTCCGCGGTCTCGGAGCGTGGCGGCGAGTCGAGCGGCTGCCCCTGTCTCGCTGAGGTCAAGAGAAGTAGGCTCCACACGTACGTTACATGATGAGGCTAAGTATGTTGCCAGTTTCTGAAGTTTGTCCGTGGAGCGACCGACCAGTACCAGGTTGCGCCCGCGTGCGGCGAGCGCCCGTGCGAAACATTCGCCAATGCCGCTCGAGGCTCCCGTGATGAGCGCGTAAGCGGACGAGGCCATCAGTCCGTACCTCCTCGAAAGGGCAGGGGTGGTCTGCCTCTGTTCCCCCACGAGCGGACGCGCGCGCCGCTCGCACAGGCACGAGTGACGTGCCGGCTCCCGGAAGCCATCAGCCGCTCAGCCTCCGCACGGGTGGCGATACGCCCGCGCGCGCCTAATGCCGTGCAATTGAGCGCCGCCATGGCGTTGGCAAAATCCAGCGTCCGGCCCATTTCCCAGCCAGCGAGAATGGCGTAGATGAACGCCCCGTGGAAGACGTCTCCGGCGCCCGTGGTATCCACGGTCTCGACGACGAACCCCGGCGAATAATGGAAGCGTCCCTGCCAGTAGACCAGCGCACCATCACGCCCGAGCGTCATGCCCGGGGCGCGGATGCCGTATTCAACGGCCATGTATTCGAGGACTCGGAAGGGATCGTCCTGGCCGGTGACCGCCGGCAGAAAGTTGGCGGAGGCAATCAGGAAGTCGATATAGGGGAAGAGTTGCTCGACCCTCTTGTAGACGGTGTCCAAGTCCGCCGTCACCGGGATTCCCGCCTCGCGCGCCCAGCGCGCCGCTTGCAAGGCTGCCTCGACGTCGCAGCCATCAATGTGGAGCAGGCGGGCAGAGCGGATGGCTTCCTTCGGCACCTCGGTCGGCTTCATGGCCAGGCGAGGGTCCCGATCCCAAAAGACCGTCCGCTCACCCGTCCTCTCGTCCACGATGATGTAGGCGAGCTGGTTGGGCGTGTCGCGGGCTACACGCACGTGGCGGATATCGAGGCGCTCACGGCGGAGGCTGGCGAGCTGGATCTTCCCGCCCTCATCGTCCCCCATCTTCCCAATGTACCGACTCCTGAGCCCGAGCCGATGACATGTTACCAGCGCTGTCGCGACTTGGCCGCCGGGCTGCCGGGTCAGGGACGCGATCCGTTCTTTGCCTCCCAGGGCAGGGAATTCCCGGACCATCAGGACGGTGTCCGTGGCGTTCAATCCGAGACCGACAACATCGACTCGTGTGCTCGGCAAGTTCCCCATCCTCGGCACAAGCGGGAAGGGAATTTAACGCGGCGCCCGTCTGCCTGCAACACCTTTGTCTGGTTGAGAGCCCGAGGTGCGCGAGCAACCTGCCGCGAACGCGCTTCCGGTCAGGGTGGTGGGGCGTGGAGCCTTCCACAGGCCCGTCTGATAATATTCTCTGGCGTGCGTCTAGGTTAACATAATCTGTTTTCCACAAAACCCACTGTCTTTTCAACGGGTTCCTAGAGCAGAGAGACGCGCGTCTAGAAACCTGAGCAAAGCGCGGGAGAGGGCGGGCTAGCGCTGTTCCCTTCGAGTGATCAGTCGGGGCTCCGTCGCGACAGTCATTTGCGGGGCAAAGTTCGGAGTCATTGCGAGGCGTTCGCGGATCCCGGCACGCGCCGTCGCTGACCTCGTCGCGCATCGGACTACTTTTTCCTTCCCGCGCGGCGAGGCTTGTGTTAACTTTTTTGCTTTGTCGGCGCGTCGACATCGGGGATGCCTCTGCGCGAAACAGAAGCGGTCGTCCTCCGGACCTACCGCCTGGGAGAGGCTGACAAGATCGCGTCACTCTTCACCAGGCAGTTGGGACGGCTGAGGGCTGTGGCGGCGGGGGCGCAGCGACCCAAGAGCCGCTACGGCGGCACGCTCGAGCCTCTGAGCTACGTCCGCCTTTGGATTTTCGAGCGCGAGAATCGCGACCTGCTCCGCATCAACTCCGCCGAACTGATCGAGTCCTTCTTCGACATGCAGAAGGATTACCGGGTGCAGGTCGCCGCCCAGTTCGTGGCGGAAGTGGCGGACCGCTTTCTGCCCGAGCGCGAGGCCAACGATCGCGCGTTCCGACTGCTTCTCGCCGTCCTCCGCGCCATGAAGCGCTCGGGGGAGCTCAACCGGCCGCTGGTCTATTTCGATTACTGGCTGCTGCGGCTGGGCGGGTTCTTGCCGGATTTCGAGCGCTGTGTGTCCTGCGGCCGGGCGCTGGAGAGCGGGCCGGCCTATTTCGCGGCGGGTTCGGAAGGAATCCTCTGCCAGGACTGTCGGCCGTCGCAGGCGCAGCAATTCGCCTCACGTGCAGGGCTCGCTGGCATCACGTCGCATTGTCAGGCGACGCTCGACCGCTGGCTCGGGGAAGAGAAGCCACCCGAGGGCCTGCTTGAGGCGCGCCACTTCTTCGAGGAGCTGATCGAAGCGCACCTCGAAAAGAAGCTCATCACCCGGCAGATGCTTTCAGAAAGTGAATAGGACACAGCCACGGTCTGGCTCGCGCACGTTGTCGCTGGTTGTGAGTTGTAGGTTGTCTGAGGACCGGGGTTGCAGGGGAAATGCCGATACCCTCACACCTTGCGAGGTAGTGACAACCAACGCCCGACAACGGACTACTGGTAAATTGGATTTATGTCGAAACTCAAGAGAAACCTCAAGATCTCAGCTTCAACCAAAGGTTTAAGTTTCCAGGACATGTGTTTGCGCCTGAGCGAGTTCTGGGCGCGGGAGGGCTGCGTTCTTGCCTTGCCCTACGATCTCGAAGTGGGCGCGGGAACGATGACCCCGGAAACGTTCCTGCGCGTGCTGGGTCCCGAGCCGTGGCGAGTAGGTTATCTCCAGCCCTCGCGCCGCCCCGCCGATGGGCGCTATGGGGAGAACCCCAATCGCCTCCTCAAGCACACCCAGATGCAGGTCATTCTCAAACCCCCTCCCAGCGATATCCAGGACGTTTACCTCGCGAGCCTCAGCGATCTGGGCATCGACCTGCGGCACCACGATATCCGCTTCGAGGAGGATAACTGGGAAGCGCCTACGCTCGGCGCCTGGGGCATCGGCTGGCAGGTAATGCTCGACGGCCTGGAAATCACCCAGTTCACTTACTTTCAGCAGTCGGGCGGGGTGGACCTCGAACCCATCAGCGTTGAGCTGACCTACGGGATGGAACGCCTCACGGCGTTCCTGCAGGGTGTGGACAACATCTACGACGTGCGCTGGAACGACACGGTCACTTACGGCGAATTGCGGCAAGAAGAGGAGCGCGAGCTTTCCGTCTACGATTTCGAAGCCGCAACGCCCGAGACCTGCCGGACGCTTTTCGAGCTTTACGAGGGCGAGGCCGGGCGTCTGCTCGCGTCGTATACCCTCGAGGACGGCGACCGCTTCCCGCTCCGCAAGGCTTACGATCTGACGCTCAAATGCTCGCACCTGTTCAATATTCTCGACGCCCGCGGCGCCATCAGCGTCACCGAGCGCGTCGCACTGATCGGGCGCGTGCGCAAACTCGCCTGCGACGTGGCGAGGATCTACCTCGACCGCAAAACCGCGATTGTGGAGGCACTCCCGGCGTGAAGGAACCGCAGACGCTGCCACTCCTGGTCGAAATCGGCTGCGAGGAAATCCCCGCGCGCTTCCTGGACGGCGCACGCGACGACTTCGGCAAGGCGCTGCTGGAGGCTCTGGAAGAAGCCCGTCTGCTTCCTCCGCAAGGCCGAGCGGGGAAGTGGTACTCGACGCCGCGACGGCTCTCCGTCTGGGTCCCGAGCGTCCTCGAACGCCAGCCGGACCAGGTGGAGGAGATCGTTGGCCCGCCGGTCAAAGTCGCCTTCGATGAGGCCGGGAATCCTACCCGCGCCGCGGAGAGCTTTGCGGCCAAGAATAACGTTCCGCTCCAGGACCTCGTCCGCGTGACCACCCCCAAGGGTGAATACCTGGCCGCGCGCAAAACCCTGCGGGGGCGCCGCGCCCCGCGACTGCTCCGAGAGCTTATCCCAGGCGTGGTGGCCGGCCTCAGCTTCCCCAAGAGCATGTATTGGACGGAGAAGGCAGGACCGCGCTTCATCCGTCCGATCCGCTGGATCCTGGCGCTGCTCGGCGAGGGGCCCAAGGCGCGCGTGGTGCCGTTCAAGATCGCCGGCGTGAAGTCTTCCGACGTCACCTACGGCCACCGGGCTTACATGCGGAAACCGGTCCGCGTGCGAAGCTTCAAGGAGTACGAGAAGAAATTGCGGCAGGCGCACGTGGAATTCGACCCGGAACGCCGCCTCGCGGCGGTGCGACAGAAATCTAAAGTGTTACTTGAAGGCAAGCTCAAGCGGGTCGAAGATCCCAGCCTCGAGCGCTGGATCGTCAATTCCACGGAGTGGCCTTCCGCGATCCGCGGCAGCTTCCACGCACGCTTTCTGCATCTGCCTCGCGAGATCCTCATCACCGTGATGCGTGACCACCAGAAGTACTTTGCGGTCGAAGAGAGTCGAGGAAAGCTCCAGCCTTTCTTCGTCGCTCTCCTGAATATGGACCACGACGCACGCGGGCTCATCCGGCGGGGGCACGAGGGGGTGCTCGCGGCGCGTTTTGCGGACGCGGAGTTCTTCTGGAACTCCGACCAGAAGGTGCCGCTCGCCGAGCGCTTGGAGCGGCTGGCGCGCGTGACCTATCAGGCCGAGCTGGGGAGCTATGCAGACAAGGTCGAGCGCATGAAAGCCTTGGCACGCGAAATCTGCTCGGCGCTCGAAGGGCAGGGCAGAATGACGGCCGAAGAAACGGCCTGGGCGATGCGCGCCGTCTCGCTCGCCAAGTGCGACCTGACCACCCAAATGGTGCAGGAGTTCACCGAACTCCAAGGCATCGTGGGTGGGCTTTACGCCACCGCACAGGGCGAACGGCCCGAAGTCGCCGAGGCGATCTACGATCACTACAAGCCTGAGGGGCTCGAAGATCACTGCCCGCGGAGTCTCGCCGGCGCGGTGGTTTCGCTCGCCGACAAAGTGGATAGCGTGGCGGGGGGATTTGCCGCCGGGAAAGAACCGACTGGGTCGAGCGACCCGTTTGCACTGCGCAGACAGGCAAACGGAATAATTAAAGTATTGGTTGAGCATTCGATCCAGCTCCCGTTCAAACCCCTTGTAGGCCTTGCCTTAAACAGCTTGACGGTGGACTGGAAGAAGCCCCAGCATGAGGTCTTCAGTTCCGTTGTGGGTTTCCTTGAGGAGCGGTTGCGGTTCTATCTGGAGTCGGTCCGCAAGCTGCGCTACGACGCGGTGCGCGCGGTCCTGGCCGTGGGCTCCGACATTCCCCTGGACGCCCTGCGGCGTGCGGAGGCCTTGGAAGGGTTACGCGGCAGCGAGGACTTTGAGGCTCTGTGTGCCGCTGCCAAGCGCATCAAGAATATTCTCGCCAAGTCGGCCACCGCCAGCGACTGGGCGCCAGGGGAGGTGGACGCGGCTCTGCTCGAAGCTGGCCCCGAGCGCAAGCTTGCCCAAGCCTACGAGCGAGCCGCTACCCGGGCACGGGAATTGACGGAGGCGGGTGAGTACGGGAAAGCTCTGGAAGCGATCGCCGGGCTGCGGCCGGCCGTCGATAAGTTTTTCGACAAAGTTCTGGTGATGGCCGAGGACCGCACGGTGCGGCAGAACCGGTTGCGCCTGCTGGGCAGGCTCGACGAGCTTTTTTCCGGCATCGCGCTTTTCGCCGAGATCGCCGCAGGCTCGGCCGATGTCGACGCGTCGACATGAGAGAGACAGTGAATAGTGGCCAGTGACGAGTGAACAGCAAGCGACTCTGGTCACCAGTTTCCAGTTTCGAATTTCGGTCGGCTGAAAGCTGACCGCTACAAAGCAAAGGAGCAGCATTCATGGACAAGTACGTTTATTTCTTTGGCGGCGGGAAAGCCGACGGCCATGGGGACATGAAAGATGTCCTGGGCGGCAAAGGCGCCGGACTCGCCGAGATGACCAACGCGGGCCTGCCCGTCCCGCCCGGCTTTACCATCGCCACCTCCGGCTGCCGGCTCTATTTCCAGGCCGGCAACAAGACGCCGGACAACATCAACACCGAGGCCTTCCAAGCCCTCGATAAGCTCGAGTCCCTGCTCGGCCAGAACCTAGGCAACGCCGAAAAACCTCTTCTGGTGTCCGTCCGCTCGGGCGCCAAGTTCTCCATGCCCGGCATGATGGACACCATCCTCAACCTGGGGATGAACGATAAGGTGGCGGAGGCTATCGCCCGCAAGACCCGGAACCCCCGCTTCGCTTACGACAGTTACCGCCGCTTCATCCAGATGTTCGGCAACGTGGTGATGGAAATCCCCAAGAGCAAGTTCGAGCACGTCTTCGACGGGCAGAAAAAGAAAAAGGGCGTCAAGCTCGATACCGACCTCACTGCGGATGACCTGAAGCAGGTGATCGCGGAATACAAGAAGGTGGTTAAGAAGGAGGCAGGCAAGGACTTCCCGCAAGAACCTAAAGTACAACTTGAAATGTCCATCGAGGCCGTCTTCCGCTCCTGGTACAACCCCCGGGCGCAGACCTACCGGCGGCTGAACAAAATCTCCGACGACCTCGGCACGGCCGTCAACGTCCAGACGATGGTGTTCGGGAATATGGGCGATAGCTCGGGTACTGGCGTGGGCTTCACGCGCGACCCGGCAACTGGCGCCAAGGAGTTTTATGGCGAGTTCCTCATGAACGCTCAGGGCGAGGACGTGGTGGCGGGAGTCCGCACGCCCGTCCCCATCAAGGAACTCGAAAAGATCATGCCGGACGTCTACAACCAGCTCCGCGAGATCACCACGCGCCTGGAGAAACACTACAAGGACGTCCAGGACTTCGAGTTCACCATCCAGGAAGGCAAGCTCTACATGCTGCAGACGCGCAACGGCAAACGCACGGGGCCCGCTGCCGTGCGCATCGCCGTGGAGATGGTGAAAGAGGGTCTGCTGACGGCCCAGGAGGCGCTGCTGCGTGTCGAGCCCGAGCAACTGAACCAGTTGCTGCACCCGGTGCTCGACGAATCGAAACCGCTCAAGGTGGTCGCCAAGGGGCTTCCGGCTTCCCCCGGCGCGGCAGTCGGCCGGGTGGTCTTTACCGCGGACGAAGCGGTGCTGGAAGGCCGGGGGCACCCCGTCATCCTGGTGCGGGCCGAGACGGTTCCCGATGACATCCACGGCATGGAAGTGGCCGTGGGCATCCTCACTTCGCGCGGCGGCATGACCTCTCACGCGGCCGTCGTGACGCGCGGCATGGGCAAGCCTTGCGTCGCGGGCTGTGGGGAAGCGGACGTGGACGACAAGCGAAAACAAATCCGCATCGGGCCCCACGTGGTTAAGGAAGGCGACTGGCTGACCCTCGACGGCTCCACAGGCCGAGTGATCCTGGGGAAGGCGAATCTGGTTGAGCCAGATCCCCACAGCGGCGTGTTTGCCGAGTTCATGAATTGGGCCGACGAAAACCGCACCCTGGGTGTGCGCGCCAACGCCGATATCCCGCGTGACGCCACGGTGGCGCGGAATTTCGGCGCGGAGGGCATCGGGCTGTGTCGCACGGAGCACATGTTCTTCGCCCAGGACCGCCTGCCGCACATGCAGCGCATGATCATGGCCTGCAAGGACACGCCGGACGAGAAAGAAGCGGCCAAGTACGAGAAGGAACGCCGCGCCGCGCTCGCCAAGCTTCTGCCCATGCAGCGCAAGGATTTCTTCGGGCTCTTTAAGGCCATGAACGGCCTGCCGGTCACCATCCGCACGCTCGACCCGCCGCTGCACGAATTCCTGCCCAAGCGGGAAGAGTTGATGGTGGAGATCGCCATACTGGAAGTGAAGCGTAAGACAGGAGCGAAGCTCAATCAGCTCAAGAAGGTGCTGGCGGTAGTTGAAGGATTACATGAATTCAATCCCATGCTCGGCTTGCGCGG
>Ga0315282_10017224_pt1 | contig 10452 bp, 9 predicted proteins | sample YL17G07_20_MG_FD_203693 | JGI IMG/M metagenome (GOLD analysis project Ga0315282, IMG submission 203693) | Sediment microbial communities from Yellowstone Lake, YNP, Wyoming, USA - YL17G07_20 | ecosystem: Environmental > Aquatic > Freshwater > Lake > Sediment | place: USA: Wyoming | collected... | reverse complement strand
AAGACATCATACAAGCCAACCGCATCTATCCAACATTCGAAGCTATGAAGAAAGAGATCTCAAAAACGCTGAGGACAAAGAGATTCAGGTTAGATATAGTCAAATACTTATGTTAGTTACTATAGTATCGGGTAAGTCATTGGAGGCACGAAATCAGACGCTGATCGTATCATGATGCTGGGGATGACTCTAACTGGAGTCGCTGCCGAGGCAGCCAACCGTATGCGATTCCCGGAGGCCTATGCCCACCTTCGAAGACACGTAACAAAGTCACAAGTACTGATAGTAGTCTATCACAGGGTCTGCCCCAAGGAAGATCCTTGGTCCGATGTGGGGACAGACAGGATAAGTCCTTCGTGCTTTGAAACGCAGGTAGCTTTTTTCCGCAAGAACTACCAAACCCTCTCCCTCAGCGAGCTGGCTGAGTGCATAGTGAGGAAGGAATTCCCTCGCAGGAAAGCGTTAGTTATCACATTCGACGACGGCTACGCTGACAATTATGTCCATGCTTATCCGATTATGAGAGAGCACTCCGTTCCGGCGACAATGTTTCTCAGCACGGGCCATATTGGCACGGGCAAGCTCCTCTGGACGGACAAAGTCAGGTACACTGTCATACATTCTCGTTCAAGGCGATTGGATCTGGAGGAGCTAGGGAGCTACAGTTTGGGGTCCTATTACCAGAGACTGCGGGTCGGAAAGACGATTGGTGAAAAGCTCAAGCTTCTTCCTAACGGACGAAGGAACGCCATCATAGAGAAACTGGTCGCCATCTCTAGAGTAGAGATTCCTGGCGAACTGTGCGACCAGCTTCTCCTGTCCTGGGAGAAAGTGGCAGAGATGAGCAGAAACGGAATTGATGTTGGAGCTCATTCGGTCACTCATCCTATTCTGACCAAGATGCCGTTGGAGCAAGCAAGAACCGAAATCTTGCAGTCTAAGAAGGAGATTGAGAGAAGACTTGGAAAGGCAGTCCGATTTTTCGCCTACCCAAATGGGGACTTCAACACCCAAATAGCCAATTTGGTCCGGGAGAGCGGCTTTGTTGGTGCCTGTGCAGTTGGTAATAGGTGGGTGGGTCCTCACGCTGGCACGTACCGACTGTGGCGTGTCGTCGCGACGGAGGATTTCAACAAGTGTATGATTCTATTCTCGGGATTCTGGGGAGATTTGCAGGTCTTCGTCAAAAGGACCAGTGACAACATGTAGTGGAAGGCGAGAAGTGGGCGTTTTCACTCAAGTCTTGGACATCCCGACGCAGGGTCTACGATTGTTACATGCAATAAGACAGTAGCAGATTCAGTATTTCGTGATCCTGCTCGCCATGAGGCTGGTCTTAAGGATTATGATGAATTCATATGAAAGCAAATATGTGCGCCAAACATAAGTGGACAGGGTGGACACCGATTACAGACTGCACCATCACTTTCTGCATCATGACATTGCACAGAACGGCATGGTTGAAAAGGACCCTGTTGTCTATCCAGGAATATTGCCCAGTACCATACACGGTCAAAATACTCAGTCAGGGCCCTCCCGACAGAGATTTAGTTGATCTTCTGAAGAACTTTGACGATCGTTTCGAACTGATCACGTCACCTATCAATCTGGGTTACGGCGGCGGTCGACGACTCCTCGCAGAACTAGTCAGGTCCAAGTACACGATGATGCTAGACGATGATGTATATCTGACCGAAGGCTCAATCGCAATCGCTCTTAGAGTTCTCGAACGGAACGCAGACATAGGCGCTGTCAGCATGCCTTTGTATGACATTGACGGACACATGATTGGTAATGGTGGTCGGAACATTTCGATCCAGAACGGCATCATTCACAGGCGCTCATTGAGGTTGGACTTTGACAAGGAATGGATAGAGGCCAACGATCTTAGCGCAGGTGCGATGCTGTATAGAACTGAAATGGAACGGTGCTTCTCTTGGGACCCTGAGTCAGGTTATTTCGAGGACTTGGACAAGTCTCTCCAAATCATGAGATCAAGCTGGAAGCAAGTGATTGTGCCCAGAGGAAGATTGATCCACGACAGGTCTTGGTTCATGACCGCTGCCAGCTATAGAAAAGTGAGGTTCGACGGCGTATACATGTACCGGTCCTATAAGTTCGTGCACAAGAAGTGGAGACTGAGGTTTGATCTCAAAACCCACCTATTATTCGAGCTAGTGTATCCCTTTCTGACTCTAACGAAGTGCCTATGGCTCTCCTCTGCTTTTGCCTGGTTCCTTCATAAGAGGGCGATTCAACACAAAGTCAAGTACTAGTTGCATGAAACTTGTGGGAAACATGGCTGTTGCGAGTTGAAGCGAAGGTAATCTGTCAAAAGAATCCCACCAGCTCACAATGGCAGAAACAGGCGTTTTTCCAACGCACTATCAGAAACGCCCAAAGTCTGGAACGTGAACCAAATGACACAATTATGGATGTCTATCAGTAGTCGTCAAACAGAACGTAACCACGAACTGCCGTTGAATCTTCCCGTATCTCTTGAGGGGAATATCGATGGGACATCGCTGCGTTTTATCATGTCAGGGTGTTGTGCTTCGTCTACATCAGTCAGCGGGGGATCGTCCAAGTCGGACAATCACGCTCTCTCTTGCATATCAGCGAGTGACATTACCATCGAGATTAACTCCTTGTCTAGCAGCATCCTGATTCAGGTTCCACTCACAGCACTGACTGGGATCTATTTGCAGACCGAACCAGGAGGGCTCAAGTTGTCAACTGATCTCAGGTTGTTGTATAATAGTGGCATGCAGCTTGATCAGCGCGCGCTCTATTCTCTGCTTCAGTTCGGTGCAATGATCCAACCGCTTACGCCGTGGCGACAGATAAGCCGGTTGACGCCAGGCAAAGTCTATGACATTTCCGGAGACGACCTTAATATGGCCTCCAGAACTTGCTCAAAACTGTGCGCCTCTGGAGACCCCGCGGATGGGACATTGCCGGCACTTCGACAATGCGAGGAACTGGCTACTACAAGTCGAAGCTATGGTATGCAATGGGCTGGAGACAGACACTATTCATGGCAAGGGACGTGGCGGAATTGTGCGCAACCCGGCTCTCTTGATGAGACGGGAAGTCGAAGAGTCTTGAACTAGCTCTTCTTCTAAATGCTCCCTTGCTCAGACAATCAGAACCAATCGTGCCACCTAGGGCAGAGGATATTTCAGCTTTCCGTCGAAGTACTCTGGAATAGGTACGCCGAGGGTGTGCAGAATCGAGGCTCCAACATCCCATGGTCTTATATGCCCCAGCGCAGAGGCAGGATGCGTTAGTCCAGAGTTTGGTCGATAGTGGACAAAAATGCCTTCTGGCCTATGAGTTCCCGACATGGCGGTTTCGTAGGCGCTTTCTCTGGTCAACACATGGTAGCCCAAGCTCGGTAGGAGAAGCAGATCTGCTGCTCGGTACAAATAAGGCCCTTGCAGTACGTCCTCCCTTTTCATGACTTTTTCAAAGATCAAGCTTCTTGTAGTCCTGTCGGTCAACTCGCTGAGTTTTGTCGTCAAGTACTCTCGAATTCTCTTTTCGGCGACGAATATCCCTGCCCAGCCCCTTGCGTAAGCCAAAGACTTGCCGATGTCCAATTGTCGTTCGAGTTGTCCGCTCTCCGGGACATAAGTCCTGATCACCTCCTGCAAGAAAGCCGGGAGGGCTCTGAAGAAGGGTGGCCACAAACCCCAAACGTCGCGTGCGCCCTCTTTTGTGATCTTCAACTTCGCTAAGACTCTGGAGAGAGGAGACTCGTTGTAGACTGCGAGGTCAAGTTCTCTGAGCCATTCAGAGATGCGAAAGAACGTCTTGCAGGGGCCGAATCCGTGGTCCGACACTACTATTAGATCAGCGTTGTGATCCTTCGTGTATTCGAGATAATCGCCAAGTATATTGTCGAGTTTGCGATAGTATTCGGAAATCGCGGCGCTATCATTCCACCAGAAATGCTGAAGTCTATCCGTCATCGTGAAAATCACCGCAAGTAGGTCCCAATCGAAATCGGATGCGACATGTTTGCTTACTCGGTAAGTCTTCTCTGTAAGGTCTCTGAGTATGTTGAGGCTATTCTCTCTCATGGTCCAATCGATGTCTGGGGGGATATCGCATTCATACCCTCCCGCTACTTCATCTATTTCGTGCTTGAGCTCCTTGGGGTAAATCCAATTCGCAGATCCTGGAGGGGTCATAAGCCCGGTGATCATTATTCCGTTTACATGCTCAGGGGGATAAGTCACAGGATCATTGATCACGACACATCTACGTCCTACTTCAGATACTATCTGCCAAATCGTCTTGCACATACGGTAGTGAGAAAGGGAGGGTACGAATCCATCTGCTTCGCGGAGAATGAAGTCGACAATACCGTGCTTGCCGGGATTGACACCAGTGAACATGCTGGTCCAAGACGGGGCAGTCAACGGAGGCACTGTGGACATCAGTGTGTCCGACACACCTTTCGTGACAATTTCATGAAAGTGCGGTAGTTCGCCTTTAGAAATCAAAGGCGACAGTACGGTCCATGTGGCTCCGTCAATCCCCATCAGAACGAGTTTCCTGCGTATGTGACCTCACCTCTGCGTCTCAAGCTGGGAGTGTACGCAATGCACACCTGACACCGTGAGTCGGCACTATCTTCATGGATATCCACAAGAGAAGGCTTTGTATGGGCCTATGAGCCCGTCAACCGAATAGTCTAGGTTCCCGCGCAGTAAAGCACACAGGCCTGACTCAGTTCTGTAGCTCTTTCAGAACCTCCTTACTTACTTCAACCACCCGGCTAGCCTGTTCATCTGTCATCTGGCTGAACATCGGAGGGTTCGCCATACGAGCGCCCAGCCGTTCAGCCACGTCAAAACGATAGGTTCCCTGTACGAAATCATGGAAGGCGGGTTGCAGATGCAGTGGAGGCCAATAGACCTCGCCTCCATACGCCACTCCGCGCTGCCTGCACAAGGCCTTGAATTTGTCCCTATTCACATTCGTTGGCAAGAAAAGAGTGTACTTGTAGTAGTTGTTGAGTTGATTTGTCGGCGTTGGTATGTGCTCGATTCCAATGGCCTCGAAACCCTCATCGTATATCTTGGCAATTCTATTCCTTCTTTCAATGAATTCGGGTAGCCTCCGTAGCTGGAGGATTCCCAAGGCTGCACATATCTCAGGCATCCTCCAGTTGAACCCCAGCTTGACGATCTTGTTGCTATTGAAACTCTCTTTGCCTTGATCCCTGAGAATCCTTGCATTATCGGCAAGCTTTTCGTCATTTGTAGTTATCATACCACCTTCCCCTGAGGTGATCACTTTCGTGGGGTAGAAGCTGAAACAACCAGCCAATCCCAAAGACCCTGCTACCTTTCCGTTGATCTTGGAACCGTGGGCGTGTGCGGCGTCCTCAATCAGAAAGAGACCGTGCTCATCGCAGACCGTCCTGATGCTGTCGATCTCGGGACAAACCAGCCCACCAATGTGCACTGCGATAACTCCCCTGACTCTTGGACCGATTGCTTTTCTCACGATCTCAGAGTCGATTGTCAACGCTGCAGGAGAGACGTCGGTTATGACGGGTTTTCCTCCAGCGAAAACAACCGCGGCACCGGTTGCAGCGAATGTGTTGGTCGGGACTACTACCTCATCGCCCCTCCTCAGCCCAGAGGCTCTAAGCGCAATCTCGAGGGCGCTTGTCCCCGAGTTTACGGCGATTGCGTGTCGAACTTTGACGAAATCCGCGAACTGACGCTCGAAATCTCTTGTGTACTCCCCGAGCGTGAGCATCCCTGACTTGAGAATCTTTTCCAAAGAGATCTTCATTTCTTCAATATCAGATGAAGGGAAGTATGGCTTTGCAGGCGGAATGATATCATGTGACATCGATATCTCACTCTTGACACATAGTTGGCACTTGAACGACTTGAGTCATTACTAAGGTTGTTGTGCTACAGAGATCTAGAAAGGTCTTTGGGGTCCTCTATGACGTTCTTCTGCAAAGCGTGGAACCGAAGAGATGTGCAGAATAATATTGAACCTGCAACCCCTCCGTTTCGTGAACTGGAACATCGTAGGAATTAACGGATCTAGGCTATTATCTCAGTTGATTGGCTGACTATCGCCTCTTGAAGGTGACGACAGAGATCCCCCCGGCTTGATCAAGGAGCAAATTGCTTGTGCACACGAAACCCGCATCTTGAAACTTGACGACCAAAGATTCCTTGGTCTCGGAGTCGTGCACTTCTATTAAGTACGTGCCGATGAGCCTGAGGATCTCGTTGTTAACACCTAGTAGGCTCTTCTCGGCGCCTTCGCAGTCGAACTTGGCTATCTCGGCATGACTCTCCTGGATCACACTGGCAACATCTCTCACTCGAATTGTAATCTCTCGTATGCCCTTGCTCCGAAGTCCAAAAGTGCAATCCAGTGTATTGTATCTGATTACATTGTACCCATCGCGATCAGCTATGCCTTCCTCATGGAGTTCAGCATCGATACCGTTTAGCATCAGGTTCATCTTGATAAACTCGTGGTAGAATATGACCGGTTCGTAGACTATGATCTTCCTCGCGCCCCAGGTGGAGAAGAGCACCGCTGTGTCGCCAATGAATCCGCCGACATCCAATACAACTTTATTCTTGCACTCACACTTGTAGATTCTATCTAGTCGTTCGTTGCCGACGCCCACGAGGTCTGCTGGCCCTACCAGTTTGATCTTGTCTCTCTCAACCAGCAAGAACTCACCCAATCTTCCTACAGTGTAACCCTTATCCACCATTCTCCTAGCAGCGACATATTCCGGCCAACTTAAGCTCACCGTAGTACCATTCCTAAAGACTATGGCTCTGTTATCCTGATTTCTGAACACGCGCGCTTCGAATATCAGAGCCAAGGCATCCCAAAAGTTGGTTGTCGTCCGAATGATAACCAAAAATGTCTTTGCGGCTTCTCGCAGCACACGCAGAGCCGAGCGTGGATAATACGAGACGCTCCGCCGGTGTGGGATTTCGCAATGAGACATGGTCGGTCCTACCCTAATCCAATAATGTTAAGGCCATTCATGTCATGAAACTGCCGTAGTTATACAGAAAGGTACTTCTAAAAAGGCACCCGTTCCCTAAAATAGCTGGTGCCGGCGATATATTGAAGTGTCCTGGAAACCGTTGCGTATCAATCGTAATCCTTACCAAGAACTCGGCATCGACCCTTGAACGGTGTTTGAAGTCCGTTATCAATCAGGAGCCGGGCGAGATCTTGGCCGTGGACGCAGTGTCGAGTGACGCAACCCTCGAAATCCTGAAGCGCTACGGTGCTAGGATACTCGTCGATACGATAGGGTCATTGGGGTATTCCCGACAGCTTGGTGTTGAAGCGGCAAAAGGCGTCTACGTGATGTTTGTCGATAGCGATGTCGAACTGGGTTACAGCTGCATAACAACCTTGCGCCGCGAGTTAGAGGGTTTTGGTTGGGTAGGTATTCATGCAAAGATACTCAGCCGCGAGAACGGAAGCTACTGGCAAAGCGCGGAGGATGAGAACTTCTCGCTCTATTTCAATCATATCGGTCCTAAGGCCCATATTGGGACCATAGCAGCAATGTTCAGAAGAGATGCTTTAGTAAAGTGCCCATTCGACACGAATCTGACTTTATCATCAGAAGACATAGATGTCTGCGTCCGACTAGGCAGAGATGGATACAAAGTAGGTGTATCGAGCGCGATTGCATACCACCTTCATCGACGAGCGTTCCTGTCATTTGTTAGGCGACGCTTCAACTATGGGCTAGGAGACGCTCAGTTCGCAATCAAGTATGGGGCGATTCGAGAAAAGGTGGTTGGCGATGCTGAAACTGCGGTTTCTCAAACCATTCGCAGTGTGGTAACCGGGAAGTTACATCTTGTTCCATATTGGTTGACTAGTCATGTTGCTTCGTTTCTCGGCCTACTCGTAGGTCTGTCCAGGACTCGTAAGACGCTGAAACCGCCGTCAGGCCACAAAGTCTCGGAACATGTTCGTTCCGTGGAAGTATAATGGTGAAGGTACGAGTGCAGCTGCAATTCCTCACCGGTGGCTTGTGTCCGGTATGTTCAGCGGTCAACCGGAATGACGCCCTTCGTTCAGTGTTGCCAAGCATTCTCGAACATTGATGTTGAAACGTCTAGACGAAGCTTTCAACAGAAAGAATAAAGCCACGACACGACCGCTGGCTTCTAGCTTGAGGTGCAAGAAGCTTGAGCCGTCATTGTGTCGCAATTATCGGAGGGGCAGGCTATGTGGGAGCCACACTGGCAAGACATCTCAGCGACGCTAATGAGGTCAGAGTGCTCGACAAGAATCCGGTGCCCAAAGACATTCAGGACAAAGCAGAGTACGTGTCATGCGATGTGTGCGACCATGGCAATGTCAGGTCGGCCTTGCAGGGTGCCGAATTGGTTATTCACACCGCCATAATTCAGATTCCGCAGATCAACGAAATGAAGCGACATGGATATGCGGTAAATGTAACTGGGATCCAGAATGTATGCGAGGCCGTGGATGAGATACAGTCGATTAAGGGGGTGCTCCTGACCGGTTCATGGCACGTTTTTGGCGAGAAAGATCTCAGAGGCACTGTGGACGAGGCCTTCGGGTCAAGGCCCGACAAGATAGAAGATAGAGGTAGGTTCTACGCTCTCTGCAAGATCGCGCAAGAAACCATCGTACGAGCTTATGATGAGATGTCAGAGAAAACCTATGGGGTCATAAGAATCGGAACTGTGCTAGGGGAAGGCATGCCTGAGAAGACGGCCGCCAACATATTCATATCAAAAGGCCTCAAAGGCGAACCGATCACCCCCTACAAGAACACCATGCATCGACCAATGTTGTACGTGGATGTGAACGATGTTTGCAGGGCATTCGAAGCCTTTGCGAATAGGATCCTTGAGAACAGAATCGACAAGAAAGGAGGAAGCCTCGATCGAATCGTCAACTTACTTTGGCCGACGCCGGTTACCATACTGGAACTTGCCAATATTGTGAGAGATAGAATAATCAGTCATTCGTCAGGAAGAATAAGCCCAGAAATACGCGTCGTCGATACGGGTGAACCGGTCCTGAACAGTGAGGATGACAAGAAGATGATCAAAGTGGATATCAGCAGGGCAAAGGATTTCCTGGGCATGACAAGACTGAACAGTCCTGAGCAGACAATAGACAGACTCGTTGAAAAGATGATGCGCAAATAGGTTTCCGTACATCAGAAAAGTATGTGCTCCTAGGACGCGATCGGCTCCTAGTCATCATCCCCGCAGTGGCTGCTCAACAGTCATCGGTCCAGCGACAACAATGATGCTGTGCAGTTTTCTTACCCACCTCAAATGAATGACTTGCATGCGGGTCTCATAGTAAACCCTCCGGAGATACGCGAAAGAGAACCCAAGGCGACTGTGTGAAGGAACGCGGTATCCCTTGAGGAGTCGGCTCAGAACTCTGCAGCTAATCATTCTATTCCTTGCCGCAAAAGGAACTGAATCAAGGATTAGGTCTCGGATCCCGAGGATCAGCCTCCACCTTGTGTCATGATCGAGTGCGTCGAGCCAGTCATAGTGCTTCCAAGTAACGAAGGAAATTCCGTCGTTCTCATTGATTATCCGGCGCATCTCCCCTACCACTGCTCCCGGATTGGGCACGTACTGCATCGTCTCGACACACTCCATGGCATCGACAACGCCGTCTCGAATTGGCAAGTCATCTATGTCGCCCAGTATGAGTTCCGCACCAATCTCTTTGCACTCGTGGAGGTTTCCTATGTTAATGTCAACACCAACAACCTCTTTGGCCCCATTGCGAAGGTAATCCCGCAAGTAGCCTCCCAACCCACAACCGAGCGAGAGACAGATTTTGCCCTTCGGTTTCAATGCTATCATGCACAAGAAACGCGTCTTAGCGACTTCCAACGGATGTTTATCTACGTAAGCCGAGTAGGTCCCCTCACGGGAGGAATCCCTGAAGTATCGCTTGACCATATCTCGATTCGAGATGCTCTTTTCGTTGCGCAAGGAAGCGAGACGTTCGGATAAGAGACTTCCCGATCTCAAACCTATTTCGCTCGCCCCTGATTACGATCCACACGATCATACGTTATAGTTAACAGTTGAGGAGAAGCTGAGCAGATGAACCATTTCTCTTGTGTGGGCTATTCTCCGACCAACGGTAACTAGTATTCAAGTAGTGGAGACTGCAGCACGAGACAAGGATCGCCCCTAAGCAGTTGAGGGGTGACTTTGCATCAATCGAGGGACAAGGGCTTAGGTTCCATTGCTGGCATTGCCGTTACGATGCTGTCGCTCGCTCTAGACCCACTCATGAAAGATGTTGTGGTCTAGGTTGGTGATCCTACGTTGCCTGCTGCCAGCCTTGATGTGTTCAGTTGTTGATTGAGTTAAGTTTTTTCTGGTACCGCTTCTCGTTCCGGGATTC
>Ga0315282_10017223_pt1 | contig 10453 bp, 9 predicted proteins | sample YL17G07_20_MG_FD_203693 | JGI IMG/M metagenome (GOLD analysis project Ga0315282, IMG submission 203693) | Sediment microbial communities from Yellowstone Lake, YNP, Wyoming, USA - YL17G07_20 | ecosystem: Environmental > Aquatic > Freshwater > Lake > Sediment | place: USA: Wyoming | collected... | reverse complement strand
CAAAGAGGTCTTCCGCCATATGGGAGCCTGGGACAAGGCTTCCATTGTAGAAAAACTAAAAGAGGCCGGGGCAGCCTGATTAAAATCCGCCCGCCGGTCCAATCCTGATGAATAGCATCAAGCCCGGACCCATTTTATTCCTTTACCGTCTTCGACCGGTAAGACCTTCTCATGGCATGAAGCCGTTCCCTCTCAGAAAGGGACGAGTACCTACTCGCATAAAGAGGCTTCATGAAATTCTATGGTTTTCCCGGGCCCGCGGCCCAGGGTGCTTCGTTTAGCATCAGGAGGGGCTGCTTTTCTTATGGGTGGGGCGGGAAATTGCACCCCGACTCATTCTGCCGAGACCAAGCTGGACCCTTTGGAAGAGGTCTTCTCCCAGCCGACGCTGCCCGCGCTCATCACCCCGGGCCACGACAAAGTAAACCCCGGAAAAAGCCAGATCCCTGCATTCCCCTACCCTAAGCAATCCCCATCCTCCCAGGATCCCCTGGTAAGGCCATGCCCCTTTTCAGGGGATCTGCGAAAAAAAATTCTTATTGACTATCCCGATTAGGGACTTTAGACTATCAACTCCGTAGGAAATATTTTCGAGGAAGTTCATCCATCCCGTCGAACTGAGAAAACCAGCCAACGAAGAAGACCGTTTACAAGGGGGTGAGGGAAGTGTTATTGAAAACTCTGACGGTCGGGCCATTCTCGGTGAATTGTTACCTCCTCGCCGATGAGAAGACCCAAGAGGCGGCGGTGGTTGATCCGGGTGCAGAGTGGAATTACATTTATCGAACCATAGAGGAAGAACATTTCCAGGTGCGCATGATTATCAATACCCATTCCCATCCCGACCACACCGGGGGCAACGCCTATTTGAAAAGAAAGACCGGAGCTCCTCTGTTCATCCATGCCCTCGACGCTCCAGCCCTGCTGATCAACCTCAATCAATGAGGGCCAAGAGCTCGGGGTGAGGTCTCACCCCAGGCCGATGAGATCCTCCAAGGAGGAGAATTTGTTTCTTTGAATGAACAAATAAAACTCAAAGTCCTGCACATTCCCGGACATACTCCCGGAAGCATTTCCCTTCTGGTCGATGGATATGTGCTGACGGGGGATACCCTCTTGGCCGAAGGTCCGGGGAGGACTGATTTGGAAGGCGCTTCCCCCGTGGATTTAATAAGGGCGGTCGAAGAAATCCTCCTCCCTCCGGAAGAAAGTCTGATCCTGCTCCCTGGTCACGGGCCGGCTTCTACGATCGGAGAAGTAAAGAGGGCTTATCAACTTTCCTGGAAAACTTGAACTCTTGCTGAGGCTGAGACCTTTGGATGATTTTCATTCAAGATAGGGCAAATCGTTATGATTCCCGCTAAAGGGTCGGGACCGGGCAGGCAGGGGCTTCTCTTGGCAAAAAAGCCAGCGGCGTTGAAATTGCCCGGAGCCTAAATTGCCCTGAGCGAGACTTGACCCGGCAAAACCTGTCAGAAAAGGTCTTTACTGATGCACCTACAAGTCATTGGTGGGGGCGATATTCCAGATCTGAGGATGACGACTTGAAAGTGAGGTTAACGGGAAGATCATCGAGAGCCGTGGTTATTTTATAGGGGAGTTTTTTAAAAAGTCTGATCATGGAAGTATTCCCGGGAGAGGTGTAGGCAACCAGCCCGGGAATCCCGTTTTCTCTGGCCGCTTCGACAAGCTTCTCCATAAGGACATAAGCAATGCCTTGGCCGCGCTTCTTTTAATACGGAAAACGCCACCTCGGCCAGTGTGGTGCGGGTAGAAAGCAAACTTCAGCCCTTGTTTCGCAATTCCCGGTGCAAAATTTTGCCGACGGAAGATTTGGGAAGGTCGGAACGGATCTCCACGACCCGGGGCACCTTGTAAGGGGCCAGATTGGCCCTGCAGAAGTCGATGATTTCTTTTTCGGAGGCTTGTTGCCCCGGCTTCAGGGTGATGAAGGCCTTGGGAATTTCCCCCTTCACTTCATCGGGGATACCAATGACTGCGGCTTCGTAAATGGCCGGATGGGTATAAAGGACTTCTTCGATTTCCCGGGGATAAACATTGTACCCTCCGGTAATGATCAGGTCTTTCTTCCGGCCAACGATATAAAAATATCCATCCTCATCCTGCTTGGCCAAATCGCCGGTGTATACCCAGCCATCCTGGATGGATTTTTTGGTCTCCCCGGCAAGCTTCCAATAGCCTTTGGTGGCATTGGGGCCCTTGAATACTAATTCCCCCACTTCTCCCCGGATGACTTCCTGGCCTTCCTTATTGAGCAAACGAACCTGAACATTGGGGGCCGCAAGGCCAATGGAACCGGCCTTTCTCTCCCCGTGGAGCGGATTGGCTGTGACCAGGCCCGTAGATTCAGTGAGGCCGTAGACTTCAAGAATCATGGCCTGGAAGCACCTCTCCCAGTTTTTGAGAAGCTCCACGGAGAGGGAAGCTCCGCCGGAGAGCCCCATGCGAAGGGAGGAGGTATCGTAAGTGCCCTGGCCGTAAGCTTGATAAAGGAAGTTGAACATCGTGGGAACACCCGGGAACCAGGTAACCCTGTAGTGCTCGATGGCTTGAAGGACAGATTCAGCCTGGAAGCGCTCCAGGACGACAACTATCCCGCCTGAGCTCAGGCTGCCGAAGACCGGACTGGCAACAGCAAAGACATGTACCAGAGGGAGGACGGCCATGGTGATGTCCCCCTCCTTTAACCCGTAGGTCTTGGCGATGTTTGGCCCGGAGAAAGTGAAATTGCCATGGGTGAGAATGACACCCTTCGGCTGGCCCGAAGTCCCGGAGGTGTAAAAGATGATGGCGTCGTCTTCTGGAGACAGGTCGACGGGTCTCAGAGGATGAGCAGAAGGAGCCAAACGCTCGACGCTCTTCATAATGGACAGGTCCGTGGCTTGGCGGAAAATCGGCCGGGCTAGGTTGGGAAGGCGGGGTCTGACCTCTTCGATGACTTTCTGGAATCTCTCAGCCGCCAATAAAAACCCGGCCTCTGAATTATTGAGGATGAAGGCAATCTCACGGGGAGTATACAGGGGGTTAATGGGGACGGCCGTTCCCCCAGCCTTGATAATGGAGAAGTAAGATAACAAGCTATCCACGCTGTTGGGAAAGAGAACGGCGGCGTGATGGCCCCTGGAAAGGCCAAGAGATTGGAGGGCGGCAGCGAGGCGGTCGGTTACCGAGTCAAATTCGCCGTAGGTGAGCGAGCGATTTTCTTCCCACAGGAAAACTCTGTCCCGGTATTCTCTGGCCCGCTCTTTGACGAATTCGATGAGATTCATCCGGCCTTCTCCCTCATAGCACTGTCCTGCCACCGTCCACGCTCAGGCAAACCCCGGTGATGAAGGCCGCTGCATCTGAAGTTAGAAAGATGAGAGGGCCGATGATATCCCCGGCCTGTCCGACGCGCTTCAGGGGGGTTGAATCCATGATCGATTGCAGAATTTGCGGGTCCTGGAGGCGGGGGGCTGTCAGGGGGGTGGCGAAGTAGCCGGGGGCCAGGGCGTTGACATTGATATTGTAAGGAGACCATTCCGCGGCCAAAGCTTTTGTGAGCATGATGATGCCCGCTTTGGTGGCGGCGTAGACCGAGTTGGGGATTCCCGGGCGGACCAGAAGTCCCGCTGCCGAAGCGATGTTGATGATCTTCCCCTGCCTCTGACGGATCATCACCCTACCGGCGGCCTGGGCGCAAAAGTAAGCCCCCCGCAAATTGATTGAGGCAACCCGGTCAAAGTCTTCCGGGGTAACTTCCTCCACTTTTTTGCGGATGTTCACTCCCGCGTTGTTCACCAAAATATCAATGCCTCCCCACTTTTCCACAACCCGGTCCACCATGGCCTGGATAGAATCCACCCGGGCCACGTCTGTTTCGATGAACAGAGACCTTTTTCCCATTCTCTCTACTTCTTCCGCCGTGGAAATCCCGGTCTGGGGGTTGATTTCACTGACGACGATATCCGCGCCCGCGTGGGCCAGACCCAGAGCCATCCAGCGGCCGAGGCCTTGCCCGGACCCGGTAACGATGGCAATCTTTCCCTGGACATCCATCCGGGGAAACTTGATTTCCTCCATTCAGGATTCTCCTTTCCGTTCAATCATCCGCTTCTCCTTTGGGAAGGACCGCCCGCTTTTTGCTCAACCAGGGTATCAGGGGGAAAACCAAAAGGAAAAGGGAGATCAGCATCAGAATCGCTGAGATGGGGCGGGCTAAGAATATCATGGGGTCTCCGGCGGAGAGGAGCAAAGAACGCCGGAGGGCAGTCTCCATCATGGGTCCAAGGACGAGGGCCAGGATCAGGGGAGCCCCTTCGTATTCAAATTTCTTGAAAAGGTACCCGATGAGTCCAAAAATGACCATGATCAGAACTTCGGTTATGCTGTTGTTCAGGCTGTAGGCGCCGATCAGGCAAAAAAGCAGGATCAGGGGAAAAAGGATGGGGTAGGGTACTTTAAGGATCTTTACCCAGAGGCCGATCAAGGGGAGGTTGAGGACCAATAACATTCCATTTCCTATGTACATACTGGTTACAGCCCCCCAGAAAAGGTCCGGATGTTCCTTTACCAGCATGGGCCCAGGCTGCATGCCGTGGATCATCATCGCCCCCAGGAGGATGGCCATAACGGCGTTGGCTGGAATGCCGAGGGTTAGCAGGGGGATAAAAGCGCCGCCCGTGGCCGCGTTGTTTGCCGCCTCCGGGCCGGCCACTCCCTCGATCATTCCGGTGCCGAATTTCTCCGGATGTTTGGAGACCTTCTTCTCCACCGCGTAGGAAACAAAAGAAGAAATGACCGCCCCTCCCCCGGGGAGGACCCCCAGAAAGAAACCGATGACCGTACCGCGGAGAATGGGCCAGAAGGAATCCGCCCAATCTTTGAGGTTGGGCAGGAGGTTCTTAATCTTCGTCTCGAAGATGGACCGGTCCATGGATTGCTCCACGTTGAGCAAGACCTCGGAAATCCCGAAGAGTCCCATGACCACGGGCACGAGGCCGATGCCGTCGCTTAATTCGACGATGTCGAAGGTAAATCTCGGAGCCCCCATGAGCGTATCCATCCCGATGCAGCCTAAAAAGAGGCCGAAAGCGGCCATAAGCAACGCTTTCCACATGGGCCCACTGGCCAGAAAGGTAAGGATGGTCAGACCCAGAATCATCAGAGAAAAATATTCCGGCGGGCCGAATTTCAAAGCCATCTCGGCCAGGGGCGGAGCGATCATCATCAGGCCAATGACTCCAACCGTACCGGCGATGAAGGAACCGAAAGCGGCAATGCCCAGGGCTGGCCCGGCTCTTCCCTTGCGGGCCATCTGGTAGCCGTCCAGGCAGGTGACCACGGAGGCTGCCTCGCCGGGAATGTTCACCAGGATGGAGGTCGTGGAGCCGCCATACATGGCCCCGTAATAAATTCCGGCGAGCATGATGATGGCCGAGACGGGGGCAACGTGAAACGTTGTTGGCAAAAGGAGGGAGATGGCTGCCACCGGGCCGAGGCCCGGAAGAACCCCAACCAGAGTTCCGATCAGGACCCCGATAAAACAGAATAAAAGATTTCCAGGCTGCAGGGCGACCTGAAAACCCATGAACACGCTCTGGTAAAAATCCATCCCTTTCTCCCTAAAAGCCCCAGGGCCCCTTGGGGAGCTGAGCCTTCAGCCATACCTCGAAAATGCCATAAGACCCCAGAGCCGTGAGGACACTTCCGGCAATCACCACAAGCCAGCCCTGGGGCTTCACAACTCTCAGCAGGAACCCCATGAAAAGGGCCGTGCACAAGACAAAGCCCAGGGAAGTCAACAGGAGAGAGTAGGCCAAAAGGGCGGCCAGAACGATGAGAGATTTTCTCCACATGAAACCCCTCATTACCGGCCTCCAACCCGCTCCCCGTTTTTGTTTCAGAGTGGCGTGCACAAGGCCGATACAGGAAAAAAGGGAGACAGCCAGACCGGCCCAAAAAGGCACGAAGCCTGTTCCGGGAGAGTCAAAGGATCCCAGCCCATAACGGAGAGAGGCAACGGCAATGATCGCCCCGACGGCCAGCCAGACCGCCGCGCTCACCTGATCGTTGTTGAGCCTGGGCATGAGAGTCCCCTCTATTCTTTCCGCAGCCCCAGGCTCCGGATCAATGAGCCCACTTCTTCGTTCATCTCCACCAGGTGCCTGGCCAACTCTTGTGGTCCCCGGTAGACAGCCGGCTGGTCCACCTGGTCGCTCACCTTGATGAAATCCGGGTCCTCCATGGCCTTCTTGAAAGCCCGGTGAAGGATTTCGACAATCTGAGGAGAGAGTCCTTTCGGGCCTACGATGCAGATGAGGCTGGGGGCGACGATGTCGTAGCCTAATTCCAGAAGGGTGGGAACGTTGGGAAAATCAGTCATCCGCTTTTCGCCGTAAACCGCCAGAAGCTTCAAACGGCCGGATTCCACTTGCTTCTTCCATTCGGTAGTCTGGGAAGCCGCTTCCACATGACCTCCGAGCAACGCCGAGACCGCGGGCGCCCCCCCTTCGAAAGGAATATGCGTCCATTTAATTTTTTCTTTCAGGGCCAATCGTTCCATGACTAAATGCTGCGGGGTTCCCGGCCCGGCCGTGCTGTAGTGGATTTTCCCGGGGTTGGCCTTGGCGTACTCGATGAATTCCTTGAAGGTCTTCCAGGGAGAATCGGGCCGCACCACCAGACCATACAGATAGACGGCGTACTGCATGACCGGGGTAAAATCCTTGGCCGAATCGTAGGGTACCTTGCGCATGTGCTGGCTGAGGACCGCCCCGCTGGGAAGGATGCCGATAGTGTACCCGTCGGGTTTTTCATTTTTCAGGCTGGCCATGGCCACCGCCGATCCGCCCCCGGGTTTATTCACCACCACGATCGGTTGCCCGAGAATCTTGCTGGCGGCAAGGACAAGGGGCCGGGCGCAGATGTCCGTCGTTCCCCCGGCCGGATAGCCGACGACAAAATTGATCGGCCTTGCCGGGTATTTCTCCTGGGCAAAGACAATCCCCGGGACAGTGGTCGCAAAACAGATAAAGCAGAGGACTGTGATCCATCCCAAGAGGGATCTTCCTCTGACTTTCCCCGCTCCTTTGAGTAAATTTTCCTCCATGGCAAAAGCCTCCTTACCCATTTTTTCAGTTTCTCCAAGTTTCCCGGATTGTTCTCCCCGAGAGGCCGATACGGTTGGAAGCATTCTTAGCTTCTTTCGGGTGGGTGGGGAAATGACTCTGCACTCCTCCAAAATCCAGGGGCATGACCGAGACCCGACCCGTTCCATAAAGTCAGATAAGTCGGGGAGGATTTTATCCCGCACCCTCCGGGCATGTCAACTCCGAAAAAATTCTTGCCCCTTTCACTTTTGAAAAAGCCTTGTGTTGTGGTCCGACATGGAAGAGCGGGCATAGCCGGCTGAATGGACGGGTCAGGATTCTTGGGGAAGGGAAAAATTGTCACCGTTCTCCAAATATGCTATAAGACCAATGGATGTCGCCAAATAGAACTTGCTCAAATCGTTGGAGGGATCTGATGAGCCGAAGCCCTGCTGCCTTTTCGGTCGATTTAAGGGATATCCGTTTTGTCCTCTTTGACGTCTTTCGTATTCAGGATCTCTTGCACTTTAGGCGGTTCCAGCATCTTGACCGGGATCAAATGGAGGACATCCTGAACCAGGCGGAACGGATGGCCGTACAGGTGATCTTCCCCGTGAACCGGATTGCGGATGCCCATCCCCCTGAGTACAGGAATGGCCAGGTCATCATGCCCCAGGCTTTTCATTCGGCTTTCAGGGAATTCTGCGAGGCCGGCTGGATTCCCCTGACCTTAGAGAAAGAGGCCGGGGGATTGGGCCTTCCGGAGAGTCTGGCGGCGGCCATTAGAGAGATCTTCAACGGGGCCTCGGGAGGTTTTTTTGCTTTTCCCTCCCTGTCTTTTGGGGCGCTGCATCTGATCGAAGCTTTCGGCACCGAGAAGCTGAAGAGGGTTTTTCTCGATAAAATGCTCAAGGGGAAATATACCGGCACCATGTGCCTCACAGAACCGGAAGCGGGTTCTTACCTGGCCGATATTACCACCCGGGCGAAGAGAAAAGAGGGCGCATTCCTGATTAAAGGGAGAAAAGTGTTTATTGGTACGGGAGAACATGACCTCGCGGAAAATATCATCCACTGCGTTCTCGCCCGCATCGAAGGGGCCCCCGGCGGGTACAAAGGGGTCAGCCTTTTTGCGGTCCCCAAATTCCGGGTCAACGAGGATGGCTCCCGCGGCCCCTTCAATGATGTTTTTTGCAGCGGCATCGAGAGCAAAATGGGCCACAATGGGGCCCCCACGGCGGCCCTCCATTTAGGGGAAAATGACGACTGCCAGGGATGGCTGTTAGGCCAGGAAGGCCAAGGGCTCAACCAGATGTTCCAGATGATGAATGAGATGAGGCTGGAAACGGCTACCCAGGGAGTCGGCCAGGCTGCGGCCGCCTATCAAATGGCCCTCTCGTTTGCCAAAGAGCGGATTCAGGGTCTCTCCCATAAGAGGAAAAAGGGAGACTCGCTTACCCAGGTCCCCATCATTGAGCACCCGGATATTAGAAGAAACCTTTTGTTCATGAAGGCGGTCGTGGAGGGATGCCGGCGGCTTAACGTCGAGGCGGGTCTGGCCATCGATCGGGCGAAGGCCCACGAGGATGAGCGGCAAAAGGAATTCCACGAGGACCTGGTGGAGATCTTCACCCCCATCTGTAAAGCTTATGCGAGCGACATGGCTTTCCGGGTAGCCGAGACAGCTATCCAGACCATGGGCGGATATGGATACACCAAAGACTATCTTGTGGAGCAATACTTGAGAGATGTGAAGCCGGCGAGCCTATACGAAGGGACGAACGGGATTCAGGCAATCGATTTCCAGCGAAGGAAACTCAATCTCAAAGGAGGGCGGCTCTTTCAGAACCTGATCGGGGAGATAGAAGGATTCATCCGGGAAAATGTTCGCCATCCTCTCTTAGGGCCATCGATTCGGGAACTGGAAAGGGCGAAGGGGAGAATGGTTGAAAGCGCAGGGTCCTTTGCCGCCAAGCATGAAGAGGACCCGGGACTTCCCCTGTCTGTGGCCAAACCCTTTTTAGACCTCACGGGGCATATCCTCTGTACCTGGATGCTCTTGAAATCCGCGGTTGTCGCCGATTTTATGCTTTCTTCTTCCGCCCAATCGGAGAAGGATCGGGGTTTTTATCGGGGGAAAATCTTAACCGCCCAATTTGCCGTCTCCAACCTCCTGCCCCGGGTCGATGCCCTGGCCAAAATCATCTCGTCCTGGGATCGGAGCCTGTTGGACATGGAGGAGGAGTCGTTTTAGCGGTTCGAAGAAAAAGGATTGGGGGTTTAATTCCCCCAACCGTTCCATTGAAGCATGATTGGCGATTTCAAGGAGAAAAGATGCTGATCAGGGATTTATTTAAGGAACAAGTCGCCAAAACCCCGGAGGCCACGGCCCTAATTTTTAAAGAGAAGGAAACCACCTGGCGCGAAATCGATTCTTTGAGTAACCGATTTGCCGGGGGGATAAAGGAATTAGGCATCCAAAAGGGGAGTCGAGTGGCTGCCCTGCTCACCAACTCCCCGGAGTTCCTGGCTACCTATCTCGCTTTCCTGAAAACCGGGGTGGTGTTCGTCCCCTTGAACTTTCAATTGACCGGCTCCCACATCGAATATGTTCTCAACCATTCCGAATCAAAAATTTTGCTCTGTGATGATGCGCTTGTTCCCATGGTCAAAGAAGTCCTGCCCAAATTAGAATATACGACTCACCTGATCACTGTGGGAGAGAATGCCCCCCGGGAAGGCAGGCTATCTTTTCAGGAGGTTCTGAGCCGGGGCAAAGATGTAGAACCATCGACCCCTTTACAGGAAGATGACATCGCTGTTTTTCTCTACACAGCCGGAACGACGGGAGATCCCAAGGGGGTCGTTCACACCCATTTCAACTGCGCTTTCGCCGCCCAGCACTGGGCAAAAGTATTCCATATGGGGCCGGGGAGGACCATTTTGATGGTCTTGCCTCTTTTCCATGCCTTTGGCATTCACTGCTTGGCTCTTCCCGCTTTGATTTCAGGCGTCCGGATGGTGATGAGTGAAAAATATCAAACCCAGTGGGCTCTGGAGGCGATACAGAAATATCGAGTCACTGACTTAATTATCGTTCCAGCCATGGGCAACCTGATTATTAATCACCCGGATTTTTCCCAATATGATTTTTCCAGCTTAGAATTGCTACTGATGGGTGGGGCCATTGTTCCCTATGAACTTCTGAAGCAGTGGCGGGAAAAATTTCCTAAATTAGAGATCATCAATGGATTTGGGCAGACGGAAAGCTGCCCCTGCGCGACGGGCCTCTGGGATGTGGACATTCTGACAAAACCCGGCTCTGTGGGGAAACCCTGGGCTGTCGTCCAATTAAAGATCGT
>Ga0315282_10017222_pt1 | contig 10453 bp, 9 predicted proteins | sample YL17G07_20_MG_FD_203693 | JGI IMG/M metagenome (GOLD analysis project Ga0315282, IMG submission 203693) | Sediment microbial communities from Yellowstone Lake, YNP, Wyoming, USA - YL17G07_20 | ecosystem: Environmental > Aquatic > Freshwater > Lake > Sediment | place: USA: Wyoming | collected... | reverse complement strand
AATTGTAATGCATTACCTACTCCGTTCGCCGAACGGAATTTATTCCGTTCGGCGAACGGAGTAGGTTCATTTACCCTACTATCGCACCCGCAGTTATACCTTTAATGATATGCCTCTGCATCAATAAATATATCAAAATTATCGGCAATGTGGTTATGGTCATACCTGCCATTAAAAGAGAATATTCCGTAATATGAGTGCCCTGGAATATCATAAGACCTCTTTGTAAAGGCATTAGATTTTTACTGGAAAATATGAGCGTGGCCAGGATGTATTCGTTCCAGACATTCAGTGAACTGAATATGATTATGACAGCTATTGCAGGCCTTGCAAGAGGAAGCGCTACATTCCACCAGATGCCCAGCCTGGAGCAGCCGTCTATACGAGCAGCATCTTCCAGTTCAGACGGCATTTTATCAAAAAATGTTTTTAATAAGTATATGCTGAACGAAAGGCCTACGTTTATCATGCAAAGTATGTAGCCTATCCTCGTATTTATCAAATGAAGCCTTGTCATCAAGACGTAGAGCGGGACAAAACTCCCTGGTAGAGGTATCATCATTGCCCCGAGAAACATATAAAAAAGCACATTCTTGCCTGGAAACTTCAGCCTAGAGAATGCGAAAGCTGCCAGAGATGAAATAATGACTATGCCAAATACAACTGTTACAGTATAAAACAAACTGTTCAGGAAATACATCCCGAATCCGCCTTTGGTCCACGCGCTATAAAAATTGCCCCATACCGGATTCTTCGGAAATATGCTCATATCTGAAAATATCGTCTGCTGGGTCTTAAGGCTGGAACCAATCATCCATAAAAGTGGGAACAAGCATCCAATAGACACAATGATAAGCAGAATATGTATCACACTGTCTTTTAAAAATCTCTCTAATTTATACTTCGCGCCTTCTTTCATGATATAGCCTCAAGAATACATAAGGTACTAGTAACTCGTAACTAGTAACCAGGAATTTTAAATATAAAAATAAATAGGATTTTGTTTTTAAATTCCTAATTACGAGTTACTGGTTACGGGTTACTACTCTATTTACGCTTGTTTCATATATTTTGACAATTTTATCTGCACGAATGAGACCGCTAAAAGCACTGCGCCGAACATAATGCCCTGGCTGCACGCATACCCGAACCTGGACGAGCCGACCATTGAAGCAAGGATCCTTGTAACAGGAACCTCTGTATGATAACCTGGCCCTCCACCTGTCATTGAAAGGATAAGAACAAAAACCTGCATTGTGCCAAGCACAGTAAGAATAGAAACTAGTATAAAAACAGGCGCCATCAATGGCAATGTGACGTTCTTAAACATCTGCCAGCTGGATGCGCCATCCACTTTTGCAGCCTCATATAACTGCCTTGGAATTGTCTGCAATCCTGCTAAAAGTATTATGAACCCCCATCCAAAGCCTTTCCAGCAGTGAATCACTGCTACACAGGTAAGAGCAGTCTTTGGGTTCGAAAGCCAATCTGTAACTAAGTTTGATAAACCTATATGCTGGAGCCAGTAATTTAAAAGCCCATAATTACCATCATATATCCACCTCCATACAAGGCCTACTACAACTTCTGAAAGAACAGGCGGAAGATAAAATATAACCCTGTAGATATGCCCGCCTTTTATATCTCTGTCGCACGCAAGAGCCAGCATCAGCGCGAGGGCATTTTGAAATGTCAGAGCTATTAAAGTTATATAGCCTGCCTGAAACATTGCCCCCCACCAGATCTTATCCTGGAATAGTTCAACAAAGTTTCTTAAACCTATAAAATTTTTGGCAAAGTCAAATTTCGCAATGCCGTCCCATTGGCACAAAGATAAAGTAAATACTTTATAGAAAGGGTATATGTAAAATATTGAAAATATTAAAACCGCAGGCAATACAAAAAGATAATTTTGAAATATTTCTTTAGTTTTCATATTTATTGTTTCTTGGCATTCCGTTCCAGTTCCGTTCGGCGATCGGAAGAATTTCCGATCGCCGAACAGAATAGGTTCATTTGTTATTGTTTCTTCGCCATTTCCCGTTCTTTTATCGCCTGTATCTCAGCCCCTAGCTGCTGAGGAGTCTTCTCTCCTATTATTATCGACTGAATTCCTTTATCAAACGTCTCTATAACCTGAGGAAATTCTGAGACCCCCCATACGCTGGGATGCGTAGTGTTGTCCATAGCGCTTGCAAATTGCGAAAGCACCATAGGGATATCTTTTAAACTGTATTTATTGGCAGGTAAGTTTTGAGTCTCTTTTGAAAGATAAACCTGTTGCTTGGTTTCAGTAATCCATTTTAAAAAATTAACGGCTTCCTGGATATTTTTGGACTGTTTATTGACCATAAAGCTAGAACCTGCACCGCCCCATATTGTCATAAGATATTTATCTGAAGCTTGAGGTGGAAGCATTGCCCCATAATTTAAATCAGGGTTCATGCCTTTATAAACATTAACGCACCACGAACCATTAAATGCAAACGCAGCCCTGTTATTTGCAAAAAGCTGCTCTGCTGTTTTGTTGACCATGGTAACTATACCAGAGGCAAGAATTCCTTCGCCTCTCATCTCGCGGAATAGATCAAAAACCTTTATCCAATCAGGGTCTGTATAAGGAATTTTGCCGCGTATAGTATTAAGAACCTTGTCCTTACCCATAATGTTAAATGCGTAGTTAGACGCGAAACAATCTATCATCCAGATCTCTCCCCATCCGCCCACCAATCCCTGGATGCCTTTCGCTTTCAGTTTTCTATTTATATCTATCAAATCCTTCCATGTCTTTGGCGGATTTGACGGATCAACGCCAACTGCCTTCAATAAATCTTTATTATAAAGCATCTGGATATTAGTAACATCTATGGGCACGCCATATATGCCTGGCTTTACCCCGAAACTGTTACCCTGTTCAAATTCATTTACGCTAAGGGCCTTGGCAAATAACTTGTTTTTCCAAGCGCCATCCTCTTTATCCATTTCTTCTGTAATGTCATATATATAGTCTGACTTCACAAAGCTGGCAAAATCTCTTTTTTCTCCTAGGATTCCGAATATATCTGGAAGGGTATTTGTCTGAGCGGCTGCTCTTACTTTCTGGGTATATGCGTCGGAAGGCGCATAAAGCTCGAAATTCACCTTTATGCCTGTTTCAATTTCATATCTTTTGGCAAGCTCCAGGAACGCATTTTCCCTGTCGCTCATCCAATGCCACACTTTTATTGCCTTAATTTGCTCTTTATTTTGTGCTTTAGGCCCGCAGCTTACTAAAGAAACACTTAAAAAAACGATAAACAAAGATAGCATAAAAAAAAGACAAAACTTTTTCTCAAGATACTTCATTCTTCCTCCCGAATTTTGTGAAACAAAATTTCCTGCCTGCCGTTAGGTAAGGATCTCAAGTCTAGCCACTGAAAGCAGCGGAACGAGGAACATTTTTTCAGTTAGCAATACAAAGTCGAGATACATCCTCGCTAAACTCAAGGCCGCAAGTTTCCCCCTCAGCCCTAACCACCCTTGCCTTGCCAGTAATACGGGAAAAAGGGAAATCTCTTGAATCATCTCTTGGCACTGAAAGAGTTATATGCAAGTTATCATTGGGCTTTATATTTTTTAAATCCACATCAATTACGCATGCCCCATCATAACTTACATTGGAGGTCACTGCTTCTACGGCTTCTTCCTTGCCTTCTCCAGTAAGCCGCCTGAGCATCATAGGAAGAGATAAATTTAATCTCTTGTATCTCCTCTTCTCTACAAAATCACTCATTCTCATTTATATATATCCTTATATGCTATATAGATAGCTTTTATTTCTAAAATATATGAATTGTCAATCAGCAACTTATTAAATATCTTAAAAAGTCAAAATTATAATTGAAAAAATCTATAAAAACTATGCGCCTTTTTCAACTTTTGAACGTATTTCTAAAAGCAGTGTTACTACCTCTGCTGTAACAAGGAATATAAAGAAATAAACTATTCCTAATAATATCCCTATAAAACCTGTCGCTCTAGGAGCTTCTGGTGTACCACCTCCTATGAATATAACGATAGCGGCTATTAACCCTATTGCCAGAGAAGCCCAAGATAAAACTTTAAATATTACAGAACTGATTCCTAAAATTTTGTACTTTTTATCCATTACATCTCCTTTCTTTAACTTATTTATTATTAAATAATTATGCTATATGATACGGTTTTCTGCTTCGTTCTTAAGGTATATCTGTAAGTTTGCGTGATGAACTACGCAGAACTTGTTCTACGAAGCCCGTCATATATTTTTTTCTACTATACCCTAGGGCGAAGTAGAATGGTAGCCCCAAGGGGATTTGAACCCCTGTCTGATGGCTGAGAACCACCTGTCCTAGACCAGGCTAGACGATAGGGCCTATAGTTTTCTAATCCGCATCATTACCCGGCCTTTTGGTTAATTTCAAATTATATTAAAGAACAATGCTAAAATCTAATATATTATATTAAAGTACTAATACTATTTTAATGATTTTTTTAATCTTGTCAAGATGAAATTTTTGTTTTTTGTGCTTAGGAAATCAATAAAACTATTGACATAGTATGCCTTATTAGGTATTATTTTAATGAGCACTTACGGAAACCTATGGTTTCCGTAAGTGATGTCCTCATTTAAAATATGGCCACTCTAATAGGAACGGGTATAAGCACTAAATTAGATTCCTTCGCTGCAGGCAAAGAAGCTGCCTTAAACGCCTATCATCAAATTGAAAAAAATAACCCTAGTATATTAATTATATTCACATCCGCAATATACATCCAGCATGAGGCAATAAAAGGGGTGCGTTCTATAATAAGAGATACGCCGCTGATAGGATGTTCTAGCATAGGATCTATCTCAAACTATGGCTCCAATCAAGACACAGTAACTGTTTTTATAATCAGCTCTGATTCTATCAGATTTTTTTGCGGAACAGGGGACAAAATCAGCAGTAATTCTCGTTTGGCAGGAAGTAAAGCCGCCATAAAAGCTTTTGGTTCAATAAAAAAACATAGCCCTAGGCAGGCTTATATAATGTTTTCCGATGGTGTTTCCGGAAATAGCGCTGATATCTTAAGAGGCGCGCAAGAAGTGCTTGGAACATATTTTCCCATAATAGGGGGAGGCGCATGCAATAAATTATACAGTTCAAAAACATACCAGTATGCTGATAATGAAATATATAATGATTCCGTAGTAGGCGTTATTATATCAGGAAACATGGTGTTAGGCATCGGGCAATCCAGTTGTTGGCAACCTATAGGAAAACCACACAAAGTCACAAAAGCTAAATCTAATATTATAAAAGAAATAGACAAAAAAGCAGCTGTAAAAATATACGAAGATTATTTTGAAAAATCCTCTGAAGAAATTACAAATGACTGGATTTTTAAATTAGGTATAAATTATCCTTTGGGAATACGTCGAATAGATAAAAGCAAAGAATATATTACAAGAGTGCCTTTAATGATAGGGTACAACGGAAGCCTGGTGCTAAATGCAGACGTTAGGGAAGAAGAAGATGTTAGTTTAATGATAAGCGATAAAGATTTGATTTTGGAATCCGCAAAAAATGCTGCAAAAAAAGCTTTAAGTTATATAAAAGATACGAAGATAAGATTTGCGGTTATGTTTAGCGACATAAGCAGGCTTTTGCTCCTAAGAAACGACGCTTATAAAGAGATAAATATAGTAAAAGAAATAATAGGCAGAGAAATCCCTATTTTAGGCTGCTATACTCTCGGAGAATACGGGCTTTTTAACGTAACTGAATCCGCTGGCGGCCAGTATTGTTTTAATAACCATAGTGTTTCTATAACATTATTTTCGGAGTAACTATGAATGTACATATAACTACGGCATTCGCTTTAGTAACCGTAATTCTTTATATATTATATCATTTTGAAATCACCAAGCGCATAAAATCAGAAAAATCGAATAAAAGGCTGCAGAGTATCGTAGACCAGCTGGATAACCAGGCAAAGATAATTATAAAAACTGATCTCGCTCTCAATAAAATGCAGGAAGACCTAGACAGAAAAATAGCTGGCCTATACACGCTTCACGAACTTAGCAGGAAGGTAAGTTCCACTTTTAATATAGACAATATCTTTGGCATGATAAATCATCCTTTTGTGTTAAAATTAGGGTTTTCAAAATTAATTGTCATGCTAAAAAACGATTCCTCAGGAATTATGGCAATAAAAAGCTCTGCAGGTTATTCTGACATTGAAATAAAAACAATAGAAACAGAACTCAACAAAACAAAATTTGCAAGTTTTCTATTTAAAAAAGAAAAACCCCTGCTGGTCAATAGGCTGCTGGAAAGTATAGATAGGAGGTGGAACCTCTTGGATCTCCTGAAAGTAGAATCTTTTCTGACAACTCCTATCGTGGTAAGGGAAGAGCCTGTTGGTTTCATAATTATGGGGAACACTTCTATGCATGGAAAAATCGGCGAAAACGATGCTGATCTTATGTCTATACTCACAGGCCTAATAGGAACAGCTATTGAAAATGCAAAGCTCTATACAGAACTTTTCGGTTCGCATAGAGAACTGGAAAGAAGAGTTGCTGAGCGTACCAGAGAACTAGAGGATTTAAATGAAGAGCTTAAAAATCTCAATAAAATGAAATCTGATTTCATATCCAGCGTATCCCATGAACTCAGGACTCCTTTGACATCTATAAAAGGTTACGCCTCCATACTGATGACAGGTAAACTCGGAGATGTCTTACCAGCTCAGAAAGAGAGATTAGAAAAAATAGACAAACACTCCAATAGCCTGGTTCATCTGATAAACAACCTCCTGGACATAGCCAGAATAGAATCCGGAAAAGTCCAAATGGAGATAAAAGATATCCCTATAAAAGAAATGCTGGATTCAATTATAGATATAATCACGCCTCAAATTAAAGAAAAGAATATCTCGCTAAAAATAAACTCCAAAATAAAATTCGACAAGATAAAAGCCGACCCTAGTCAGATAGAAAGGGTATTTTTGAATCTTTTAAGTAACGCCGTAAAATTCACTCCAGAAAAAGGCATAGTAACCGTTTATATAGAAGAAAAGGGTGATGTTATCCAATTCGACGTGGAAGATACCGGTATAGGCATACCTCCTCAAGATACGCCTAAAGTATTTCAGGAATTCTTCAGGGCAGACAATGCCCTAGACCAGAAGATAAAAGGGTCAGGACTGGGATTATCTCTTGTTAAAAAAATAGTAGAGGCCCATAAGGGCAAAATCTGGTTCAACAGTGAATTAGGCAAAGGCACCAGATTCACATTTACGCTGCCAAAATATTAACCAAAGGAGCTATTGCAATATGCTAAAAGAAAAAATACTTATAGCCGATGACGACTCTGATATATTAGATGTTATAAGAATAACACTTGAAGCGGAAGGCTATGAGGTAATAGAAGCGCACGATGGCCAGGAAGCTGTAAATATGATAAAAAAATCTACCCCTGACCTTCTTATAACAGACTTTAAAATGCCTAAGATTTGCGGCGACGAAGTCTGTAAAATTCTAAAACAGGACATATTAATACAACACATGCCCATTATAATGCTCACGGGCAAAGGCGAAATAACCGATAAAATACACGGCATCAATTCAGGCGCAGACGATTACATGGTAAAGCCTTTTGAGCCCCAGGAACTGGTAGCCAGAGTAAAAATGGTGCTCAGAAGGACAGCCAGAGACTTGGACGCAAACCCGCTCACAAGGCTTCCCGGAAATGTTTCCATAATAAATGAACTTCGTATCCGCATAACCAAAAATGAATTATTCGCGGTATGTTATGTTGACCTTGATAAATTCAAAGCATTTAACGATAAATATGGTTTTGAAAAAGGCGATGAGGTGATAAAAAATACCGCTAGAATATTAATAAGCTCTGCGCAGGAAAAAGGGACCCCGCAAGATTTTATAGGCCATATAGGAGGAGACGATTTTGTTGTAGTGACAATTCCTGACAAAGTAGATGAATTGTGTAAAAAAATCATAACTGATTTTACCTCAATGGTTCCCGGATTATATAATAAAGAAGACCTGGAAAAAGGTTATATAATCGGAAAAGACAGGCAGAAAAAAACTAGAAAAATACAGATCCTTTCGATATCAATAGGAGTCGTAACAAACGAGAAAAGAAAAATCAGTCACGTAGGTGAAGTGAGTGAATTGGGAGCTGAGCTAAAAGAACACGCCAAAAGCCTTCCTGGAAGCAACTACGTAAAAGAAAGAAGAGAACTATCCAAATAATGGTCTTATAATTTGTGCAAAGGCAGCCTGTGCCTGGGAAAGATATGGCTGCTTAATTTGTTTACAGCCAAAAAGATTACGCCTGTCGATAATAACATAAGCAAGATCGCAGTGATACTCAATGGATAATTATGTTCCGGCATGTACTGTTTGGTCAGCATCTGCCAAAGCGAATAAATAGTAGTTATCATCATAAATACAGCCGGCAAAATAGTAAAAAAACTGGCTTTTTTGCGCTTGGCCAGCCATACGGATACTACGATCAGGCTTAATGCAGCCAGAAGCTGGTTTGCTGAACCAAAAAGCGGCCAGATCTGCTTGAAAGTATTAGTGTAACATAAAAATAGCATAAGCCCTGCGGAAAGAGATGCATTAAACATATACGACTTAAATATCTTCGGCGGTTTTGTCATAATAATCGCCCAGAGTTCTTCGAATAAATAACGATTAAGTCTTACTGCCGTATCCAGCGTAGTAATTATAAATCCTTCTATCATCAAGATTCCTAAAACTGTTCCGCCGGATACTGGAAGCCCTATAGATTTGTTCAGCAATGTGCCCATTGCCAATGAAAAAGCCAGGATAGGATTACCTATTGTGCCTTTTGCTGTAGGATTAACGATATTATTGTAAGTGGCAAAATCCAATCCTCCTGCCACTGTTAATATTACAAGTACAGCCAGAAGTGATTCCAGTATCATTCCACCATAGCCCACTCTTTTGGCGTCAGATTCTCTGGATATCTGTTTGGAAATAGTCCCGCCTACAACCAGCGTATGAAATCCCGATATTGCGCCGCAGGCAACAGTAATAAAAAGAAACGGCCAAATAGGCCCTAAAATATTTGTGCCATTAGCAATATTGAAAGCTGGCGCCTGAAGTTTTATCCCCAGAAATCCTCCGGCGATTATTCCGACAAACAGAAAACAAATCCCCAGATAAAGCAGAAGAGAATTAGTGAAATCCCTCGGCTGTAAAAGCATCCACACTGGAATACCTGCTGCCAAGATCACATAAAATGTAAGCAGGATCATCCATACGTGGAGATTAAGAGTTACTGGAAAAACCACGCCAATAATTATTGAAAATACTCCAATAATCAAAGCAAAAAGCCCAACCAACAGGATATTGCGTTGTTTTTTATAAAGAAAAAAACCTATTAGCGGAGCAAATAAGGTCATAATAATTACTGAGGTAGAAGCAATGCCGCCAATGCGGGCTTTGATTATGCCGTCAGAATCAGTCAATGTTTTTAGTATAGTTTCCCCGGGCTCAACTCTCATTGATTCCAGCGGCACCAGCGATGTCAGAGATATGGTAGTCAGCCACAAGAAAGCAGCTGTGACATAGAGAAGCATTATAATTGTAAATGAGATGAGCAGGAAAAATCCGAACCTGCCTAAAGTGCGATCAGCTACCTCTGCAATAGAATGGCCTTTTTCCCGGATGCTTACAAAAAGAACTGTATAATCCTGGACCGCTCCGATAAATACAGTCCCTAAAACAACCCATAACCATATCGGCGCATAACCGAATATAAGGGCGACTGTCGGCCCAATAATCGGGCCTGCTCCTGCTATTGAGGCAAAATGATGAGAGAAAACCACTCCTAATTTAGTAGGAACATAGTCTACTCCGTCTTTCATAGTAACAGCCGGAGTCTGAGTTTTATCATTTGCCTCAAATACCCGGGAAATAAAGCTGCCGTAAAACCGGTATGCCAGAAAATAGACAGGTAAAGAAAATACAAGCAACAATCCTATATTCATATATTTTATGTTTCAGCCGGAAGTTTTCGCAGTTCTTTTTTTTCAGAACGCATTTTTTTGTACCTGAGCATTTTTTCCTTGGCTCTCTTGGAACGCTTTCGTTTCTGGCGCCTTATCTTTTCTATCTTCTGTTCTATCTCCGCTTCTCTGCCCAGGACAAGTGATTCAATTTTATTAACAAGTATCCTTCTGGCAAGAAAACGGTTCAGAGCCTGGGAGCGTTCTTCCTGGCACTTAACCTCTATGCCTGTAGGTTTGTATTTGAGATAGACACACGAGGATGTCTTGTTGACTTTTTGTCCGCCTTTCTTGTTCGAACGTATGAATTTCTCCTCCAGGTCTCTTTCTTTTATCCCCAATGAATTCATCTTTGCCTTTAGCGCTTCCTCTTTATCTATCC
>Ga0315282_10017221_pt1 | contig 10453 bp, 8 predicted proteins | sample YL17G07_20_MG_FD_203693 | JGI IMG/M metagenome (GOLD analysis project Ga0315282, IMG submission 203693) | Sediment microbial communities from Yellowstone Lake, YNP, Wyoming, USA - YL17G07_20 | ecosystem: Environmental > Aquatic > Freshwater > Lake > Sediment | place: USA: Wyoming | collected... | reverse complement strand
AGGCAGATCTTTTAAAGCAAAAATTTTGGAAATAAATAAAGAGACTAATAAAATTCTTCTTTCAGAAAAAGAGATTTCCGAAGCCGAAAATCTAAAAGCTTCCAAAGACGCTTTAGCCAAGATTAAAACAGGAGAAATTTATGAGGGGAAAGTAACTACCGTTGCCAACTTCGGTTGTTTTGTCAAACTTGATTTAGGGGAAAATATTAATCTTGAAGGTTTAGTTCATGTTTCCGAACTCTCTTGGGGAAAAGTGGGAGATCCCTCCGAAATAGTTAAAGTGGGGGATAAAGTTAAAGTTAAGGCCTTAGATCTAAGAAGTGGAAAGCTTTCCCTTTCCATAAAACAAGCTGAGAAAGATCCTTGGGGACAAGTGGAAGAGAAATATAAGGTTGACACCAAAGTTAAGGGAAGGGTTACTAGAGTTTCCGATTTCGGAGTCTTTGTCGAGATTGAAAAAGGGGTAGAAGGACTCATCCATATTACCAATATTCCACCCGGAGAAAAAATAACCGAAGGAAAAGAAGTTAACTGTTATGTTCAAGAAGTTGACTCGAAAAATAAAAAATTGTCCTTAGGGCTGGTCTTAACTTCAAAGCCAGTAAATTATAAATAAAGCAAAAATTCTTGATTATTAAGATATTTTTTGGTATGATCCTCGGCAAATGTTAGAAAAACCCAGTTTTACTCTGGAAGAAGACGAGGAAATAAAAGAAATTGCTCTCCAAGCGGCACTACAAGGAGAGGCCGGTTATGACTCCGTCTTATTGTCTCGCCATCTTCTTGTTAATTTTGGGCTAGATCTTATGCAAGAAAACCCCAATCCAGTTGGAGAAATTAGAAAAGCTTTTAATTATGACATTGCTCTAGTTAATGCGGTTCTTGAAAAAACTCGTCTTTTAATGCAGTTTTTTGGTTTAGATGACATCAGTAAATTGAGACAAATCTGCCAAGAGAGAGGTTTAGGTTGTCTTTTTGATCCAGAATCGGAAGCTTCAAAGAGGTTCGGAAGCCTTTTACATCAATAAATTTATTCTATTTGACGAAAGGAGTAAGGCCTAGTATAAAGGATTGATGGTTAAGTCTCACTCCCAATACATTTGCCAACAGTGTGGTTATTCCCAAGTGGGTTGGGCCGGAAAATGTCCCAATTGTGGAACTTGGGGGTCTTTAGTTGAAACTCTTCTGAAAGAAGAAAAGAGAATCTCAAAGAAAGGGAAATCTATTAATAGTAGTAAACCGGTTTCACTTTCTTTAGTACCCTCAAAGTTAGTGAAGAGACTTTCTACCAAAATTCCAGAATTAGATCGAGTTTTGGGTGGAGGATTGGTGCCCGGCCAGGTGGTTTTGATTGCTGGAGAGCCGGGAATAGGCAAATCCACTCTTTTACTTCAGCTCACCAATAATTTAAATTACGCCCTTTATGTCTTAGGAGAAGAGTCTGTTGGACAGATTAAAGTTAGAGCGGAAAGATTGGGAATTAAAAATAAAACTCCTCAATTTTTGGAAGAAACCAATGTTGATGTCGCAATTGAAGCAATTGAACAGCTAAATAATCTTTCGGTCATTGTGATTGACTCCATCCAGACGATGTTTACAGAAGATCTTTCTGGTTTAGCTGGCTCTGTCGGTCAAGTTCGGGAATGTACAGCTAGGCTTTTGAAAGTAGCCAAAAGTAAAAATATACCCCTTTTCTTGGTTGGACATGTGACTAAAGAAGGAACTGTCGCAGGCCCTGCGGTTCTTGCGCATATTGTCGATACTGTTCTCTGGTTTGAGGGAGAAAAAAGCCTTTCTCTAAGGATGCTGCGAGCCATGAAGAACCGTTTTGGTCCCACAGATGAAGTGGGTATCTTCGAGATGGAGGATAAAGGCCTTATTTCCCAAAATAACGCTGAAAAGCTCTTCTTAACCCAAAAAGGAAAAAGTGAAATTCCCGGCAGTGTGGTTTCTTCAGTCTTAAATGGAACCCGTCCTATGTTGGTGGAGATTCAAAGCTTGGTGGTGCCCACCAAAATGGCCTTTCCCAAGCGTTCAGCCCAGGGAATTGATGGGAGAAGATTAGAAATGCTTCTGGCCGTTCTTATCAGACGTTGTGGCCTTCCTCTTTATGACTGGGATGTCTTTGTCAATGTCGCTGGAGGTTTGGTGGTCAAAGAACCGGCTTCTGATTTGGCCATTTGTTTATCTATTGCCTCTGCCTTTTACGAAAAGGCAGTTCCTGCCAAAACTATTGCTTTAGGAGAAGTAGGTCTTTTGGGCGAAATTAGAGAAGTGGTGGCTCAGGAAAGAAGAATCAAAGAAGCCAGAAGGTTGGGTTTTACTAAGCCCGTAAGCAGTAAAGAAGCTTCATATTTAAGTCAAACCTTAAAAATTCTCAAAAGTTGATATTTTCCTCTATTTTGTTAAACTTCTACTCTCAAGGTTAGGATTTAAGATCTTTGACACAAAATGCGTCTAAGCCCTGAGCAATTGCTTGCCAGGCTGCGCGGGAGGAGAACATGACAGCGTTACTTTCTTTGGGGATCCGAAGATTTATTGAGGAGCATGAACCAGAAAGTATTATTTTTCCTTTGGATAAAGCCCAGAAACTTGCTTTAGAAGCAGGAATAAAAATGCTCGGGCCATGCAAAGAAGTACAAGAATACGGTATGGATAACCAAGTGAGAGTGGGAGAAATTCTTTTTTATACCGGAGATTGGCCAGATGATGTAAGAGGGAAAGTAAGGTTTTATAAGAACAGGATCGTAATTGTCTGGAAGGCAGAAAATATTAATTCAATTATTACCCAACAAGGAACTCAAAAAGTTCAATATCAACCACATTTTACGGATGTTGAGGAACGCTCAGACAGCCAGACACTTCTTGATATTTTTGGTATTAAGGTTGTCGAGGTAAAGCTGAGGGAATTTAATAAGAGAGTGGTTGAATTTTCCGAACCTGACTGGAAGAAAATAGAAATTGCCGGTTTCCCATGCCCAATGCCTTCTTGGTACTGCTTTGAAAAGGAATTGGAAGAATATGCAAACTCCTTACACAGCTATGGTACTCGCCATGGACCCTTGGGCGAAGATGAGCTGTAGTTTTAATTATCTTAACCTAATGGGAAGGGAAGAAATATCTAGTATTTTGACCCTTCCCATTACTATTTCTGGAGGGAATAACTTTCACAAGCTTTTAAAGGGTGTTTTAGGGAGAGATAACCTCTAGTAATAGTTATTAACGATTTATCCACAATTTATTTTTAGGCCAGAAAAAAGACGAAACTCAAAGCTGTATTTTTGAAGCTACTAACTATAGGAAAGGCCAATCTTTAGGCCAAAAGTGCTATAGGGTTTGACAAGGTAAAAAAGCGGTGTTAAACTTTTCATAGTTGTTTGAAATTTGAAGCATAAAAAAAGAGCATCACTACCGTTGGGTTCTCATCTAATTTTAAGGAAGATGAACTCACCACAAATAGAGATGCCCTTTTAAATTGATTTATCTTGAGGACAGGTAAACTATTGTTCGGCAAGACAAATCACAATTAGACTAGACTGATTGAGATATCTTTGTCAAGGCCTTGTTTTTCTTGGGGACGGGTGGATTGTAGGGCAGGCGATCTACCCGTTCCTAAGGCGAACAAGGCTTTTTTAGTGGCTTAAATTTAGATTTGTTTTTTTGAAGTAGTTGACAGGATTAGAGTGGAGTTATAAAATAGGTTTGTTTGCTTCGAGTATGGTTTCTTCCCAGACAATTTCATGGTAAAAGATACAGACGCCAAAATAATTTCTGATTTTGTCGGCAGTCCGACCAATAGCCCTAATATCCCTAAGGGTGCCTCTTTAGTGGTGGATGAAAGAGTTATTCCTGATGCCAATCTCCCCACAGAATATGTAGGAGGGGTTTTGGATATTGCTAATGAGGGAAGTGGTCTTTTAAGACCCAAGTTTGCTTCTTCTGATCATGATATTTATATTTCTGCCTCTCAAATTAGACGTTTTAATCTTCGAGTCGGAGATAAAGTGGGTGGGCAAGCTCGTCGTCCTAAAGAAAACGAACGCTATTGGGGACTTCTTAAAGTAGAAAAAGTTAATGATCTGGAGGTGGAAAAAGTTGGAGAAAGAATCAATTACGATGATTTACTCGCTATTTATCCTGACGAACAGATTAAACTATCTACCGATAAAGAGAATTTAACAACCAGAGTCATTGATTTAATTGCCCCCATTGGGTTTGGACAACGTGCTTTGATTGTTTCAGCCCCCAAAGCAGGTAAGACCTGGCTTATAAAAGACATTCTCTCCGGAATTGCCAAAAACTACCCTGAAAAAGGCAAGGGCAAAGGCAAGAAGGTACATTTAATGGCAGTCTTGATTGGAGAGAGACCCGAAGAAGTAACGGATATTTTAAGAAAGATGGCAGAAGTAACAGATGGGATGGGTGAAGTAGCTGCTTCCAATTTTGATGAAGCACCGGCTGATCAAACCAGAGTGGGGGAACTGGCTTTAGAAAGAGCCAAAAGATTAGTGGAAAGAGGAATGGATGTAGTCATCGTCCTTGATTCCGTTACCCGTATGGCCAGAGCATATAATTTAGCCCTTCCCACTTCAGGTCGAACCTTAACCGGGGGATTTGATCCCGTGGCTCTTTTCCCGGCTAAAAAATTCTTTGGGGCAGCCCGAAAAATTGAAAATGGAGGTTCATTAACCATTATCGGAACTTGTTTGGTAGATACAGGTTCTAGGATGGACGATCTTATTTATGAGGAATTCAAAGGTACCGGAAACATGGAACTTCACCTGATCAGAAAATTAGCGGATAAACGTATTTTCCCAGCCATTGATGTTAGCCTTTCGGGAACCAGACAAGAGGAACTTCTTTACGGAAAAGAAGATCTTCCTAAAGTACACACCTTAAGAAGAATGTTAGAGATGGTTAATGATGATGAGCGAACAGAAACTCTTTTAGGTCGACTTTCTAAAACCGAAACTAACGAAGAATTTCTTGAGAGCCTCAAAACCGTTTAATCTTCTCTCGAAGAACTACCTTTTGACTAGGTTATAGGCTATTTGATATAATACCCCTCATGCCCAAGGAAAATTATTATGTCCCACGAAAGAAAATTCAGTCGAAGAGATTTTGCTAAACTTTTTGGTGTAGGAGGTTTATTGTTTCTCGCTTCCTGTGCCCCTAAAATTCCCCTCAAAGAAACTGCCTCTCCTACCCTAAAGAACACAGAAACCCCCACCCTACTTCCTTCAAAATCACCAACACTTACTAAGACATCCACACTTACCGTAACCCGGACCGAAGCAGTACCAACCAAGGAAGATGAAAGAAAGATTCCGCCACCCAAAATGATGGTCTTGGGGGACTCAATTACCAAATTTGGTTTTGCTGATTATTTAAGCGAAGCTTTAAATGAGGAAGGATACCAAGTTGAATTTGTGGGCAGTAATATTAGTAACAAAAATGTTAAGAACGAAGGACACGGTGGTTTTTCGACCATAGAAATTGAGCGAGATTTAGAAGATGGTTTTTGGAGTTGGGGGGGAACAGAAACTCCCACCCATCTGGATGAAAATATTCCCAATATTCTTGTTCTTGAGCTGGGAACTAATGATGCCGCAAGTGGACTTAATCCCGAAAAAATTACCATTCCTAATTTTAGAAAGATCGTTACCATTTTCAGAAGTAAAAAACCTGAGGTTAAGATTATTATTTTTCCAGTGATACCCTCTGCTTTGGAATGGGATAGGATGGTAAAGAAAATTAATAAACTTTTTTTGGATTTAACCAGAGAGCTTTATACCGAAAAATCTCCGGTGTTCTTAGCACCAGATGTTAGATCAGACAATTTTGACACGGATAAAGATCTTGTTGATGGCGTTCACCCTTCGGCAAGCGGCTACCAGAAAATGGTGAAATCATGCATGGTTGTCTTAGAGAAGATGATCTCTCGCAAGAACTAATCTTCATTTTTAAACCCCCTTTTGTTCTTAAAAAAGATTTGCCCAATGAAGTTTCATGAGGTATGATCAAATTTATCAAATGGAAGAATCATATGGGGAAATTCAAAAGTTTTTGGAGGAAGTAAAACTTTTTGGAATAGAACTAGGAAACTTTTTAATTAAAAATCTTCACCTTTCCTTTATTCGTTTTGAAGAGAAAAAAGGAGTTTTTGTGACCGCTTTATATCGTCAGAGGGGAAAACTTTCCAGAAGATTGATTCACACCGGTATGGCCACTTTAGCTGCTTTAGGAGTCATGATTGCTCCCTCTGTTGCCCAAGAATTGCCTGGAAGAAGTGTTAATCCGTGGGATGTAGTAACCACCCCCCAAGTGCTTTCCGCCTCAACCACAGATCCGGAAACTGCGACGATTGTTTCCGATAAAATGAGGGACAAAATTTTTACTTACACTGTCTTAGATGGGGATACGGTTGCCTCCATTGCCCAAAAATTTGGAGTTTCAGAAGATACCATCCGTTGGCAGAACAGTTTAACCAAAGACAAAATAAAAGTTGGTCAAACTTTGGAGATTTTACCGGTAACTGGAGTATCGCATAAAGTACAGAAAGGTGATACGGTTTATTCTATTGCGAAACGTTATGATACATCTGCTCAGGCAGTGGTTGATTTTCCTTATAACACCTTTTCCAATGATGAAACCTTTGAACTAGCCATAGGGCAAGTTATTATTGTTCCTGACGGGGTCAGACCGCAAGAACAGGTTTCTCCACGGGTCAGACAAATTACTCCTAATGCAGGAACAGTGGTTGCCTCAGGTGAATTTGTTTGGCCAACAGGTGGAACGGTGACCCAAAGATTCGTTTGGTACCACCAGGGAATTGACATTGCCAATTCCAGTGCACCGGATATCTTAGCGGCTGATGCGGGAATCGTGATCGTTCCTCCTTTCATGGCCGGAGGATACGGAAATCATGTCATCATCGACCACGGTAACGGTTACAGAACTCTTTATGGTCATATGAGTGTGATTTATGTGGCCAACGGCCAAACAGTTAAAAGAGGGGATAGAATTGGAAGAATGGGTTCAACCGGTCGTTCAACTGGAATTCATTGCCACTTCGAAATTTCCTACAATGGAGTGAAACTTAACCCTCTTTCCATCCTGAAGTAATTAAGTGGACCCGCCGGGAATCGAACCCGGATCCCTACAATGCGAATGTAGTATTCTACCGTTTAACTACAGGCCCCAACACTTAGATTATAGCAAAAATCACAAGATGATAATTTTAAAAGAAACATTCATGAAAAATTAGCTTTATTTTGACGGTTTTTAAAGACTTATAGTTAAAAGAAAAGAAACCTTGGTTTAAGTTAAGAAAAAGAAACACTTCAAACGTAGATTTTTAAAAATAGCTTCGTTTTTTTGAGTAAAAAGCGGGTCCAAAAGAAACCAAAATTGCCATCAAGACTAAAAGGGGCTTGACATTATTTTCACAAGAGGCTTTTATATATAGTAGAACTAAGTTTGAACTGAAATTTAGCTTAAAAGAAACTTTAGTAAAAAGTTGTAAAAATAAGCTTAAAAATAAAATAAAAACTTGTAAGAACTTGTAAAAACTAAAACTGCCCATGAAACGTTTTTATACCGTCAAAGAAGCTGCAAAAATTCTCGGTTTTTCTACCAACACCGTCTATAAATATTTGGATGAGGGGAAGCTGATTGGTAAAAGAATTGGACAAGGTCGCTTTAAAATTCCTTACCCCCAACTTGAGCCTTATTTGGGAGAACAAGAAAAAATCGGATCCTTTCTTAAAAAAGAAGTAACAGAGGAAGAAGACTCCATTGAAAAGGTGGTTGAAAATATTGGCAATCAAGTCTGTCCCAGAGATAGCGATTTCATCTTTTCCAGGCTTTTTTGGGGATTTGTCTTAGTGGGGATGGGAGTAATTTATCTTTTTTGGAATCCTTTAGGCTCTCTTTTTTCACTCTTAAATCTTCTCTTGGGGGGAGGCATCTTGGTTTCCGGAATTTTTATGCTTTTGGTTAATATCCTTTGGGAAGAATCTAAGCTAACTAAACTTTTTTCTAATCTTTTTTCTCTTACCTTTCTTTTTTCAGCCAGTATTATTTTTTCTTTTTTGGGAAATTTCAGTAGTTTGGTCATCACCTTAACCCTTTTTATTGTGATTATTACGGCTGAAATCTTAAGGAAGAAAGTTGATTGGCAAGATTGCTCTTCCTTTAGGGAGTTTGCCCTGCTTTCTTTAATTGGAGTTTTAATTATTGGTCTTATTTCCTTAATCTTTCCGGAAGTTTTGATTTTTGACTTTCTTAAAAATTTTGTGATTTCTTATAAACTGCCACTTATTTTAATTATTTTGGTGGGCTTTTGTTTTCCTCTGACCTTTTTGTTAACCTCCCAAGGTCTTTTGACTAAAATTGAATATCTTCTTTTTCCTGTCATGTTTGTTCTGGCAGTAGCTGCTACTTTAGGTTCTATTAATAAAAACCAATGGGATGTTGCTTACGTAGCCTATCTTTATTCAGTTTTTACCCTTTTTATGCTCTGGTGGAAGAATTCAGGCAGGAAAATAGGGGATTTTTCCTATCACCTTCTTTTAACCATCTTTGTTTGGATCATGGCAGGAATACTTTTAGGGCTTCTGGCCATCTTTGGTTTGCAAGAAAAAGTTAAAGCCGAAGCCGTAAGCGTGACCGAAACAGAGCTTGCGAAAGCCTCCGATAATTTTGACAACTTTTTTAAGGTCATGGATGCCTCTTTCAATAAAAAGATTATTCAGTTAAACCTTAAATCTGTCCTGACAAGGGGTAACGAGGAAGAAGCAATCGCGGCAGCCAAAGATTTTTATGAGAGTACCCCCAATTTAAAAAGAATAATTCTTTACGATAAAGAAGGAGTTGGCGTTGGAGTTTACCCTAGAGATACCATTGCCCAAGGAGCAAATTATTCCTCCAGAGATTACTTTCAAATTACTAAGAATTCACTTCGTCCTTATATCAGTAATATTTTTGAATCAATTGTCAATACCGAGGCTGTTGTCAAAACTCTACCTATTGTTGAGGGCAATGAATTTAAAGGGATGGTGGGAGCATCTCTTGATCTAGAAAAACTTTCCCTTTCTTATCAACTGCCGATCTCTGGCTGGAAAGTTTATGTTTTTGACGAAAACGGTAAGTATGTTTTAAATCTTGAGACCGCAAAAATTGGGGAAAAGGCTCCCGAGGAAATTATTAAAGCATCCAAAAGCGAGAAGAAAGTAAAAAACCCTAAAGTGGTGAGAGTTTTTGATGAAGTTAGAACACCTAAATGGACGATTTATGCGGAAAGAAGTTCTGAAGATTTGGTCAAAGGTCTATCAAGTATAAATTTAATCATTTCTCTCATGATTTATATCAATACGGGAATTTCTTTATGTACCGGTTTTGTTTTAGCTAGAAAGTGGAGGAAAAAAGAATAAACAGATCGAAGAGATTTGGAAAAGGGCTAATTTGGTTAGTGCCTTTAGTGGTTATTGGTTTAACCTCAATTGGCATTTGGGGTGGTAATTATCTATATCAAAAGGGGGAATTTAGGAAAGCGGAGGTAAACTTAGAAGCTTTAGCCAAGAAAAACACTCTTTTTTTGGATCGAGAAAAAGTCATTGGGGCTTCAACTGATTTTAATATTACGGTAGGACTAATCACCGAAGATGGTCAATTTGCTCTTGGAGGTTTAGAAGAAGCAAAGATTGCAGACGGTAATTTTAAAGACAATCTAACCATGACCATGCCTAATGGCGAGCTTCTGTCCGGTAGTTATGATTCTTATCTACCTCTTCTTCTTTTGAAAAACGGAGAAAAAACCTCCGGAGAGATTGTGGTTAAAGGAATTGCAGTTATAAAGCTTAAAGATGACACCCTTGTTCCTCTGGAGATTTTAAATGGGGAAATAAAGAGCGGAAGATTAAAGGGAATTGTTTCAGCCAGAACTTTTGATGAAGGTTATAACCTTGCCTTTAACATCGAAAAAGACAAAATTACTGATGGCTATCTCATCACGGCAGTAAATAATGTTTCGGAAGAAGCCAAAACTCTTGCCTATTTAGCTACAAATGAAATCAAGGCAAATGAGAACCCCCTAAGTTATCTAGACAATGTTTTGGCTGCAGAGACAACAAATACTTCTGTCAAAAAACCTTCAGTTCTAGCTAATGTTACCACCGCTTCTCCTGGGAGATTAATGAGCTATTCGCGACGAGTGATTTTACCTAATATTGAAACAGGCACCTATCAGGTGGTGGGAATGACCACCAGCGGTCCGAGTAGTATAAATATTGCTGTAAATAAAGCAGTAACTACTGGCGAAGTAGTGGTGACTCCTATTTCAGGAACAACCGGAGGAGTTATTCCACAAGTAGTGACTGGTTTAGGAGGCGAACTTGTGCCAATTCAAGTTTCAGCCTCTTTAGAAGTAGGTAGTGTCACCAGCAGTATCATA
>Ga0315282_10017220_pt1 | contig 10454 bp, 20 predicted proteins | sample YL17G07_20_MG_FD_203693 | JGI IMG/M metagenome (GOLD analysis project Ga0315282, IMG submission 203693) | Sediment microbial communities from Yellowstone Lake, YNP, Wyoming, USA - YL17G07_20 | ecosystem: Environmental > Aquatic > Freshwater > Lake > Sediment | place: USA: Wyoming | collected... | reverse complement strand
TGGCCCATGACGAGAAGGACGAGTGCCATGTGGGCGATCGCGTTGAGATAGTCGAGACTCGGCCGGTCAGCCAAAATAAGCGCTTCAAAGTCCTGAAAATAATCGAACGCGGCAAAATTTTGGCTGAAGAGGTGGCGGGAAATGATCCAAAATGAAACCATCCTCAATGTGGCCGACAACTCCGGCGCCCGGCTGGTGCTGTGCATCCGGGTGCTGGGAGGCAGCCAGAGGAAATACGCCTCGATTGGCGATGTGATTGTGGTGGCGGTGAAGGCTGCGCTGCCGGAATCCAAGGTCAAGAAGGGCGAGGTGGTCAAGGCCGTGGTGGTGAGGACCAAGAAGGAAATCCACCGGGCGGACGGAACCTACATCAGGTTTGACGACAATTCCGCAGTGCTGATCAACAACCAGCTTGAGCCTTTGGGCACGCGCGTGTTCGGGCCGGTGGCCAGGGAATTGAGAGCCAAAAAATTCATGAAAATAATCTCGCTGGCTCCGGAGGTGCTGTGAACGCTCAAAGCAAATACCAGAGCTTGCATATAAAAAAGGGAGACACCGTGGTAGTGGTCTCCGGGGATGAAGCCGGCAAAACCGGCAAGGTGCTCCAGGTCAACAAAAAGAAGCGCGGAGCGATTATCGAGCGGGTCAATTTCATCAAGCGCCATGTCCGTCCCGGGCATCCGACCGCTCCGCAAGGCGGAATCATTGAGCGCGAGGCCCTGGTCCGGCTCGACAAGCTCATGCTGGTTTGCCCCAAGTGCAACCGGCCCACCCGCGCCAGGACCGAGCGCGCCGGCATGAGGCATGTGCGAATCTGCCCCAAATGCAACGAGCAGGTCGATTAGCGGAGGCTTTGGAAATGGCCAGACTGAAAGAGTCGTATAAAAAAACGGTGGTGCCGGAGCTGACCAGGCGCTTCGGCTACAAGAACCTCATGCAGGTGCCCAAGCTCCAGAAGGTGGTGCTCAACATGGGTCTGGGACAGGCGACCCAGAACATCAAGCTCATTGACAACGCGGTCGCCGAGCTTTCCGCCATCACCGGCCAGAAGCCGGTGGTGACCAAGGCCAAGAAGTCCATCGCCAACTTCAAGCTCCGGCAGGGAATGCAGGTCGGATGCATGGTGACGCTTCGCCGGGAAAAAATGTACGAGTTCCTGGACCGGCTCTTCAACATCGCCCTGCCCCGCGTGCGCGACTTCCGGGGACTAAGCCCCAAGGGATTTGACGGACGCGGCAATTACTCCTTGGGCATCCGCGAGCAGATCATTTTCCCGGAAATACACTACGACAAGGTGGAGAAAATCCAGGGAATGAACATAACCATTGCCACCACTGCGAAGACGGACGAGGAAGCCCGGGAGCTGCTTCGGCTCCTGGGAATGCCTTTTATGAAGAGCGGGTCAGAAAAGACCGAGGGAGGAACGGATGACGCGAAAGTCGTTAATGATTAAGTCCCAGCGCCGGCCGAAATTCACGGCCCGGAGATACAACCGCTGCCCGCTCTGCGGCCGGCCGCGCGGCTACATCAGGAAATTCAAGATGTGCAGGATTTGCTTCCGGAACCTGGCCCTGCAAGGCAAAATCCCGGGCGTAATCAAGGCAAGTTGGTGAGGAGTAGAAAATGGTGGACCCGATTGCGGATATGTTGACCCGGATAAGAAACGGCATACGCGTCCGGCGGGAGCAGGTGGATATGCCCTCAAGCAAGCTCAAGCTGGAACTGGCCAGGATCTTAAAGGCTGAAGGCTTCATCAAGAACTACAAGGTCATCCAGGCGGATAAAAAAGACCAGTTGAGAATATTTCTGAAATATGACGACAAGAAACAGCCGGCCATCCTCGGTCTGGAGCGGGTGAGCCGCTCGAGCAGGAGGGTGTATGTTGGCGCCAGGGATATCCCCTCGGTCCGGGGCGGCCTGGGGTTGGTCATTTTGAGCACCAACCAGGGACTGGTCACGGATGAGCAGGCCCGGAAGCTCAATGCCGGCGGGGAACTGATTTGCAAAGTCTGGTGAGGTAAGAGATGTCCAAGATAGGAAAGAAGCCGGTGGCTCTGCCCAAGGGCGTGGAGCTTAAGCAGGAAGGGAACCTGCTGCGGGTGAAGGGGCCTAAAGGAGAGCTTAAGACCGGGGTCAGGCCCGAGCTAAGCATTGAGGTCAAGGACGGAGAGGTTTGGGTCAAGCGCGCGGATGAATCCAGGCTCGCCCACGCCCTGCACGGAACCTTCCGCAGCCTGGTCAAAAATATGATTATCGGCGTCACCGACGGCTACGAGAAAAAATTGGAACTGGTCGGCGTGGGTTACAAGGCCGAGGCCAAGGGCAAAATCCTGGTCCTTTCTCTCGGCTTCACCAGGCCCGTGGAATTCCCCATGCCCGAAGGAGTGAAGGCCAGCGTTGAAAAGAGCATCATTTCCATCAAGGGAGTTGACAAGCAGGCGGTGGGGGAGATTGCCGCGGAGATACGCGCACTCCGTCCGCCCGAGCCTTACAAGGGAAAAGGCATCCGCTATCTGGGCGAATATGTCAGGCACAAGGCCGGCAAGGCCGCAGTCGCCGGCGGAGCGCCCGGCGAGGCTGCCAAATAAATTAGAGGTTGAATCAAAATGGCTTTAACCCGAAGGCAAAAAAGGGCCATCAGGCAGAAGCGGGTTAGAACCCGCGTGCGCGGGACCGCGCAAAGGCCCCGGCTCTGCGTTTATCGCAGCCTGAAGCATATCTCCGCCCAGCTGATTGATGACAGCAAGGGGCATACCCTCCTCGCCTTGAGCACCTTGAGCAAGGAACTGAAGGGCAAGGTCAAGAAGCCCCGCGGCAAGGAAGCGGCCAAGGAGCTGGGAAAGATGCTGGGAGAGAAATGCCTCGGACAGGGAATCAAGGATGTGGTTTTTGACCGCAACGGGTTCCTTTACCACGGCAGAGTCAAGGCCGTGGCCGACGGCGCCCGCGAGGCCGGGCTTAAGTTTTAGGAGGTGAAGCGATGGCGTTGCAAGAGCAAGAGCAGGAACTGCTGGACCGGGTGGTTTACATCAACCGCTGCGCCAAGGTGGTCAAGGGAGGAAAGCGCTTCCACTTCAGCGCCGTGGTGGTGGTCGGAGACGGCAAGGGCAAAGTCGGATTCGGAATCGGCAAGGCCCACGAGGTCCCGGATGCCATCCGCAAGGGCATGGAAAAAGCCAAAAAAAATATGGTCGAGATATTCCTGGCCGAGGGCGACACCATTCCCCACGAGGTGATTGGCAGGCGCGATTCCAGCAAGGTCCTCCTCAAACCGGCCGGGCCGGGAACCGGGGTTATCGCCGGCGGAGCAGTCAGGGCGGTCATGGAAGTGAGCGGAATAAAAAATGTCCTTAGCAAGGTGCACGGAAGCTCCAATGCCATGAATGTGGTGGCCGCCACCATTGACGGACTGGTCAGGCTGGAGTCAAAGGCCAGGGTCCAGCAGCGGAGGGGAAAGGCCGCGGAAGAAAGCTCCAAAGGAGCGAGCTGATGGCAAAGGCAAAGCTCAAAAAGCATTTGAAGCTCACCTTGGTCAGGAGCGCCAACGGGTCCAAGCCGGACATCAAGGCCACCGTGGTCGCGCTCGGACTGCGCAAGCTGCGTCAAACCGTGCTCAAGCCCAATACTCCGGCCATGCGCGGTATGGTCAAAAAAACCATCCACCTGCTCGAAGTGGAGGAAGTTGATGGTTAATTTGTCGGAACTCAAACCCTGTTCCGGGGCCCGCCACAAGCCCAAGCGCGTGGGACGAGGGGTGGGAAGCGGCCACGGCAAAACCGCCTGCCGGGGGGACAAGGGACAGAATTCAAGGTCCGGGAGAGACAAGCGCACCGTGGGATTTGAAGGCGGCCAGATGCCCTTGAGCAGGCGCATTCCCAAGCGCGGGTTCAAAAATCCCTTCCGCAAGGAATACGCCGCGGTGAACCTGGACATGCTCAAGCGATTCAAGGCCGGGGCCGTGGTCTCCGAGCAGGAACTTGTGGAAGCGGGCTTGGTTAAAAAAGACCTCCCGGTGAAAATTCTGGGCAAAGGCGAGCTGGACAAGCCCCTTTTCATACGCGCTCACCTGTTCAGCGCCGGCGCCAAAACCAAGATTGAATCCGCAGGCGGCAAGGCCGAGGTAATCAAATAAGATGGCCGGCATCGCCAATATTCACAAGATTCCCGAGCTAAGAAATCGGCTGCTCTTCACGCTCGGCATTCTCGCGGTCTACCGCCTGGGTTGCCATATCCCGGTGCCGGGAATCAACGGCACCCTGCTCACCCAGTATATGGCCCAGCAGGCCGGCTCAATTTTCGGTTTGCTCAACACTTTCACCGGCGGCGCTTTCAATCGCATGACCATTTTCGGCCTGGGAATCATGCCTTACATCACCGCCTCCATCATCCTCCAGCTCCTGGGAGTGGTCCTTCCCTACCTGGAGCAGCTCCAGAAGGAGGGAGAACTCGGTCGCAAGAAAATAAATCAATACACGCGCTATTTGACCGTTGCGCTCACCATGGGCCAGTCCATTGCCACCGCGTTCTGGCTCATGAATATAAAGAATCCGCCGGTGGTCACCGAGGGAGGATTCCTGTTCGTGCTCGCAACTATGATGTCCCTCACCGCAGGCACCATCCTGATTATGTGGCTCGGCGAGCTTATCACCGAGCGCGGTGTCGGCAACGGCATCAGCCTCATTATCTTTTTCGGAATCGTGGCCCGGCTGCCCAGCGACATCGGCCAGACCCTCACCCTCTGGCAGACCGGTCAGCTTTCGTTCTTTACCATAATCGGAATCGCTCTGGTGGTGGTCGCGGTCATTGCCGGAATCGTTTTCATGGAGCGCTCCCAGCGCAGGATTTCCGTGCAATACCCGAGCAGGACCGTGGGCAGGAAAATGTACCAGGGAGTCAAAACCCATCTCCCGCTCCGCATCAACACCAGCGGAGTCATTCCTCCCATCTTCGCCTCCAGCCTCTTGAGCTTCCCCATGACCTTCACCAGCTTCTTCCCCCAAAACAGCCCCTACTGGGACTGGCTCCGCAGAGCGCTTTATCCGACCTCCTGGGAATATAACGCGGCCTATGGAATCCTCATCGTCTTCTTCGCCTTTTTTTACACCGCGGTGGTTTTCAACCCCATTGATGTCGCGGAAAACCTGAAAAGGCACGGCGGATACATCCCGGGCGTGCGGCCCGGACAGAGCACCTCGGATTACATTGACCGGGTGCTCACCAGGATAACCACCGTGGGCGCCCTTTACCTGGCCGCAGTCTGCATCCTGCCCTCCATCCTGGTGGTCTCCGCAGGAGTCAGCTTCTGGTTCGGAGGCACCAGCGTGCTGATTGTGGTCGGCGTTGCCCTGGATACGGCCCAGCAAATAGAAGCGCATCTCCTGGCCCGAAGCTATGACGGTTTCCTCGGCCCCAAAGGCCCGAAAATTAGAGGAAGGAGAAGGTAGACCTAAATGAGAATCGTTTTGTTAGGCCCCCCGGGCGGAGGCAAGGGCACCCAGGCCCAAAAACTGCTCGGCCAATTCAAGATACCCCAGCTGTCCACCGGAGACCTCTTCAGAGCCGCGGTCAAAAATCAGACCGACCTGGGAAACAAAGCCAAGCAATACATGGACCAGGGAAAACTGGTTCCTGACCAGATTGTGATTGGCATGGTCAAGGAGCGGCTTTTGCAGAAAGATTGCCAGAAGGGGTTCATCCTCGATGGCTTCCCCAGAACCATCGGCCAGGCCGAGGCGCTTGATAAGATGCTGCCCGAGCTGAAGATGAAGCTCGACTCCGTGGTGGAAATCGCGGTGCCTGACCAGGATGTGATTAAGCGGCTGTCCGGAAGAAGGACCTGTTCCAAGTGCGGAGCCATGTACCATATTGAATTCAATCCGCCCAAGAAGGACATGAAATGCGACAAGTGCGGCGCAGAACTCTTTCAGCGCGACGATGACAATGAAAAAACCATCAAGGCGCGCCTGGAGGTTTATCACAACCAGACCGCGCCCCTCATCAGCTATTACCAGAAGAAGGGGCTCTTCAAGAAGGTGGAGGGCGTGGGAAGCATTGATGACATTTTCAGCCGAATCGTGAAGGCTCTGGGAGCCTAGTGATGGTGGTGCTCAAGACCAGAGAAGAAATCGAGCAGATGAAAAAACCGAACCGGATAGTCGCGCAAATCCTGGACGAGCTTGCCGCAATGTGCAAGCCCGGCGCGAGCACCATGGAGCTGGAAGAGCGCGCGCGCGAGCTGACCTTGCAGTTCAAGGTCCAGCCGGCTTTTTACAACTATCGCGGGTATCCGGCTTATCTTTGCGCCTCGGTCAACGAGGAGGTTGTGCACGGCATACCCCGGCGCGACAAGGTGCTCAAGGACGGGGACATCGTGAGCCTGGATTTCGGCGTGATTGACCAGGGGTTCATCGGCGACGCCGCGCTCACCGTGGAAGTGGGCAAAGTGTCGGCCCCGGTGAAAAAATTATTGGAAGTGACTAAAGAGGCCCTGGACCGGGCGGTGGAGCAGTGCCGGCCCGGACTGCATCTCGGGGACATCGCCCGCGCGGTGCAGAGCCTGGCCGAGGGAAACGGCTTTTCCGTGGTCAGGGATTTCGTGGGACACGGCGTGGGCAGGTCCATGCACGAAGACCCGCAGGTGCCCAACTTCGGAACGCCCCGGCCCAACCTCAAGCTCCGGGAGGGAATGGTGCTCGCCCTGGAGCCAATGGTCAATATGGGCACCTGGCGCGTCAAGGTCCTGGATGACGGCTGGACCGTGGTGACCGAGGACGGCAAGCCCAGCGCGCATTTCGAGCATTCAGTGGCCATAACCCAAGACGGCCCGCTGGTCTTGAGTCAAAGGAACTGAACCGGAAATGGTGGAAGAGAAAAAAGGCAGGGGGCAGCAAAAAGCGCAGCCCATCGAGGTTGAAGGCACGGTGCGGGAATTGCTGCCCAATGCCATGTTCAAGGTGGAACTGGACAACGGCCATAAGGTGCTGGCGCATATCTCGGGCAAGATGCGGATGCATTACATCAAGATCGTGCGCGGAGACCGCGTCAAGCTCGAGCTTAGCCCCTATGACCTGACCAAGGGCAGGATCATTTATCGAAGCTAGGGAGCGAAGAAATGAAAGTCGCGGCGTCAGTGAAAAAAAGATGCAGGAAATGCAAGGTCATCCGCCGGCATGGCGTGGTGAGGGTGATCTGCGACAACCCCCGCCACAAACAGCGCCAGGGATAAGAGGAGGTAAACTATGACCAGAATCGCAGGAGTGGACCTTCCCAATAAGCCCGTCTGGGTCGCCCTGACCTATATCTACGGGATTGGCAAAAGCAGCGCCCATGACATAATCCAGAAGGCCAGAATCAATCCCTCGATTCGGGCCAACGACCTGACCGAGGGACAGGTGGCGTCCATCCGCAAAATCATTGACGAGAGTTACGAGGTGGAGGGAGAGCTGCGCAAGGAAGTGCAGATGAACATCAAGAGCCTGCAGGACATCGGCTGCTACCGCGGATTGAGACACCGCAAGGGGCTGCCGGTCCGCGGCCAGCGCACGCACACCAATGCGCGCACCCGCAAGGGGCGCCGTCCGCCCATCGCCGCGAAGAAGAAGGTTATCGCCAAATAATGAACCGGAAAGGCAGAGGAGGTAATTGATGGCCCAGAAACCAGTTCCAGCCGCGCCGGCTGCTCCGGCTGCTCCGGCGGAAAAACCGGCAGCACCGGTCAAGAAAAAGGTCAAGAAGTACGGCGAGCATGCCATCGCCCATGTCAAGAGCACTTTCAACAACACCATCATCAGCATCACCGACGAGCACGGCAATACCATTACCTGGGCTTCCGCAGGCACGGTCGGCTTCAAGGGCAGCCGCAAGAGCACTCCCTTTGCGGCCCAGCAGGCGGCTGCCGAGGCGGCCAAAAGAGCCATGGACGCCGGCGTGAAGTGCATCAATGTCTTCGTCAAAGGCCCGGGCGCGGGAAGAGAGGCGGCCTTGCGCTCGCTCCAGGCCTCGGGCCTGCGCGTAATATCGATTCGGGATGTCACGCCCATCCCCCATAATGGATGCCGGCCGCCCAAACGGAGAAGGGTGTAAGGAGGAGTCATTGGCTAGAAATGTCGGTGCGGTTTGCAGGGTATGCAGGAGGGAAGGGCTTAAGCTCTATCTCAAGGGCGAGCGTTGCTTCACGGACAAATGCGCCGTGGACCGCAGGAACTACGCTCCAGGACAGCACGGACAGCGCGGCCATTTCCGTTTCCGGGGCAAGTTGAGCGACTACGCGGTTCGTCTCCGCGAGAAGCAAAAGGTGAAGAACATCTACGGAATGATGGAGCAGCAATTCACCAACTACGCCCTTCACGCCCAGCGGCTCAAGGGCGTGACCGGCTTCAACCTCCTGCTCCTGCTCGAAGCCCGCATCGATAACATCGCCTTTAGGATGGGATTCGCAACCAGCCGCAAACAGGCGCGCCAGCTCGTCCGCCACGGACATCTCCTGGTCAACGGCAAAAAAGTGAGCATCCCCTCTTATACCGTGAGGGTCGGAGATGTGGTGGAGCTGAAGGAGAAGAGCAGGAAACTTGCCGCCATCAAGCATTCGCTGGAAACCATTGACGCCCGCGGGGGCATTCCCCGCTGGCTTCAGGTCAACCGGGAACAATTCCGAGGAGTGGTCGCTGATTTGCCCAAGCGGGAAGAACTTTCCATACCAATCCAGGAACAGTTGGTCGTGGAATTCTATTCAAGATAAGAATTGAGCCAGGGGGTAGAAAATGCAGAGAAACTGGAGAACCCTGATTAAACCTAAAAAAGTAGAGGCGGAAAAAGATTCTCTCACCGAAAGCTACGGCAGGTTCATCGCCGAGCCGCTCGAGCGAGGATTCGGCATCACCCTCGGCAACGCCCTCCGCCGCGTGCTGCTTGGCTCCCTCCAGGGAGCCGCCATCGTGGCGGTGAAAATTGACGGAGTGGTCCATGAATTTTCAACCATCCCGGGCGTCACCGAGGATGTGACCGAGCTCATCCTTAACCTCAAGGGCGTAATCGTGAAATACCGCGGAGACACGGTCAAGCAGCTCTCGCTCGAGGCGCAAGGCCCGGCTGAAGTCACCGCCAAGGACATCATAACCGACGGCACAGTGGAGATAGTCAATCCTGACCTGCATATCGCCACCCTCGGCGACAATTCCAAGCTGCGGATGGAACTATGGGTCAAGACCGGGAGAGGATACATCACCGCGGAGCGCAACAAGGACCGGACCTATCCGGTCGGAACCATCCCCATGGATGCCGTGTTCTCGCCCGTGAAGAAGGTCAACTTCAATGTCACCAACGCGCGCGTGGGAAGAATCACCGATTATGACCGCCTGGTGATGGAGGTCTGGACCAACGGCGCCATCAATCCCGGAGAGGCCCCCGGCATCGCCGCCAAGATTATCAAAGACCAGCTCACAGTTTTCATCCCCTTTGAGGACAAGGAGGAGTACTATCCGGTGGAGGAAGCCGAGGAGGCGGCAATGGTTCGCCCCGAGCTTAATCCCAACCTCTACCGTCCCGTGGATGAACTGGAGTTGAGCGTGCGCTCCGCCAACTGCCTGCGCACCGCCGGCATCCGCCTGATCGGAGAGCTGGTGCAGAAATCCGAGGCCGAGCTGCTCACGACCAAAAATTTCGGCCGCAAATCCCTCGCCGAAATCAAGGAGCTTCTCGCGGATATGGGGCTGGGTCTGGGAATGCGCCTGGAAAATTTCCCGGACCCCAAGCTGGAAGAGAAGTATAAGAAGGGAGTACCCAAGAAATGAGGCACCGCAAGGCCGGAAAAAAACTCAACCGCACCCGCGAACATCGCAAGGCCATGTTTGAAAATATGGCCGCCGCGCTCTTCGAACACGGAAGAATCGAGACCACGGTCGCCAAGGCCAAGGCCTTGAGGTCCTTCGCCGAGCGGCTGATCACCCGCGCCAAAAACAAAAACCTCCATTTCCAGAAAATGCTTTATTCCGTCATTCCCAAGAAGGAAGTGGTGAAAAAACTTTTCAATGAAATAGCGCCTGCCTTCAAGGACCGGCCTGGAGGATACACCCGCGTGATTCGCACCCACACCCGCCGGGGGGACGCCGTGGAAATGGCCATCATCGAGCTGGTCAATTACGAAGCCGTGCCCAGACCCGCAGCCGGAGCCGAAAAACCGGGGAAAGCAGCCCAGGCCGAGAAGAAAATAAAGCCGGCCAAGCCGGGAAAAAAGGCTCAAGCCGGAAAATAGCTGGTCAGCGATGATTGTTGACAGGGGCTGCGGCAGGCAGCCCCTTTTTAGGTCAGTTCGCGCTGCTGTTCAATTCTGTCCGGTTGACCCGCGATTTTAATGGTGGAATAATTAGCCCCGGAAGTCAGGAGGGAAAAATGAAAATTGTTGAGGTCAAAGCCTGGCTCTGTCATTATCCGCTGCCCGCAACCTTTTATCCAACCTG
>Ga0315282_10017219_pt1 | contig 10454 bp, 6 predicted proteins | sample YL17G07_20_MG_FD_203693 | JGI IMG/M metagenome (GOLD analysis project Ga0315282, IMG submission 203693) | Sediment microbial communities from Yellowstone Lake, YNP, Wyoming, USA - YL17G07_20 | ecosystem: Environmental > Aquatic > Freshwater > Lake > Sediment | place: USA: Wyoming | collected... | reverse complement strand
TATCTAAACTGGTTCTGGAAGAACGGTTCATAAGAAGCTTTCCTGAAGGCGGATCGATAGGATTTAACTTCATTGTAAACATGAACAAGGTCTACGAAGACTTCCTCACTGAAATAATCGAAGAAGTAATTAGAGAAAAGTTTCCTGAGTTAACTGTGGAGAGACAACCTCGCCTTCGACAATTAGTTAAGGAAAGAACCATAGTCGCAAAGCCAGACATCATCTTAAGGAAAAGCAAACATGAATATCCCATTATAATTGATGCAAAATACAAGAGAGAAGACTCGAACGCTGACTACTACCAAGTAATTGCATACAGTCTTGCTTTGAGGACATCCAGAATATGCTGCCTCATTTATCCTCATTCAGAAAAAACCAAGATAAGCGACGAAAAACTAACCTTGATTCGGAACCTAACGGGAACCAACACTGACGAAGTGAAGCTTCTCGCAAAAACCGTGGACCTATCTTTAGAAAACGAAGATTCAACATACGAAAAATACATCGAAAGCATCAAAAGCCAAATAGAACAAATTCTTCAGACTCTCGTCGAAACGCCCAGCACTGCATAAACAATACTGCCGGCCAAGAAGCATTAGGTTCAAACATTCATAATTATGTTGTTTCGCCAATTAATTCATTGCTGTTTCGCCTTTTTTGAGATTTTAGACCTTTCTATAGCCTTTGCCTTTTTGAAGCTTCAATGTGAAGCTGTGTTTTCCGTTCTTGTCGTAGTATTCGCGGTATTGTGTTTTGCAGGCGAGTTTTTGTTTTGGAGGTATAGGTTTCTGAGGATGATTTGTTTGGCTGTGTGGAAGTATCCTGCTTTTCTGAGTTCTTTGTGGGTTGCTGTTATGCCTTTATAGTCTGTGCCCATGATTCTGGCTTGTTCTTCTTGATAGAGCCGCTGGGCTTTCTCCCAGATCAGCAGTCTTACCGTGGACCAGAATTTACCGTGTGTCCTTTGGTTTGGAATTTGGACAATTTCCTCAACCCTCATTGTCTCTATTTTGTTTTCGATTTCTTTGTCTGGGATGGAAAGGTCTATGTTTTAGTCGGCGATTTTACGAGCTTCGTCAGAGTCTTTAGCGTTGACTACAAGGATTATTTCCACTAAATACTTGGGCATGGCTCCACTCGACCTCACTTAAGACTTTAGACTCGGCTCTAAAAAATGGGTTAGAATCGCTTCTGCGTTAAAATTACGCCAGAAAAATGGCATTTTTCACAAGAAGGCGCACATTGAGCAGCTTTTTCATGTGAAGTTTCTGAACCTTAAGAATCACTTTTCACTTTTCAATGTGAGTGAACTATGGAACCAGAGCTGAAAGCCCCTCTTCTTTCTGTCGCTATCAATCTCAGTGGTTCTCTTTTATCTTCCTTTTGGGATTGTGTGACTTAGTTTGCCTTGGCGGTAATACGCTTTGAACGCTTCATCGCACTTTTCACAGTTGAATAGTTTAACATGAAACGCTGCATAGTTCCATTCTTTCGGGGGTTTTGAGACTTCTTTCCCGCATCTTAGACATTTTTCCATGTTGCTTCCTCATTTTTAGTTGGTAGGAATCATTCATAAGACTTTCCGACATACGAACTCTGCTGTTCTTGAGAAGCGGAAGATATTGACGGATCTCACTTGTTCAGAGCTTATCCTGAAGCGCGAGTCTGAAGCGCAGCAGACCGAGTGGCGGCGCATACTATCAGATATCCAAATTGGCTCCGTTTAATCTCAACCAGTTCTTTCTTTCAACATAATTGGGTATTACAGACTCCACGATTTCCCAGAAATGTGGGCTATGATCTTCTCTTTTCAGGTGCGCAAGTTCATGAACGACTATATAATCAATAACTGATATTGGCGCAAGCATGACTTTCCAGTGGAAGTTGAGTCCAGTCTTACCTCTTGATGCCCATCTATTCCCTAATTCCATGATTCTTACGGATTTGGGTTCGACGCCAATTTTTTTCTTAAAGTAGTTCACTCTTTCTGTTATATGCTTTCTTCCTTTTTCTTTGTAGAAATCGATGAAGTGCTCCTTTGCTTTATCTGTCTGGCTTTCATCAAGCATGAAGAAACCTTGACTCAGAGAGAGTGCCTGCTCAAGATTCTTTTCTATTTTCAATCTGTAGCTTTTTCCCATGTATAAGTAGCCTTCACCATTCGCCAAACTTCTGTTAGCTTTTGTTCTGTTGAGTTCTTGCAGCTCAGCAATGCCTCTGTATATCCACGGTCTCTTGAGGTCGACTATGCTGTTGATTTTATCAAGGTCCAAGTTTTTGGGGGCTCTGACGGTTACGTTGCCATCAGGCTCTACGTAGATGCTGAGAGTTTTTCTGTTTGTTTGGGTCAATGAGTAGGTGATGTCTCTGCATGTGTAGATCAATTAAGGATTTCCTCCCTTCTGTTTTTGGCAAGCTTCATGAAGTCCGTAACTATTTGCTCCTTATTATCAACGAGTTCTGGCACGTTTGAATACAGTAGAATGTCATCTATCAATGCTCTGAGATGCTTTTCTTTGAATGCATTACCCCAAAATCCCACTTTGCCTATTTCCAGCGCTATGACATTTACAATGTCCACGGTAATCTTTTTCATTTGTTCATCAATGTTCTTCGGAGTTTTCTTATCCTTGAACGCTATGTCTTTGAGCATGTCAAAGAATGGGGCGTGTTTTTTGGGATTGAGACCACTTTCTTCTGCTTTTCTTCCTTCTCTGATTTCTTTTCTCAGTTGTTTTAGGTATCTTATTTGTTCATCCCAATTATCCTTGTATCGTTTGAGGATTTCTTCTAATTTCTCGCTTATTCTTCTGTAATACACAGGGTCAGTGTTGAGGCGAACTTTGCAATGCTTTCTTATGGCATGCTCCATTGCTGAAGCTTGTGAACGCGGTGTCCTGTTTTTGTTGACTTCACGTTCAAACTCGTCTGCCGTTATGTCCAAAGGTTTGATTTTGGAATCGATACCTATTGTTAGCAAGTAGTCTTCTATGAGTTTTCGGACTTTTCTTCCTGCTCCCAAAATATTAATCGAATCGTCTCTGAATCTGCTTTGAGCTCTGGCATGTATGTGCCCGAAAGCTTTTAGCGCAGGAATGTATGCTCGGCCTGCAGGTTTCGAGCATAGAACATCCATGCTTTTCAGGAAGAGTCTAAACTTCACGGCGAAGTCTGCTCTTACTCTTATGTCTTCAAGAACATCAAGGCATTTCTCAAGAACCAATAGCTGGTCGGAAACGCTTCTTATTCTGTAATTGACATAATCCTCTATTTCCTCTACTTTGTTGTCCCTAAACAATTTCACAAGCTGCTCATATCTATACCTTAGAAGAGGCAATTCGGTGCTGACGTCTGTGAACACATCATCCAATTGAAGGTCGTGCTCTGAATAAGCGTCGAGGGCCTCTTTGAGGTGGTTGGTTATTCCGTAATAGTCGACTACATAGCCATAGTCTTTTCCTTTTGTGACTCTGTTTACTCTCGCGATGGCTTGGAGAAGGGTGTGATCTGCCATTCTTTTGTCTACATACATTACTTGTTCCATAGGAGCGTCAAATCCCGTTAGAAGCATGTCTTTGACAATGAGAAACGCGATGCTTGTGTCTGGTTTCTCAAGATCAAATTTGCTTTTGTAGTTCTTGTTATCATCACCAAGCTTTAGCTCGGCTTCTTTGGCCAGCCTTATCAATTGAGGGTCGTCGTTGTTCATCCATGTTATTCTTACAACAGAAGTTATGAATTTCATTCTTTTGATTCTATCTGGGTCAGCATTCGGCTGTTTTTCGTATTCGGCAATGTATTCTTTGATGGCTTTGTCGATGTATTCCTTGTATCTGACCGCAGCTGCTCTGCTGCTTGCCACTACCTGCGCCTTGAATCCGTTATCGAAGATGTTTTCAAAATAGTGTCTCACCAAGTCTTTTGAGATTGCTTCTATTCTCTTTGGTGCTTGTAAAACGTCGCCTTTTGTCCCGTATTTCTGCTTTATCGCTATTAATTCCGCTTTTGTCTTGCCTTCAAACATGTCCTCAAATTCTATGTCCATTCTTTGCTTGTTCTTGATTTTTGACCTAACTGTCTTTCCTTCATATTTTATTCCGAGTGTGGCGCCATCATCGATGGATTCTTTCATTACATACTTGTCTATGTATCCGCCAAATCTTTCGTAGGTTCTCTTTTTGACTTTCTTGGTGATTAGAGGTGTTCCTGTAAATGCTATTCGTGAGCTGTTTGGAAGCGAAAACACGATATTGTCTCCGAAAACTCCACTTTGTGTTCTATGTGCTTCATCAACCAACACAAGAATATCTTCAGACTTGTTAAGAACAGGAAATTCCTCATAGTTTGGAAGCTCATCTTCGATGCTTCTGTTTCTTGCTCTTTTGAGGAACTTCTGAGCCATAACCATTACAAGGTTGCTCGTGTCTGTTTTGAGCTCCTCAGCAAGTTCCTCGGTGTTCTCGACCACATATGGTTTCTCGGCAATTCCTGCTGTTCCAGATAACTGTTTTTGAAGGTCTGTTCTATCTGTGACTATGACAACTTTGAGCCTTTTGGTCTTCTCTATTCTTCTTATTTTTCGTATCAAAAACACCATTGAGAGCGATTTTCCTGAGCCCTGAGTGTGCCAGACAATGCCGGACCTTTGTTCAGGCTTTTCTTTTGTCAGAAGCAGGTTGACAATTTTGTTAACTGCTCTGAATTGATGATATCTTCCAACTAACTTGACCCTCCCCTTTTCTGTATCCTGAAAGACAGTGAAGTTTCTTATTAGGTCAAGAAGGTTTTCTTTGGAAAGGGCTCCCAGTATGAGTTTTTCCTGTGAGTTTAGTTTGGGATCAAGCTTTTTTGGGTAAGTGTCTTTCCATTCAAGATAATGGTCATATTCAGCTGTTATCGTTGCAGCTCTTGCTTCGTCACGTGTTGTTGAAATCATGATCTGATTATACCAGAAGAGCCTTTCGTTGCCTTCTTTTTCTCTTACATCTTCACGAGTATTCGAGTATCTTTTGAGTTGGGTTATTCCTTCTTCCATTGCTTCAACGTCAACGGGTGTTGGATACTTGCACTCCACAACTACCAAGGGAATACCATTTATGAAGAGGACAATATCCGGAACTATGTAATCTCTCAGTGTTCCAGGTGTATTGACTCTGAACTGATTCATTGCCAGGAAATCGTTCTCTTCGGGATTATCGAAATCTATGATTTTGATGCTTCTGCTCTTTTCTTGAGGGTTCCTTGTGTTCTTATATGCTGGAGGTTCAAGAATCATGGATAGGAAGTCTTCATTCGCTTTAACAAGACCTTTTGTTAGACCAACTCTTTTGATTTCTTGAATGGCTTCTTCTATTTGGTCATCCTCAAGCCAATCATTGAGCCTCTTTAGAGCAGCTCTCAGTGTTTCCTCTATGATGATCTCATCAAAATTCGTTCTTAATGTGAGTTTGGGCACAAACTTGTTTGTGTCGTCTGTTGAGAGAATAATGTTCCAGCCGAGATCCTTCAAAAGATCCATGAAAGGCTTTTCCACATAATTAAATTCAACACTCATGTCAAGCAGCCACCCTAACTTTTCCAGTCAACAAATCCTGCATCAAACCAGCCTTCATTTTGATGAATTTGTCAATATAGGATTGTTCTGCTTGTATCATGTCAATAATGGACTTGACACGATCTCTAATGTAAATCTGTTGTGGTAGGTCAGGCAGGGACAGTTTGATATTGAAGAAGTCTGCTGTAGTTATGCCTGTCAGTGCAGTCTGCGTAGCTACAGACATAATCTGTCTTCTGACAGTTTCGTGGTTCAGCAGATAATGCAAGAATTGGGGATCGACTTTTTTTCTATTCACTCTGATCCGTCTGGTATGCCACGCAAAGGCGGTTCCTTCGCCCCTTGGAGTCACATATAGTGTTCTCGCAATGCCTTCCAGCACAAGTGAGGACTCTCCGTAAATGAGGTCGCCTTCTTTCAAAGTGTAGCTATCTATCTCCTCTGGAGAGAGTCTAACAAGACGAAATATCTGACCATCAATTGATTCATTGTAGTATAAGTCAGATACACCCACGATATTCCTTCCGGAGCCATAGAAGTCTGCTTTCTTATATACTCCAGCATCGTGTCGTGTCACCAGATTCCCCAAAGTGGTCAATTCCCATTTTTCTATCGGTTTACCATCAGCGCCAAGTATGCTCTTCCGTTTATCCAACAGATCCTGCATCAGTCCCTGTTTCATCTTCCTATATTTCTCAATAAGCTCCTTTGTCTTGTCAATTGCATTGTCAACATTCTGAAGAATTGCGGCAATTCTCCTTTGAGCTTCAATTTTTGGCCTATACAATTCCAATGGATAGAAGTCGTAGATCGAAAGGTGTTTGACGGTAGTCTGACCTGTCCTGGCATTGATTTTTTTCAGAAAAGGTTCTATGTAGTAGTAGAAAAAGGTCGTATCGAGCACATCTTCATTTTTCGATCTTATTCTCAGGATTCTTTGATTCAGGAGGCCTTGATTACCTTTCCATCTTACTATGTTAAAATCCCCATCCATCCCGACAAGAACATCTCCCTTGTGAATCACATATTTGTCCAGAAACTTCCCTTCAAACAGAGTCTCTGTTTTGTGATTCAATAAATCCCGAATTCTTATAAGAGGGTAACCTTGCTCTTGATTAAATGATTCAGAATCGAAAGGGCAGCCGGAAAAGAACTCGACTTCCCTTCTCAAATCTATCTTTGCCCAGCCTTTAGGGACCTTAGTGCTCATAGCCAAGTTCCTCCAAATATTTGTTCAATTCCTTGGCGTAAGCGTCTCTTTCTTTCTCGAGTGTCCTGATGTCTACGCCATATTTATCCCAAAGGTTTTCAAAGTAAGCGACGATTCTTTGCTTCTGCGCTGTCAAGTAACCGTTAAGGATTTCAGAGGAAGAGTCTTCAAGCTTCTTCATGATCATTCTCTCAGCTTCAGCTTCGGACATGGTACCAATTGCTTTTCTCACTCTTTCAACCAGTTGCTCTTTCTTCTCTTTGATTTCTTTCCGGATTCTCTTAAGCGCATTCTGCTTGCTCATTATTTTCGTGAACTCGGTCTCTTTATCAAAAAGCAATTTACGTAACTCAGCTATATGATTTAGTTGAGTTATCTTATTTGCTTGTCTAATCTCGGTTTTGATTCCCTCTATTTCACTTTTCAAAACCTTGTCTCTGGATTCTGCTTCTCCTTCTTCATTTTCAAGCTCTTCTGCCCGAGCGTTATCTTCAACCTCTGCAGAAAGTTCTCTCTCTTTTCCCTCCAAAGCCTCTATTTCGCTTATCTCCCTCTCAAAGGCATCTTTGAAGAAATACTTGGCTTTTTCAAGGGTTGTTTCTACGGCCTTATTATCGTTATCTGCAAAATCAAAATTCGATATCAACGATTGCGTCCAACCCGATTCCTTTATGATCCTTAACTCGAACTTATTATCGTTCCACCAATTGATGAACAGACCTCTTATCTGGAATTCATCCAACACACCGTTGTCTTTGAATGCCTCCTGGATAGACTCGAAGCCCAGATCAAGCAGTTCATGAACTGGTTTGCTCTCTCTTAACATTCTTATTTCCTTAGCATATTCTCTGAACCAGTTCAGAACAAGTCTCAATAATCTGGTATCTGTTTCCGTGAATTCCTTTGACTTCTCAAGAATTTCCTTTATTTCTTCTCTTGATTTAACATCCTTAAATTCGAAGTAATCTTGGTTCTTCTCTTTGAACATAAGCTCCTTTGGGATCTTATACTTCTGCAGCAAGTCTTCGTTCCATTCTTTCTTTGGAACCCCTCCTTGAATGTGCGCCTTCACATCTTGAGGCTCTGGTTCTGGAGAATTGTCAACATACCTCCTTATGTTGAGGTTATAATCCTCTTCTTCTATAGTCTTAACATCAACAAGCCGGGAATACTTCGGCAATTCAATCTTATTCTTGAACACATAACTGATTTTTTCAATGTCTTCAGGTCTTAGCGAGTTCTGGTTCTTCCCTTCCTTGTATTCTTTGTCTGCGTTTATGAAGAGTATCTTTTCCTTGTCATCCCTTCTGTCTCTGTTAATCACAAGCACACATGCAGGAATCCCCGTTCCATAAAATAGATTCGGCGGCAGACCGATAATGCCTTCAAGTAACCTCGCCTCTATAATCCCTTCTCGGATATTCTTTTCAGCACCGCCTCTGAAAAGAACACCATGTGGCATAATAACCGCCATCTTACCCCTCTTGTTAAGAGAGGCAATCATATGCTGCACAAACATCAAATCCGCTTTTTTCCCAGATTCAGGACACCAACCGAAAACAAACCTGTCCTTGAAACGCATGTTAGTTGTCGAATAGTTCTGAGAGAAGGGAGGATTAGCAATAACCCTAAAAAACGTCATCAATTTGCCATCCTTATCGATGTGCTGGGGATCTACAAGCGTGTCTTCATTTCTGATATCGGCATCAATTATCCCATGTAAAATCATGTTCATTTTGCACATTGCCCAAGTAGTGCCATTGTTTTCCTGACCAAACAATGCGACATTGTTGGGATCGCCTCCTTGTTCCTCTACAAACTGTCTTGATTGTATAAGCATACCACCTGACCCAACTGTCGGGTCATAGATCGTCATTCCCTCTTGTGGCTCAATTAACTGGACAAGCAAGCGAACAACAGGATGAGGAGTGTAGAATTCCCCGCCTTTCTTCCCCGCGGAATCTGCAAAATACTTGATCAAGTATTCGTAAGCAGCACCTAAGATATCAGCGAACTCAAAGTCCTCATTTCGCATTCTATACTTATTGAAGTGATTGATAAACTCAACAAGCTTCGCATCAGAAAGCTTACTCTTTCCCTTCTTTACTGTGAAATCAATTGGTTCAAGAACGCCCTCTAACAGCTCAAAATTAGCACGTTCGATTGCAGCCAAAGCTTTGTTCAATTCGCTTCCAACATTTGTCTTAATGTGCTTGATGCTATCCCACCGAGATTCCTTAGGAACGAAAAAAGTGTATTTGTCCGGGTTCTCAAGTTCTTTCTCAATTATCTCAGGCTTCAACCCTTGTTTTTGATACCTACCCTGAAGCCTCTCCCGCTCTTCCTCAAACATATCTGAAAGTCTTTTCAAAAAAAGCATACCAAAGATAAATTCCTTAAATTCAGACGCATCCATTTTACCTCTCAAAATGTCAGCAGCACCCATTAGATGATTCTCGAGTTGCTTAAGGGTTAGTTTTCCAGCCATCTACCACTCACTACTCCTCAAACACAGACTCTCCACTTTCTCATACGCCTGAGAATTAGTATGCCCAAAAGACTTATTATTCTTGGCACTCCTATCCTCTTCTCCGTTGCTTTTTTCGTGTTCTTCTTTTTCCTGAAGCCATGCATCGTATTTTTCCAATACTTCGTCAACTTGTTTGTGGACAAAGTCTGAGGCACTGTGATAGGGCGTGCTCATCTCTTTAACAGCAGCATCAAGCCTCTCATACTTCTCTCTCGGAATCTCCACGCACTCAGACTCTTCGTTCAAAAACTTGAGTCTCCATCTTGCTGCGTCACGCATGAACTCCTCTCTTGTTGTAAAGCCTAAGTGTTTGTTTTCCTCTATGAAATTCTGAATCTGAGCCAGCAGTTCGGGCGGCAATATTACTGATTGGTTTAGCATGGCTTCTATGGCGTCTTGATACGTCTGCATCTTGCCCGTCTGCGCCATAAGCGTCCCAACCGTTGCTGTCAGTTTTTTATGGCTAATGTCTGATATTCTGAGCGTTTTCATTTTTATGTTTCTTTGATTTTTTTGCTTATGGGCCAGCCTTTTTCGCTGAGGATCTTCTGGACTTTGGGCAGGCTTAGGGCGAAGTGGACGTGGCGGCAGTCTTCGGCGCCGCAGTACTCGCAGAAAACCTTGTCCGGTTTAAAGTAGACGTCTATGATTCTTCCCCTGGTCGACCCGTTTGCAAGGGTCCTGTCCAAGATGCGTACGCCCTGCTCGTCAAGGTTAAAATGCTCAAGCGGCGGCGGCTCCGGTGCGGGCGTTAGCATGTGCAGTTCTTCAAACCTTCTTCTTAAGGCTTCTTTTATGAATTCAGCCCTGCTCTTGTAGCTTCCAACGCCGCCTTTTATTATGTTGTCTATTACATCCATAAGTTCTTTCGGAAGGCGCACGGTTGTGTATTCGTCTTCACTGGTTGACATGACAAACACGTGAGTCAATCATGAATCACATAAATTTAAGCTTTACTGTGTCAAAAACGTTGAAGCCGTTCGCGGCATGTTTGATTTTCCATGTCGGCAACTCTTTTATGCCCAGACCATTCTTAAACGTTCATGATTCAGAGGTGTAACATGCATGACAGAGTACGCAACCGTCAGGCTTCCAAAAGAACTCGTCGACCAGATAGACTCGTTCCTCAAAAAACAAAGCCTAGGCTACACTTCAAGAGC
>Ga0315282_10017218_pt1 | contig 10454 bp, 9 predicted proteins | sample YL17G07_20_MG_FD_203693 | JGI IMG/M metagenome (GOLD analysis project Ga0315282, IMG submission 203693) | Sediment microbial communities from Yellowstone Lake, YNP, Wyoming, USA - YL17G07_20 | ecosystem: Environmental > Aquatic > Freshwater > Lake > Sediment | place: USA: Wyoming | collected... | reverse complement strand
AGGCAGGGAACAGACTGAAATGAGGGTTCTTCGACCCAGGAAGTACTGAGTCCTCCTGCCTTTCCATGGTTCATCATTAAATTCTCATCCATACAGATTTATACTACGAATTGATGGTAGGAGGAAGTTGTTCTTAGGCGGAGGTTTGGTCGGGGTTTAATCCTCAATGAAGGTCTGAGTACGTCTCTTGGGTACGTCCTAAGATGATTTATGAGTGCTCGGTCAATAATATTCTTCCTGGATCGGGGTTCCAGTCATACTCCATATATTGTGCCGTATCGAGGGCCTGCTCTTTACCTAAGAGTTTAGCAACCACATACAAAGACATATCAATTCCCGCAGATATGCCGGCCGATACAATGATTCTTCCGTTGTCGATAATACGTTTGTTTGCTTGAATCGTTGTGTGAGGTGCCACTTTCTTTAAAAGTTCTATTGCCCCGTGGTGAGTGGTGGCTGCCAGGCCTTCCAGCAAACCAGCTTTCGCCAGGAGCAGAGCTCCGGTGCATACCGATAGAATTAACTCTGCCTTTTGCGAAGAGCTTCTTATCCAATCAATCAAGATTGAGTTATGCATTTCTCTACGAGTGCCTAATCCTCCTGGGATGACCAGAATATCTGGTTGAGGGCAATCCTTAATGGTATAGTCTGGATTAACACTCAGATGATTTCGAGCTAAGATGGGTTGTCCTTTCTCTGCAACCGTATAAACGTTAAAGGGATTTAAATTGTCCTGCCTCCCTGTCACTGAGAAAACCTCAAAGGGACCACAAAAATCGAGTACCTCCACTTCGTCAAAGATAAGGATAGCGACATTTCGCAAATGATTCATCTCCGTATTCCTTTCTTCATTAAATTATGACAGCAAATGGTAAAAACCCAAAATTATAGTAAATGTCATAAATAAGTTGACATACACAGGGTGTCATTGCGAACGAAGTGAAGCAATCTCATGAGATTGCCACGTCGCTTCGCTCCTCGCAATGACAGCTTTCTTTTAGCCTTCACTATAATTTTGGACAACCATTAAGGACCAAACGAGATACGGTCTTTTAGGCCGGGGGAAAAGATTATTTTTCCTTCTTTGTCCACAATCATGCATTTAACGCCATCAAGTTTTTGACAGAGGGAGTATCCCTTTTTAGCGCCGAGAACAAAAACAGCCGTGGCCAGCCCATCTGCTGTGATACAGTCTTTGGTTATAATCGTGACACTTTGACAGTCATCTGTAGGGAAACCATCTTTTGGGTTAAAGATATGGTGATACCGTTTGCCCTGATAGATAAAATATTTTTCATAATCTCCTGAAGTAGCGACAGCCATATCGGAGACAGAAATTCTTGCCAGGATTTTTTGGGATTCCCTTGGATTCTGAATACCAATTGACCAGGGTTGTTTATTCTTGGTGCCTCCAACTCTCAAATCTCCGCCAGCATTGATGATCAAATTTTTATATCCAAGAGACTTCACAAGTTCAAAAGCCCTGTCCACGGCATAGCCTTTAGCAATTCCTCCCAAATCAATGGCCATGCCTTTCTTTTTCAAGAAAACTTTCCCTTCTTGATCCATCTCTATATTTTTAAAATTGACCAGACCTAATTTTTCTTTCACATCTTCTATAGAAGGAGGAATCTTTTTTTCTCTGGCTTTCCTCCAGAGTTCAGTGAGAGGGCCGATAGTGATATCGAATCCACCCTCTGAAAGTTTGGATATCTCTTGCGCTTTCTGAATTACCTCGAATGTTTCTGGAGAAACTTTCACCCGCTCTTTTCCGGCAGATCGGTTGATTCGAGTCACATCACTCGAATCAAGCCATGGACTCATTAAAGTTTCAATCCTTTTAATCTCCTGAAAGGCTTGCAAGGATGCCTTATTCGCCGCTTCTTCATCGTCGGCAATGAGGGTGATTTCAATTACTGTCCCCATGGCGACCTGATGGTACTTAAAGAGATTGGATGATTGTGAAGAAGGTGGATGGAGAATTAAGATGAAAGAGAAGAATAGAAGAATATAAATAACTCTCCCCTTTTTTAAGGGGGGCGAAGGGGGATTACTTAACATATCCTTCCTTCTTTAGTTTCTCGAAGATTTCTTTTGCTTTATCCAGACTGTCAAAGATCAAGATCGCAGTAATGGTCGCCCCTGATACAGAGTCCACACCTGGATCAAAAGTGAATGGGCTGAGGATAGATCTTCCTATGGTTCGAGTTTTCATTTTTTTTATGTCTTCCTCTGTCCAGTTGAGATTTCCAACTTTTGTAAGCTGGATGGGGACAATATCGATCACCTTTCCTCCAGAATCAAAAGTGTAGATAAAAAACGTATCATGACAGATATCACAGACGGCTCGCCGGCTTGCTAGTTTCGAAAAAAGATTTTTCTGGAATGTCCCAAAATCAACCTTTCCAAAATAAATCCAATCTCCATCTTTCAGGGATATCTTTTCGATTTTAAGGACTTTTCCTCCGCTGGATTCCATCCCCTCCCTTGCCTTTGCGATCAATTCTTCTTCGCTAAGAGGTGGCGTTAAGGCATCGCCTTCATAGATGGTTCCTTTCTTAGGTTTTAGGAGTGCTAGGTTGTACTGAAGGACTACTTTGGTTTCTTCCGTGGCGCTCTTTAAGTCCATCAAACCGAGATGGGTGCTCACCACGATACCTTTCCCCTGAGCGTCTTTCCTAACCCAAATCGAAAAAGGGGTTCGAGGGCTTCCGACTGCCGTATGGGCATCAAATTTTGGATCGTTGATAATGGGGTAGGGGACTTGATAGGTTTTTTTATAAATCTCCACCTCATTCAGGTTATTGCCTGCAGCGACCCCAATCATCTTCACCTTTCCCTTTAATCCCGGATCTTTTTCAATGGATGAATATAACTCATTGAAAATCGGAGCCTGCCTCTGACAACTCACGCAGTAGATACTAATGAATTCAATGAGGATTAAATTCCCACGAATCTCCTTGAAGGAGAAGGTTTTCTTTTGCGGGATCCCGAGGTAGTTCTGTTCTCCCTTGGATAAGCCCTGAGTAAAGGTCAGATCGGGGAAAGGAATGGCGAAACCAACTGGCTTTGTTTCTGCCCACGAAAGGCTATAGGAAAGAATTAAAGATAAAAAAATAACCCACACAGCATGGATTGGTGATCTTTTGGTCATAGACTTAGTTTTTCATGTTTAAAGGAGTCGGTAATGAAAAAAGGATACCGTAAAATATTTGTCAATGCAAATGGAAAGGCAAAATTTTAAGCTAATTAAAGCTTAAGTCATGAAGGATTGAAAAACTGACTAAAAAATTAAATCAGAGGTGACAGGAACATTACTCCCAACCTTCAGCTGCCAGGGCCTCATGGAGTTCTTCGGGGTGATGGCGACAGCGATATTCGAGACGGCTGGATTCAGCGTGGGCTTTGTTGTAGGACCAACCACCGGCCATTCGATTGCGCTCGTGCAATTCATGGAGAAGCACATAGCCCCTTTCTTTTTCTTCGATAGCATCGTCAATCCATACTTCATTTTCGGGGACGAATTCATAAACATAGTCGTGACCGCCTTCTGTGAAGTCGATATCAAAAACACTTCGAACAAGACGGCCGTTGGCGATCCAGACGCTGACCCCATTTTCGAGCTTTTTCCATAGCCTCTGGTGGACCTCTTTACCGTCGGGCAACTGCTTTCCCTGATGGGTTAAGCGGCTCACATCTCCTGCGCGGCGCCGCTCTTTTTGCTCCACCTTATCAGCTTCTTCCAGAGCCTTGTTATAGGGGACACCCTGACCCATGAGCCGATGCTCCACCAGCAGATGATCAATAAAAAACTGTCGTTCGTCGTTTTTGGTTTCCTGCTCAATCCAGAGTTCGTTTTTAGGGATGTAGGAGAAACTATAATGCTGGCCGAAATTGGTAAATTCTTCATCGATATGGCCACGAATGTAACTGCCATCCACGACCCACACCTGGAGATTACCTCGTTCATCTATCTTTTCGATATAAGGTAATTTGGGTTTTGTTCCAGTCACTTTACTTTGTTCTTTTTTCTCTGTCTTTTTTTCCATCATTCGCCTGAATCACTACGGTCGTGTAATTATTTATGACAAAAATACTTTTTAAAATAGCTTCCGGAATCCCAATTACAAATTGGGCTCAGGGTGGACGGTGACATCAGCATTCGGTATAAGCTTCTGGATGACACGTTCGATTTCTTCTGTAAGATTGTGGGCCTCTATTAAGGTTTGATTACCATCTAAGAGGACATGGATATCCACAAAAAGCTGTGGGCCTGAGTAGCGGAGCCTTACCTTATGACAATCGGTTACTCCTGGCAGGACTTCTACTACGGATATGATTTTTTTCTCTATGCCTGATGGGGCAACGTCCAGCAGTGCCTGGATTGTGCGAATACCAAGTTTGACACTGACATAAACTACAATCAACCCCACCATCATGGCTGCCACCGAATCCGCTTGGCGCAGAAATGCTAAACTCGGTACCCACTCACTGAGCTTCACGAAAAATAGCCCTAAGATAACCACGCCAGAGCTCCAGATATCAGTACTAAAGTGTAGCGCATCTGCTTCAAGGGCTTGACTGTTGTACTTCCTGGCTGCCCGATAAAGCATACGAGAACGGGAGATATCCACCACAATCGATGTGATCATGACAGTGAAAGACCAATAATTGACTTCTAAATCAGTGGTATGGAACAAAAGACGGTGGGTAGCCTCGTAGATGATCCAAATACAGGTCACCAAAAGAAGCAGGGTCTCAAAAAGTGCAGAAAGGTTTTCCACCTTGCCGTGGCCATAAAGGTGATTGGGGTCCGCCGGTTTGCCAGAGATTCGAACGGCCAGGAAAGTCATCACCGCAGCCATGAGATCGAGTCCGGAATGGGCAGCTTCGGCAAGAATCCCCAAACTACCTGTGGCAAACCCTACGATAAGCTTAAAACCAGTAAGGCCCACAGCTGCAATGACAGAACTTATTGCCACTGACTTTTTTTCATGTGCACCGTCTTGAGAAGAGTTGGTAATTACCATTTTCCCCAGCCATCAATGATCATTGGTGTGAAACTATTTATAGGATGAATATACTTCTCGCCACACTATAAATAATACGATTTCCACTCTGTGTCCAGTCGAAGTGATTACTGACATCATCACGGTAATCATGGACTTGCATATTGCTTATATCTAAAATAAAGAAACGGGGGTTCTTATATCTGTTTTACTTGAAGTAAGAATTTTTGAAAGTAAAAGACCTTGACTGAAAAATTCAGTCAAAGTCTTCGGTGTTGTGAAACACGCAGGTCTACCCCGGGTTTAAAAATGTTATATTTCAGGACCTGGCCCCGAAGGACTTACTTGATACGTTCTTCACCGAATAGCATCCGTTCCATGAGCAGGTATACCCAAAAACTCACCCGTGATGCGTAGTACAGCATCCGCTTCACCAAAGAAAGGGATATGAATACTTCCTTCTAATGGAACAAAGCGGGAGTTTGGAATCATAGATGCCAACTCCCTCCCGAGATGGAATGGAATAGCCTTGTCACCCTTACGATGAATCACCAAAGTAGGAACACGTAATCTGGGGAGAAGGTCTGTCACATCAAGGTTATATGTAAGATCTAACAATTTTGCAGCCATCTCTGCGGTAGTTGCCTCACGCTGTAAACGCGCGAACCATTTAAGGGCAGGAACATCACCGCCGGGTAAGAATATGTCGGCCAAAGCCTTAGAACCAATACCCCAGGCGGATCGTATCAGGGATGTAAAAGACTTCTTCAATTCCTCTGTAGATATTGCCTCACCACGAGCATAAGAGTCGTATAGGATTAAATGTGAGACACGCCTTGGATATTTAATCGCGTAAGCGATGGCAATAGGACCACCTTGAGAAAATCCAAACAATGCGAAACGTTTGAGTTTAAGATGGTCGATAACAGCCTCCAACGGCCGAACCTCCGACTCTAAGGTAAATTCTGTCCTGTTCCGTTCAGAGAGGCCACAACCGTGTTTATCGTAAAATAGAAAGGTTTGATTACGAGTTCCTTTCTCCAAATAGTTGCGTGCAGACGGATGTTCCCATTGCAACTGTAAATGACTGACCCATCCCGGAGGAATAACCAAAAACGGTCCTTGGCCTACTATGGAGTAAGCGATGCGGACGCCATCGATTGTCGTGCAGAATCGTATATGTTGGTCTATAATATCCGTCGAAGTAAAAGTTCCAGGCTCCATCAATACTCGATAAACCCTCACCGGCTTTGCAATATTCTTTACGGTTTGCTCTCCAAGATATTCGTACCCTAATCCAAGCTTATTCTCGACCTGATCAAAGGCAGTTCCAGAGATACAGATGCCTCCACCATCAGCAAGATTCTCCATACGGGCTGCAATATTAACTCCGTCCCCAAAAATCTTATCTTTTTCCTCAACCACATCCCCAAGATTGATTCCAATCCGAAATTCCATTCTACGATTTTCTGGAAGTGCAACATTTCGGGTTTTAAGCTCTTTCTGAATCTCAACAGCACACTCAACCGCATCTACCACACTGGCAAATTCAGCCAGAAGGTTATCCCCTGGAGCATCTACCACCCGACCACGATGATGCCGAATAAGATTTGCCATCAGCTCTTTGTAGGTATTAAGGGTACGAATGGTTCCAACCTCATCTTCACCCATTAGGTGGCTGTAACCCTTTACATCTGCACTGAGGATTGCAGTGAGTTTTCGTTTAACTTCTCGTGTAGTCATGGAATCCTCCAAGGTTTAGTTGGGAGGTTGGTTTAAAGCCCTATGGTTTGATAAGAGCTTACTAATTTTGGATGAAAACGTCAACAAGAATTAAACGATTATCATTTGAAATGTTGTATTGTAAGGTGAAATCTAAAAATGAAGAGTTCAGGAAGAAGCAAACGAAATATTCCTTTAACATTTTTTCAAAATGAGCTGATGAGGAGAAATAACGAGTTCACCTACGAAGTTTGAGAATTGGATTGTGTAAGGAATCGATGATTTCCTCTTTCTTGGACCGAGGCATCGTTTTTATCTGTGCTTCTCGAATAAGAGCTTTGGAACGCGTCAAGCCTTCTTGTTGATATAACAACTTGACGGGCAGGCGAGTTCGGGTGTAGGTTGCCCCCCGACCCTCACTATGTTGCTTGACCCGAGCCCGCACATCTTTTGCTATCCCCGTGTAGAGCGACCCATCCCCGCAGCGGAGGATATAGACTGTCCAATCCTTTCGCCCCCTTCTCTTCATCCCTTGGATCATTCTTAGGTATTTAGTCTCCACGTTCATTCTCTATAGATTAGAGCTTCATTACAGGCGATTTTGGGGATTGGAAGTTACCAATCATCATTTATGATTGTAATATACACTTTTTTCTAAAGTTTTAGAAGTGCGGATTTCAGGAAGATAGAATGTAAAGGCAGTTGATGATTATACTGATTTGGTTAGGAAATTTAATTCAAAGCAGATTACATTTGGAGCCAGGAATCGGAGTAAAGAATCTGTCCCATCAAGACCTTGGTGGTCTTTACATAATCGGTCTCTTCCTTGGTCAAGGATTTAAGATCGATTTGTTCTTTGTCCATGACTCGATAGATAAGTTTTTTCAAATTCTCACGTTTTCCCCTTGCAAGTTCTTTGAGACCTTCGTCGAAGGCATCAATGATCGCTGATGTCATCCCATATCGTTCAAGCATAATCAGATAAGTCTGATTGAGAATGGGCCTGAGTTCATTTGGAGCCCCATTGGAGACATTCGAAAGGCCGCAGGTCGATTTCATTCCGGGGGCCAACTCTTGGAGGTCTTTAAACATCTTCATAAACTCGACACAACTGGGGACTTGGACTTGACTCTGGGGACTGGTGATCGGGGTCACGATCGGATCGATCCAGATATCTTCGCTCGGGATATTGAACTCCATCGCCTTTTGCATCAGTTCCGCTGCAAGCACTCCTCTTTCATTCGAATCTCGTGGAAGACCAGAAGGACCCCAGAGGAGGGCGACGACTCCGGCTTGATATTTTTGAGCAAGAGGGAATTTGGTTTCCATGCTCTCAGGACGGGCCATGATCGAGTTAATAACGGCTTTCCCCTTTTTATTTTTATAGATTTGAAGACCTGCTTCAATCGCTTCGGCATTAATTGTATCGAGATAGAGAGGGATATCGACGGCCTCCTGGACCGTTTTCACTACCCACGCCATCAACTCTCCACCGCCCTTTCGAGCAGGGCCGAGGTTGATATCGATATAATCTACCCCTGCATTGGCTTCGGCAATGGCCAACTCTTGAATCGGCTTGGGATCCCTTTCCTTCATGGCCGTCCCAATCTTCTTGACCATCACATTGAGATTTTCTCCAATGAGTAGCATGATGTCTCCTCCCCCTCACCCCCACCCTCTCCCGCTAGGGGAGAGGGGAAGGGTGAGGGGAATATTTAATTCCCCATCTTCAGGTAAGCAGGGATATGAGCAGCCTCCCTGGGTCCGATTTTAACTTCCCATTCTGATCCAAGTTCTTCTTCGAGGTCTCCGCTCACGGCAGCTGCTGCTCCAGGAATGATCACCCGGCGGTGTTTGACTTTTTCTGTGATGCCGCTTTTTTTAATGAAAGAACCGATACCATCCCCAACAAATTTCCCTGCTGCCCAAGCCGTGAGAACCGAGAGGCCTTCGGTATCCATCACCAAAAGCCAACTGGGAATCCGACTCGATTCGATCTCACCGGAGACAATGAAGTAAGTCAATGAGAAGTTGGTGGTGATTAATACAGGGGAGTCCTCACTCGGATTGCCAATGGGATAGATTCCCTGTTGCATCGTCATGGGTCGTTGAGGGTCCGTGTAAATGTTCAGCCGTTCCACGAGGAGGGGGAAGAGGGCTTCTCCGTGAAAATCGGAGAGCACGATGATGCCTGCATACTTTGCCACAAACATTGCGGCAATCAGGGTTTCTTTGATGGGATCTTTTGTCATTTCGCAGGGGAAGGTGATGGTTGGAAATCCAAGGGAACGATTCTTTTGGAGGAGTGCTGCCCGACGAATATGGATCTGATCTTCAAAGGCTGTTCGAAGTGTCCTCGATCCAGAATCGAGCACAAGGTCTTTTAAGCCTGCTGCAGTCATTTTGTCGGAAAGGGCAGAAAGAGTCTCTAAACTATTGGCCTTCACGGATAACGGACAATTATTTTCTTTCGCAAGACGGGCTAATGCATCGCTGTTGCCATTGGTGGCAGCGTAGATCAATGGGACACGATCTGCAGAGGTTTTCACTCCTATAGCTAATGCCTCTGCTTTGTCGCTCATCAGGATGAGGGCTGCGTCAGTTTCAGCCTTCACCTTTTTGATCAAGGCTTCAAATTTTCCAGTGTCACCCGACTCGTTTTTGACGGCGATCAACTCTGGCCGCAAAGTGAGGCCAACTCTTTCATATCTCAATTCCTTGAATCGTTTCAAACGGGCATTGACCTCATCCTCTGGCATTGTATCTGTGATCAGGATGGCGAGACCGGGTTTGTTCACAAAGGTTTTTTCGTGGCGAAATAACACGGTCTCCCCACCGATCTTGACCACATTCTCACCCGAACCAATAGTGAGGGGTCGAATAGGTGGGGCCGCTGCTTCTGACAGCAATGCCTTCGCCTCTTCTGAGACATAGGGACAGGCGGATAACTCCGCCTTTCCTGCTGCTAAATTCATGGCAAAAGCGAGACAGGTCGGGACCCCACACTCCTTGCAATTTGTTTTAGGTAATAATTTAAAGATCTGGATTCCAGTCATGCCCATGGGTTGTCTCCTTTTCCTTCATTAAGCAAAGGGCAGAGGGTATAGAGCATAATTATGTGGAAGCACCAAATCCCAAGCACCAAATAACAAATAAGTTCCAATCACCCAAATTCGAAATTTCAAACAAAACCGTTTTGGTCATTTTAAATTGGAATTTGGAGCTTATTTAGAATTTGGAATTTGTTATTTGGGATTTTAAACACTTTGCTCTATGCTCCATGCGCTATGCGTATTTACCATTATCCGAGGATGGGGTCCATCGAAAGGGCAGGATGATTCTTCTCCGTTAAGAAGGGAAGAATCTCCTCCTCGCTGATGCCGATGGTTTCATCTGCGATCATATCGATAAAATCTGGAATGCCAATCTCCTCTGATCTTTTTATCAACCGCTCTCTAATTTCCTCTTTGAGCATTTTGGGCATCCAGACCAATCGTTTGAGACCGCCATCTCCTACCAGCCACTTTCGCTGAGTGATATTGTATTTACTGTGTCCTACAAAACCTGGTGTGACCGCACCCCCTCCCACCGAGCCTGCCAGAGTGGTGAACTTCATTCCACAGGGGGTCATGCCAGGAAAATCCCGATTAACGGTCATCACCCCGTTGCACAACGGAAGGACAGCGGCAATGCACTCGCAGCACCCGCATGTGGTCATCGGAT
>Ga0315282_10017217_pt1 | contig 10454 bp, 10 predicted proteins | sample YL17G07_20_MG_FD_203693 | JGI IMG/M metagenome (GOLD analysis project Ga0315282, IMG submission 203693) | Sediment microbial communities from Yellowstone Lake, YNP, Wyoming, USA - YL17G07_20 | ecosystem: Environmental > Aquatic > Freshwater > Lake > Sediment | place: USA: Wyoming | collected... | reverse complement strand
TTATTGCTACTGAATTGCTAGCCATAAAGCCAATGATAAGAGGAAGACATAAACCAGCAGCAATTCGGGGAAATATCCCAAAAATCAAGAGCACCCCCAGAATTATCTCCCCTACAGGAAGGGCATAAGCGATGAGGTGAGCCATAGTAGGAGTCCACAAGGATTTCAGCAATATGTCGGCAAATCCCGTTTCAAAAGGTATCCCAACCATATTGGATTCTATCTTGCCCACCCCCGCTATAAACAAGGTCAAACCCACAAATATGCTGGGACCAAGGGCAATCAAACCCCTCCGCCAGTCCCCTTTGGTTATGATACGAGGCATATGCGGCTATTATAGAATGTGTAACTATGCCACGCAACCCCCAAAGCCTCACACGACATTTTTGAACGCCTTTTTTCGTCATTGCGAGGCACTCTCCTCTTTTGTCATTGCGAGGTACAACGTGCCGAAGCAATCTCCAGGTTGAAGCCCTGAATACCCAGCATTAAATTCCGAACAATATTAAAAATCAAACATAAAAAGTCAAAATGACAAATTAAAATGTAAAAAAATTCCTCATTTCATTCTTTGACTTTTGCCTTCCTCACTTTGCCCTTTGATTTTTGAGTTTTGCTTTTCCTGAGATTGCCACGCTTCGCTCGCAATGACAATTAAGAAGGACACAATGACCCCCCTTCTGTCATTGCGAGGCACTCTCCTCTTCTGTCATTGCGAGGCGCTCTCCTCTTTTGTCATTGCGAGGCACAATGTGCCGAAGCAATCTATACTGCTCCTCCCGGGCAAATATGGCGGGAGGGAGTTAGAAGGAGAAGGAAAGTCTGTAGCTATGTATTGAATTATTCCCCTGCTTCCGCTTACAATGCAGCAAGAATGGATAAAAACAAGGTCTCCATAATCCTTCCCGCACTGAATGAAGCGGAGACAATCGGCAGGGTCATTGATGAAATACCTACGCAAGCCCTGAAGCAAGCAGGATACAGCATCGAGGTTCTGGTAGTTGATAACAGCAGCACTGACCAGACCGCTCAAATCGCCCAAGAAAAGGGAGCCCGGGTTATCACTGAGCCCCGAAGGGGCAAGGGTAGAGCGGTGAGAACCGCTTTTGAACAGGTCAGAGCTGACTTCGTGTTCATGCTTGATTCCGATTATACCTATCCTGCCACTTATATCCCTGATATGCTCAAGCTTCTCAACCAGGGCTATTCCGTGGTAATAGGTTCCAGATTAAAGGGACAAAGGGAAAAAAATGCCATAAGCCGCCTGAATATAATCGGCAACCATTTGCTCACCCTGATGGCAAACACACTGTATCGCACCAGGATAAGCGATTTATGCACCGGCTATTGGGGCTTCAGGGGCGAGGTTATACCCGGGTTAAATTTATCCGCCGAGGGGTTCAACCTTGAGGCTGAGCTATTCTCTCAGGTAGCCAAAAAAGGCTACCGCATAGGTGAAGTGCCCATCAACTACCGCTGCCGTTCATCAACCAGCAAGCTCCACTCAATAAAAGCAGGACTCAGCATAGGACGGACATTAATCGCCAGAAGGTTTTGAGATATTTCTAAGATGCAAAACTTGGGCTGGAAGCAATGTCATTGCACGACTCTCTTACTGTCATTTATTGTCATTGCGAGCCTTCTTTTTACTGTCATTGCGAGCCCTTCACTTGCTGTCATTCTGACCCTGAGTCCTGACGACAGGAAGGAACTGAAGGGGAAGAATCTCGCTCAGGGTAAACTCCGCTAAGAATCTCTTTTTCCCCTCTCTGCTCACAGTACCAATTTCCTATATAGCAAATGCTCTTTGGTTAACGTATAATACAGCGAAGATAAAGAAACCTGGGCTGGAAGTGGTTGTCATTGCGAGCCTCTCTTATTGTCATTGCGAGCGAAGCGTGGCAATCAGCGAAGGGGGGGCGTGGCAACCAGATACAATTCAGACGAGGCTATAATAATGTTGGCAAATGATATTTTAGATATAGAGGGCGGAGGGTTATGTCTGAAGCTTTAAAAATAGCTATTGTAGGCTCACGGGGCATACCGGCAAAGTATGGGGGAGCGGAAACTTTTGCTGAGGAAATATCCCAGAAGTTAACCAAACTGGGGTTTGAGGTCTACGTTACCTGTGAGTCGCGTAGATTGCGCAAAGACGAATATAATGGGGTCATCAGGATTCACACTCCCTCCATCCAGGGTAAGACTCTCACAGTACCTACCGTGAATGATGTTTTTTCTACTATCCATCTTCTACTAAGATGCCCCAAAATCAAGCTAATATGTTACTTATCTCCCGATGCTGCCTTAGCAGCAGTTATCCCCAGATTGCTCAGGAAAAAAGTAATCGTGAATACCGACGGAATAGAATGGAAACGCCTGATAATAAGGCGACGATACTTCTCCCCGGCCTGGAAATTCCTCTCGGTGCTGGTATCCTGGTATCTAAAGTTGATGGAGCGGCTGGCTGTCAGGCTGTCACACGCTGTCATTGCAGACTCAAGGGAAATTAAAGCTTATCTCGAGAAAAGTTATAACGCAAAGAATGTGGTATACATATCCTATGGTGCTAGAGAATTGCTCAATTCGAATATTCCTGCTGAAAGGGAACAGGAAGTTCTAAAGAGTTTCGACTTACGCACAGAAGAATACTACTTAACCGTGGGTAGAATAGTTGCTGAGAACAATATTCATATGGAGGTAGAAGGCTTTAAGAGAGCCAGATCAGATAAGAAGCTTGTTATCGTGGGCAACTTCAATGAAAAAGACAAATATACCAGCTATTTGATTAAATTAAGGGATAACGACCCAAGGATAATGTTCCTGAATCCGATATATGATAAAGAGGTGCTGGGTATCTTAAGAAAGAACTGCTATGCTTACATCCACGCTTATGAAGTGGGTGGTACTAATCCCTCCTTATTGGAGCAAATGCTATTTGGAAGACCCATAATAGCCTATGATGTTCCTTTCCATAGGGAAGTGCTGCAGGGTGGTGGAATATATTTTAAAGCTGAAGATGATTTGGCAAAATGTATTGACATGCTTGAAAATGGTGAGGTAGATTTAAAGGAAATTGCAGAATGGCAGGCCAGGAGAATAGAGGAGGAATACAATTGGGATAAGGTTGCTGAGAAATATAGCTCACTATTCAGAGAATTATTGGAAGATTGAAGGTTAGTTGCGATGAACCGTAAAGTCACCCATACAGCAAAACAATGCCCTCCTATTGATATGTCGTTGGGTGCTTATTATCCGTATTTTGAGCATATAGCGCAAACCTTGGTCAAATATTTTGAAGTTCACACGGTCTTGGACATTGGATGTAACACAGGTGCTCTTGTGAAGGCATTTAGGGAATTAAACATTGAAGCCTATGGCATAGATGCATCACAAGCTGCCATTTCAAACGCCCCTGAAAAGCTTAAAGGACAATTATATTGCTTGGATGTAACACGGGGTAAGTTGCCTTTTGAGGATGAGAAATTTGATTTGATAACGATGAGCGAGGTTGTTGAGCACCTCCCTGATTTCCAGTGGGCCCTCAGCGAAATAAGGCGTGTTTTGAAAGTAAATGGGCATATATATGTGACGACTCCTTCAATGCCGGGCGCAGACATTCTTTCCAACATTATGCATCTAGGTCATTTGAGAAATCCTACTCATATCAATGTCCACTCAAAAAAGTTCTGGGTTAAGCTATTTGAAAGCCATGGTTTAGAGTACTTTTATGATTTCCCAAAGGTTGAGCGTAAAAAGGCTCTTCTCGCCTCCATGTTCAAGTCTAAATTCTACAGGCTAATATATAAGACCTATTCTATGCCTTTCGTTCCTGACCTGAGATCAAACTTGATATTTCAGAAGAGGCTGTGAGAAGGCTTCCGATGAACTGTAATGTGAAGTTGCAAAAATCAGCTTCATAAACTTAAACCAAGCTAAGCGTGATGCTGCTTCACTCGGGGGAGATAGTTTTCCCAAGCTTGCCTTTAAAACCATCCCTAATTCCCAAGAGTATGTACTTGATTTTTTGAATCTTATCTTCATCATTGTATAAATACATTTGTGCAATTCTAGCTATAACAAGCAACATAAAGTAGAAAAGAGCCTTATAGTTTCGAAATTCGTGCCAGAAAGTGTACAACTCGTTACGCATCATATAATAGTATCTCCACGGAGAGTGAATTGCACCGGGATCCCTATTCTTTATAAAGCGAGCTACAACTCTACCAATTCGTGACAAGGTAGGAGGAGAAGTCCCTATATCATGGTAGATAACACTGTTTGGGACATATATGATTTCGTATCCCCTTCTTCGCACCCTGAGATTATATTCGTGGTCAACAAAATCCATGAAGAAGTCAGCACGAGGCAAACCCGCAGTTTCTATTACCGCGCGATTTACAAGAGAGCCAGAGGAAATCACAGAATCCACTGAAGAGGGTTTATTAGAATAGGGAATTTCTTTTAAAAATCTTTTAAACCGATCCTTCCAAAGAAAGCCATCCCATCGTATGCCTGTTAGGGGGATAACAGGCGATGAAGCTAGAATCCCTATCTCAGGATGTACAGGCCTTAAACCAGTGAATGCTTTTGCCAATTCTTCTAAAGCTGAAGTTTGAGGAAGGCTATCTCCGTCTAGTAGCCATATCCATTCATATCCCTTCTGGTATGCATATTCCATCCCTTGGGCGTAGCCTCCTCCAACCCCTGTGTTAGATGCATTTGCCAGTAAGGTTACTTGGGGGAATCTCTCTTTAACCATTTGAAGGGTGCCATCCGAAGAAGCATTATCAACAACAATAATCTCTTCTATCGGCTTTGATTGAGTGAAAAGGGAGTCCAGGAGTTTCTCAATGTTATCGCCATTATTATAGGTAACTATCACGGATGCTATTTTCGAGATTCCATTTTCTACATCCGTGACCATTTTTTGTTCCAACACCAGGAATTAGGGGAGACTAATAACCAACGGTTGACCTTGACACCACTCTATAGTATCCCTCCAGCCGTTCCAGTTTAAAATGATTATTGCAACTCTTGGAAAGTTTGCTCGAGTTAAATTTGCGTTATTTATTTTATCTTTCATATTTCCCATTACATCCTTTTTAAAATCCCTATAGCCTCGATATATATTGCCCATACTTTAGTATGTTCCATAGTTTCCTCTATTCCATCTTTTGAAGGTCATATAACTCTTGTATAATAATAAAAGAGGGCCTCGTGGTAATAAGGCAATTAACAATATTATAAGCTTTGGATATTTGATAGTTAATAACGGAAAAAGATGCGAATATTGTTTATAGGTTTTATAATTTAGGATATTGCAACTTCTAAGATATAGTAAGCCTCTAAAAGTAAAGGTACGTGATATTATTCCAAGGTTAATTAGGCACTTAAATTTACTTTCAAGCTCATAGGAAACTGGAAGTGAAAAAATAAAATTTGTCCACTTCCTGCATGTAATGTCAAAAAGATTAGGTGTTTTGTGCCATGCATCTTTTCTTAATAAAGGATGATTGATGAAAGAAACAGATAATGGCTGTATCCAATGGATGTAAAAAGACCGTTCCGCAATAGCTTCAAAAATAATCCCTGTTTGTCCAAAATAAGAATTTCTATACCTTAAAAAATTTGCTTTTTCAATCAGTTCTTTATGAAAAACAAGGCAACTGAGGCATGTCATCAATGCCCCAAGATCATAGAGTAATGCATTCTGATCCGTATAATCTTGTGTGCCAATGTCAGTAATTTTATTTGCCAAATTAAAAACAATTGCATCATATTTTTTATGGTTCTTTGAAATTAGATTTAGAACATAGTCGATTCCCTCTGACGGAATCTGATAAGTATCTCCTAAAAGCCATACATACTCCGTTTCCGGATATTTCAGCGCTCGTTCAATGTTTTCGTCCGCTCCGATATTCGTTTCATTGCAATGATAGCTAATGAGAGGATACTCATCCATCCGTTTTTGGACAATCTCTTTAGTGGCATCTGTTGAGGCATTGTCGGAGATAAAAATTTGTATACTGTGCGCTTTGGCTAAAGGGATATGAACTTCAAGACAATAATCGAGAAAGTCGGCGCGATTGTAAGTCGGTATGACGATGGAGAGAAGAGGATTAACTTGCATTAAATTGCTCTCCTGCGGTAATAGCGATAAAAAAACTTATCCTTATAATAAGCCTTTACCCTTTAATATTCACTATTGGCTCAAGAATAACTTTAACTGCCTTGCACATCGCTTCCGCTGATAGACCACAAGCTTGACGAAGATATTCCTGGTCTCCAATTACCTGAGGAAAGGAATCACCAACGGAGAGCCTTCTAAAAGGAGGGAGACCACTTCCCATCTCCGCTAACACCTCAGCTACAGCACTTCCTAACCCACCAATTATGCTATGTTCCTCTACAGTTATGATTGCTTTAGTTTGCCGTACTGCCGCCAGCACCGCCTCGGTATCCAACGGCTTGAGAGTATGCATACTTAATACCTTCGCTTGAATTCCTTGCTGTGCCAGCCGTTCCGCTGCCTGCATAGTATTGAATAATATTCCACCAATGGCAATCAGCGTAACATCGCTGCCCTCTCGTACTGTAATTGCTTTGCCAATCTGGAAATCGGGGGATGTTTCGTGGACAATGGGTTCTCCTGCTTTGCCTAATCGTAGGTAGCATGGCCCAGACCATTTAGCTATCGCTCGTGTTGCCAGTGCTGTCTCTATCGGGTCTCCTGGTGCAACCACGGTCATATTGGCTAACGCCCTCATAATTGCCAGGTCTTCGGTGGCATGATGTGTCATTCCCTGAGCGCCATAGGCAAGTCCGCCACCTACGGCAACGATTTTGACATTGGCATTATGATAGCAGACATCATTTCGGACTTGTTCTAGACAACGTAGTGTAGGGAAATTGGCGATAGAGTAGGTAAATACAACCTTGCCAGAAAGCGCTAGCCCGGTGGCAATGCCAGTCATATTCTGCTCAGCCACGCCAACATTGATGAAGCGGTCAGGAAACTCTTGCCTAAAAGGTTCAACCACAGAATAGCCAAGGTCACCCACCAGAAGCCAGATGCGCTCATTGGCCCTGGCATACTCCCTCAATGTTTGAATGAAGGCGGTTCTCACTCAGGCACCCCCAATTCCGCTAGTGCCTGGCGTAATTGTTCATCGTCAGGAGATTTATAATGCCAGGCAAGCTGATTCTCCATGAAGGATACGCCTTTGCCTTTGATGGTATGAGCAATGATACAACTCGGTTGAGCTATCTTAAAGGGGACTCTTTTCAGAGCATCATCTATTTGCCCAAAGTCATGCCCATTTATTTCCTGCACCGCCCAGCCGAAAGCCCGCCATTTCCCGGCCAGCGGCTCCAGGTCGAGAACTTCTTTTACAGTGCCAAAGCTCTGAATCTTGTTGTAATCTATGATGGCGATAAGATTATCTAAGTGGTGGTGGGGTGCAAATAGTGCTGCCTCCCAGGTTGAACCTTCATCACATTCTCCATCACTAAGGAGCACGAACACCCTGTAAGGTTGATTATCGTGTTTGCCTGCAAGTGCCATCCCACAGCCAATGGGGAGTCCATGACCCAGAGAACCAGTGGATACCTCTACACCTGGCACACCGTGACTTGTAATATGTCCCGCTAAATGAGAGCCATCCTGGCAATAGGTCTCTAACCACTCTTTAGCGAAGAAGCCTTGTTCAGCTAGGACAGCGTACAGCGCTGCACAACCGTGCCCTTTGCTTAAAATGAAACGGTCTCTGTCAGGCCAATCAGGGCGAGCAGGGTCTACTCGGAGAACGCCGCCGTAAAGAACTGCCAGGATGTCAGCTATCGAAAGGCAGGTACCAATATGAGAAGCATTAGCTTTGTGGGTCATGCGCAAGGCATGAGCACGAATAGCTCTGGCGAGTATAGGTGCCTTCAATTCACTACTCATGGCAAATACCTTGGTTCTGGGAGTAGGGAAACGAAACGTCCCCCCGCCTCTCTAAAAGCTCGCTGTTCCTTTATTATCTCTTCTTCAAACGATGTAGCAAAAATGATAATTGCATCCGTGGGCTCTCGGTATAGCCTATCTGGACTATATATGGGTAAATGTACCCCTGGAGTGTAGAAACCATGCAGGTAGGGGTTTTTATCCACTAGGTATTTAATGTGGTTACGCGTCATCTTAGCTAAACTGCAGGCAATGGTTGTCCAATGGGCCGCTCCATACCCCGCAAAGCGTATACCCTCTGCACACTGCTGTTCAACAATACGATGCAGTTTATCCAAGTATACTCGCATGCCGGTGGCAAAAGCTCTACATATCTTCTCTAAATTATTAGCCACTTGGCTACTAATCAAATCAGTTGGATGAGTTCTATGGCAATGCTCACATACGACATATAGTGAGCCACTGTGAATGCTCACCATCCTATGCCATATGATGTTAAATCCATACTGGCTTAGTAATCTCTGAAGGCTGATAAGAGAAAAATAGGATAGATGCTCATGATAGAAGTGAAAGTAAAGCCCCTTGCTCAAAATTGCTTCCACATCCGGTACCTCAATGATAAGAAAACCAGTCTCAGCGAGTGCTGCTGAGACAGCATCGAGGAATCCATGCAAATCATCAACGTGCTCTAGGACGTGTCGAACTATGACGACATCAGCCGGTAAAATTGGACACTCAATAAGGCTATCGGACGAGAAAAAAGCTCCAGAAACAGGGATATCGCTTTCTAGGCAGGCTTGCTGAAGTTGAGACGATGGCTCATAACCAAATACTTGATTACTACCTTTCTCACGCAACTGTTTTAACAAGTACCCATCGCTACACCCAATCTCAAGGACCTTCTTGTTCCGCACATCTTGCTCAGTGATAAGAGATTTTGCCACCTGCTCTAAGTAAGCACAATAGCTTGCTGAGCTAGTACCCATAAACCTGTAACTAGTATATATACTACTTGGAACAATTTCTCTAAGCTGAATAAGCCCGCAATTCTTGCAAAGGGTAGCCGTAAGTGGAAGTAAGGGCTCTTTACCCAAATCTGACTCAGTTAGATAAGTACCAGCGATAGGGACAGCCTCGTAATGAAAGAACTCTGTTAATTCACCGTTACAAATTCGACATGCTTTAAGCAATAACAAATCAGAATTGGCATTCATCATAATGCCCCTTATTTTCCCGAAGCCGTTCCACAGTGCGATGTAGCCCCTCATCTAAGTTCACCTTGGGTGACCACCCAGTTGCTTGCTTTAGCCATGATATGTCAGCTTGAAGATGCATAATCTGGTCAGGACGGTAAGGCACTTCGCCAAAGCCAAGGGGTAAGTTGGGATCAATTAAATCCCGAACCCGTTCAACGATGCTCCTTATAGTATGTGCTTCTCCCGAACCCAGATTAAAAATCCCTTGAGCTGATGAGGTGATAGCAGCCTGCCAGATAGCCTCAACGGCATCTTCCACATAAAGGTAATCCCACCGCTGTTTGCCTAATGTAAGGGCTGGCTTTTCACCTCGCAGAAGGGCGAGAATAACCGATGGCAGCATTCGCAATGGGTCATCATAAGGACCATAAATCCAAAAGGGTCTAAGCCAAACAAAATCGATTCCATATAATTGACAAAGCTTCTGTGCCGATAGGCATGTACAGTACTTGCTTATGCCATATAGGGTGTTAGGCATTGGTCTCAGACTTTCGGTGATAGGTATCTCATATTTGCCATACTCCACTGATGTGCCTAATCCAAGCCACCGTTGCGAACCAGCTTCTTTGGCTATCTGCACCAATTCTAGGCTCCCATATAAGTTTTTAAAAATCTGGGATGGGTCATTTTGATACTTATAGCTATTGCCACCATGCCAAGCCAGATGAAAGACTACATCAGGTTTAAAGGATTGAATTTCATCAGAAACCTGCGCCACAGCGGCTATGTCACCACGAATGACTCTTACCGCTGACAATATGTCTCCAATTCGCCAGTGGTTACTGTTTGGTCGTATCAAAACGCTGACCTCATTCCCCTTTTGTAATAAGAGCCTAACCAGGTGTGAACCAATAAAACCTGTGGCGCCAGTCACAAAGCAACGCATTTTAATTCCTTTAGCATCCTATAAAAGCATTCTAAAATGTATTCCAGCATTCTCTCAGAGAGTCCAGGGTACACTCCAATCCAAAATACTTGGTTCATTACAGAATCAGAATTTTTAAGATCACCTACCACTCGGTATCGAACGTTATCATCACAATAAGCCGGCTGACGCACTATATTGCCACCAAATAGCAGCCGAGTAGCGATCTTGCATGATTCCAGATAGCGTACTACCTGGTTACGTGTGAAAGGTGCTTCCGGACGCACCGCCAGCGGAAAACCAAACCAGCTAGGCTCGGCACCGGGGGTTGCCTCAGGAAGGATGAAGAACTCTTCCAGGTTGCGCAACCCTTCATACAATAGCCGAA
>Ga0315282_10017216_pt1 | contig 10455 bp, 7 predicted proteins | sample YL17G07_20_MG_FD_203693 | JGI IMG/M metagenome (GOLD analysis project Ga0315282, IMG submission 203693) | Sediment microbial communities from Yellowstone Lake, YNP, Wyoming, USA - YL17G07_20 | ecosystem: Environmental > Aquatic > Freshwater > Lake > Sediment | place: USA: Wyoming | collected... | reverse complement strand
AACCTCATGATAAACGCCGTGCAGGCGATGACTAACGGAGGCGAGCTTATTGTCCGCGTGGCCGGCCTGCAAGACAGCGGCGTCGTCGAGGTTATCGACACCGGACCCGGCATCCCCGCCGACCAGCTCGGGCGCGTCTTCGACGTGTACTACTCGACCAAGAAACACGGAACCGGCCTGGGCCTGCCGACCAGCCGGAGGATCGTCCACGAGCACGGCGGAACCATCCGCTTGGAGTCCGAGGTCGGCAAGGGCACCCGGTTCGTCATCACGGTGCCGCTGGAGGAAGGGAATAGGTAGTCCGCCACAGGTGGAATAGGTAGCAGGGAGAATAAGAAGGAAGCAGGCAGGGAACAGACGCTTTCCTTGGTATTCACAGGACCGTTAATGCGGAGCTTCCAGAAGCCCAGGGATGGCAATCCCTGGGTGCGATCCAATGAACTCACAGACCCACCCAGATTCACTCTCGCTCGTCGAAGGGGCCACGCTCCTTACACCCGGGGCGCCGAACCTGCCGCCGGCGAACCTGCCGCGAGCCGTGGAGGATGCGCTGCGGCTGCTGCCGTCAAACGGAAACCTGTTAGTCCTCGTCAACGACCCCCAGCGGCACACCGCGACACACGCCGTCCTGCATCTCGTCGCCGAGCGGATCGCGCCGGTGCGGCTGCGTGTGCTCGTCGCGGCGGGCTCGCACGGCGCGCCTCCAACCGCCGCCAGGCGGCTTTTCGAGCGGTCTGTCCTGGGCGGCATCACCCCCGCCGCGATAGAGTGGCACGACTGCCGGGCCTCCAACTTGGCGACCGTTGGCCCGGCCGGCCGGCAAGGCGCCGCATGGCGCGGCCATCCGTGGCTGCTGGAATCCGGCGGCGTGCTGGCAATCGGCAGCGTCGAGCCGCACTACTTTGCCGGCTGGACCGGCGCGCACAAGACAGCCACCGTCGGCGTGGCAGCCCACGGCGACATCGAGGCAAACCACGCCCTGGCCCTTAGCCCCAGGTGCCGCCCCACCGCCCTGGCCGGCAACGGCGTGGCTGAGGGAATCCTGGCCATGCTCGGCGCCCTTGAGGCCCGCCGCCCGGTGGCGGCTGTAAACCTCGTCCAAGCCGGGCCGAACATCCTTGCCGCCGTCGGCGGCCGGGCCCGCTCCGCACTCGACGCGGCACGTCCCCCGGCCGAGGCCGCGCTAGTCCGCCGGATCGACAAGCCCGTCGATGCCCTGGTTGCCGAGGTCGCCGGCCCGCTGGCCGAGAGCTTCTACCAGGCCGACAAGGGCATTAAGAACAACGAGTGGGCAGTCCGCGACGGCGGCTGCCTCGTCCTGGCCGCCGCGTGCCCGCAAGGCATCGGCCAGGACCAGTTCGTCTCGCTCCTTGGCCGCGCCGCCACGCACGCCGACGCCGTCGCGGCCGTCCAATCCGCGGGCTATCGCCTCGGCGATCATAAAGCCGTGCGCCTTCGATACCTGACCGACCCCGCCTGCCGGGCCGTCCAGGTGTATGTCGTCAGCGAAGGGCTCTCGCCGCCCCAGGCCGCCCTGTTGGGCCTGCACAAGGCACCATCCGTCGCCGCCGCCCTTGACGCCGCCGGCATCCGCCCGCACCGCCAGAGCGTCCTGCATGTCTGCGACGCCGGCAACCTGTGTGTCATCCCGAGCACGTGGCCCTGAGCGAACCCCGCTTTGGTGCTTTGCCAACCAATAGGTTGCGGATGATCGTCACTTGCCGCGCGCCTGGGCTGCCAAGCTCCAAATGACAAGCACCAAATGGCAAACAAGCTCCAAATAACAAATTCCAACACCGAGACGGCTGACGCCGAATCCACCAGCCGGCGGGCAATACGCATCCCGATTGATTCTCGCGCGGACATCCTATATTGCCTGGTGTCGGGCCGGGGCAAGGGGACTGGCTCCGCAAGGGGACTGGCTCGGCCGCGCTGTTCGGCGGTCCCGGCGCGCCGGGATCCCCGCTGTTGCCCCACGCACAATGGTCGAACCGCGGGGACAGGCACCTTCGTCCCGATCCCGATGTCCATCGGGATCGGGACTACGGAGCCAGTCCCCTGCGCCGCCGCCATGCAGAACCCGGCGAGAATGATAATCCGCCGCCGACAATCATCCCCCCGCCCAACCAATGCGTCGGGGATTTTTGTTGACTGACCTTGGGCGGGTTCTATAATCTGTAATCTGCGTAGTTAGCGATTGATGCAGCCGCCTTGTTGCCGCCGGCGCCTTGGGCGTTTCCAGGCCTGGCCGGGCCAGGACGGGCAGGGTGTCGGCCTCGATCGCATGGCGTGTACTGGTAACGAGTTGTGTTCGGGCCGCGTCTGGCCGGCGAGTTGGTGTCGTCGGCGAGGCGCGTGTTTGCCGATAGTGATGGCGACAAGAACCATCAGGCCAGGAGTTCGTGACACGATGTTGTGCCTGACCAGGATCCAAGCCGGTGGCAAGGCGTAAGGCCATCTCGGCGCCGCCCGTGTCGGGAGCCTTCCGTGGAAGACCCCGGCGTAGGCACGTTTCGTTCGGTGTGTGCAAAACGCGCCGGGCACCGTAGGGACCCGCATCCTATTACGGGCCCGGATGGCGCCGGACCCGCAACGCAACGAGGCTGAGGCTTGGAAGTGGGCGAGGCGACCCACTTTTTTTGTTGCCTTTGTGGCGGGCCGATTCGCCGGGCCCCCAGACAACCTGGAACCGACATGAACCAAGAATTCCTGCGAATAGTAGACGGCTTGGCCAGGGACAAGAACATCGACCGCGAGGTCCTGCTGGAGGACCTCGAGGCCGCCATGCTCTCGGCCATACGCAAGCAGAATGTCGGCGCCGAGGACGTTGCGGTTCACATCGACCGTCAATCGGGCGACATCTCCGCCAGCGTCGACGGCAAGACGATGAGCGTGCGCGACCTGGGGCGAATCGCCGCGCAGACGGCCAAGCAGGTGATGATCCAGCGCATTCGCGAGGCCGAGCGGGGAAGCATCTACGACGAGTACCTGGAACGCCGCGGGCAGATCGTGACCGGGCGGACCGCGCGTTGGGAAGGCGGCTCGCTGATAGTGGACCTGGGCCGTACCGAGGCCATACTGCCCAAGGGCGAGCAGATCCCCGGCGAGAGCCACGTGCCGGAAGAGCGGATTCGCGCCCTGATCCTGGACGTCCGCGAGCAGCCCAGCGCCGTGAAGATCATCCTGTCCCGTACGCACCCGGACTTCATCCGCGCCCTGTTCGACCTGGAAGTGCCCGAGGTGGCGGAGAAGATCATCGAGATCAAGGCCCTGGCCCGCGAGGCGGGATACAGGACGAAGGTGGCCGTCAACAGCCTGGACGCGAAGGTCGATGCCGTCGGCGCCTGCGTGGGCATCCGCGGCAGCCGGATCAAGAACATCGTCGACGAGCTCGGCGGCGAGAAGATCGACATCGTCCGCTGGAACGATTCGTCCAAGATCCTCATCGCCAACTCGCTCAAGCCGGCTGAGGTGGCGGAGATCGCCCTGTGCTTCGAGCTTGGTCGGGCGACGGTGGTGGTCACGGAGGACCAGCTCTCGCTGGCCATCGGCAAGCGCGGGCAGAACGTCCGCCTGGCGGCCCGGCTGACAAACTGGGACATAGACATCCTGACGCCGGCGGAGTTCAACGCCGGCCTGGACCTGCTTGAAAAGAGCCTCCGCGAGGTCGAGGGCGTGGACTCGACGACCGTCGACCGCGTCATCGCGATGGGCATGGTCAGCGTGCTTGACGTCGAGGAGGTCGGCCCGGAGCCTCTGGTCAACGACCTGGGCCTGGACCGGGCGCTGGCCAGGTTGATCGTCGTCCGCTGTGCCGAGGCCGCCAAGGAGGCTGCCGCGGCCAAGCAGGCGGCCGAACGGCTCAAGAACGCCGAGGCCCGCTCCGCCCGCGTGCGCGCCGAAGCCCAGACCGAAGCCCAGACCGAAGCCCAGACCGAAGCCAAGGCCGAAGCCAAGGCCGAAGCCAAAGCCGAAGCCCAGGCCGAAGCCCAGGCCGAAGCCCAGGCCCAGCCGGCCGAGACGCCCGCCCGGGGCGACGATCAGGACAATCTCAGCGTTAATGTTACAGGTGATGTGGCGGCCGGGGCAGACGCGGCAACGTCCCCACCCGCCCCAGAGGCGCCCGAGGGCCGGACCGAGGCCCCAACCGGCGGCGAGGCCGCCGGCGCATGAGCCGGCCGCGATCGCCATTCTGGGCGCACAGCCCGGCCGATCGTTTCGGTTGGGGCTCGTGACTGGTTGTAGTTGCCGGCTTTACATTGCCGGGAGGTTTTCTTGGCAACACGTATCTTTGAACTTGCACGAGAACTCGGCGTAACGAGCAAGACGATGCTCGAAAAGTGTCGCGCCGAGGGATTGGATGTCAAGAACCACATGGCGACGCTTTCGGCCGGTCTGGAGGCGACGCTGCGCGAATGGTTCAGCCCGGATGTGACGCAGACGGCGGTTGAGACCGCCGAGCACGTGGATCTCGAAGTAGCGCGTGCCGCGGCCCGCAAGAGCCGCCGCCACGGCGAACACGCCCAAGTTGAGGAGGCCCCCCCCGGCGCGGCCCAGGTCGAGCCCGTGGAGGCTCCGGCCGCCGGGCCGCCGCCCGTCGAAGCCCCGACGGTAGAGCAGGCCGTGCCCGCCGCGCCGGCCGTCGCCGCCTCCGCCGCGGTCGCCGAAGCCCAGCCGCAGGTCGCCGAGCCCCCGGTCCAGACCGAAGCCGAGGCCGAGGCCGAGATCGCCCAGCCTGCCCAGGTCGTGGCCGAGCAGGCCCCGCCGGAGCCGGAGCAGCAGCCCCAGCCGCCCAAGCCTGACATAAAGCCCGCCGGGCCGCAGTTGGTCCCCCGCCCGGCCAAGTTGCAGGGCCCGCGGGTCGTCCGCGTCGAGGCTCCCGAGCACATCGTTCGCCCCCGCCGCCGCCAGGACTCGACTCCCGCGATGGGGGTCGGGCCGCGAATCGTCGGCGCCGGGGCGCCCGGCACGCCTACTCCGGGGCCGACGCGCCGCGGCGCAGAGGTCGCCAAGGACCTCGACGACGAGAAGAAGAAGGGCAAGCGTCGCAGCCCGCGCCGCCGCGCGGGCACCGGCCGCAGCGCCGAAGGTGTCGGAACCGACGGGCTCCAGGAGTGGCGGGAGCGCGACCTCCAGGAGCGGTCCGCCCGCCTTGCCGCGGCGGCCGGCGGAGGCCTGCGAAGGCACCGCGCGTCCGTCGCCCGAAAAGGCGGCGGGCTGGTCAGGCCGACCGTAAAGGTGGGCAAAGTGGAAATCGACGAGCCGATCTCCGTCAAGAGCCTCTCAGCCGCCACCGGCCTAAAGGCCGCCGAGATCATCCGCAAGCTCATGGAAATGGGCACGCTGGTGACGGCCAACCAGAACATAAGCATCGAGATGGCCGAGATGGCCGTCGCCGACTACGACATCGAGCTCGACGTCCGCCGCGAGCGGACGGCGGAGATGGAAGTGGCCGAGCAGATCGAGGCCCGTCCGGCCGGCGAGATGGTCACGCGGGCGCCGGTGGTGACGTTCCTCGGGCACGTGGACCACGGCAAGACGTCGCTGCTGGACCGCATCCGCCACACCGCCGTCGCCGGCGGCGAGGCCGGCGGCATAACCCAGCACATCGGCAGCTACCGCTACGACGTGGGCGACAAGCACGTGGTCTTCCTGGACACACCGGGCCACGAGGCCTTCACCGCCATGAGGGCGCGCGGGGCCAACATGACCGACGTGGTGGTGCTTGTGGTGGCCGCCGACGACGGCGTGATGCCCCAGACGACCGAGGCGATCAACCACGCCAAGGCCGCCAAAGTGCCCATCGTGGTGGCGCTTAACAAGGTGGACCTGCCCTCGGCCAACATACAGCGCGCGATGGCCCAGCTTGCCGAGCGCGACCTCAATCCGCGGCAATGGGGCGGAAACGTGGAAGTCATCCAGACCTCCGCGACCACGGGCAAGGGCATCGACGAACTGGTCGAGGTCCTTAGCCTCGAGGCGGAGCTGCTCGAGCTCAAGGCCGAGATCGGCGCCCCGGCCAACGGGTTCGTCATCGAGTCCGAGATCGACCCCGCCCGCGGGGCAATTGCCAGGCTTCTGGTCCGCAACGGAACGCTCAAGGTCGGCGACATCATCCTGGCCGGTCGAAGCCACGGGCGCGTCCGCCAGATCATCGACGACAAGGGCAAGGAGATCGCCTCGGCCGGGCCGAGCACGCCGGTGGAAGTCGCCGGCATGGACGGCGTGGCGGAGGCGGGCGACAAGTTCTACGTCGTCGAGGACCTCGACCAGGCCCGCACGGCCGCCGAGGACCGCCGCCAGCGCGTGCGGACACGCCAACTCGCCGCCGGGCCAAAGGCGACGCTGGAGAGCCTGCTGAGCAAGATCGAGCAGGGCCAGACCAGCGAGGTGCCGCTGATAATCAAGGCCGACGTCCAGGGCTCGATCGAGGCCCTGAGAGGCTCGCTGGAGAAGCTCAGCACCGCCGAGGCCAAGGTGAACATCCTCCATGCCGCCGTCGGCGGGATCACCACCGGCGACGTCACGCTGGCCGAGGTTTCGGGGGCGCTGATAGTCGGCTTCAACGCCGTGCCCGACTCCTCCGCCCGCCAACTGGCCGAGGTAAAGGGCGTCGACATCCGCGTCTACCGCGTGATCTACGACATAGTCGACGACGTCCGCAAGGCCCTGGAAGAGGGCCTGACCCCGGAGATTCGCGAGGAGACCCTTGGCCGGGCCGAGGTCCGGCAGGTGTTCAAGGTGTCCAGGGTCGGCACGATCGCCGGCTGCCACGTGCTCGACGGCGTGGTCAGCCGCAGCGCCCGCGTCCGCGTGATCCGCGACAACATAGTCGTCATGGACGAGCGGACGCTCGAAAGCCTCAAGCGGTTCAAGGACGACGTCCGCGAGGTGAGGTCCGGCATGGAGTGCGGCCTGAAAATCGCCGGATTCGACGACGTCAAGGAAGGCGACACGCTGGAGTTCTACAAGACGGTCGAAGTGGCGCGGAGCCTTTGATGAAGACGAGCCTGGGCCTGCTGCACCTGGAGTTCCACGTCCTCCAGGCGGCAAGCCTTAAAGACAAGAGAAGACTGATCAAGAGCTTCAAGGACCGCGTGGCCGGGCGGTTCAACGTGTCGGTCGCCGAGGTCGGCGCGCTGGACAGCCGACAGCGGTCCGTCCTGGCGGTTGCCATCGTCGGCGGCGACCAGGCTTACCTGGCCGGGGCGCTGCAACAGATCGTCAACGCCGCGGCCGCCCACCGGGACATGATCCTGGCTGCCAGCGAGGTCCAATGGTTCTGAGCCCGCCGGCCCAGGCGGTTTGCAGAGGTCCGGATGAGTCGTAGAACACAACGAATTGCCGCTCTCATGCGACAGATAACAGGGGAGCTGCTTCTGACGAAGCTATCCGACCCGCGGATCGACCGCGCGCGAACCTCGGTGACGCGAGTGGAGGTCGCCGAGGACCTTCTGACAGCCAAGGTGTACATCTCGGTCATGGGCACCGAGGGCCAGCAAAACCGCGCTCTGCAGGCCCTGCGCCACGCCTCCGGGCACATCCAGGAACTTATGATGCGGCAGATGTCGCTTCGCACCACGCCGGTGCTGAGCTTCCTGGCGGACACCGAGTTCAAAAAGACCCTCGAGACGCTGAATATCATTCAGCGCGTGGCCGACGAGATTCAGCAGAAGGACCAGGCCCGCCTTCAGGCCGCCGCTGAGGCCGTCCAGGCCGCGGGCAGCCAGGCCGGGCAGCGCGAACCGACGCCACCCTCCGACGGCACCAACCAGGACCAGCGGTCATGAAGAACGCAACCAGGCACCAGAAGAACCTAAAGAAGTTCCTTTCCGGCATCGACAAGTCCGCCGCCGTCCCGCCAGCGGATGCCGATCCCATCCGCGCGATGATCGACGCCATCCTGGCGGCCGACGCGCCAAAGCAGTCCGCCAAGGCACTGGAGGCCCTGGAAAAGGAGTTCGTGGACTTCAACGAACTCCGCGTCGCGCCGGTCAAGGACATAGTAGACACCCTCGGACGCGACTTCCCGGACGCCCGCCGAAAGGGCGAGGAAACCACCACGGTCCTCAACGCGATCTTCAACCGCCGCAACAACCTGGTCCTGGATTACGTCGAGAAGATGTCCAAACGCGACGCGAGGCGACACCTCGGCGAGCTTGGCCTGAGCCCGTATGCCGCCGGGGTCATGATGTTGCAGGTCTTCGGCGGACACGCCGTGCCGGTCGACCAGGGGCTCGTCGACTGCCTCGAGGCCGACGGCTGCGTCGGGCCGGGCGGCAGCGTCGAGGAAGTCCAGGCCCTCCTGGAACGGATAATTCTCCAGAAGCAGGCCTGGAGCGCCCACGAGTTCTTCCGCGACTACGTCGCCAAGAACGCCAAGATGCTGGCCAAGAAGCGAAAGAGCGACGCCGCCAAGGCAGAGGCCCAGGCCGCCGTCGAAGCCCAGGCTGAGGCCCAGGCTGAAGCGGCCGCGGAACAATCCGCCGCCGAGGCCCGTGCCAAGGCCGCGCCCGCCCCCACGGGCAAGCGGGCCGCCACGGCCCAGGCGCCGGCGCGCAAGGCGCGCAAGCGAGCGGCCGTAAAGGCGTCCGCCAAGGGCGCCGCGAAGGCCGCCGACACCGCGGCGGCCAAGACAAAGGCGAGCGGGAAAGCCCAAAGTGCCGCCCGCGGCGCCGGCAAGAAGTGACGGCGGGCGTCTTGGCCGCGGACTAACGGCCCGCGGCGGGCGCCAGAAATATTGAAAGGCCGTCTTTCATGGATTTGCCATGAGCCTTTCACAATCTTCTCGCGGATTCGTTTATAAAAACAATGGAAAAGCCACAAGACAAATTGGTGCTCGGAATCCCAAAGGGCTCGCTCCAGGACAGCACGCTGGACCTCTTCCAGCGGGCGGGCTACAACATAAACATCTCCGCGCGAAGCTACTTTCCCACCATCGACGACGACCGGATCGCGGTGATCATGTTCCGCGCCCAGGAGATGAGCCGCTACGTCGAGGACGGCGTCCTCGACGCCGGCCTGACCGGCTACGACTGGATCTGCGAGAACGGCTCGGACGTCGTCGAAGTCGCCGAACTGATCTACGCCAAGCAGAACCTCCGCCCCGTGCGCTGGGTCCTGGCCGTGCCGGAGGAAAGCCCCGTCACGAAACCCGAGCAACTCGAAGGCGGCATCGTCGCCACCGAGCTGGTCAACGCCACACGCAAGTACTTCCAGGACAAGGGCATCAAGGTGAAGGTCGAGTTCAGTTGGGGCGCAACGGAGGTAAAGGCCCGCCTGATAGACGCCATCGTCGAAGTAACCGAGACCGGCTCGAGCCTCAAGGCCAACAAGCTCCGCATCGTCGACACGCTGCTGACAAGCTCGACGCGATTCATCGCCAATCGCCAGGCCATGGCAATCGGCTGGAAGCGGCAGAAGATCGAGAACATGGCCCTGCTGCTAAAGGGCGCCATCGACGCCCGCGAGAAAGTCGGGCTCAAGATGAACGTGCCACGCGGCGCGCTGGACGCCGTCGCGGCTATTCTCCCGGCCGAAAAGTCCCCCACCATCTCCAGCCTGCACGATCCGGACTGGGTCGCCGTTGAAGTGGTGATCGAGGAGAAAGTCGAGCGCGAACTGGTGCCCCAGCTCAAACGGGCCGGCGCCACGGGGATAATCACGTACCCGCTTAACAAGGTAATTCCATAGCAGACGGCGAGATTCCAATGGCTATCCACATCACGCGCTCAAGGGCGGCACTTGTGTTGGCGGCATCGATGATGCTGGCTCTTGGCTGCGATAGCCAACCAGCCAGACTGGCGACCACTCAGCCGGCTGCGCAGGTGGTTCGAGATTCCTCACCGCAAGCCGCCCAGCCGGCGCCCGGGCCGATCCCAGCCCGGGCCATGCTGGGCCTCGATGATCTGACGCCCAAAATCGAGCCGCCAAAGGGCAAGCCGGAGGATCAGCCGCTGCCCGACAGGATCCGCGACGAGGCCGCCCAGGCCGAAGCCCTCATCGCTCAGCGGAGCTTCGACAAGGCCGTCGCCCTGCTGGAACGGGCCGTGTCCTTCGCGCCCGGCAACGCGCGAATACTCCGGCTGCTGGGGCAGGCGTACACGTCCCTGCCCAACCGCGGCAAGGCGGAGGCGAGTCTCCTGTCGGCTGTCAAGGCCGCGGGCGACGACCTCGAATCGCATCTCATGCTCGGCCAACTCGCCGCCTCCGGGCAGCAGAACGACCAGGCCATCCAGCACATCCGCACCGCCCTGCTCTGCTCGCAGGCCGGGCCTCAAAACCCCCGCGCCGCCGAGGCGCTTCTCACCCTCTCGCTGCTGCTGGACCGTCAGGGCTACTGGTCGGCCGCGATGGAGGCATATACCAGGTTCGCCAAGTGGGTCGATCAGAACGGGCGCGACTACGCCGACCGCGCCACCCTGCGGGAATGGGTCGTTCGCCCGGAGCGCCTTC
>Ga0315282_10017215_pt1 | contig 10455 bp, 10 predicted proteins | sample YL17G07_20_MG_FD_203693 | JGI IMG/M metagenome (GOLD analysis project Ga0315282, IMG submission 203693) | Sediment microbial communities from Yellowstone Lake, YNP, Wyoming, USA - YL17G07_20 | ecosystem: Environmental > Aquatic > Freshwater > Lake > Sediment | place: USA: Wyoming | collected... | reverse complement strand
GCATCAGAACAAGATTTTAGGGATCTTTTCTCAGAGTGAAGTACCTAACATTTAGATAAACCTACAGATTGTTATGAAGAAACTTTTGAAAATTTTGGGTCTGGAAAAAACAGCCCGAATGCTTATGGAGGTGGATATGAAAGCACTTATTGAACTAATGGCGAAGTCTCTGGTAGATAAGCCGGAGGAGGTTGTAGTGGCCGAGGTAGACGGAGGAAGAACCGCTATTTTTGAATTGCGTGTTGCTACAAGTGATATTGGGAAGGTTATCGGAAAGCAGGGAAATACAGCGCGAGCAATGAGAACGATACTGAGTGCTGCCGGCGCTAAACTCGAAAAGCGGTGTGTTCTTGAAATATTAGATTAATATTTATATCTATAAATTTTTAAATAAATTTCCGGCAATTTAAATTGAGTTCCCTTGCCATCTGAGGAGGAATATTATTTAATGCTGAGAATTTTATTCTTCTCGTTGAGGAGGACTATCTTTGGCTTAAATTCCTTTAATTTACTATCTTCAACATAGCTGTAACAAAAGATTATAATCTTATCTCCAACAATACCCTTTCTTGCTGTAGGGCCATTAAGGCAAGCTTCGCCTTTCTTGCCTGGTATCACATAAGTCTCAAACCGTTCTCCGTTATTAAGATTACTTATCATCACCTGTTCATATGGAAGTATTCCCGCCTTCTTGAGTATCGACTCGTCAACGGTGATACTTCCCTCATATGACAGGTTAGACTCGGTAACCGTTGCTATATGTATCTTTGCCCTGAGTATACACCTTAACATAATAACACCTTAGTCATAGCCTGCAAAGAATAGTCGGCCAAAAGTATTTTGACAGACAACAAATACCTCTTTTCATTCTATTATTTTCGGGACCCTGTAGAATTTCTCTGTATGGTCTGGGGCATTCGTGAGGGCTTCTTCTTTAGGAATAGATGGCCTCGGTGCATCATCCCGCATTACATTGCTTAATGGCAGGACATGAGAGGTTGGTTCTATGCCTTTTGTATCAAGCTCATTCAGTTTTTCCATGTAATCGAGAATATTGCTTAACTGTGAGCCAAATAATTCTTTTTCTTCTTCAGGAAGGGAAAGCCTTGCCAGCACCGCTATATGTTCAATCTCTTCTTTAGATATCTTCATTTTAACGACTTAGATTTTTTCCAGATTTGCAAACTTTATAGCGAGCCTCTTCACCCCAATATTCGGGAAGTTGACCATAACCTTTAAATCTTCTCCGTCTCCATAACAGTCGCGCACCACACCTACGCCCCACATGGGATGTTTTACCCTGCATCCGGCAGTATAGAGAGTAAATCTATGTTTTAAATCAACCTTCTTCTTTACAGGTACAAGCTTTATTATCTGATGGCCTGTTATCTTTTCTATCCAATGACAACACTCCTTGGGTATATCTCTCAAAAATCTTGAGGGTTCCTGATCCTGTAACTTTGAGTACAATCTCCTCTTACTGGCACCCGTTAGCCAGAGGATATCTTTTGCCCGGGTCATACCTACATAAAACAGCCTGCGTTCTTCGGCAATTTCACATTCTCGCTCCATAGCTTTACAGTATGGCAGCACACCTTCTTCAAGTCCTATGATAAACACAACGGGAAATTCAAGACCCTTTGCGCTGTGCAGTGTCATAAGAGAAATGTAATCTCCTTTCTTTATCTCATCTATATTTGTAAATAATGATGCCCTGTCAACAAAATCCTTTATTTCCTTACCCTCGGCAGATGAGATAAGCTCTGCAATGTTCTTTGCTCTTTCCTCTTCAAGGTTTTCAGCATAACCTGACTTTTCGAATATGCTTTTTAACATATCTACTGCTGACTTGTATTTTGAGGATGAAAAACCTTCAATCAGCTTTACGAACTCAGTAAGTTTATCTTTTGCAGCAGAGGAAAAACTATCAGAGCGAAGTATTGCCTTCATTGCATTAAATAGAGATAGGGACTTTTTCTTTGCCTCATGCTCTATTTTGGAAAGGGTAGCTGCACCTATACCCCGTGAAGGACTGTTTATAATCCTCCTGAAACTTACATTATCTCCATTATTCAGACATAACCGCATATATGCGATTATGTCTTTGATCTCCTTCCTCTGGTAAAAACTTATACTGCCGAGAATGCGGCAAGGGAGCCCCTCGTCGCGCAGTGAATCTTCGATTACCCGTGACTGAAGGTTTACACGGTAAAATATTGCAAAATCCCTGTAATTGTATGCCCCTTTCAGATAGAATTCTTTTATAACCTTGGCAATGTATTTAGCCTCATCTTCATATGTATCCAACCAACAGTAGTGTACCTTCTCACCCCAGCCCCTATCTGTCCAGAGTCTTTTGTGTTTCCTTTCAGTATTATGTGAAATAACAGCTTCTGAAACATTAAGTATGTACTGTGTTGAACGATAGTTCTGTTCCAGTTTAACAAGTTTCGCTCCGGGGAAATCATTCTCGAAACTCAGGATGTTATGTAAGTTAGCGCCCCTGAACTTATATATGCTTTGATCATCATCCCCAACAACACATATTTTTTTGTGAGCAGATGCAAGGAGCTTAAGAAGATGGTACTGAGCAAAGTTAGTATCCTGAAATTCATCAACAAGTATATAGGAAAACTTATCCTGGTATTTTTCAAGCAGCCTTGGGTTATTCTCAAATAGTTTCACTGTCAACATAATCAGATCATCGAAATCAAGTGCGTTACTCCTCACAAGCTCATCCTGATATCTTATATAAACCCTTGCCAGTTTCTCATCAAAACCAAAACCATCACCAGAGGAAAGAAACTCTTCAGCGCCCGTCAGAGAAGACTTTAGAAAGCTTATACGCGACACAATGCCCTTATAGAGGGCTTCATACATCTTGAATTCTTTTAATATATGTCTTACAAGATTGCACTGGTCATCTTCATCATAAATAGAAAAATTATTGTCGTAACCAAGGGCTTTTATTTCCTTACGAAGGATCCTGTTACACTGTGAATGAAACGTACCTATACAGGAGCCATTACAATCTTTATCGAGGAGAACGTTTATCCTCTCCCTCATCTCATCGGCTGCCTTATTAGTAAAGGTAACGGTGAATATCGAATCCGTAGAAAGTCTCTTTGACTTCACAAGATATGAGAACTTGTGAGCAATAACTCTTGTCTTACCACTTCCTGCGCCGGCGAATACAAGCAACGGACCATCTGTATAGGCGAGAGCTTCCTTCTGCTGGGGATTTAAATCATGCATTGAAATCTCCTTTGACATAATAATGTTAACAGATTCCTACTTTTTAAATCTACAGCACCTTTATTTAATAATTTTTAAAAGCTTATTAAACTTATTAAACAAAATTATAAGACTTTATTAAATCAAGCCAGAAAACCTTAGAAACCAAGCAACCTTGAAAAACTTTTTTTATTCAACGGTAACGCTCTTGGCAAGGTTTCTCGGCTGGTCTACATCACACCCCCTTAATACCCCGATATGATAAGCAAGCAACTGCACAGGTACAGCCATTAATACTGTTGTAAGATACGAATTCGTTTCGGGAACAAAAATACATTTATCCGAAATCCTGCATATCTCATTGTCGGCATCGTTTGTGATTGATATGACTTTTCCTCCTCTACTTTTTACCTCATGAATGTTAGAGATTATCTTTTCACGCAGGTTGTCCCTGGGTGCAAGAACAACAACCGGAAGTTCCTCATCTATCAAGGCTATCGGGCCGTGCTTCATCTCACCGGCTGGATATCCCTCAGCATGTATATATGATATCTCTTTCAACTTCAAAGCGCCCTCAAGTGCAATGGGATAATTTATACCTCTTCCAAGGTAAAGAAACCCTCTCGCCTTAAAAAAATCCTTTGCTACCATTCTTACACCTTCATCTGCAGTTAATGCCTTTTCTACCTTGCCGGGAAGCATCAGGAGTTCTCCTAAAAATTCCTTTGACATGTCCACTGAGATTGTACCTTTTATCCTTCCAAGACATATTGTAAAAAGGTAAAGCCCTATAATCTGGGTCGTAAAAGCCTTTGTCGAAGCGACTCCTATCTCAGGGCCTGAATGGGTATAAAACACAGCATCAGCCTCCCTTGAAGAGGTGCTGCCGACAACATTACATATACTGAGTGTCTTTGCACCGAGCCTTTTTGCCTCTCTCTGGGCAGCAAGCGTATCTGCAGTCTCTCCGGATTGAGTTATCCCGATCATAAGGTCTCCAGACTTTATGATTGGCCTTCTATAGCGGAACTCTGATGCGATATCAATCTCAACAGGAATTCTGACAAGTCCCTCTATCATATATTTACCGATAAGGGCTGAATGGTAGGAAGTGCCGCAGGCTACAATAAAAATCTTTTTAATAGTCTTCAGGGCTTCCTCCTTAATACCAAACTCTTCCAAATTCACCTCTCCACTTTCGGCATTAAATCTCCCCCTAAGTGTATCAGCAATAGCCCTTGGTTGTTCGTATATCTCTTTCAGCATAAAATGCCTGTAACCGCCCTTCTCTGCCATCAAGGGGCTCCATGACACGGACTTCACATCCTTCCGGATAGAGATACCATCAAGCCCTGTAATCTTGACTCCATCTTCTGTAAGAACTACCATCTCACCATCTTCAAGAAAAATTACATCGTTTGAATAATTCAGGAATGCAGAAACATCTGAGGCAACAAAGAATTCTCCATTACCTATCCCGACAACAAGAGGACTGTCCTTCCTCACACCTACAATCTTATCAGGCTCGTCTTCTTTGATAACAGCAAGGGCATAAGCACCCTTAACTTCTTTCATCGCCTCTCTTACAGCATCTTCGAGCGGATATCTTTTTGCGTAATCCGCTATAAGATGGCAGAGCACCTCTGTATCGGTTTCTGACGTAAACTGATATCCGTTCTCTATCAGCTTCTTTTTAAGCGGAAGGTAATTCTCTATTATTCCATTATGCACTAAAACAACTCCATTAGACCTATGTGGATGGGCATTTTCCTCTGAAGGCCTTCCATGAGTAGCCCATCTTGTATGTCCTATTGTGGTATGACTGGACGGATTTTCAGATTCAAGTAAAGTGGTTAGCTCTTTTATCTTACCTGTACACCTTCTGACCTCAATACCCTTATCAGAGAAAAAAGCAATCCCCGCAGAATCGTATCCCCTGTATTCAAGACGTTTCAAACCCTCGAGTACTACTGACACCGCATTCTTTTTACCTATATATCCGATTATTCCGCACATATTACGACAGTGATGAGTGAAAAGTGGCAAGTGACAAGTTTAATAAAAATCCCATGTTATCTTCTTTCTTTCTTTGTAACTTTGAACTTTAAACTTTGAACTTTTGACTTTCTTTTAAGTGCCCATCCTTTAATATGCCTCTGCTCTACCCTGCTTAAGGCAAGGGCATTTGAAGGAATATCTTTTATTATAGTAGACCCTGCGCCAATGTAAGCGCCTTTACCTATCTTTACAGGAGCAATAAGCTGGGAATCGCTTCCTATGAATACCTTGTCTTTTATAACAGTAATATGCTTTTTATATCCATCATAGTTACAGGTTATAGTACCTGCACCTATGTTGACATCCTTCCCTATCTTTGCATCTCCGAGATAAGTGAGGTGGGACGCCTTTGTACCTGAGCCGATCACTGATTTTTTAACCTCCACAAAATTACCAATTCTTGCTCCTGTACCAATCTCAGAACCAGGTCTTATGTGAGCGAATGGTCCTACTGAGGCTCTATTTTTCACAACAGAACCTTCAATCAGCGTTGAGTCCTTGATAATGGCACCATCTCCTATAGTGCTGTTCTGAATCCGAACGTTTGGGTAGATTGTACACCCCCTGCCTACCTTTGTATTACCTTCGAGATGAACATTTGGATAGACTATAGTACCTTTTCCCATCTTAACATCAGAAGATATAAATACTGAAGTGGTATCCACAAAACTTACACCCCTGTCTATCCATCTCCTTATTATCCTGTCCTTCATTAACTGTCTGGCCTTCTCAAGCTCCTCACGAGTATTTACCCCTATAAATTCATTCTCAGAACCAATGCAATAAGCACCTGTCTTTACACCCTTATCCCTTGCAATACGTATTATATCCGTCAGATAATATTCACCTTTTGACTCATTAAGCTTTATCTCTTTCAAAAGGCAGAGGGCATCAGACTCTATCGCGTATGCCCCGCTGTTTACTTCCATTATCTTCCTTTGAGATACTGTTGCATCCCGATCTTCAACAATGGCCACAACATCACCTGACTTCTCCCTTATAACCCTGCCATATGTGCCTGGCTCATGAGACATAAAAGAGATTAGTGAAATAACATCCCTTCTCTTCTTGTGGAGTGATAGGAATTTCTTAAGAGTCTCCCGGCTTATCAAAGGTGTATCACCATTAATAACAATAACTGTCCCATCAAATCCTCTGAGATACGGCAATGTCTTTAAGAGTGCATCTCCAGTACCTTTTGCCTCTTTCTGTTGCACAAATATAAGCTCGGAGTTCTGAGTTCTGGGTAATCCCCCTTTACCCACCTTTAGCAAAGGAGGGTTGGGGGGATTTGTTTGGATTATAGATTCTTTTATTTCTTTAAAATGTTTCCCTGCTACAACAACAATCTTCTGCGGGCTAAGTTCATAGAGAGCAGTCAAGACATGCTGGAGCATTGTTCTACCATTTAGCATATGGAGAACCTTTGGCAAAGATGAGTTCATTCTCGTCCCGAGACCGGCAGCCAGAACAACAGCGGCCAACTTCATTTCTTTACCTCTGTTATCTTCGCCGGAGTTGCAATTCCTCCAGAAAGGATAATCTTAATACCGTCCTCTATCGAAATATCGGTGAAAAAAATATGTTCATCACGGAAAAGTGCTATTTCACCGAAATAGATAAGGTTCGTGGGAATATAAACAGCCTTCAGGCCGGTCTCCATGCCGTCCCTCTCTGTTTTCATTACGCATTCCTTTGTGAGAAACCCATATGCGTAGACACTAGGTCTCGGGTACTCAACAATTACAAAATGGTTGAACGAAGACACCTTACTTTCGGGTGAAAAAGCGTCGACGAGCTGTTTAACCGCTGTGTATATCCCTTTCAATACCGGTATCTTGAGAATAATATGTTCGAAGGATTCGATAATCCTTCTACCGAAAACATTTGTCGAGATAATACCTACAATAAATATAAGGACTATTGTCGAGATGAATCCAAGGCCAGGTACATGATAACCGAGCATCTTATAGTAAAAAGGTTCAAGCAGACCATCAACGAACTTGAAAAACCACCATATTACAAGAAAGGTGATGATGGCAGGGATTGATATCAGGAGTCCGGCAAGGAATCGTCTCTTGAAAGTAGCACGGATGGAAAGCTTCATATTACTTCTCAACCTTGGCAATCACCTCTTCAGGGACGTCAAAGTTCGTATAAACATTCTGAACATCTTCGTTGTCTTCAAGCGCTTCGATAAGCCTCATTATCTGCTCTGCCTGCTTCTCGTCAACGGTAGCATAATTTTTCGGGAGCATGGTTATCTCCGCAAGGGAAACGGGTATCCCGGCTGCCTCTATGGCAGCATTTACCTTACCCATATGCTCAGGCATTGTAACAATTTCATAGTTATCCTCTTTTGGATCATTTTTCATGTCCTCAGCGCCGGCATCAAGAGCAACCGACATGAGCGTATCCTCATCAATCTTTGTCTTTTCAATCAGGATATAGCCTTTCTTTTCAAACATCCAGGCCACACATCCGGCCTCACCCATATTCCCTCCGTGCTTTGTCATGCTATGCCTTACCTCCGGGCTTGTCCTGTTCTTATTATCGGTAAGTACCTCAACAAGTATAGCAGCGCCGCCAGGCCCATACCCTTCATAGATAGCTTCTTCGTAAGACACTCCCGGGAGCTCGCCTGTACCTTTCATGATCGCCCTCTTTATATTATCACTTGGCATATTAACTTCTTTTGCCTTCTCTATAGCAGTCCTCAGCCTCGGATTTCCTGTAAGGTCTCCGCCGCCAAGTCGTGCGGCAATTGATATCTCCTTGACGATCTTGGTAAAAACTTTCCCCCTCTTTGCATCGGTACTTGCTTTTTTGTGTTTAATCTGCGCCCATTTGGAATGACCAGACACTCTACCCCTCCGGAAAGATTATTTTGCATATATGACATTATTTTATGATAATTCTACAGGAAATGTACTGTCAAGCTTCAATGCCGTATTCTTTGATCTTTGTGAGCAGCGTCTTATAGCTCACCTTAAGTATTTCGGCTGCCTTACTTTTATTGCCCCTTGTCTCCCTTAGGGCACTAACAATCCTCTGGGTCTCTGCTATCCTCGATGCCTCCTTTGCTACAGTTTCGAGGGTTCCTTCTGAGGATAACGATCTTTTAACTGGCTCGAAAAGAGACTGTATGTTAAGAACAAAATGCTCCGGAGTAATCACATCTTCGTCGCAAAGAATAATCGCCCTTTCTATAGCGTTTTCAAGTTCCCTAACATTACCCTTCCAGTGATAGTTCATAAGTATATCAAGTACCTCGTTTGAAATGCTCTTTACAGGAGTCTTTATCTCGAGGCAGTATTTATTTATAATGTATTCGACAAGTAAAGGAATGTCTTCTCTTCTCTCCCTCAAAGGTGGTATCCTTATCGGGAATACATTCAGCCTGTAATAAAGGTCATCCCTGAATTTCTTATCCTCAACCGCCTTTTCAATATCCTTATTGCTTGCTGCAATAATCCTTACATCAACCTTAATAGCCCTGGGGGCTCCTACCCTCTCTATCTCACCCTCTTCGATCGCCCTGAGAAGCTTTGACTGCATTGTCAGATCCATATCGCCGACTTCATCGAGAAATATAGTACCTTTATCAGCAAGCTCAAACTTACCGAGCTTCTTTGCATCTGCTCCTGTAAAAGAACCTTTTTCATGGCCGAAAAGCTCCGACTCAAGGAGGTCTCTCGGTATCGCAGCGCAATTAATCGGCACAAATGGATAATTTTGCCTGTCACTCAGGTTATGTATCGCCCTCGCAAAAAGCTCTTTGCCTGTTCCGCTTTCGCCAAGCAGGAGCACCGTTGTCTTTGTAGGTGCAACCTTCTGCACTATTTGTGCAACATCAGTAATTTTCTTACTTCTGCCAATAATCCTTGGAAATCCGAGTTTTGATGCAAACTCTTCTTTTAACAGGATGTTCTCTGTGAGAAGTCTCTGTGTTTCTATTGCCCTCTTTATCAGCATAAGGAGGTGATCTGTATCAAAAGGTTTTGTAATAAAGTCAAAGGCACCTACTTTCATAGCCGTTACAGCTGTTTCAACAGAACCAAATGCTGTCATGACAATAACAGGTATGAGCTGATTTTTTTCTTTAGATGCCTTGAGAATATCTATACCGTCTTTTTTGGGAAGTTTAAGGTCTGTCAGTACAAGGTCTATCCTGTCTTCTTTCAGATGTCTTATGCCTTCCATCCCGTCTCTGGCAGATATGACCCTGTAACCTTCAGATTCGAGGGTCTCCTTAAGCATCTCTGACATTGATTCTTTATCTTCTACTACAAGAATAGTCTCCATATAATATTCACATCCTCGCTTTTTTAAGGGCTTCTTTACAGGCGCATTTTCTTTCAATCGGGATAAGATTAAATGCCTCTTTTAACAGTTCCTTAAGTCGTACAGATGTTCTTTTCATCACCTCTATAACCTCTGTTGTTGTTAGTTTTTTTTCTGTTATCCCTGCGGCATAGTTTGTAACAACATTAATACCGGCAAAACAGAGTTCTGTTTCCCTTGCAAGCGATGCCTCAGGCATCGCTGTCATCCCTACAGCATCAGCACCAATGCCGGAAAAAAATATTATCTCTGCCTTAGTCTCAAGCCTTGGACCACTCACACATACATACGTCCCTGATTCCTTTAATTCTATCCCTAATTTCTTGCCTGCTCCAAAAATGTATTCTCTCAACTCAGGGCAATATGGCTCTGTAAAGTCTATATGTACGACTTCATCACTGTCATAAAATGTTGAATCCCTGCCCTTTGTCATATCTATAATCTGATCCGGAACAATAATTGTTCCAGCCCCTATTTCAGGACTTAAACTTCCTACAGCACCCAGGGATATAACCCTTTCCACCCCAAGTTCTTTGAACCCCCATATGTTTGCCCTGTAGTTTATCTTATGGGGAGGGATATGATGTGGTGACCCATGTCTTGGGAGAAACACAATTTTTCGGCTTGAGAGCTCAACAATCCTGTAAGAGTCAGAGGGATCTCCGAAGGGTGTTGAGATTTTTTTAACCTCATTAATAACAACTCCTTCAATCTCATAAAGCCCACTCCCTCCTATGACTCCTATCATTATATATTAATCTCCTGAGGCTCCTGCAAAAGATTTTTCTTGTAGCCGCAGTCCCGGATGCTTTCGGGATT
>Ga0315282_10017214_pt1 | contig 10455 bp, 9 predicted proteins | sample YL17G07_20_MG_FD_203693 | JGI IMG/M metagenome (GOLD analysis project Ga0315282, IMG submission 203693) | Sediment microbial communities from Yellowstone Lake, YNP, Wyoming, USA - YL17G07_20 | ecosystem: Environmental > Aquatic > Freshwater > Lake > Sediment | place: USA: Wyoming | collected... | reverse complement strand
GACGAAGGCCGCCTGATCTATAGCCGGCTGCACCCCGACATGATCGGTCGCAACGCGCTGGGGGGCGACCGAAGCTGCCTGCAGTGCCACAGCTCGTTCTCCATGGAAGCGGCCATGGTGAAGGGGGGAGCGGGAATCGAGAACCACCAGGTCGCCGACCGGCCGCAGATGCTGGTCTGCTATGCCCCGGTGGAGTCCGGCGGCCGGCGCTGGTCGCTGGCCATCAGCAATCCCGAATCGGAGGTAACGGCGCTGACGCGGCGCGGCTTCCTGGAGGCCTCGTTGCTGACCGCGCTGTTTCTGGCGCTGGTGGTTGGGACCGGCATCGGCATGATCCGCTTCTACCTGCAGAAGCTGGACGCCGAGCGCCGCGTGGCCATCGCCGAGAACCGCGCCCGCCTGGAAGCGCGCATGATGCGCGCCGAGCAACTGGCCGCCATCGGCAAGATGACCGCGCAGATCGCGCACGAGATCAACACCCCGCTGGCCAGCATCAACCTGAACGTCACCTACCTGCTCTCGGAGGTCAACAGCCTGCTGGGCTCGGCGCTCCCGGCCGAGGTGAGCGAGGCCTCGGAAGAGATCGAGCGAGAGGTTGAGCGCCTGAAGAGTTTCACCGGCGAATGCCTGAAGCTGACGCGGATTCATACGCCGAGTTTCGGCCCGGTCTCGCTTGCCGGCGTGGTGCGCGGCTTCCTCGGTTTCATCGCCCGGGAGGCCCGGCGGCGCAACATCGAGATTGACGCGCCTTTCGACAGCGAGGCGGCCACGGTGCGCGGCGACGGCGACCTGCTGCGCCAGGTGCTGTTGAACCTCACTCGAAACGCCTTCGACGCCATGCCGTCGGGCGGCCGACTGCGGATCGCTCTGCGTACCGCCGACAATGTGGCCGAACTGACGGTGGCCGACAGCGGGCCGGGCGTGGCTCCGGAGCAGCGGCAAAAGATCTTCGACGCTTTCTTTACCACCAAGGCAGAGGGCACCGGCCTTGGTCTGGCGATCGCCCGCCGCATTGTCGAGCAGCATGGCGGGCAGATTGAATGTGCGCCCAGTGGCACAGACTTTAATCTGTGCAAAGCGGAGGCCGCGGCACAGCCTGCAGGGCTGTGCCACGGCACCTGCTTTTTGGTGCGCCTGCCGCTGGTCGCCGAGTCACCCGCGGCGGGCGAGAGTGAAGAGTTAAGAGTGAAGAGCGAAGAGTTGACTCTTAACTCCTAACTCCTAACTGGCTACTAACATGGCTGAAGAGACAGACAACAAGTCGTTTCCCATACTGGTGGTCGATGACGATGAAGGGCTGCGCCGGGCGCTGGAGCGCGTCCTGCACCAAGCCGGCTTCCCGGTGACGGCGGTGGGCCAGGCCTGCGAGGCCGTGAGCGCGCTGCGCCAGCAGTCCTATCCGCTGGTGGTCAGCGACATTGTGCTCCCCGATCTGGACGGCACGGCGCTGCTCAAGGAGCTGAAGTTCATCCAGCCGGATGTGGAAGTCATTTTGATCACCGCCTACGGGACGGTGGCCAGCGCGGTCGAGGCCATGAAACTGGGGGCCCAGGATTACATCACCAAGCCGTTTTCCCACGCCGATTTTCTGGCGCGGGTGCGGCGGACCCGCGAGCAGATCGAGTTGCGCCGCGAGAACCGCGCCCTCCGCCAACAACTCAGCGATCAGCACCTGAACCGCCTGCTGATCGGCTCCAGCCCGGCCATGCGCGAGGTGAAAAAGCTGATCCGCCAGGTGGCGCCTTCCTGCGCGCCGGTCCTGATCAGCGGCGAAAGCGGCACCGGGAAGGAGATCGTTGCCGAGGCCATTCATGCCGAGGGGCCGCGCGCCCGCGGCCCGCTCATCAAGGTGAACTGTGCCGCGCTGCCCGAAAGCCTGCTGGAGGCCGAGCTGTTCGGTTATGAGCGCGGCGCGTTCACCGGGGCGGTAGGGCGCAAGGAGGGACGCTTCGACCTGGCCAACGGCGGCACGCTGTTCCTGGACGAGATCGCCGAAGCCCCTCCCCCGGTCCAGATCAAGCTGCTGCGGGTGCTGCAGGACGGCAAGTACGAGCGCCTCGGCGGCAAGGAGACCTTGTACTCCGACGTGCACATCATTTCGGCCACCAATCGCAAGCTGGAAGAGGCGCTCAAGGACAAGACCTTCCGCGAGGACCTTTATTACCGGCTCAACGTCATCCCCATTCACCTGCCGCCGCTGCGCGAGCGCAAGGAAGAGATCCCGGAACTGGCGACGCACTTCCTGCAGCGCTACTCGGCCAAGAACCGCAGGCAAGTGCTGCAGTTCTCGCCCGCCGCGATGAACTGCCTGCTGGCCTATGAGTGGCCGGGAAACGTGCGGGAACTGGAGAACGTGGTGGAGCGGTCGGTCATCCTGACCGAGGGCGAGGCGGTCGAGCCGCTGTCGCTGCCTCCGGCGCTGAACCCCTCGTGCTTTGAAGCCCGGCCGGCCGGCGACGAATTGCGCCCGCTGATCTCGCTCACCTTCCCCGTCGGCACCAGCCTGGAGGAGATCGAGAACCGCACCATCAAGGCCATGCTGGAGCACACCGGCGGCAACCGCTTCGCGGCCGCGCGCCTGCTACGGATCAACGCGCGCACCATCTGCCGCCATCTCGGCCCGAAGCAACCGTCGCCGTTCCTCGACCGCACGGCCAACTGATTTCAGATCTCGGATTGCAGATTGCGGATCGAACAACGCGGCCGGTCGAAATCCGAAATCCGAAATTGAAACGGGTTGCTGTCTACTCGATGACGAGCAATGGCTGGCCGGCGTGGACTGCAGCCCCCGCCTGGGCGAACACCCGGACGACGCGGCCGCGCTTGGGGGAGCGAATCTCGTTCTGCATTTTCATGGCCTCGACCACGACCACGCCCTGCCCCGCCTCCACCTCCTGGTTTTCTTCGACCAGCAGCCGGACAACCTTGCCCGGCATGGGCGAGGCGAGTTCCTGGCGTCCCGCGGCGGAAAAGGCGGATGCGCTCCGCGGTACGCGGCGCTGGTCGCGGACCACGGCCCGATAAGGATATGGCCGCCCGCTCACGTGCACAGTTAACCGGTCCGCCCCTTCCTCGATCTTGATCTCGAAGCTGCGCCCGTCCAGCAAGACCGAATAGACCCCGCGCTCCAGCTCGCCGGCCTCCGCCTCGATCTTGCGGCCATCGATCGAAAAGACAGGCCTGCCGTCGCGTGTCTCAATCTGGACCAGCCGCTCCTGGCCGTCAATCTCCACCATGAACTTCATTGATCGCCACCGTGAAAAACGGCGCGGCGGCGTAACCGCATCACGCCACGTCGAGGATGACTTTGCCGGAATTGCCCGACCGCATCACCTCGAAGGCCTTCTCGTAATCGCCGAAGCTGAACCGGTGGGTGATGACCGGGCGGATGTCCAGGCCCGATTCCAGCATCACGGTCATCATGTACCAGGTCTCGTACATCTCCCGGCCGTAAATGCCCTTGATGGTGAACATGTTGAAGATCACCGTGTTCCAGTCGATGGCGATCTCGCCCGAGGGAATGCCGAGCATGGCGATCCTGGCGCCGTGGGACATGTTGGCCAGCATCTCGCGGAAGGCCGAGGCGTTGCCGGACATCTCCAGGCCGACATCGAAGCCCTCGCGCATGCCCAGTCGATGCTGCACATCGGCCAAACGGGTGTCGCGGACGTCCACGGCCAGCGTGACGCCCATTTTGCGGGCCAGCTCCAGCCGGTACGGGTTCACATCGGTAATGACGACGTAGCGGGCGCCGGCGTGGCGGACAACCGCCGCGGCCATTATGCCGATCGGCCCGGCGCCGGTTATCAGCACGTCCTCGCCCAGCACCTTGAAGAAGAGGGCGGTATGGACGGCGTTGCCGAAGGGATCGAAGATGCAGGCGATGTCGCGGTCGATCGATTCGGCGTGGTGCCAGACGTTGGTCATGGGCAGGGCGATGTACTCGGCAAACGCCCCCGGGCGATTGACGCCGATCCCCTGCGTGCGGGCGCACAGGTGCCGCCGGCCGGCAAGGCAGTTGCGGCAGCGCCCACAGACCACGTGGCCCTCCCCGCCCACCAGCATCCCCGGCCGGAAATCCGCCACGTTGGAGCCGACCTCCACGACCTCGCCGACGAACTCGTGGCCGACGGCCATCGGCACCGGAATGGTCTTCTGCGCCCATGCGTCCCAGTTGTAGATGTGGACGTCGGTTCCGCAGATCGCCGCCCGCTGCACCTTGATGAGAACGTCGTTGATCCCGATCTCCGGCAGGGGCACGTCTTCCAGCCACAAACCGGGCTCCGGCCGGCTCTTGACCAGCGCTTTCATGGTCCTTTTCACGGGCTCCCCCCTTTTCTTCCGCACCTTGCCCCGCAATTCCCTGCCCTGATCTTCAAATCCCCGCGGCGCGCCCCTACTTCTGGTAGATGATCGCGCGGCCTTCCTCGATCATCAGGCGGTCGATGCCGGCCGGCAACTGGAACGGCCGGTCGATCGCCGCTTTCGGATAGCGCGGCAGCACGAAGCGGCGCACCAACAGGTCCAGAAGGGCGCCGCTCAGCGAGAGATTGCCGATGGCCACTTGCTCCAGGTGCAGCACGCCGCTGCCGTTCGAGGAGGTAAACGAGCCGGTGCCGGAGACCGGGCGCTTGCCGGCCAGCAAGGCATCCAGCAGCGGATGGATGGGGCGGTTGGAGGACGCTTTCACCTCGTCAAAGTCAACCATCGCGTCTCCGGTCACGCGGCCGGCGTGTAACTGGAACCGAATCTGGGAGACGCCGCGCGGAATTTTCACGCCCATCCGGTACTGGAAGTAGGAATTGAGCTCTTCTTCGGAGAGCGTCGTGGTCAGGGACTGCGCCTTCGCCTTCGGCGGGCCGGCCGCGTGCGCGACAATGGCATCCAGCTTCTGCTGCATGCGGCCGGCGGCCGCTTCCGAAACCGCTCCGCTGGCCGTGGCCGGGTTTGCCGAGCGGGTGAACCGCCAGAGCGCCGCTGCCCCGACGGCCACGATCGCGACCAGCACCAGAATGACAACAGAGCGCTTCATACAGGGCGGCCCGCAGCCGGCAGGTCTCTGATGACCCGTGATTCGTACTTCATTCGTGGCAGGGGCTCACTGCTACCGTTCCCAGCGGATGCCGACCGCGTAGGCCAGCGCGTAATGGACGGTGTCGGGGAACGCGGGCGAGAGCCCGGTCAGCAGGCGGCCGTACCAGCGGCGCGGGCGGCCCGCCGGGCGGAAGCAAGAGCCGGGCGTCAGCATCACCAGCCGTCCCTTGAAGGGCATGGCGGAAGCCGAGCGCTCCGAGCCCATCTTCGGGTACTTGACCAGGACGTCCCACCATCCGTCGGCTGGATCGCTATCCTCCGGCACAAAGTGGCTGAGGCTGACGAAGGCGTTCTCGAACGGCAGCGGCTCCAGCCATTCGCAGGGCTCGGCAGCGCCCAGCAACTCGAATGAGCCACGGCCCGTGCTGCTCCCCTTGCCGAAACCGGAACGGCCCAGCGCGCCGAACAAGGCAGCCAGCCTGGGCAGCCACTCCTCATCGGCGCGCACGTAGACACAGAAGTAGCGCTCTGCCTCGGGCACGTCCGGGTGCCAGGTGAAAGCCTGGGTCTGGAAGGGAACCGGATCGGCCCCGTTACGCGGGATGCGGGCATGCATTTCCCGCAGCGGGATCCACCATTGCTGCCGGGGCGGGTCCCCGGCGGGCGTCTCGCCGTGCCGCACGGCGACGAACTGCTCCCGCGTCAGCAACGCGGCCCGCTGCCATTCCAGCGAGTCGGCCGACAGGGGCCGGGGGAGCAAATCGGCGGGGAAAGCGTCGGAAAGCAGGAACGGCGGCGGTCCCTTGCGGAACCGCTGCAGCATGCTGCTGAGCGCCGTCTCCTCTGTGGCGCGCGCCAGCTCCCAGCAAAGCGCGCCGAACAGGCTATCGGCCTGCCACGGCGTGCTCCAGGGAGCCAGCGGGCGAAGCCGAAACCGGGCCGATTTCATACCGTAACGCTTTCCAGCGTCATGGGATCGACGCTGATGTTCTCAAAGCGAACCTGGCCGGAGCCGCGGCTGCCGCCGGCGCCCAGCGCGCCGATCTCCTGGATCAGCCCCAGCCCCTTGCGGACGAACTCCAGCATCTTCACCGGCTCGTCACCGTCATAGACGTGGACCAGGATCTCCATCTGGAAGGCGGCATCCCAGACGCGCTCCTGCCAGCGCGGGTGCTCGGCCGTCCCCTTATCGCGGTCCACCAGGTTCTCGGCTTTTTCCTCGAACAGCGACTTGCCCTCCGCCTGCAGTTCGCGGAAATGGAGGCTGGATTCCGGCGTCAAGGCAGCATCGCGCACCAGGATGCGGGTGGGCGAGGACTCGGCCTGGGGCCGCTTGTGCGCCCCGAAAACCACGCAGACCAGGCAATCCCTCCGCCCGCAGTTGCAGGGGTCGCCCTCGCGCCCCTTGCCCTCCACCTTTTCCAGCATGGCCCGCAGACGCCCCTTCAAGGTGGAGCCGGGAATGTAGGGCTCGCCGTTCACCGGGTTATGAATCGATGGGAAATCGACCGCCGTGCCCTGCTCCAGCGTGGCCGGGTTGCCTCCGATTCTCAGCCCGCCGTTGGGCACTCGAATGATCGCGCGCATGCGCAGGCAGCCTACCAGTTTCTTCATCGGCGCTCCTTTCGGATTTGCAGCAGGCCGCCCGCGTAGGCCGCCACGGCCTGGAAATGCTGGACGAAAGCCTGCAAGGTTTTTTCATCGACCACCCGATCGACATTGGCCTCAATGAAGCGGCGGAACACCTCGGGCGCCTTGCGGCGCGCCGAGCGTTCCACGGCGAAGGCCTTCAACTTCTGGATCTCGTTGAGCGCCGGCTCGATGGGGCGCTTGCCGAACTTGAAGGCCTCCCAAGCGCGGCGCACGTGGTTAAAGAAGACGCGGAGCTGCTGCGCGGTGGAGTCCGACGGCATGTAAGCCAGCGCCAGCGCCACCTGTTCAGCCCAGTCGGTGAGCACCTCGCGCCGCAGCGCGCCGGAGGGCGCGAAATATCCGCCTTCCAGGTACCCGTGCGGCAGCTCGCGCGACGCGGGGACAAAGGCGACGGCGCCGGCCGCACCGGGAGGGCGCTCCCTGCGCGGAGGGCGCTCGCGGAACGGGCGCTCACGCGCCGGCGGCGCCGTGGCCGCCGCTGCGGCCTCGGTGGGCCGTTCGCCGGCCGGCTTCTCGGCGCCCCCGGCCGGCACGGGACCTAGCACGGCACGCTCGGAGCGCGCTGCGGTCGCACACTCGTCGCACATCCTGTGTTGCGGACGTGCCGGCCGGAATTGCTTGCTGCACCGTGCGCACGCCTTTTCCGGCAGCGGCTCGGGTGGAGCCGGCGTCACGCCTGCTTTGCGAAAGGCATCTTCCATGCTTCCCATAGTCTTCTCCAGTGCTGAGTGCTGAAGAAGTGCCAAGTGCTGAGTGCTAAGTGCTGAGTGGCAGCCGCCACTTAGCGCTTAGCACTTAGCACTCAGCACTTAATCCTCGGCCTGCGGCGCGCTTTCCGCCGCCGCGGGCTCGGCTTCGGGTGTCTCTTCCGGCTCTGCTTCGCGGCGCTCAACAGCCACGGCCAGCGACGCATACCGCGCCAGAAACGGCACCCAGCGCCAATCCGAGTCCGGCGAGGCGGGCGCCAGGCGGGCGGCCCACACACGCGCCTGGCCGGGCTTGACGCGGGGGTCGTGAATCAGCGCCGCCAGCGCCGGACGCCAGGCGTCGCCCGGCTGGAGGCTGGCCGCACGCAGGGCCGCCAGCCGGTTCAGCCAGGCGCCACTGATGGCGCGGTTCCTCAGCCAGACAGCCACCGCCCTGGCCCTTTGCAGCGCGGCCGGCAGATGTTGCCATTCCACCGAGCTACCCAAGGCAGCGAGCCGATGGCCTCCGGCCGCCACGGCCTCCCGCAGCAACTCGCGCGCCTGTCCGGCGGCTAAAGCAACGCTCGAAGAAGGACGCGCCAATGCCAGGCCGGCCGATAGCGTGAGCTCGCGGCCCACTTGCCTGCCAAACTCGCGGTTCAGCCGCGCCGCCAGCTCAAGCATCTGTTGCCAGGCGCCCGCCAGCAGCACCCCGCTACCGTTTTCCAATATAGGGTAAACCAGCGGGAACTCGCCCTCCAGCAGGCGCGCCAGGTGTTCGCCGAAAAAAGCGTTCAACGCCCGATCAAGCTGCACGGCGCGGTGCGGCTCCCCCTCCAGCGATTGGAACACATCGGCGAGATCGTCCACCTCGGCGTAGAGGTAGCCGAGCAGCTTTGACTCGCCGGCCAGTTGCTCGAATGATAACGACCGTCCCTCGGCCGTCGGCAGGCGTCGTAGCACCAGCCACTTGCCGGCATCCAGGGGAAATTCATGCCCGCTCCCGTCCTGGGAGAAGCGCAGCGCCAGGCCGGGAACGGCCAGTTCGGGATCGCCATCCGCGGCCAGCCAGCCCCGGTCGATGGCAGGAAGGCGCTCGCCCAGCTCGCTGTCGCTGGCGCAGGAGTCGCACAGCGGTTCCTCGCCCAGCGACCGGACTTGAGTCACGACGGCGCAACCCCCGCAGCGGCCATACTGGGAACCCGCGGGCAGAACGAAGGCGCGCCCGTTCCAGCGCAGCCCGACACGGAGCGCGCCTTCCAGCGGCTGCAACCGCGCGCGCCGCAGGCCCTGCTGCAGCGCCTGCCAGGGCAGCCGCCCGTCCTGGGAGATTTCCCCGACCAGGAGGCACCGGACTTCGCCGGCCAACTGCGGTTGCTGGAGCAGCCAGATGTCGAATTCGTGCTGGATGTCGTTCAGCGTTTCACGCCACCCCGCCTCCGCCGGACCTGCCAGAACAAAACGGTTGCCGGCGAACAGCAACGGAGTCAACGCCAGCCGCTGGGCCACGCGCAGCAGCATGAGTTCGGCCGTAAGCGCGGCGCGGAACGAGCGGGCACGCAAGCGCCGCGAAGTTTCGCCAGTCGCCGGCACCGGCCGCAGAATGAAGCTGTCCAGTCCCTCCAGGGTTCCTTGCACCACAAGGTAACCAGGATGGAGCTCGACTCCCGGCGGCTGTTCGGCCAGGGGTTCGGGCTCGGCGGATGGGGCGGGCACAGGACCGACCCCTACAACGGTCGGCTGCGGCAGTTCGCTTGGCGGCTCGGCTTCGGCCGACTCAGCGGGCACCAGCCCCGCCCCTTCAACGGGCGCTGGCGGCTCAGCCTCCTTCACTTCCGCGGCCGGAGCCGGCTCAATGCCCGGCGCGGCTTCCAACACCTGCGCCCCTTCCGGTGGGCTTGGGTGCTCGGGCTCCGGGGCAGCCTCGGGCCTTTCATCCCTCCCGTCGGGCGGCAGTTCGGGTTGATCCACTTCGCGTTCCATTATATAGGGCGGCGCACACTTACCCCTTCATGAGGGGGCCAAATTTTTCAGTTTATCCGAGCCTCAGATGTTTGCAAGTGGAATCGTGAGCCCTGCCGCAAAAGAGATTCAAACCAGCGGGGTCATTCGCCGCAATGAGAATGCAGCCGCAGACGTACGCCGGCGCCGGCACGGTTCATTGCACCGCAGCGGCGACCCCATTTGCCCGACTGGCCGCCGGCGCACCCGATAGACGTCTGCCGTATACCCAACTTTTCTGGTGGAAATGTTTCCCACTTCATGGGATAATGGGAGTGCTGTTGAGGTTTTGTATTCATCCTGAGGTCGCGGACTCAAAGGGCTGCAAAGCTGGAAACAGATTTGTGGCCTTTTTTATTGCCCGGGGCTCGGGAGGATGGCCGAACAGCACGACAACAAAAACAGGAGTGGAGTAGTGAAAGAAAAAGGAATCGTGAAGTGGTTTAACGCTGCGAAAGGCTACGGCTTTATCCAGCGGTCAACAGGTGAGGACGTATTCGTCCATTTTTCGGCCATCCAGAGCCAGGGATATCGGACGCTGGATGAAGGCGCGGAGGTGGAATTCGTGGTGACGCGCGGCCCCAAGGGTTGGCAGGCCGAGCAAGTTACCCAGGTCTAACGCCTTTTCAAAGAGGCAAAATTCACGGGCCGCTCCTCACGGGGCGGCCCGTGGTCTTTTAGGAAGTGCGGAATTCGGAATGCGGAGTTTCTTGGAGCGCCTCGCACTCCGCGCCCCGCCTTCCGCACTCCACTTAGGCTTGCCCTTCCCCCCTGCCCGGCGCTACCATATCGCTGGCTCCCAAGAGGCTGGAGAAAGAAGCCCACAGTCTACGGCCCACAGCGTATAGCCGTTTTTCATGCTCGCCAAGATTCGCAGTGCCGCAGTTTTCGGCATCGATGCTTACGTGGTCGATGTCGAAGTCGATCTCACCAACAGCGGAAACCACGACTTCTTCATTGTCGGCCTGCCCGACATGGCCGTGAAGGAGAGCGCCTTGCGCGTCCGGGGCGCGTTGAAGAATTGCGGCTACTTCTTCGGGCAGAGCGTCTGGGTGAATCTGGCGCCGGCCGACAAGAAGAA
>Ga0315282_10017213_pt1 | contig 10456 bp, 3 predicted proteins | sample YL17G07_20_MG_FD_203693 | JGI IMG/M metagenome (GOLD analysis project Ga0315282, IMG submission 203693) | Sediment microbial communities from Yellowstone Lake, YNP, Wyoming, USA - YL17G07_20 | ecosystem: Environmental > Aquatic > Freshwater > Lake > Sediment | place: USA: Wyoming | collected... | reverse complement strand
GGAGAGGGGGTTCGGGTTGGGATTGCCGTACCAGCCGCTCTTGCTAATGTCCATCGTGATGTCGTAGCTGTCCACCTTGTTGCCGGTGTTGGTCACGTTGAAGGGATAGATGACCGTGTCGCCCGGGTCAACGTACTTGACGGTCGTGGTGGCTTGTAGCGAGACGCCAAAGACGGCCGTGACGTTCACTATAAAGGTCTGCTCCGAGTAGTAGGCCGGGTTCTCCGAAGTTGCCCTTACCGTGAAGGAGTACTGGCCTGCCGTGGTCCCTGAGGGGACGAAGCACGGGACGGCGACGGCCGCGAAGGACACGGGGTTGATGTTCTGGCTGCTGGGAGGCGATACGGACCATCCAGAGGGCTTGGTGGTCACCGTGATGTTGACCGTGTCTATGCCGTTGCCGGTGCTGGAGATCTTGAGGTCGAAGTTGGCCGAGCCGCCGGGCCCGATGTTCTTGCTCAGGGTGGTGGTGCTGGTCGAGAGACCGTAGGTCTGCTTGACCAGGGTCACCGAGGTTATGGACTCGGACCCGTCGCCGCCGCCTGCCGACAGGCGGTGGTTCGCGGTTATGACTATGGTGGCCTTTTCCTCAGCCGATGCGTTCGATGGGGCATATACCTGCAAGGAGACCGTGGTCGATGAGTAGCCGGACAGGGTGAAGTTCGCCTTGGGGGAGAAAACACCGGTCCAGTACTGGGGCACACCCGAAAGCGTCATGTTCACTGTCCGCTGTCCGCTCTCGGTGTTGTCCACCTTGACGCTGTACACCACGGAGCTTCCCGCGGTGACGGTCTTGCTGTTCACTCCGTCGCTGAAGCTTATCGAGATCCCGGAGGCCGCCACGTTGAATGGCACACTGATAAAGGCCCCGAGGACCATTACGCTCACCATGATCAGGCTCAACATCTTGTTCCGATAGTTCTTGTTCATCCCAACACACCTCTGAATGCCAGAAGCACAGCACCATACTTTTGGTTATCAGATATAAGCGTTACGGTTTTTTGACTTAAGTCCAGGCCTTAAATTTTACTTTGGTTAAAGGGAATTTTACCAGGCAGTAACCCGGAAAAAAGGGGGTTTTTAGATTGGGGGTATATATACCCTATATAAAGGACAGGTATTTTATTGACGGAGGGCCGGAGGCCTGTCCTCTACCTAGGAGAGATATCGGAAGGAAATGCTTTTGTTATACAGGAATTTAACAATAGCATAGATTCAGTAAACAGGAATCTTGAAAGATTGGCGGTCACATGGTCATTCGCGTCGGTAGAGCGCCACGGGCACGATCATGATGCAAAGACCGATGGCGAACGATATCGGGAAGGTGTACAGCAGGTAGTTCAGCGTGATCCCGAGCTTGGTGACGAAGACCGTGTAGGTTATCGCCGGCAGGAGGAAGAGCATGTTGAGCGCGCCGAACAGCAGGACGAAGTCCCTCGAGAACGAACCGGTGTATACCGGTAGCCAGTCCTTGGGCATCATGACCAGGGCCAGGGCCGTGACGAAGACCTGGCCCAGGAGTATCAGGGCCGAGAGCGCGATGGGGTCCGTCGTGAACAGGAGGCTCCCGTAGGCCAGGGCCGCCAACGCCGTCAGGGATCCGCGGTGCACGGCCCCGGGCGGGAACCGGCCCTTCACGGACCTGTTCCACCGGGCATTGACCGCAGGCCGCAGCATCAATGCAAAGGGATATGCGATGGCCAGGGCCCCGAGTGGGATGATGAGGAACAGGTTCCAGAGATAGCCCTGCATATCACCGGTCTTCAGGGACAGGTACCTGCTCGACGGGATGTAGAAGGCCATGAGGGCGATTACAAGGAACAGGGTCGGCGGTGTCGGGGCGTCAGTGGGGGCCTTTGCTTTTGGCCGGGCTTTTGGCGACCATTCTTTACCGAGGGGCATCGTGGCCCCGAGGGCCAGGGCCCACGACCCTGAAACGAGCGATGCCAGCGGGAAGTACCTCGTCAGGCCGACCGTCAGCATCGCGAGGACCATGGGTGCTGTGACCACCGTGACGCCGCCCTTCCTTACCGACGGCGAGGCCTCCAGGACCATCATGAGGCCGAAGAGACTGGCCGGCATGAGGAACGGGGTCAGCAGTGACCCGAGGCCGAAGATGAAGACGATGAGGTTCCCTGCAACGAGCCTCTCGCGGACGTCCAGGGCCTTGTACCTCTTCGTCCTCAGCACGGGCAGGAAGGCGTAGGAGATGCCTATGCCGATGAACACCGCGGGCCAGTTCCAGAAGTAGGAGTACAGGACCCGGAAGAACGCCAGGAACGCCGCGCATGCGCAGGCGTAGACCATGATCAGGTCGAGCTGGGCGGGAAGGTCCCGTGTCGGGCCCGCGCTTGCCTTGGCCGAGGTCCTGGGCCTCCGACGTTTCAGTGCGAAGTAGAGAAGGATGTACAGCATGGCCGCGAAACCCATCGTGAAGAGGACGGTGGCGACGGTCACAACGTCCATCCTGATGGCGGATATCATGGAATTGGCCTTGGTGGCATGGGCCGCGGCCGAGTCCAGCTTGCCGGCGTTCAGGTCCTTCTCGGCGGCCTCCACCTCACCGATTATGTCGGCCCGTTTCGTCTGGACCAGGGCATAGGGTAGCTGGTCGAGGCTATCGAGGCCGTCCCGGGCGACCTTGACCTGGGATTCCTGTATCAAGGCCAGGAAGTCCAGCGGGGACACCAGCTTGAAATCGCTGTCCGGCTCGGTGGCGTTCAGGACCTGTATCACGGACAGGACGTCCTCGGGCGACATGGACCAGACGTGGACAGCGGAGAAGATGAAGAAGGGACGGGTCTTGACCGTGTCCTTGGCCACAAGGACCTTGGCTATGAAGTTGTTCTTGTCGTCCCACATGTGCGTGGCCCTGGCGTAGGGGACGCCGTTGTACTCCTTCCCGCCGCCGATCCAGTAGGGTTTCGTGATGGGAACGTCGCCGTAGTCCAGGAACACCCCGGCGGGCTTCAGATAATCGGCATAGGCCCCGAGGCTCCTCGTCGAGTATGGCGTCTCGTGGGCCGTGTAGGAGTTCACGAGCCATATGGCGTCCAGCCCGCCGCTGTCCATGAGCTGCCGTGTCCTGGCCAGCATGGGCCCCAGGTCCTCCTGCGGCAGGAAGTCCGGGTAGAAGACCCCGGCCCCGTCGGTGCCGCAGATCAGCGTGTCGTTCTTGGTCACCGTGGAGGTGTAGTACTCGAACAGGGGAGGGGCCACCTCCTGGGCCACGGGCGATATGGACCAGCCGAAGGGCACGGTCCCGCGGACCGGCGAGGCCCACATCGATGTGAGCTTGTTGTGCATGAAGGCGAAGTTGTCCCCGTCGGAGAACGCGAAGGTTATGTAGACCTTGTCCTCGAGTGGCGGGGTCTGGTGCGCGACCTTCTTCCTGGCATCTGGCTTCTCCTTGAAGTCGTAGGCCGCGTAGACCGACAGGTTCGGCAGCAGGTCCGCGGGCAGAAGGACCTTGTAGTGCGCGGACAGCCGCTGGGTCCCCATGTTCTCCTCGACGCCCGTCGGGTCGTCGTACCACCCGAAGACGGTCCTGGCCTTGGGCGTGAGGTCCAGCAGGTCGTTGTTGAACTCCTCCTGGTCCGGCGTTATGAGCGGCCCGGGGTTGAAGTTCACGACCATGATGTCGTTAGCGATCAGGTAGTCCCGCAGGTAGGGCCTCCCAGGCTGGAGGATGCTGATGATGTCCTGGCGCATGGAAGGGTAGAGCTCCGTGAGGACCTTCTTGTAGATGCCGTAGCCCAGGGTCGGGGAGGCCCATTCGCCCTGCCGGAGGTCGACCTTGACCGTGAGGTTCGTCACGGTCTCGACCCAGGACAGCATGTCCGGGGAGACCATCACGAGGCCGTCCTTCGCGCAGAAATCCGTCGCCACGTTCACCGTGGCGGGCACCGTGGGGTCGTAGACCACGATGCCACGTGGGACGCCCGAGTATTTCCTGAGGGCCTCCTCCAGGGATATGCGCGTCCAGGCCTGGCCGTAGGTCTTGTTCAGGAAGTCGAGCCACAGCTCGGTGCCGTAGTCCATGTACAGGGCCGCTGCTTTCCGGTTGACCAGGCCCTGGAGCGAGACCATGGTCAGCTTCTCGTCAAAGGTGGCCTCGGAGACGTTGACAACGTAGAGCATGGGGGACCGGTTCATCCTCGGGAAGTCCTGCTTGAGGGGCTCCGCCATGTTCGGGGTCCCATGGCTGGTCGCCAGCATGCCCTTCGGGCCCCAGAGAAGGTCGTTGCCTATGTAGACGAGGGAGCCGGCCATCACGATGGAGGCAAGGGCGAATGCGATGACCATCCTGGTGCGTTCGCTCGGAGCGTCCATCGAACAGGCCTCTGTTGGTGTTGATGGGATTATCCCGTTTTAATCATTTTGACGGTGACCCGTGTTCAGGAGGCTTACAGAAACCCTTAAATATCGACACGTGGAATGAATCCAACTGCCCCGGATGTGGTCGTAGTGGAAGAGAAGAGGACCGAGCTGTTCGCCCTGAAGCTCCCCAAGAACGAGAAGGATGCCATGAACTACATAGCTGACGAGAAGGGCGCCACGCTTACGAAGGTGTTCTACAAGAACATCCAGCAGACCATATACGAGCAGCTGGGCCTCGTGCTCCTGGACAAGCTCAGCCGGCCCAGGGTCGAGGGCAAGAAGGACAAGGCCGATGACCGGAGGCCGTCCTACGTCAAGAGGAACGCCCCGAACATCGTCGTGGACTTCGTGCACATAATGGACGCCAAGGACCGCAAGAAGGGTTTCCACTCGATCTTCGAGGACCTCCAGTTCACCGAGAAGGAGTGGCTCCTTTACGAGATAGATATCACGAAGCTGGCCAAGCACATGGGGAAGGAATACCTCGAAATGGACGGCACCTTCGACCCTGTGGACCTGGACCTGGCCAAGTCGCTCTTCTTCGACTACATGATACACATGACCTACCAGCTCACGGCCATAGGGCTATTGAAGACCCTGGACGACGAGTGGCAGAAGAACCAGGCCCGCATAGAGCGTTATAAGGACGAGCTCATAGCCGAGTACGAGCAGACCTTCGAGGACGCGCTCGAGGTCGTAGAGGTCGTCGAGGTCGAGGACAGGGCCCACAGGGGCAGGAACAGGTAGGCCCCTGGCCGTTCTTGAGAAAATGGATAAAAGAGTATGGGGCGCCGTTCGGCGCCCCAACTATGTTCTGCTTCTTACCGGCACTACTTTTCGAGCTTGTCGAGGATGGAGTCGATCTCCTCGTCCACATTCTCGGGCTTCTTCTCTTCGGTCTTCGGGGCCTCGGGTTCCTTCTTGATGTCCTTGTCGTCCGCCGGGGCCTCGGTGTCGCTGTGGTGCTCCTTGAGCTCGGGCTTGGTCTCGGCATCTACCGGTGGGCCGGGCTTCTCCTCGGGCTTCTTCGCGTCCTCGACGCTCGCCGCCGGCTGCTCGGCCGAGGCCTTCAGGTCCGCCTTGCTCCCGGCATCCTCCTCAGAGGGGACCGGCCCCTCAGGGGCCTCTTGTTCCGGTTCCTTCTTGACAACCTCGACCTCATCGCTGGTTAGGGGCACCATGGGGGCCTCCCTGAGCCCATCGGACCTCGTGCCCGACCCGTGCTTCATCCCGTGCCCGTGCCTGACATCCTCTTCCGGCTCCTTCTTCTTCCGAGCGCCCACCAGGTAGCCTATGATGGCCACCACGATGGCGATTATGATGAGCAGGATGATCCAGAGGAAGTCCGGCAGCATCCCGGCCTTGGCGTTGGAGGCCTTCTTGGTCACGACCGGGCCATTCATCGGGCCCAGGCTCGCCGTCTGGTTGATGACGTTCTTCACGGTGAACGAGTAGGTGTATGTCTGGGCCTGGGTCAAGGTCACGTCCACCGTGTAGATCTTGCCGTCCACGTAGTTGGTGTCGCTCGCGTCCACCGCCGTCATCGGGTAGGTCTGACCGCCTATCGTCAGGATCGGGTTACCGACGGCCGCGGCGTCGTTGTCCACATCGATGTACTTGACCCTGAAGGTGAACTTCGTCCCCTTCAGCGCCGTGAGCGGGCTCACGCCATCGTTCGCGTAGTTCGTCTCGCCGGTGAAGGTCAGCGTGGGCATCTTGTTCGGGATTGGCACCGTGACCACGGGGCCCGGGATGTAGTCCACGGAGGCCTGGCCCACGGCAGTGATATTATTAGCGTCCTGGGCCTCGAACCGGTAGCCGTAGGTGCCGTCATCGGTGAACTTGTAGGTGGCGGTGTATTCCTTCCCGTCGGCGTAGTTCTGGTCCTGCGCGCTGGCCTCGGTCATGACGATCTTCGGGTCCGTGGCGCCTATGACCTTGTTCTTGTCCAGGTCGATGCGCAGATAGACCTTGCCGTCCTTGGGCTTGTCCCCGTCCAGGTCCTTGAAGATGACCCGGAAGGTGAAGGTCGTGTTCTCCACGGCCGTGTCAGGGTCGACGCCATCGCCAAGGAAATTGCCCGTGCCAAGGAACTGCAGGGTTGGGGCCTTGTTGACCAGGACCTTAGGGCCCGTGTAGACCTTGTCGTATATGCTCCCGACCCCATCGGCCGGGTTCCCGAGCACATCCCATGCCTTGAACTTGTAGGCGTACTTGTCCCCTTCGAATGGCAGGGTCGTCTTGAAGGTGTAGACCTTTCCATCGGTGACGTCCAGGTCCGTGGGGTCATCCTGGACCATTATACCGAGCTTGTCGGCGGGTCCGTTGTAGGTCCCATCCCCGTCGGCATCGATGTACACCCTGGGCCAGTCGGTCCCTGGCATGTCGCCCTCGAGGTCGATGTAGTTGACCAGGTAGACGAACTCGGTCTTGAAGTCGCCAATGGCCGGGCTCACACCAGTCCCGTTGTAGCTCCCGGTCCCGAGAAGTGTGAGCTTCGGATCGAGGTTCACCAGGGCGGACACGATCGGGCCGTTCTGGACCGCCGTCGGCAGGCTCGTGCCCGGCGCCGGTGAGCCCAGAGAATCCAGGGCCTGGAACTTGTACTTGTAGGTGCCGACGCCCGCCAGCGTCGTGTTGTAGTCGTACCTCTTCCCGGCCACGCAGTCCGTATTGCTCACGTTCGCATCGGTCATCTGAGCCCACTCGCCCACCTGCTCGATGCCGTCGAGGTTCTGGTCTATCCAGACCTTCGGGTATCCGGCCATGGGCGGGTTGCCGTCCTGGTCCTTGTATATGACCGAGTAGTAGAACTTCGTCGAGTTCGCGCTGCCCTGCTCGGGGTCGAGCCCGTCCGTCGCGAAGCCGCCGGCCCCGAGCCACTCGAGCACTGGCGGCTTGTTCGTGACGTTGACGTTCGGCCCGGTGTAGTTCAGTATCAAGGCGATGGTCGCGTTCGTGTCCACGGCCTCGAACTGGTACTTGAAGGTGCCCAGCTTGCCGAAGACGTAGTCGTAGGTGTAGAGCTTCCCGTCATTCACGTTGACGTCCAGCGGGTCGACCTCGTCCATGACGAACTTCTCGGCCGGACCGTAGGCGTTGTCGCCGTTCAGGTCGATGCCGAGCAGCGGGTAGCCGATGGCCGGCATGTCCCCGTCCGCGTCCGAGTACCTCACCCGGTAGGTGAACTGAGACGAGTCCGTACCGTAGTCCGGGTCTACGCCGTCGGTCGTGTAGCCCGCCTCACCGGTCGGGGCTAGGACGGGTATGTGGCCCTTCGGGCCGACAACCGGGCCGGTCCTGTTCTCGGTCGACGCCGGCAGGCCCACCAGGTCCTCGGCATAGAACATGTACTTGTAGGTCCCGAGGGGCAGCTTGGTCGTGTAGGAATATATCTTGCCGTTGTCGAAGCTGTTGTCCAAGGGGTTGACCGCCAACATGGCGACCTGCTGGTCGCCAGGGTCATCGAATATCCCGTTGTTGTTCATGTCTATGTAGACCTTCGGGAAGCCGTTGGCCACGGATTCGTTCAGGATATCCATGTACATGATCTTGTATGTGAAGTCCGTGTCCGTGAAGCCGGTCTCCGGGTCCAGCCCGTCGTTCTCGTAGTTCGTGTCCGAGAGCCAGAACAGTGAAGGGGGCTCGTTGATGGATGTGATGTTAGGCCCTACGGTCCTCTTGGTCGGGTCGCCGTAGGCCGGCCTGCCATTGATGTCCTCGCCCCTGAACTGGTATGTGTAGAGCCCGATGAACTTCAGCCTCGTCGAGTAGGTGTAGAGCTTGCCGTCGCTGTAGGTCGTGTCCCCGGGATTGACCTCTTTCATGACGGTCTGTTCGCCGGCATCCAGGTAGTCGCCGTCAAGGTTTTTATCGATCCAGACCCTCGGATAACTGGCCTTGGGGGCCTCGTTGTCCGCGTCCGTGTACTTGACCCTGAATGTGTAGGTGTGGCCTGTGGTCCCGTTGCCCGGGTTGACCCCGTCGGTGAGGTAGTTGGCCTCGCCGGTCCAGTTCAGGTATGGCGCCGAGCCAGCGACATAAATACCATCGTAGAGGACATTGTAGGTGGCCGTTCCATTGGTCCACACGATATCGAGCCTGTTGTTGCCAATCTTCTCTGCCGCGCTCGGCCAGTTCGTCGCGTTCGTATCGTTGGTAAGGAAGTACGGTAGACCCCAGGTCCCCTTGTTCCTCTCGGCATAGACAAGGTCGTAGGAACCGTGGAAGGTGCTGTCCCGCCATGTGCAGAACTGCTCGGTCGAGTTCCCGTATGTGATCGAGGGATACCTCGCGTTCCCGGCGGAGTTGGATATCTGCACCGGCGCATTGGCGAGGACCGGGGTCCATGTGGTCCCCTGGTCCGTCGTGTTCTTGAATACTATCTCATCGCCGCCCGCCACGCCCTCCTGCCAGGTGACGTAGACGTTCTTCCCGCTGCTGGCGATGTTCGGATACCTAGAGTTCGAGTTTGCGACATACAGGTCCGTCACAGCGCTGAAGTCGGCGAGTGTGTAGCCGATGGTGCGGCCCTTTGTGGAATACATGTACCCGATATCGTAAGATGCCGTTGGCTGATAAGCGAAGGCTATGTAGACGGCCTCGTTGGAGACCGATATCGTCTCGTCGCCACCGCCGTTGACCAGGGCGAGCTCGGTGAACCCGCCCCAGGAGGCCGGTCCCCAGGTTGTCCCGGAGTCTACGGACATGTAGAAATAAATGTAGTTGTTATTCCAGTTGTTGGCAACCACATAGACGTCGGTGTTGTTCACTGCGATGGCCGGATACTGCCTGCGCTGTTGCCAGGTCCCCGCGTGGGGGAGGATGGTGGCCGCCTGGTTCAGGGGAGGGGTCCAGGTCAATCCGCCATCGTTGGTGCGCCGGAAGGCTATGTTCTCCGCCTGGGTCTGTCCGCCCGATGTGTCCTGATAGGAATATACGACGAAGACCCCGGTCCCGTTGCATGCTATCGCCGGCGTCGTTATGTATGTTTGAGCGCGTGCATCGTTGCTGACGCTTATTGGCTGGCTGAAGGTCACGCCGTTGTCCGTCGACCTGCTGAAGTATATCTGGCTGTTGTTCTCGTAAACGACGTAGATGGTGTTGTTGGCTCCCCGCACGACATGCCTCGCGGGGCTTATCGATGTCGCATAGTTCACATTCGTGGGCCCGACAATGACGGCGTCGGGGTTGCGGGTCCCGGCGCGCGGCACGGCCGGGGGTTCGATGTCGGTCGCCTGCTGGCCTGCATGGTCTCCTGTTCGGGCCATTTGGCCAGTCAGGACCTCGGCCGGGGCCATCGGCAAGGCCATCAGCACGATGACCAGGATGGCAACGATCCTCAAGGATAACGTCACAATGTCGCGGTTCTTCTTCGAGTTACCAATTCCGTTCATTTCCGGTCCCCTCCAGGAAATAGAATTGAATCAATCATTGAAAGGTGTTTATATAAATATATCGTTCATAAAGTATGAGGGAGCTCGGACGACGCCTATAAATATCGACATTATGAAATAGAAAAAGCAAAAACAAGATAGGGCGCCGGATTGGCGCCCTATCGATCGGTCTTCGTTCGGGGCCTACTTCTCGAGCTTCGCAAGGATGGAATCGATCTCACCGTCGACATCCTCTTTCTTCTCTTCGGTCTTAGGGGCCTCGGGTTCCTTCTTGACGTCCTTGTCGTCCGCCGGGGCCTCGGTGTCGCTGTGGTGCTCCTTCAGTTCCGGCTTGGTCTCGGCCTCGACCGGCGGCCCGGGCTTCTCGGCGGGCTTCGCCGCGTCCTCACTGCTTGCCGTTGGCGCCTCGCCGGAGGCCTTCAGGTCCGCGCTCTTGGTCCCATCGCCCTGCGCGGCCTTCGGCCCGGGGGACTCCGTCGGTGGCTCGGTCGTCTTAGGCTCCTCTTGGACCTCGGCGCTGGTCAATGGCACCACCGGGGCGGCCTGGACCGGCTCCTCGTAATGCCTTGGCGGGGTCCTGCCCCTCGGGGCGGGCCTGTACTGGTGCTCCGGCTCCCTCTTCTTCCGCGCGCCCACCAGGTAGCCTATGATGGCCACAACGATGGCGATCACGATGAGGA
>Ga0315282_10017212_pt1 | contig 10456 bp, 12 predicted proteins | sample YL17G07_20_MG_FD_203693 | JGI IMG/M metagenome (GOLD analysis project Ga0315282, IMG submission 203693) | Sediment microbial communities from Yellowstone Lake, YNP, Wyoming, USA - YL17G07_20 | ecosystem: Environmental > Aquatic > Freshwater > Lake > Sediment | place: USA: Wyoming | collected... | reverse complement strand
TACCTCCAGCTCCCTATCAATCGGCCTCTGGTCCCCGTTACCAATAACCAGCGAGATGGGGATATGCAATACGGGCCCTATGGTGGCGGAACGGTCAACTACGAGCCCAACACTTTGGCAGGCGGGATACCAAACGAGGCACCGCTGACAGGAACTCCGGCCGTTTATCACGTTGAAGACAATATTGTGCGCAAGAAGATCACCTTGACCGACGACTACACCCAGGCTGGCGAACGCTATCGATCACTGAGCAAGATGGACCAGGACCATTTAGTTGATAACATCGTTGACTCTTTAGGCAAGGCGGACAAGCCGATCCAGCAGCGCATGGTAGATCACTTTACCAAAGCTGACCCTGAGTTTGGCAAGCGCGTTGCCAGGGGATTGAAACTCTAACAGAAGAGTAGCGGACTGATTCGCCGCTGCGCCTGACACAGGCTTGGCGGTCCCGCTCCCTCTTACGGTCTCTTTACCCAGATACCGCAGGGGGTTCGTTGGGGTCACATCAAATGTCAATTAACAAAGGGACTGCATTGCTGCAGCCCCTTCTATTTAGTAGCCTTATGAAATCTCCCTTACAGATCTAACCGGCAAGTAGAAACCCTGTGCAATCATGCCTTTTAATATTTGACACACCCCCTTCAGGTTTATAACCTGAATAATCAGGCATTTGCTGCATCCTGAGCGATTTCTTTTAACTCTTGTGAGCGGACAGATATGCCGTGTTCCTTTAAATAAACTCTGGTGCTGACTGGATCAAGACCTAACACCTCTGCAAGCTTTCCCAGGCTGATGAAACCTTCTTTATAGGCATTTATAGCAAATTGTTTTTTCTGTTCTAGTGCATCCCTTTTCATAATCTATTTATAGGTCTTTTAACCTCGATAGTCAATTCTTCCAACAAAAAATGGCTGCATTGCTGCAGCCCTCTTCTGTTCACAATATGAATGAAAATATTTTCTATTCTAAAGGGCGGGTTTCAAACCCGCTCCTACAAAAGACCGAAGGCCCACCAAAGGTGGGTAGACAAAACGTTTGGCCCGTCTTCGGGTGTTCTTAGGGCACACATGCCGTGCCCCTACATCTGCTCCAGCTTGCTCTTGGCTATCTTTGCCTGATCTGATTTGGGGTATTTATCGATGAGCTTCTTAAGGATGTACTTGGCCTCCTTCTCCTTCTTCAGTTCGTAGAATGCAAGCCCTTCCTTGAGCATGGCATCAGGTACCTTGTTTTCCTTGGGATACTTCTTTACTACCTCCTCGAACTCTACGACGGCCTCCTCATATTTCTTTTCCCGGAAATAGCTTTCACCGATCCAGAACTGGGCATTGTCAGAAAGCTCATGATGAGGGTAGATTTGGAGAAAATTTTTAAACGCTGACCGCGCTCCCTCCAGGTCTTCTGCTTTCCATTTGCTGTATGCAGCGTTATAGAGCTCTTCTGCACTATCTCCTTCCAGAGAAGACGGGGGGGTTGCCCCAGGCTGAGTTTGAGAGATAATTGCCGGTGGGGGGGTAATCGAAGTCTTCAGGGTATCCACGTCTTTTCTTACGGCAATAAGCTTTTCATCCTGTTCCTTGAGTTTGGCTGTCATTTCTTCACGCATGGCCAGGGTATCGTTCGATGCTTTCTCTGCGTGAAACTTTATTTCGTCGAGCTTTCCCTGGAGGTTCTGGATTTCAATTCTGATGCGGTCAGTTTTGTTATCCAGTTCAGCCTGGCCTTTCTGAACACCCTGGAGCGACTCTTTTGCTTCCGTTATTTCCCGCTGGGTGGTAGCTATCTTATTCCTTTGATCCTGGAGATCTCTCTGAGTGAGCTGGAGGTCCTGGGTTGAGGCACAACCCACGCTGATAGCCAATGATAGAAAAGAAATAATGCCCAGTGTTATTGCTCTCATAGTTTCACCTAAATCCGAAATCCTAAATCCGAAATTCGAAACAAACTCAAAATTTAAATATCAATATCCAAATCTAAACTCTATCGTTTCGGATTTCGTGCTTCGAATTTGGGATTTTTCATTTCCATCCGCATTTTCATGCTTTCCCCTGAGAGTTGTAAGAGGGCCCTCCACTCGAAAGTCATTCCGTATCACCGGAGGGCCCTTAAAACTCTACTTGGCAATGGCGAAGTGGTCTCTCCGGTTTTTGGCCCAAGCCTCTTCGTTGTGACCTGGATCAAAGGGCTTCTCTTCGCCGTAGCTCACGGTGGCGAGCTGCTCTTCCTTAACCCCGAGTTTGCTAAGATACTTCTTGCCGCTGTTGGCTCTTCTCTCTCCCAAGGTCATATTGTATTCGTTGGTACCTCTCTCGTCGCAATTACCCTCAATACGCACCTTAGTGTTTGGATTGTTTCTCATCCAAGCGGCATTCTTCTCAAGAATGGTCTTTGCTGTATCAGTTAAAGAATAGTCGTCGAAGGCAAAGTGGATGTCTTCCAGGGGTGAGACCTCCTCCTTCATTACATCCTCTTTCACTTCAGCTTCTTTCACCTCAGCGGGTTTTGGCGCAGCCACCACCTCTTCCTGCACTTTCTTCTCAGCAGGGAGAACGGGCTTAGCAGCTTCCGTGGGTTTCACCACTTGCGGCTGACAGACACACGCTGCTACGAAAGCCAGGGCTGCCAGCACTACCATCAGATGAATCCAACGTTTCTTCATTGATTTTCACCTCCTTTCTTTTTCCTGATAATTATATATCACTATCTTTTCTATATGTCACTATCTTTCCCCAGTCATGGGGACCAGACTGGATTCGTGTCTTCACCCTTCCCTAAAGTAATTCTCCTTTGGTTAGATCCATTCACCAGCATGATATACAGCTTCTTGCTTCCCTCCCGGTTAGAACTGAAGATGAGGTAACGCCCGTTTGGAGACCAAGAGGGGTCTTCATTACTCCCCAGGGTGGTGAGCCTCTGGATATTGCTGCCATTTGGATCCATGGTATAAATATCGAATTTATTCCCCGTCATCCTGCTGAATGCGATCTTATCACCCTGCGGGGACCATTCAGGGGTAGCGTTGTAGTTGCCTTCGAAGGTAAGCCTCTTCGCGCTTTTATCCTCTATGGTGAGAAGATAAATCTGAGGACTACCAGATCGGTCAGAGACAAAGGCAATCTTCTTCCCGTCAGGAGAGAAGGTTGGCGAAACATCAGACCCCCAGTCTGTGGTCAGGCGGTCCAGCTTATGCCCTTCAAGGTCAATGAGAAATAATTCTGAATTTCCGTCCTCCACGCTCCGGGTGAGGGCGATCTTCTTACCGTCCGGAGAGAAAGCAGGAGAGATATTCAAACCCCTTTCCTGGGAGATAACCTTCTCATTGCCATAGAATATGTCCTTGAGGTAGACGTCAGGGTTGCCCTTCTTGTATGAAGTGAAGACCAGTTTTCTGCCATCCGGTGACCAGGCAGGTGAAAGACAGATTGAGCGGTGGGAAGTGATCCTCTGGCGGTTTTCACCATCCACGTCCATCAGGTAGATCTCCTTCGTTCCGCTCGCCGTTGAGACAAAGGCGATCCTGGTTTCAAAGATACTCTTCTCCCCGGTCAACTGGTAGATGATCTCATTTACCAGTTTGTGAGCCATGAGCCGGAGATCGTCCACCTTCCCGAAGTAGCGTTTACCGGTAATAAACTTTCCCTGGACAACATCGTAGAGGCGTCCCTCCATGGTCAGGCTCTTCGCATCGAGGGAAAAACCACCCTTCACCAGGGCTTCTGCACCGACCGTTGACCAGTCTGACCAGTTGATCTTATCACTGGTGATCCCGGCAGCCTGGGGGTTTTCAATAAAGCTTTTAGGGTCGATAACCTGGAATAATCCGGAAAGCTCTAAGTCTTGAGTGATGATGCCGTTGATCTGAGAAGCAATGTTCTCTTTGTCCGGCGTTGAGCCCAGGTTCTTGAACGGCGCTATGGCAATGGGCAGTTTGCGGGTGGAAGGGGAGTGGATGTCAATGTAGATTTTGGCACAGACAATCTCGGCCTGAAAGAGAAGAAAGGCTATCGCTGCGAAAAAAACGGTCTTGAGCGATGGTATCTGCATAGCCCTTTTTGGTTTCATCCCAGATCCGAAGGAAGAAAGCGGATACCAATCTCCAGATATTCGTCACGAAATACGTCGGGCAATGGAGGAAGGGGATTTGCTTTCTTGATCGCCCGCATGGCCGAGTCATCCAGATAGTGATTGCCGGATCTCTTCTCAAAGTTTATATCCACAATCTCTCCATTCTTTCGGATCTTGATGGCAATGATGCTCTCCAGATCTTTTCTCCCCGGCACAAGGTTTGCAGCCAGGTTCCAGGAACTGCGGATCTTTTCCCAGATAACCGTGAGATAGAGATTCATCTGGTAAGCACCGGGAGTCAGGGCAGAAGATGCTGATCCAGATCCTGAAGGGGAAACCCGTGTATTCCCAAGCCCCCCCTCTCCCTTCACCGCTATCTTTTCTCTGATTTGACTGATGGTCCTCGCTATCTCCTCTTCGCCTGCACGTGCCCGTTCCCGTGCCACCTTTTCCCTGATCTTGGCAATGGTGGCATCGACCTCACGGAAGGTGTTCTTTTCCTTGAGGGGAGAATTCTTTGAAGGTTTGGTCGCTAAAGGGAGCGCAAGCGATTTTGTCGTTTCAGATCCTGCCTTTCCTGAGAGCGGCGGCAGGGTGGTTACCGGGAGATTAACCAGATCAACGGTATAAAAAGGGGTGAAGTCAATATCCTTCTGAGAAGGTGGCAGGCCAATGATTGCCCCGAAGAGAACGAGATGGATAAAGAGAGAATAAAAGATCATCCTCGAGAACCGGGGCTCAGCGAAATAGACAGGGAGACCGCTCGCTGAGAAGCTCATCTCTTTTCCTCAGACTGGGAGGTCACCATTCCCAGCCTCTCAATCCCGGCCCGTTTGATTTCAGCCATGACCTCTACGACCATACCATACGGTACGGTTTTGTCTGCTTTGAGAAAGACATCCTTGCTCACCCTGTTCTCCATGATCTTGGGGAATTTCTCCTTGAACTCGTTGAGTCCTATCTTGCTTTCGTTCAGGAAAAGCTCCTTTTTTGCGTTTATGGCAATGATCAGGACGTCTTCTTTCGCCGGCAGATTCTTGGATGCAACCTTGGGGAGGTTTACATCAATGCCATGCTGCATCATTGGTGCAGTGACCATAAAGATCACCAGCAATACGAGCATCACATCCACAAAGGGGGTAACATTGATATCTGATAAAAAGCGTCTTTTCTGGCTTCTTCCGGAGATCATGGGGGTTAGATCCAGCGCTTTTCCGCTACGTTAAGAAATTCGTTCATGAAGCTTTCCATCTCAGAGGTAATGCTCCCTATCTGGTTCAGGTAATAGTTATAGGCAATCACTGCCGGTATGGCAGCAGCAAGCCCGGCGGCAGTTGCAATGAGGGCCTCAGAGATGCCGGGGGCTACGGTAGCGAGGCTGGTTGACCCTTTGTACCCGATCTGCCTGAAGGCATCCATGATACCCCAGACCGTGCCGAAAAGCCCGATGAAGGGGGTCGTATTACCGGTGGTTGCGAGAAAGGTGAGCGCCTTCTCGAGCCTGAGGGATTCAGCGAGGTATGCCCGCTGGATCCCCCGGTGAACAGGGGAATAGGGAGAAAGGGTACCAGGTTTCGGGCCGGGCGCTCCCTGTGAGCTTTTTTCCATTTCCTTGTACCCGCATCGGAAGATCTCGGCAAGAGGGCTGTGCCTTAACCGCTTCGACTCGCTGAAGATCCTGGACATCTCCCTTCCGTCCCAGAACATGCGGAGGAAGGCTGTGTTTTCTTTGCGGGCAAGGTGTATCACCCGGAACTTGAAGAAAATGATTGCCCACGAGACGATGGAGAAGAGGAGGAGAATGACGAGGACGATCTTGACGACAGGACCGGCATGGATCACCAGGTCCCACACCTCACCACGGAAGCCTCCCTGCAGGTCAATGGTAGAAAGTGCAAGGGGCAACGAAAGGATAGTAAACATACGGCAGTCCTCCTTTAGCGAAGATTTTTTAGGGCAGCCTCAATGCGGTCGAGACCCTTGCGGATGCTCTCTGCAGAGATGGCATAAGACAGACGGATATGTTCATCGGACCCGAAGGCATCACCGGATACTACTGCCACCTTGGCTTCCTCCAGGAGGTACGTGGACATATCAGAAGACCCGTTGATCTTCTTCCCGTTAAAGCTCTTGCCGAAGTGCGAGGACAGGTTGGAAAAGCAATAGAACGCACCTCTGGGGTTGTAACAAGAGACGCCGGGCATAGAGTTCAGCTTCTCAACCATGAACTTCCGCCGCTTATCGAACTCCCTCACCATCGTGGCGACAGAATCCTGGGGACCTCTGAGTGCCTCGACGCTCGCCTTCTGGGCTATAGACGTGGGATTCGATGTGCTCTGGCTCTGCAGGTCTGTGATGGCGTTTATGATCTCCTTCGGCCCGGCGGCGTAGCCGATCCTCCAGCCGGTCATGGAATAGGTCTTGGATACCCCGTTGATCACGACGGTCAGGTCCTTGATCTTCTGGTCGAGGGAGGCAATGCTCGCAAAGGTGAACCCGTCATAGACAAATTTTTCATAAATCTCATCAGAGATGATCAGGACCCCTTTCTCAACTGCGACTTCAGCGATCTTCATGAGTTCTGAAGCCTCATAAGCAGAACCGGTTGGGTTAGAGGGGCTGTTGAGCACGAGCGCCTTGGTCTTCGGGGTGATTGCCTTCTTCACCTGCTCCGGGCTGACCTTGAACGCATCTTTTTCCCTGGCCTCAATAATCACCGGCTTGCCCCCGGCGATAGAGACGATCTCCGGGTAGGAGACCCAGTAGGGGGCAGGTATGATCACCTCATCGCCCGGATTGAGGATCGCCTCAGCCAGGGCGTAGATGGCATGCTTGGCACCGCAGGTGACAACGATCTGGGAGCGCTCATAAGTAATGCTATTGTCTTTTTTAAACTTCTCGATAATTGCATCCTTCAGGTCTTCGATACCTCCTGAAGGGGTGTACTTGGTAAACCCCTCGTCAAGGGCCTTGATGGCTGCCTTTTTAATATTGTCCGGGGTGTCAAAATCCGGTTCGCCGGCCCCAAAACCCACAACGTCAATCCCCTGGGCCTTCATGGCTTTAGCTTTGGCGGTAACTGCCAGCGTGGGAGAAGGTTTCAGGGTGCTCAATCTCTCTGCTAATTTCACTGGGTTAACCTCGCTTTCTCACATGTTATAGTGAGATCTCTGAGAAACAAGGTTCCTCGTTGCTCAACAACATTTTTTCGACAACTCTAAATCTCGCTTCACTGCAAAAAAACGTTTGGTCCGTCTTCGGAAAGGATTTACCGGAGGACCGGCCTTCGGTCTTATTTACCGAAAAAATCTTGAATTCGCACTCAGAACCTTCTTTTTAACTATTTCAGAGATCTTATAGTTGACCTCTCCGTTCCTGATATTTCTCCTGGAGTTTCCTGCGGGCAATCTCCGGTACAAGCCCCTCAACTGAACCGCCGGCAAAAACCACTTCCTTGATGATCCGTGAGTTTACGTAGAACCACTTGTAGCCAGTCATCATGAATATCGTTTCAACATCCCGCTTCAGCCTCCGGTTCATGAAGGTCATCTGAAATTCATAGTCAAAATCAGAGAGCTGCCTCAGCCCCCTCAGGATCACATTGGCATTCTTGCTGTTGAGGTACTCAATGAGGAGGCCCTCGAAAGACTCCACCGTCACCCGTGGATTATCCTGGAGGGCACTCCTGATCATCTCTACCCGTTCTTCAATGGTGAAGAGAGGCGTTTTGGAAAGGTTTCTGGCAACTGCAATGATGATGTGATCGAAGATGTGGAGAGCTCTTTCCACCAGGTTGAGATGTCCGTTGGTGATAGGGTCGAAGGAACCGGGGTAGACTATGATTCTGCTCATGGGACTCCTTTCTTACGAGACTCTGCCTTTGAAGAAGGACACGTATGTCTTTCCGTACTTCCGCTGGTCAGTGAGTATCAGGTTGCCGTACCGTTCCAACGGTAATTCCTGGTCTGAATGTTTGAGCGTTATGATACCCCCTTCTTTGAGCATCTCTCCCGAGGAGAGCATGTGCAGACTCTTTGCCACCATGCCTTTCCCATAGGGAGGGTCGAGAAAGATATGGTCAAACCGCTCGCCATGTTTTTTCAGGAGCTTCACGCCATGCTCGACCGAGGTCTTTACGACTTCACCCTTATTCCCGCATCTGCAGAGCGTGAGGTTCTCGTGCAGCACCCTCAGGGCAGCGGTACTGCTCTCTACAAAGACAACCTTTTCTGCACCCCGGCTCAATGCTTCAATGCCCAGGGCGCCGGTGCCGGCAAAGAGATCCAAAACCTCTCTGCCCTCAAACGCTTGACCCAGGATATTGAAGATTGCCCCTCTGACCTTGTCTGAAGCGGGACGAATCTTCTGACCCTTGAATCGGGCCAATCTCCTTCCCCGGGCCTCACCGCTGATTATCCGCAACGAACTCCTGCACTAAAAACTCCTTCAAAGATAATATATAGCATGACCTTTATTGTCAACCCGATTTATCCCTCGATTTTTTCATCTCAATTGATCCGTTTGCGGGTTGGTACTTGAGAAATTTGTTTGACAACGCCCAATCCATGCCATACATTAGGTCCAATAAAGGCTTATACTTACACAATATCATCTCTTTTATTTGAAATTTCTGGTAGATTTTTTGACAATTATCAGCAGACTCTCATAATTCTGAAGATGGATAGTGAAGTAATATAAAACTATAAGTTAGGAGGAATAATAAAAAAATGAAAGCACAATTTAAGTGTTCAAACTGTGGAGCAGAAATTTCTAACTTAAACATGTCCTGGGGGAAGAAACAATGGTTGTGGTTCATACCATTTTTTATATTCATAATCTGCATGCCTTTTATTATGAAATTCATTATGGAGGACAAAAGTGATTTTAGAGCAGATTTAACATTAAAGGATATTGAAAAAAATTATTTAAACGGAACAATTGAAATATTTGGTATCGTTGAAAATAAAGGAAAAACTAATTGGGAGAATATTATAATTGAAGCAGAACTGTTTGACAAAAACGGCAAATTTATTGACGAAATAGATAATCGTTTATATACAAATCTCCTTCCTGGGACATCAGAACATTTTAAAATATCGTCAAAAGATTTTCCTGAATCCCGATGGCAGTCAATCGACAATCTTAAAGTAAAAATATCAGATGCATATCATCCAAAGTTTTAACTCCTACCCAGTCGCTGGAGAATCGACGTGGTAAACGCTGCCGCGTTTCCGCGCGTCTCAGTGCCGGCATTAGAAAATGAATACTACATGGTTTAGAGTTCATCGAGTATTCACCGTTGCTCTTCTGATTTCATTACTGCATTTTATTATTACTTCAGCAGTCAGCCACTATATTTCTATTCAAATTGGTACTCAAATGGGACGAGTAGTTGCGGGAGGTCTTATAGAAGCCTATGAAAAAAGCCCCCAGAACCCTCAAAAATCAGAAGAAGAGGCAAAGAGAATTCATCAAGATATGAAGAATGAGAGTGAGGACATTATTGAAAAATGGAAAATCCCACTAATTCTGATTTCATTACCAATAAAGCCGCTAATGGATCCTTTTCTAAAAAAAATCAGAGAAACCAGAATGCATATGGTCCTTGCCAAGGAAATTTCAAAAGAACAATTCTATACACGCGGAATAATGATTGATTACACAGCGAATTTTGTTAATTCGGTTGCGCTCGGTTTAATAATTTATGTCATATTCAAATGCTCAAAAAAGATAAGTCGAAACATAACATCCAATTAAAGAGGGGATTGTCCCTCTATTGTGCCTTGTCATTGCGAGCGACCAAGGGGAGCGTGGCAATCTCCTCTACAAATGCGAGATTGCTTCGTCGTTTTACTCCTCGCAATGACACTTTACTTAATGCGTTTGTGTCAGTGTGATCTTGTTAGAGTAGATATGGAGTAAGGTAAGGAGGAGAGATGATGGAAAAGGGAATGAAGCGGTTTGCCGGGAAAATAGTTCTGGTTACCGGTGGTGCCGGCGGAATCGGGCGGGCGATTTGCCTGCGTTTTGCTGAAGAGGGTGCAGATGTCGTGACCTGCGATATCAAGGAAGAGCATCTGCAGGAGACCGTGAAGATGATCACGGCATTAGGGAGAAAAGCTCTGGGGCTTACGTGTGTTATCGGGTCGGAAGAGGACATGAAATTGCTGGTGGATAAAGCCCTCCAGGTGTTCGGAAAGATCGATATCCTGGTAAACAACGCCGGGATTGGAGATACGAATGTCTCTTTTGAAGATCTTGACACTGCCCTCTGGGATCGTATCTATAATACCAATGTGAAAGGACCTTTCTTCCTCATTCAGCGCGTAGCCAAACAGATGATCGAGAAAGGGATCAAGGGGAGGATCATCAGCATTGCCTCCACCGAAGG
>Ga0315282_10017211_pt1 | contig 10456 bp, 10 predicted proteins | sample YL17G07_20_MG_FD_203693 | JGI IMG/M metagenome (GOLD analysis project Ga0315282, IMG submission 203693) | Sediment microbial communities from Yellowstone Lake, YNP, Wyoming, USA - YL17G07_20 | ecosystem: Environmental > Aquatic > Freshwater > Lake > Sediment | place: USA: Wyoming | collected... | reverse complement strand
CACCCACTCCTCTTTACATCCAAAAAATGCATTCTTCACCAAAAATGTAGTATATTATGTCTGTTTACAGTGCAGAAAAATCGCAGACGCTTTAAAAACGCCGACTTGAATGACAGGACACAGATAATGTGGGTTGTAATTGCAGTCATATCAATCATAATCGTGATAACTCTTGTCCTAAGACATCCTAAGTTCAAAGGCAGGATAGGAGAAAAGAAGGTCCGGAAGCAGCTTGGAATGCTACCCTCCGCAAATTATAAGATCCTCAACGACGTTATGGTTAAAGGGAAAAAGGGGACAAGCCAGATAGACCACATTGTAGTATCTCCACAGGGAATATTCGTAATTGAGACAAAAAATTATAAGGGGTGGATCCACGGGAGTGAAAACTCCGAGTATTGGACACAAACAATATACAGGTTTAAAACCAGATTCCGCAATCCCATCAAGCAAAATTGGGGACATATCTATACCTTAAAAGAAACCTTGCCAGAATATAAAGACGTTCCTTACTACCCAATCGTCGTCTTTGTTGGGAAGGCAAAACTTAAAAACATCGACGTAAAGACAGATGTGATCCATGCCGATAGACTTTTTGAAACCATAACAAGAGGTAGGGGTGGCATCCAGTTAGGCCACAATGATATTGAAAGGATAATCACCCCATTGAAAGAGGCTTCTATAAAGGATACCCAGACCAAAAAGGATCACGTAAGCCGTATCAAGTGGAACGTAAAGATTAGGAAAATGAAGGAGAGGGTCCTGATATGCCCTCAGTGCGGAGGACAGTTGGTGAAAAGATCCGGCCGGTACGGGGAGTTTTATGGTTGCAAGAACTACCCCCAATGCAAATACAAGACCAGGTTGAGCGGAGATACACAGTGAGGAAAACTCGGTTCTTTCACCATCCCCGGCAACTGGTTCGTACTCTCTAAATAGACATAAACCTGAAACCGAACATGGTAACTTCCATTTCTTATAAAAAACATCTTTCACCTGCAAATCATGAAAAATAATCCATAATGAGATTTGATGATTAAGGAATGAAAGAGAGCATAACGCTTTGTATAACCTGTGCGGATCAACAACTTTTGCAAAAAAGCGCTTCGTTTAACCCGCATCTGATTGATGTGGTTGTTGTGAGTTAAAATATTATTCCAGGGATGTCAGACACATGTAAAGTTAATCCAATGTTTGACGGGTGTTTCTTGAGTTTTTCAATAGTTATATTTATGGCCTCTTGCTCCGATTGCGCTTCAATCAGCTCTGGGCCTTCTGTTTCGATTGATGTACCCTCCGAACCACCAAGTTTTGTTATGACTATGTATTTATCATCCTGTTTATACGTCTTTACAAAAATAATGTAATAGTGCATACGTACTGGCATGCCATAACTATCCCATTCTCTACTTGTAAACATCACAACCCTTTTTTCCATATTTCCTCCCTTTTCACCTACGACCGAAATCAGCGGTGACTATCAGCCGTACGCTGCAATGAGTTAGGCAAAATCAATACCTTTTATTTATGCCTGGCAGAAGTTTCTTTTTCCAGGAATGATGAAACTAACTCTCCTTGCTGAGTTCCTCAATATAAGCCTGCTTTTCTTTTTTCTTTGCAAAGAGAAGCCATAGAATGTCATATAGCCACGGGTAGATGCTGCCAAGCAGGGGAATGAAACCGAGCCAGCAATAGCTCCGGGCAAAGAGAAAGACAGCGATAGAAGCGAACAATAGGACAACGGCAATGTTGTATATTAGCATTGAGCACAGGTAGATACATACTCTCCCCTCATCGAGGGCATCGGTAATTTTCTCAGCTGCCAACGCGAACAAGACGACCGATATGAGACCCAGGGCTATGCTGACCTGTATCCAGAAGGATCTTTCTACTACAGCGATTAGAACGGCCACCACCGCTCCAGAAAACCCTGCGAAGATCGCATTTACCGATACCATCGCCTGTGATCCGGCCTTCCAGCGTTGCATGATTACCTCTCTATAGGAAGCTCCACATAATCGAAGGTTCTACCTGTTCCATACCAGTTTTCAAACGACTTGAGTATCCGACCAACTAATCCAATTCGGCTCAATGATCCGCTTTCAATGTGTGCAGTTGCTCTCTTGATGCCCCTCTCCGATACCAGTCGCAGACATTCTCGGATGAGGGTGATGCTAAGGCCACGTCCCCGCCAATCAGGGTGGACCGCTACCGACTTGAGGTAAATAGTATCTCGTTTTTTGAAGTGCGGATCAGAGGCGGTCCCCGGAATATTGGGGAACTTTTCCAGCAAATCCGCTGCGATGTACCCTAACACTCTGGGGGAGGAAGGGGAGCAAAGAGCGAGGAAAATCCCCGTCGGAGAATCTGCTACCCTGCGTAGATCCTTCTCACTATCAGCTAAAGTGGGCGGGAAACTTTTATCCTCAATTTTCAAAATTTCCGACCGCAAAGCATTCCACGTCGAAGGCATAACAGCCACCAATTGTAATTTCTCCGCAGCAATATTGGATTGAGTCTTCTTTCTCAAGGTTTCACTTCCAAGAATGAGACCTTAGCACTTAAAACTTCAGACCTACAGGTTAAGTGGCTTTGTCACAAATATAAAGAGCAAAGTCCGGTTCCACTTATAGTTAGCTGCCGAAAAGCTATTTAAAGAATTCAAATACTTTTTCCATATCTTCTACCATTGATTTTATTCCATCGAACGTAAATATATTTTTACCTTTCCAAAGAGGTTTAAACCTTCTCAAATTCTCTGGGAAAAATGCATGCACAACCCCATTTCTTAAAGCGTTCAATCTTTCAATTTCTCCAGTAATGTTCTTAGGCACGGCTATAATAGCTCTCACAAAACTTAATTTCTTCATGAGACTTAATTCTTCTATTACATGATGGTTAAATAATTGGAATCGCTTAGTCTTCCACAACTTTATAAAATCACCTTTTTCTCCAAAATAATAACGGCATATTCGACCACTTAATATATCATCAACAAGCGTATAATACATGATTATTTGGCCGCGAATCATCTGGTCCTTTATTATTTGCAGGTGTATTGTTCTTTGGGATTTTTCAATCCTGGTGATGTGTTGATAATCAATATCCAAAAGTGAAACTATCTTCTTAATTTCTATTACCAACTCCTGTTGTTTTTTCGTCAACTTTTCTCCAGCCATCGCCCTTGCCACCGAATCGTTTGACTTGGCCCCCCAACTTCGATGATCACCCTAACAATTTATGGTCGTAATATATACCGTTTTTATAAATTAGTGAAGGGAAATTTCAAGAAGTAATACCTTATTTGGCATAACCCAACACAGGCCAACAGGCTTTATTGACAGCTTAAAAACAAGGGTTTATAGTAAAAATAAAAAAGACCTTTAACAACCTAGGGAAAGGAGGGTTGATGATGGCCAGAATTATTAAAGAAATTCAGGTGAGCGGTAGGAAATTGACAGCCCTTTTTGACACCGGGTCAATCAATACCTACATCAGAGAGGAATTCGCTTCATCTAGCCGGGTAGCCCTAAAATATCCCTTCCGAGTAGGCTTAGGAGGGGAAAGAAGAGAGATAAGGGAGGTATGCATCCTCGAAGGTGAAATTGAGGGACTTGGGTTCTCCACTGACAGCTATCTCATCGATGACCTTGGTAGCATCAACGGCAAGCCGTTAGACGCCATCATTGGGGCAAGAACGATGGAGGGATGGGAGATCAGGCTTGATCCTAGAACTGGCGAGCTGGACCTTGCCGGTCTTAGGAAAAGAGAATTCACTGAATACTGAGAAGACCTCATGAAACTCAAAGCGGGTATTCAATACCCGCTTTTTTCTTTTTGTCTCTACCTTTAACAGCGCCCAAAAATTTGTTTGAAATCGTACTCCCATATCTGGTATATTTGATAAGAAGGAGTGAAACTTCTTTCAGGATCCGGATTAATTCAAATGGGTTAAACAACAGCTATCCAATTGGAGGGCCGGACAATGGAAAAAACGCTTGGGCATAGCGTTATCCCTGTTGTGGACGTGTGTGGTAAAAGAACCTTGGACTACGTCATTGAATGCCTTACGAAATTTAGCCGCAAGGCAACTCAATTGACAATTCGCGCGATCGACGGGAGTATCTCTAAGGCAACTATCGTTGCTCAAATTCTGGTCGACAAATTTAGCTGTCGTCTAATGTCTACGAACGTTGAATTTGTCGAATTAAATCAGACTAAGGCATTTTGTCTTGAGATCGGCTTATCGTTCGAGCCAAAGTCGCAGCAATCGGAGATCGCGGACTATCAGTCTTCAGAGGAATTCATTGAATTTCCTATCTACCATTTGTTGTTCGATGCACTACTTCATAATAATGGATCGTTGTTGATATCCATACCAGGAGGCCCACCTATAGTCTCGGTGGAGGAAGCAAAATGGAATTTTAGATGTAAACCCGCAGGCCAGGCCGCCGCTAAAGACCTGGCTAAGCGCATTACAGCTGCTTACTACCGTAGCGGACTATTGCTCTCACCTTATTGGGAGAGGGTAGGCCGCGAGCTCTCCCGGTACGACGATGTGATTTTGGGGGTAGATACAAATATTCTTTTGCAGGCTGTTCTAAGTGAACAGCTTCTCACCTCAATCTTCATGATCGATCCGCGGGGATACGTCCACACGCCAAATTGGGTTCTTGTCGTGATACCCAACGCCGTGATTCACGAATTGGAACAATTGGCGAACAGCCGCAATGATAAAGGCTTCCTCCGTGAAGGGGGTAGGATAGGATTCCGCGCGTTACAGGAGATTTTAGAATTGAATAATAGCGTGGACCTCTCTGGCGTGAGCCTGATGATTGTTGGTGAGGCCGATCCTGTGCTCGATACTCGTGTTGAGTTGCGCGGTTTGAGGGAAGATTTTGCCATACGAAGGCAGCAGGATTTGGCAGTGGCCAGGGGGAAGGTTGGCTCAAAGACAGAGCAGGCTGAAGCGATGCAGGAGGAGCACGACGCCACAGCGATATCTCGCAAGACATCGAGCGGCGACCTGATCATAAGGGCACAATTTCGGCAATTCTTGCGGCAAATTGACTTTCATAAGGGCATCTTTTTTATAACTGCCGACAAGTCGAATGCTGCACTGGCACGTGCCGAGGGACTCCACTCGATCTATTATCGCAGTCCGCACTATCAGGAGGCGAATCGTTATCAAGAACCACCGTCAATTCAATGCAACAGCTCATTGGGGCCGATCGTGTTAAGCGTTCCGATAGGCCGACTAATATACGAGTTGACGGTACAGTTCGGCAATGTGCGAGTCGACTGGAAGAGTGGCAACGTGACGATTGGGTGCGACAGCGTAGGTGAATCTTTGGACCACTGGATGGGCAAAGAACTTAGATTTACGAATGAAATGCTGCAAAAACTACTTAACCTATATGCGAGATTCGGCCAATTTCCCCTTCGTCAAGTGGGCGAGATCTGCGGCGAGATTCGCGAGCAGCTCATGGGCAGCGAAGCGTTATGAGTCTAGGGAAGCTGGAATAATTGGGTGAGAGTAATTGAGTTACAGATCGAGGCGTTGCTTTAGCTGACAGTAAACAAAAGTTGGAAGTGGTCGTAGCTTGAGGACTGCCGGAGCGGCAAGTCACATAGATGGAATTTTCGGAAAGAAACGACAAAGGAGCGTTAATGAAAAAAGCCCCAAGTTGTAAGCCTGAGGCTGAAGTTAAGGGTGGAGCGCGAGAGGAGCCGGGCGCCCATACGCATACGAGGCGTGGGTTTGACGCCACTGGCAGGGTCTCTCTCTCCTTTTCGTTCAGAGAATGTTTCCCCATTGGCGTCCTTTAGTGTGGACGCAAACCCTGGTTGTCTAGCCTACTGCCTAGGCAGAAACACTCCCCAAACAATTGCCGACGCCCCATTAAAAGAACTGACAAAAGTTTAGCGCAAATTCCCTTATTTGTCAAGCGTTTGCGGAGGTTAGGTTTCTTCAGGAAAAGCCCTTCTCATAGGATTTGTTTTTTATATTCTTCAAATTTTTTCTGTTCAAATTTTTTAATCATAAATTATCTCATCTTATTCCCATCCTATCCAAAGAAATTCTCTATATCTGCCTTTTTAATCAAATTTTCAAATATGCCTATCCGGTTGTTTCAGAAGTACAGAATTTAATTGATTTTTCGAACCTTTTTGTATAGTATAACTAATCTCATTAAGCGAGGTGGGTTATGAAATTAGATTTCGGAGATGTAAGGAACATAGTAGATATGGTTAACGATAGAGACTGGATAAGCATAGGTATTATATTAGGTTCTATTGTAATTGCATTATGTTTTGGTCTTAAATGGTTACTTCTCATATCTTTTGCAGTTTTTCATAGAGGATATATAATATATAAAAAAGATATAAAAATCAATAACTTATATGAAAATATATGTAAAAAGATTAATGGAATAAAAAAGTCTCTAAATTCTCAATCTCCAATTCAACCTGAAGATTTACAAAAATGGTTTCCAGAAGAAAATAAAAATCATCTTAAAATATGTTGGGAGAGATTACAAAAAGAGAGAAAAATTCATTGGGTTGAAATATTTGGAGGGAATTGGGTGATTAAACCATAAAAGAGATTGGAGTATACAAAGCAACTCTTTGCTCAAAAAGGATTTACTACGCAATGGATTCTTGGAATAAATAAAATATGAACAGTCCCCCAGCAGCACATAAAACAGCATATATGCTTCGGACTAAAGTCCCTCCCTTTTGGGACATTGCTCCCTTCGGTCGCAACGTCGTATATGCTGGAGCCGTTATGCTCGCTTTCGACTCATAATCTTCAATCCTTAAATATGGCTCCCAGCAATGACTTGTGAAAGCGTTAAATTGGCCTTGTGATCGGCAGGATTTGGGGAAAATGAGGAGTCCTGTAAGTATGATTCCGAAAATATGCTCATCTATACAAGATTTTAAGTGACAATCATTAAAAGAAAATTTCACAATTTCAGTTTTCATGTTGACAAAAGTTCCATTTCTGGTATCAATAAACTATTGTTAAGCAAAAGGCTATAGGATGAAAAAACTTATTTTATTAATCATAGTTGCAGTTATTTGTTTTATGGGCTATTTTTGGGCATCTCCATACATTACGGTTTATAAGATAAAAAACGGGATTATAGAACAGGATGCTGAAAAACTTTCTGAGAATATCGATTTTCCTGTGTTACGACAAAATTTGAAGGAGCAATTTAATGCCCAGATGATGATGGAGGCCTCGACAGAACTGAAGGACAACCCTTTCGGATTTTTAGGGATGGCAATAGCCTCAAAACTTGTTGATGGGCTTGTTGATATTTTTGTAACTCCTTCCAGTCTTACAAGTTTGATGGAAGGGAAGAAGCCCTCCAAAGAAAGAGATTACAAATCGATAAAATCGGATGTGCATAAGGATACGAAGCCATTCAGAAACGCAAGATATTCTTTTGATTCAACAGACAAGTTTTCAATATGGGTTCCTTCAGAGATTGGAGGAGAGATTCGTTTCGTATTGACCAGAAGTGGTATTACTTGGAAACTCACCAACATTGCGGTTCCTTTCAATAAGTCTGAAATTCAGCAACAAGAATTAGTTAAGGCAGGAACGCCATCAATCAAATTTGAAATTAATAAATGGGGAGTTCAATACGGTTACGTAAAAGTAACTGGAAAAGTAACCAACATTGGCAATGCTGAAGCGCATTCCTTAAAAATTAGGATGAGAATTATTGATACTAATGGGGTTCTTTTAGGAGAAGACACGTCTTATCCCGTAGGTTATTCATTGGGTTTAGGACAATCTGCTTCAATTGAATTTCATTGCCGAATTTCAGAAACTGGAAATAAATTCTATTGGCCTCCCGAATGGAGTTGTGATTATCCCCTCGCAGTCGACGATACTAAAGCAGAAATTGAACGGTGAGAAAGTTTGAGTTTAATTGCCTTAAGGTTACAGCCCCCTCATGGGCCAAGACGAACCCTGAGTGCATACAAAAAGGCGATCTCGAACCTCGTTCAGCAACACCGATGGGGAGGACAAAAGTCAGGGAAAGAATATACACACTTTCAATGCGAAATCCTTAGCTTCTAATACGACATGATCTTCACTCTTTGTAGGTGAAAATATTTTATCTTATATTTAAAGAATTGTTATGAAGAACCTAAAAGTTTTCGTCTTAAAGATTAATTATAAGTGCGTAGAATGAGCCAGAAGATAAACCTTCTGGCTTTTTATTTTCTCAATTATCCCTTTCTTATTCCCATCCTATCAAGAGAAATTTCTTCTTGCCTTTTTTTGCCCATTTGCTAACATGAATAAATAGCTTTTAAGCGCTTTTCGTAAATAACCTGCTAAAAAATCCTGAATTTTTTCAAAGACCATGTACGAACAATCTCTCAAAAATTTGGATCTATCCGAAAAGGAGGCTGTAGTCTATTTAGCCTCTCTTGAGCTTGGTTTAAGCACCATCCAGGAGATTGCCAGAAAATCTCAAATCAGCCGTTCTACTACCTATGAGGTCATAGAATCTCTGATGAAAAAGGGATTGATGTCTGCTTTGACCAAAGGGAAGAAGAAGTATTTTTCTGCTGAGGGACCGGAAAGGCTCATGACCCTTATCAATCTCAAAGAAAGAGAGTTCCAAAAAAGAAAAAAAGAGTTAAAGGCCATTTTACCTGAGCTTAAAGAGCTAACCAGACTCTCCAGAGAAAGGCCAAAGATCAGGTTCTATGAGGGGAAGCAGGGGATAAGGGGGATTCAGAAGGATATTTTAAGGACTAAAAATTTTGCAAGCATAGAGGAGTTTGTGCCGCTGGACGATGCCTATCAATTATTCCAAGCTCATCCAAGAGACCATAGACACGAGATGGGAAAAAAGATAAAAGTACCTGAAAGGATGATCTATACCAGCAAAAAAGGAGAAATTCTCCCTCCGAAGAAAGGACCTATAGAGACCCTTTTTATCCCCATTGAGAAATTCCCCTTTCATACTGAAATAACCATCTATGCTAATAAGGTGGCTCTCGTTTCATTTGGAAGGAAACTGACAGGAGTGGTTTTAGAAAGTGAGGATATAGCCAATACCTTAAGGTGCATGTTTAATCTGCTCTGGAAGGCGTTGAAGAAGGGAGAATAACCCTTTGAGTAAAAATAAAAGGCCCTGCGCTTGCAGAGGCCTTTTTTAATTTCATCAACCTTAAAGACTCAGGCACCCTCCTTACAGTGAGCAACTGCTCTTAGCATCCATTTCCTTCTCATCATTAGCTCCTCCTTTTATTTGATGGTTTAACAAGTCCTGCCGCTATCTTTGTTAGAAGTAGCGGCCTTTTCAATTTGGAAAGGTATTTATAACACTACAACGTAACTGAAATAATGTCAAGCTGAAGGCTTGCATAGAAAAGTTTGACTCACCCGTCAGAAGAATATGGCGAAACAATCAATTAAACTAATCGTAATAATTCAATTTTCTGAATGGAAGTGCCGAACATTTTCGACAAAAAATATTGAGGCGTTAAAATACAAATATAGCCTTTTTGATTCCTTAGCCTTATACCCAGAGGTACTTCCTAATTTGCCTCTTTAGGCAAATTTCCCCTACTTTTTCATCATCTACTCTCTGATACTCTGAAATTATAAACCGTAATCGGAAGGACATGAGAAGAAATTTAAACACAATTAAAAATGATCTCTGGACCTATCGAAAGAAAATGGGACTTTCTCAAAAGAGAGCGGCCTATTTTATGGGTCTGAAAAGGACAAACGATCTCTCTCGTTATGAGCACGGTGTCAAACTTCCGGGGCTGATTAATTCCTTAAAGCTTGAAATCGTCTACCGAGCACCGCCAGCTTTTTTATTTAGAGAGCTCTATGAGAGGTTAAAGAAGGAAATTAGAAAGCGGGAAGAAAGATTGAAGGTTGAAAATGAGAATGAAGAGAAGAATAAAAATTTAAATTCGATATGCCAAATGAAGAAAAAATTCAGATCAGGGACTTGAGAAATGGGGATTGGTACTGGATCCATAAGGCAGTAATTCAAGAGCACGCCCCGAAGGTGGGCGCCATTGGCATTGCTGTCTATAATTTCCTGGCCTCTTTAGCTGATAGCCATCAGGGTTGCTTTCCTTCCCAAAAGTACATTGCTCAACATCTGGGCTATTCAAGGTCTTACGTAAATGAGACCTTAAAACTTCTCGAGACAGAAGGACTCATCAAGATAGAGAGAAAGGGGAGATACCACCGAGTCTACCATCTCCTCAAGGTGAGGTGTCAACCAGGCCGAACCCAGGTGTCAACTATAGCGAACTCAGGTGTCAACCAGGGCGACACTAACAATAATAAGTTAACAAGAATTATTAACAATATCGATATCGATAATAAAAATCTTTTAGGTTCGAATTTTAAAACCTTTAAGAAGTTTAACCCAAAGTCCAGAGAAGAACTATTGGC
>Ga0315282_10017209_pt1 | contig 10456 bp, 8 predicted proteins | sample YL17G07_20_MG_FD_203693 | JGI IMG/M metagenome (GOLD analysis project Ga0315282, IMG submission 203693) | Sediment microbial communities from Yellowstone Lake, YNP, Wyoming, USA - YL17G07_20 | ecosystem: Environmental > Aquatic > Freshwater > Lake > Sediment | place: USA: Wyoming | collected... | reverse complement strand
CCATGCTATTTTTAACCATGATGAGAAAAGTTTATGTTCCTATTGAGTCCGTAGCATTTAAAGGGTATGGAGTAGCTCGGATCAATGGCAAAGTGGTCTTCATTCCCTATACCGTGACTGGTGATGAGGCATGGATCGAGATTACGGAAGAGAGGAAGAAATACTCGATGGGGAGGCTAATCCAGATCGTCGAACCATCTCCTTGGAGAGTGAATCCTTCTTGTCCATACTTTGGGAGTTGTGGCGGCTGTCAGTGGCAACACATCGACTATTCGGCTCAGGGGGATTTAAAGAGAGAGATTTTAAAGGACGCCCTGAAAAGATTAGGGGGGTTGAGGGAGGATCCTCCGATCATGGTTATCCCTTCACCCCAATCTTATGGCTATCGGGCCAGGATACAACTGAAGGCCAAGGGAAAAGTGTTAGGTTATTACCAGGAAAAATCACATCGGATTGTGGACATCCAAGAATGTCTGATCGCGCATCCTTTAATAAACCAGATGCTTCTATTGCTTCGAAAAACCTTCCCATCTTTTTCTCAAATGGAGGAGATTGAGATAAACGTCTCGCCGGATGAAAGCAAGGGGATCCTTATTCTCCATTTCCTTTCGCTTAATCGAAAAACAGAAAATTTCTTGAAAGAGTTCTTTCAAAAGCAGGCCATCTTCAAGGGGACCGTCACTGCGAAAAAAAATGGGCTAACCCTTTTGGGTGACCCTCATCTGAACTTTACGATTCCTTTGAGTCAAGAGAAGCAAAAAAGAAATCTCGAGTTTCGAATCTCACCAGGGAGCTTTTCTCAAGTCAATCTGGAGCAGAATCAAGCATTAATTCAGACCGTTCTCCAATTCTCAGAGGTGAATCAGGAGGACAGGGTCCTCGACCTCTATGCCGGCGTTGGAAACCTAACCCTCCCCTTAGCCATGGGAGCGAAGGAAATCTTGGGGATCGAAGAGAATAGGATGGCAATAGAGGATGCTCGATTCAATGCAGAAATAAATGGGATCAAAAATTGCGATTTCATTTACGGAAGAGTAGAAGATGTTTGCATGAGTTGGGAAAGGAAAACATCTGATCTCGTCGTCCTTGATCCTCCCAGGACGGGGTGCAAGACGATCTTGGATCAGGTGGTCAGATTGAAACCAAAAAAAATCATTTATGTTTCTTGCGAACCCACCACCTTCTCACGGGACATCCACCTTTTCTCTGAGAGGGGATATTCCCTTCATAGGCTCAGCCTTATTGATATGTTCCCACAGACCTTTCACATAGAAGTGGTCAGTTTACTCCAAAAAGGTTGAGGCTGGGAATTAAAAAATGAGGTTAAGGCTAAGGTCAAGGTTGAGAAAATCTTAATCTTAACCTCAACCTGAACCTAAACCTTTTCATCAGATGACTTTGTTGAGGGAATATTCGATGATCCCTACTGCTCCCCGCTTCTGTAATTTTGGAATGAGTTCCCGGACGACCTTCTCGGAAATAATCGTCTCCACAGAAAACCAATCGGTCTGGAAAAGATTGGCCACCGTGGGGGCGGTAATGCTGGGGAGGATCTCCATCACACTCTTGAGGTCATTTGCCGAAACATTCATCTTGAGCCCCACCATTCCTTCCGCTCGAAGGGCCCCCTGAAGAAGAAGCGAGATCTGTTCTATCTTTTCCCTTTTCCATGGGTCTTGATAGGATTCACGATTGGCAATCAGTTGGGTATTGGTCTGCAAGAGCTCTTCAACGATACGGAGTTTATTGGCCCGCAACGTGCCTCCGGTCTCAGTCACTTCAACAATGGCATCGCACAATCCTTCAATCACCTTCCCCTCGGTTGCCCCCCATGAGAACTCCACATCGACCTTGATCTTTCGCTCGGAGAAGTATCGTTTGGTAAAATTAACCAGTTCGGTGAAAATCTTTCTCCCCTCCAAATCCTTCAATTGGCGGATAGGGGAATCCTCAGCCACGACCAAAACCCACCGGGCAGGGGAGGCGCTGGTTTTCGAATAAATCAAATCCTGAACAACCACAACATCAGAGCCATTTTCCAGAATCCAATCCTTCCCGGTCAGCCCCGCATCCAAAGTGCCTATCTCTACAAACCTTGACATCTCCTGGGCCCTGACCAAGGTGCAGCGAATCTCATCATCGTCCACCACGGGAAAATAACTTCGAGAGCTCACCGAGATCTTCCAGCCCGACTTCTTAAAGAGCTCGATGGTGGCATTCTCCAGACTCCCTTTTGGAATTCCAACCTTCAGCATTTTCACTTTCCGTATACCTCCTTCGGGTCAAAGATTCTCTTTCCCGAGACCTTCCATTCCCCTTTTTCAAATCGTTGATGGAAGCAACTCCGGAAACCAGTATGGCAGGCCGCCCCTCCTATCTGATCTACTTTGAGCAGGAGGGTATCCCCATCACAATCGAGATAAATTTCCTTAATTTCCTGAAAATTCCCTGAGGTCTCTCCTTTGACCCAAATTTTTTCCCGAGACCTTGACCAGAAGGACGCCTTCTTCGTTTCCAGCGTCTTTTCCCACGATTCTCGATTCATGTAACCTAACATCAGCACCTCATTGGTTGAGGCATCCTGGATGATGACTGGGATGAGTCCATTCCCTTTTTTAAAATCGGCCTCAATCACAAAACCTCCTTCCTTCAAGGGTTCAAGGATTCGAGGGTTCTAGGGTCCGAGTATTTCTTAATTTTTGATTTGAACCCTTGACCACTTGACCCCTTGAGCCCTATTCATTCATAAGCAGCTTCGCCATCTGGGCGGCGTTTTTAGCCGCAGAGCCGGCATGACAGTTATTAAAAAAGATTAAAGTCTTGGCTGTCTTTTTAGAAATATCCTTGATGTCCGGAATGAATTCTTTCAGTTCTTTCTCACTATAGAGGTAGTCATACCTCACAGAAGTAGGGACATTGAACCAGTTAGAATTTCTGCCATGAAATCGGAAATAACCAATTTCAGAAGTAGCCCTTGGATGGTAGGGCATCAATTGGGGCAGTTTAGGTTCGTCAACAACGCAAAATCCTAGCCCCTTATTTTCTAAAAATTCAAAGGTCTGTTCTTTCAGCCAGATCTGGTTTCGGAATTCAAAAACCAGCGGGATGTCTGCCATCTCTTCTTTGAATCTTTGGAGATAACCTAAATTTTCTCGATTGGGGAAGAAACCATAAGGAAACTGCGCCAGGACACAAGCGAGTTTTTTCTCTTCAATCAAAGGAATAAGGCTATATTTAAATCTCTTAAAGGTCTCCTGATTATCAATCCTACTACCAGTCTCTTTATCCCAAATTTCATGGGTCATCCCTTTAAAAGACTTCACCACAAATTCAAAACCTTTGGAGGTCTTTTGGGACATCGCCGCAAAGCTCTTCTGAGAGGGAAGAGTATAATAGGTAAAATTGACCTCCACAACATGAAACCCCAACTCTTTTTCATAGAAGGGTAACATATCCCTTTCTTGAATGCCTGGAGGATAAACGGTTCCCTTCCAATCCGGAAAGGAAAAACCACTTGTGCCGATCTTGATCACTGAATCTCCTTGTTTAAATTTATTTCATCAAATGTGTTAAAAATAGACGAATGAGAGAGAATTGTCAACTCTGATATTGCATAGGATAATGTTATAAGTTAAAAGAAATGGATGATTAGATATAAAACAATTCTGATATTTTTTATTCTTTTCTCCATCTTTCCCCCCTGGAGTATTAAATCAGGACAGTCTCAGGAAATGCGAACGAAGGAACGGATCATCTCAACCTTCACCGGTAGGGTTCCAAAAGAATGGGGAGAAGGAGTGAGGGGAGTAAAAGCCAGGTTAAACACAGATCAGAAAGTTTTAGCATTGACCTTTGATGCCTGTGGCGGCTCAAAGAGTTTAGGCTATGATGAAAAACTGATCAAGTATCTGGAAAGTGAGCGATTCTCTGCCACCTTATTTATCAGCGGCAGGTGGATAGACGCAAATCCAGAAATCTTCAAGAAATTATCAAAAAATCCTCTCTTTGAGATTGAAAATCATGGTTTGAACCATAAGCCATGCTCAACTATTGGCCGTTCTATCTATGGGATAAAAGGGACAAAGGGTGTTGGAGAAATTTTTGATGAAATAGAATTGAATGCCTTAAAAATTCTGAACCTCACAGGTCGCAAACCAAAATATTATCGGCCTGGCACAACTTATTGCGATGAAATCTGTGTGGAGGTCGCCAATGCTTTGGGGTATGAAGTGGTGAATTTTAGTGTTCGGGGGGATGCAGGGGCAACTTACTCAAAGAAGCAGGTAAAGGAGGCGTTATGGAATGCTCCTCCCTCGTCCATTATCCTCATGCATATGAATCATCCTGAAAGCGAAACCGCAGAGGGTGTGATAGAGACCATTCCAGAATTAAAAAAGCGTGGTTTTAAATTCGCTAAATTGTCAGAATATGGCTTGAAATGAAATAGGATTTTGGAATCGGGGGCCTTTATTAGCAAGTGATCAGAAAAATGGTATGTGTCCCCATCTTTGCCCTCAGTCTATCCTCACCCATTTCGGCGACCTAATCTTTAAAAGGGGACGCAAAAATGGACGCCGGAATGTCCAGTCCCATTCACAATCGCAATCGCAGCAGAAGTATTCTTCTCTTTTCCAATACCCTTCTTCGCTACTTTCATTGATTAGCTCAATATTTTTCCCATGACAAATCGGACAAGTAACATTGGCTCTCTTTTTTTTCTTTCTCAACCTTAAACGAGTCAGCATAGAAATCCGAAAATGGCGCTGATTTCAATTCATAAATTGATTGATAGGTTGATAATGGACAATTTCTCTTCTTTCGGAAGGAAACCTTATGGAAATAAATGTTTTTCCCTTCTTTTCATCTGTTTCAAATTTCATGATGCCTCGGTTCTTTCGGACAACCTCCTTGACCAATCGTAATATTAGATCCGATGGTTCTTCTTTATGAAAAACTGCGATTTCCTCAAATCGCTCACTCACTTTCTTATAACCAGAAAAAACCAATTTAATCTCGGTGTACCGCCCATCCTTGGTTAACATAACTTGCTCCGCGCCCTCCTCCCCCTGGAGAATGAAGGACTGGGTCAAAAGTCCTATATCTCCGTTGGAAGTTACCGAATTCACTCCATATTGAAGAATGGAATTCAAAATATATCTTAACGCTTCATCAGGAACGATTGTCTCAGGAAGATCCTTTTCAAATTTTTTGGATAATTTGACCCCTTTTTCTTCCAATTGAACTTGGTATTTATCTAACACCTCTTCGATCAGCCTGTGAACCGTGTCCTTTTTTTTGAGAGGAGTGTTGACTACGAGATATTTGAGAAAACTTTCCAGCAAAAGATCGATCTTCCCAATATCCTTTTTGACAGATCGATTAAAAAACTCACCGAATTCTTTGTCGCTAAATTTTGCCTGAGAAAGTTCTGTTAAATTTCTCATGGAATCAAAAGTTCTTTTTATATGACGAAGCAATTCAATGACCGAAGGCCATTCAATCAGAGACTCTCGATCCCCCCATTCGATGGCGGGGGTGGGGAAATGAATTTGAATACCCCCTGGGATAAGAAAGGGTCGCTTTGATTCCCCACGTCGTCTTGGGATGTAATCCCAATATAGTAAGTTGCTGGTTCTTTTGGAAACTCAGGCCACTCATCAGGGAGGATTAATTCGGTCTTCCCATTGATTAACTTGGCAATGATTCCAGGGGTCGCCTCCCAGGAAAAGTTGGAAGGTTCAAAAATGTTTCTATCTTGGCTGACATATATGACATAGCCTGTAGCTTCAGGAACAGGCTCCCACCAGACGCGTCGTTTCCTAATTAATGGCATAATTCTTCCTCCTTCTCCTTTTTTAATTGAAATGAATTTTTATTTGTTCATGCGAAACATTATAATCTTTTTCATCCTCCTTCGCAAGATATCGTTATTCTACTGACTCATCTATCAAAAGAGAAGACCCATAATTTCTCTTGAGTCCATCAAAGGATTGGCCTATATTTGATGGTATGGCACACAAGAAGAACACTGTGATGATGGAATTTCACATCTCCCGGAAGACACGGGACCTCTACCAATTTGATGAATCCCTATTTTCCCTTAGTGGAAATGCCATTTTTCCCAACTTTCATGCCGCAAGATTATTTGCCCAGAGAATAAATGAAAAAAGGGATCTGGTCAGCTTCCCCGAGCAAGCCGTCAAAGCTGGCCACATCAATGCCATGGGGTTGATTGACGAAATCTTCCATTACATCGTTGGCTTGTATCGCGATGAGAAAAATTCCCAAGTGATGCAACAGGCGCTCGATTGGCTCTACGAAAAGTTGGGCAAAAGAGAAGTGGACGATGCCCTCCGGAAATTTGCGGACGAATTTCCAGCGATAGCTGTCTATCGGCGTGAAGCGGAGCTCGATGCCTACTTAGAAGGAGAAACAGGGGGTGTCCCGCATCGCCTGATCGTATTGGAAGAGATGCTCATGCTCTGGCTGGCCAACATGAATCTCGCTTTCTCTCCCTTCATCGAACTTTTCGATGACTCCGCACTGGAAAAGGAGTCGTCTTACTTGCCAATCATTGAAGCTCTCCATCCATTCTTTCACAACCAACCCCTTTACGGCCCTGATCACCAGAATCTGGTGGATATGCTTCGTAGCCCTGCCCTGACTGTTCCCCACTCGCTCTCAGGGCAACTGGAATATATCCGAGAAAAATGGGGTTACTTACTGGATCCCTATCTTTTACAACTTCTCAGTAGTCTCGACCTCATTAAAGAGGAAGAAATTTCAGAATTGCGGAGAATGGCATTTTGGGGCCGTGCTCCTGCGGAGGTTTATGAATTTCTCGGGATGGAGGAAGAACCTGAACGTTTTAGCCTTGATCTCGAATGGATGCCCAAGTTGGTCCTCATGGCAAAAAATATTTATGTGTGGCTCCATCAACTCTCCAGGAAATATCGGCGTTCCATCTACCGGCTTGATCAAATTCCTGATGAAGAACTTGATCTCTTAGCCCGTTGGGGTTTCAATGGCTTGTGGCTCATCGGCGTGTGGGAGAGAAGCCTTGCCTCTAAAAGAATCAAGGAGCTGTTGGGTGATCCCGATGCAGTGGCTTCGGCTTATTCCCTGTTTGACTACCAGATCGCAAGCGACCTTGGAGGTGAAGAAGCCTTCCAGAATTTAAAAGACCGGGCCTGGAAGCGAGGCATCCGCATGGCAAGCGATATGGTGCCAAACCATGTGGGAATTGACTCCAGGTGGCTCATCGAACATCCGGAGTGGTTCATTTCTATAAATTACAGCCCTTTCCCTTCTTACCGTTTTGGCGGACCAGACCTCTCGTGGCATGGAGAGGTGGGGATCTATCTTGAAGATCATTATTTCGACCGGAGTGATGCAGCCGTGGTCTTCAAAAGGGTAGATCGCCGAAACGGAAATGAAAAGTTTGTCTATCATGGCAACGACGGTACTCGAATGCCCTGGAACGATACGGCCCAGTTGAACTACCTTAATCCTGAAGTGAGAGAGGCGGTCATTCAAACCATCCTCCACGTCGCTCAAAAATTTCCTGTCATCCGCTTCGATGCTGCCATGACCCTGACGAAGAAACATTATCAACGCCTGTGGTTCCCGGAACCGGGCACAGGTGGAGCCATTCCATCACGGGCTGAACATGGGATGTCCAAAGGGGAGTTCAATCATCTCATGCCTGAAGAATTCTGGCGTCAGGTGGTGGACCGCGTGGCTTTAGAAGCCCCCGACACATTATTACTGGCTGAGGCCTTTTGGTTGTTGGAGGGATACTTTGTCCGAACGTTGGGAATGCATCGCGTTTACAACAGCGCCTTCATGAATATGCTGAAAGATGAAGAAAACGCCAAATATCGTTCTGTCGTGAAGAATACTCTCGAATTCAACCCCGAGGTCCTCAAGCGTTTTGTTAACTTTATGAGCAACCCAGACGAAGAAACCGCTGTGGCCCAATTCGGAAAGAGAGACAAATATTTCGGGGTATGTACGATGATGGCGACCATGCCCGGACTTCCCATGTTTGCCCACGGCCAGATCGAGGGATTCAACGAAAAATACGGGATGGAATACCGGTATGCTAAATGGGATGAACAATCTGATCAGGAATTAATCCAGCGGCATGAAAGGGAGATTTTCCCGCTGATGAAGCGCCGTTCTCTTTTTTCTGATGTAAGAAATTTCCTCCTCTACGATTTTTTTACCCCAGAGGGTACTGTCAATGAGAATGTATTTGCTTACTCCAATCGCTCTGGGGATGAGCGAGTTTTAGTCATCTATCATAACAAATATGATTCTGCCCGGGGATGGGTTCGTTCTTCTGTCGCCTATTCAGCCAAGACTGGTGAGGGGGATGAGCGCACATTGATTCAGAAAGATTTGGGAGAAGCCCTTGGGTTGCGCAATGATCAGGCCTTTTTTTCCTTTTTCAGGGACAATGTGACTGGCCTGGAGTACATTCGTAACAACAAAGAATTTTGTGAAAAAGGGCTGTATGTGGAACTGGGCGCTTACAAGTATCATGTATTCATCGATTTTAGAGAAGTCCGGGATAACCAATGGCATCATTATGCCCAAATAGCCAATTATTTAAATGGCCAAGGAGTACCTAGTATTGAAGAGGCATTGAAAGAAATGTTATTGCAACCTCTTCAGGTTGCTTTTAATGAACTGGTCAATGTGGGGATGTTCCGTCGTTTGATGGCGGCGCGCATCACCCAACCACAAGCCCAACTCGATCAAAAGCTCATGGAAGAGATAGAAAAGAAAATGATCAACCTCCTAAGAGAAGCTAAACATCTCAGCGGGGGGAGAGAAGATGAGATGACGATGGCCCAAGAGATAAGGCATAAGCTGGAAGCCATCCTATACTTACCCATCATTACCAGCCGCTACCCACGACTCCAACCAAAAGGAGTCAAAGCAGCGGCAGAATACCTGCACAAGAAATTGACCGATTCAACCTACACCTGGAACACACTTTTCAGTTGGTTATTTGTCCATGCTCTGGGCAAAGTGGTTAACCCAAGGGACTTTGCGGGACAGAGTCATACTTGGATTGGCGAATGGAGGTTTGGGAAAACCATCTTGAGTGTGCTGAGGGATTTAGGGCTTGAAGAAACAACTTCCTGGAGTTCATTGACAGTCATCAAATTGCTCACGGGTTATCAAAGATGGTTTGAGGTGAAGCCATCTGATCAAAAACAAGCTTATGCGATATTAGAATCATTGTTGAAGGATAGTGAGGTTCAACAATTCTTACGGGTGAACCAGCACAATGATATTTGGTGGTTCAACAAAGAGGCATTTGAGGAGATGCTGTGGTGGCTGATGATGGTTGCAGCATTGACCATCGGCTCCGATCCTCTCCGTCCTGTCAATGCCGTGGTTGCAGAATTAGAAAGGTGCTACGCAATGATTCAAACATGGCAGGAGGCTGAAAAGAAATCCGAATACCAAGTTGAAAAATTGCTGACAGGAGTTAGGGGGTGATAAATTCACTCTGTGGGAAGATGGACTTTGATTGATGGCTTTGGTTAAAATATTCCTCAAATCCTTTTGATATCTATCCACTGAGGACATATTTTCTAAAATTCAAGATTCAACAGCCTGACAAGACCTGACTCTCTTCTTTTAATCCTCGCTTCTTTATGAACATTCCCTCCATAATGGACAAAACGAATTTTCCACCAAAAGGGCTTCGAGCGAACCGTCATTTTGCCTAACGTTTCCAGCATAAAAGAAGTTTCGGCGAAGCCGAAATTGGGGTGAGCCCGAAAGGCGAACCTTTTATGCTGTGTTAGGCGATGCGGCAATTTCATTTAGTTACATTCTGCATTATTATCAAATACTTGAAACCTCTTAGATAGAAATTATATCTTCTTGCTCTCTCATGCCAAATTGGTGTATTTGATGTTTGGTTATGGCGAGTCACACAAATAATATCAACAGGCTTAAAGTAGTTTTCAAGAATAGAATATAATTTAAATCCTGCTGGCACAAATTTTTTCTTCTTTGCTTGGTCTCCGATTAACCATGCGATATATTTCCCAGGTTTCAAAACACGGTACATTTCTTTTACAACCTTCTCTAATTCTTCATAAAAACGCGAATCCTCACAAGATATGTTGCCAATGTTATCTGGGTGGTCATTATACTTTATGTTGTCTGAATAGGGGGAATCGATAAAAATAAAGTCTGCCTTTTCGTTCTCCAATGGTAATTTTCTTGCGTCTGCTTGTTTTATGTCCTCTCTATAAGGGACTATATCAAAGCCCATAACATTTCTATTTTCTTCTTTACAAACATCTATAGTTGTTCCACTCCCGCACATTGGATCAACCACTAAATCACCTTCTTTTGTATATCTCTGGATAAGATTCCAAATAATAAATGCGGGTGTTACTCCAGAATATTTATTGTCACCATGTGG
>Ga0315282_10017208_pt1 | contig 10457 bp, 10 predicted proteins | sample YL17G07_20_MG_FD_203693 | JGI IMG/M metagenome (GOLD analysis project Ga0315282, IMG submission 203693) | Sediment microbial communities from Yellowstone Lake, YNP, Wyoming, USA - YL17G07_20 | ecosystem: Environmental > Aquatic > Freshwater > Lake > Sediment | place: USA: Wyoming | collected... | reverse complement strand
TGACCTTGGCTACCTGATCAAGGAGAAACGGGGCCGGGAGTTTATCTTCATCTTCAACGAAAAGAGCGATTTGTGGAAAACAGAAGTCTGAGATCAATATAACCCCCGGTAAACGGGTTCTTAAAAACAGGGGTTCTTTTGCCTCGTGGGCAGGTATGGATGATCCTGCATGAGATCCGCCATTCAAACAGGTTTAAACAGGCCGGTTTCTCTCCGTTTAAAATGGATTATTCTGAATTCTACGCCCATGTATCAATTTTCTGAAAATATATGCTCAAAAGTGCCCCAATTAGACCGGTTACCGGGACCTGGCAAAAAAAAGAATATGCCCGAATTGAGTTCAGATTACCATTTTGGGCCACTTTAGGTACGTGAAGTTGGGGCATGTCAAAAAGATGATCTGAATCTATCATTAAAGATTAAAACAGGGCTTTTTTCCAGAACCAGTAGTTATGACTGATCCCATAGGAGATCTGCCAACCAATAGCGTCCATTAACGCACATTTTAAAGTGATAATCTGCCATATTTTTGCTTAGTAACTGCAAAACGGGAATATTTCCAAAACATGTGCCGGAATTCGCCATTTTTGGCAACCTGAACCGGCTATCGCATCGAAAAAGTGCCAATCCGGGCCCGAATCAGGCTCCATTAAGATCCTGACTTCGTATATCAGGTACCCTGTCATATCATCAGATTCACGGCCACTGTACCTGTTTTTACCGATTATTTCGCGGGGTAATCTTTCCGGATCTGTCGTCTGGCCATATATTCCACGAACAGCCCGATCACGGTATAGATGGGGTTGACAGGAACCCCGGTTAAAAATTCCCCCAATGGCAAGCTTTTTCACACAATTCCACGTAATCACGAACAAGTGATATCATGTCGCGTATTGTGCATTTCGAGATCCCCGCGGATAACCCGGAACGGGTTGCAGATTTTTATAAAAAAGTACTCGGCTGGTCCATTCAGAAATGGGAAGGCCCGGTGGATTACTGGCTGATCTCAACCGGAAAGAACAGTGAACCGGGAATTAATGGAGGTATTGCGAGAAAAAAGGACCGCCCTGCTTCAGGGTTTCTGGTAACCGCACAGGTTGATTCTATCGACGAGTGTCTCAAAAAGATTACCAAAGCCGGGGGGAGCATCGTTGTCCCGAAGCAACCAATACCAGGCGTGGGGTACCAGGCGCATTTCAGGGACCCGGAGGGAAATGTAGTCGGGATAATGGAAAACGATCCTTCCGCTAACTGACAGGTTCCGGATCTTTTTCTGCCTTATTTCCCCTCGAATAATGCAGCAAGGTCAAGCTTTGTTGACCGTTCCTTATAGTACCGGAAAAGGTTTTCACCCCACTCCACGGCACGCGGGTCGTTGCTGAAAAGGTCAGAAGAACTGTCGTAGAGGTTTGTATCCTTCTTGAAGAGACCCAGTGACAGGTACTTATCGGTGACGGTCAGCCCGAGCTGCAGCTTCTCGCTCGTCACCCATACCGTGAGGTTCGGATATCCTGAAAGCGCCTGCATATTCGAAGCGTAGGGCTCTTTTGTCAGCAGTTCAATTACCTGCTCATTCACTACCAGTTCCCCTGGCATCCCGGAAACCACCTTCTCAATAAGGATCCGGGCAAGGCTGGGACTCGCTACCGAGGAGAGCGTATGGATATATGCCGCATCCTTCAAAATCTCGAGATAATGGGAATAGACAAAAAACATATCGGTCGAGGTGTCCTGTTTGGCTTCGGAATTATACAGGTCACCGATCCGTAAAAGAAATGGTTCCGGCAGATCGGAGAGGTCGTGGATCGTTAAGAAATTGCGGTGCTGGTTGATCCCTCCCATCAGCTGGACAAATGCTTTGACATTCGATGCCACAGCCCTCCCCAGCGGTGTTAAGTGGTATCCATAGTTTGCTGCCTCAATCAGCGCCTGTTTTTCAAGACTCCTGATCTTGGGAATTAACGCTTGGGACGTGCTCCCCGTCACGTCGCGCAGCTCACTGAGTGATGCCGTCTTGTTGATTAACGTAAGCAGGATTTGTATCTTGAGCCGTGAACTGTAAATGGAATGGATTACTTTCTGGTGATGTTCATAAATTCCGAGAGTGTCCATAGTTAATATCCTAATATTGAGTGGTAATTATGTCATTCATTATTGTTTCTGCCTGCTGACAAGGTTCCAGCGCAATCTCTCGTGGTTCATGGATGCAGGTTCGGCAGGGATGAAACGAGCAGGCATAAACATCCAATGGCAAGGAATTGTCCGTCTGATATGACATCAACGAGGAGACTGTTCATCCGTGTCCGATCTATGGCAACAATACAGGCCTCCGAATATACCAGTGAACAGATGATCACAATACAGCTCCCGACAGATAGCACGGATCTTCCCAGCGTGAAGATAAGGACTCCGGATATGAGGTTAATACCAGTGAGGAAAAACCTGGTTCGTGCAACCCCGATAAGGACCGGAATGGTCGCAACACCGGTTGCAGAATCTCCGGTCCGGTCCCTGATATCCGGAAGTGTTGAAGCGATGAATGTCCAGGAAAAGATAAACAGGAACACAATAAGGGTCGTCATCCCCGGTATCGATGCAGTCATAAACACCGGCAGGAGTGATGCGGAGAGCGCCCATGAAATGGAGACCACGACATTCTTCATCACCGGTATCTCTTTTAGTCGCCGGTATCTCCACCATCGCGGCAGGATAGGGACACTGTAGAATATTCCGCTTACTAGGGGCAGTATAGTCACGCAGAATGCGGCAACACCATAGAATGCAGCTATTATAAGCGCAGTGAGATATGCGGCAAGTGCTGCAACGAAAAAATGGCGTTCGAACTTTTTGGTAATACGGAAACGACGCTCATGGTTGAGTGCATCTTCCGCTTCATCCGTTTTCCGGTTCAGATTATAGACAGAAAATGTGATCATGAACATGACTGCTGCCTGCTGAACGGTCCAAGTAATTCCCTGAATGTAACAGGAGGAATACCCCATACCGGTAACAACTACACCAAGGAATAGTGAACTGTAGAGCAGGAATTCTCCATAATCACGCACTTTTAATGAGAGGATATCCCAGACGTGCGATACCAAATGCCGGTGAACGGTATACCCATGGTAGCTGAAAGGTGCCATGGGTTACATTCAGGAACAGAAGAAACATTCATTTTGCCGGTGAATGTTAATCGCAGCGGATAATCTGAATACCCGTGATAAATAAATGACGACGTATACAATTTTCATTCCGGATATGAAGCTCAGGAAAAGAGATACGAGCCAGATCCGTTGAGGAAGAAAAGTTTCAATTGAATATTAACCTTTCCATATAACTGCCACAATCCCTTAAACAGCATAGGATATTTCCTTATGATCTCGGTAATGTATGTAGACGACGAACCAGCGCTTCTCGAAATCGGGAAACTCTTTTTAGAAAAATCAGGGCAATTCCGTGTTGATACGGTGACATCAGCCCCTGAAGCATTGCAAAAAATAAAATCAATATCTTATGATGCGATTGTCTCTGATTACCAGATGCCGGAGATGGATGGGATCGCTTTTCTCAAAGAGATCCGTGCTGAATTTCCCGATCTCCCTTTCATCATATTCACGGGTAAAGGAAGGGAAGAGGTAGTGATTGAAGCATTTGATAACGGAGCTGATTTTTACCTCCAGAAAGGAGGAACCCCAATACCGCAGTTTTTTGAGCTTGGACACAAGATCATCGCCGCAGTCCGGCGCAGGCAGGCAGAGAAAGCGTTCCTGGATAGTGAGATACGGTACCGGAACGTTGTGGAGGACCAGACTGAATTCATCTGTCGGTTTCTGCCCAATGTTACCCACGTATTTGTGAATGAGGCGTACTGCCGGTATTTTAACAAATCCCGTGACGAGATCATAGGGAAAAAATTTAAACCGGATATTCCCCAGATGGATAAGAATCTCGTCGGGGATCACTTTCTATCCCTGACAAGGGATAACCCGATTGCCACCATTGACCATCGCATCATCATGCCGGACGGTGAAGTCCGCTGGCAGCGCTGGAGCGATCGGGCAATTTTTAATGACGAAGGAACACTTGTCGAATACCAGTCAGTGGGCCGCGATATCACCGAAACAAAACATTCTGAAGAAGATCTGCGCGTAATCAATCAGGAACTCCATGCCGCGTATGAACAGATTGCTGCAACCGAAGAGGAGTTGCGCCAAAACTACGATGAGCTGAACAAAAAAGAACAGAAACTCCGGGAAAGTGAAGAAAATTACCGGCGCATCGTGGAAACGGCATATGAGGGCATCTGGGTGCTTGATAGTCAGTTCAGGATCGTACAGGTAAATCATCGGATGGCAGAGATGCTGAGTTATCAGCCGCATGAGATACGTGGGCGGTTAATCACGGATTTTATTCATGCGGATGATTTCCCTGATCACGAGTACCACGCTTCGGTACGTCGCAAGGGTGCGAGAGACCGGTACGAGCGGCGCTATCTCCGGAAGGACGGGACATGGCTCTGGACACTTGTATCAGCGACTCCTGTCTTCAATAATGACGAATTTGTGGGGTCATTTGCTATGGTTACGGACATTTCCGAACGAAAGAGTGCTGAAGAAGCACTCCAGAAAAGCGAACGGCTGTACCGTACAATCGTGGAGACTGCCCCGGGAATGCTTGTAATCTGTGACTCCAAGGGAAAAAACCTCTATATCAGCGCTAATTGTAAAAATATTACCGGATATACCCAGGAAGAGCTTATTGGGAAATTCATCTGGTGGGTGCACGAAGATGACAGGCAGAGAATGGAAGCCCAGTTGAAGGATACTTTAAAAAACCAGACCAGCGGCCGCAATGTCGAGTTCAAAGGGGTAAAAAAAGACGGAGAGATCTGGGTCGGGTCGCAGTCGTGGGAGCCGATCAGGGATAGTCAGGGTACCATGATTCAGTTTGTGATACAGGTTATTGACATCACTGACCGCAAGAACATGGAAGAAACCCTGAAACAATCGGAAAACCGGTTTTCCGATATCATCAACAATCTGCCGGATGCAACCCTGGTAATAGATCCGAACGGTAAAGTCATCGCATGGAATAAGGCAATTGAAGATTTGACCGGGGTCAAAGCTGAAGACATGATTGGAAAAGGTAACTATGAGTATGCACTACCATTCTATCAAAAAAGAAGACCGATTTTAATCGACCTGATTTTTAAATCGGATGAGGAGATAGCTAAAAATTATTCGGGTATTATCCGCAAGAAACGGGAGGTCCTTATTGCCAGAACAACGCTGCCTCAACCGAAGGGAAGAAGGTCTGTTCTATGGGCAAAGGCATCACCGCTCTATGATGACCGGGGAGCTGTAGTTGGCGCAATCGAAACGATCAGGGATATCACTGAACGTAAAGAGATTGGGGATGCTCTGAAAGACAGCCAGGCCTGTCTGAAAAACCGATAACCTTTTTGTCACGCTTTCGCATTGAAGAATCCTTTTTATTTTTCCTTTTTTGGTGTTCTATAAAATTTCGCCAGGTATTTCATCAGGTAATTCCGCGAAGAAAACATATCCCCGAAAGGGATCGTTTCTTCTCCTAAAATTCCAGACAACTACCTTTATTCCGCATTCTACCGATGCATATATATGGGAAATGCGGAACTCTCCAGCGATTTCACCGTAAAACTGGATCAACTGAAAACCAACCTGAAATCCTGGACACTTTTCGAATGGATTCTTTTTTTCGTCATAATTCCGGACCTTCTCATTTTGATCTTTCTTCTTCCCCAGGAGATCAAGGATTCATATTTTATTTTAAACACGGGAGAACTCTGGAGACTCCAAACGTATCTTCTGAATAGCTATACGCATTCTCAGTTGTATCCCCACCTGGTGAGTAATGTAATCGTTTACCTTCTTGCTCTCCTGGCGGTTTTTTCATTCGAGAACAACAGGCGCAGGTTCCGGGTTATGGCAGGGTGCTCGTTCCTTGTCGTGCCGATAATCACTTCGCTTCTCACGATGGGGTTGTTCCATTTCCTCGGTCTGGAGGTGCGGTCGCAGGGTTTTTCCGGGATTGTTGCCGCCTTCATTGCGTATACGCTTATCGGTACCGTGCTCTGGATCCTTGGTGACACGCTGGAAGACTTTGACCACCCGGAATATTCCAGGTCCAGGATTCTGTTTTACCTGATGTGCGGACTGCTCACCTTCATGTTAGCGCTGATAGTAGTCGAAGGCCTGAACCTCGGGCTGTTCATGAACGTGGGTGACTCTACGAACAATGGCATTGCGCATTTTGGAGGATTTATCACCGGGTTAATCGTATTTTTGGTCTACGATACGCGAACCGAACAGAGAAAATATTTCCATATGACGCTGGGAATTGCCATCGGTATGGGCATTCTCTGGTATGGAAACTACCTATATGCCCTGATTACACATTTTCAATAAGATTACGATCTCTGGATGATTTTGTTTTCATCTCAGCAATTTCACTGCAGATTTGGATACTTTTATATCCCCTCATGGCGTCATGGGCACATATGACACCCCCACCGGCTGATTTATACACCCACCTCATAAGGGACAGCGGGCGAGATTGTTCCAGTTCTCTCTGAAGACAGGAGTTCTGGATTACTCTGATAAGGTGGCTCTCGTTACATTTTCAGACGAACTCAACGCGATCTGCACCGAGTTCTCTCTCCATGCATCGCTCGAAGAGAAGTTCATTCATCCGCTCCTCTCGAACCGGGTACCGGGAGGTGCAAAAAAGCTTGAGCTTGCCCACACGAGCAGCTCGATGATCTTGTCATCTCTGCAGAGAACCTGAAGCTAAGCAATGTCCGGTCAGGAAAATATGCAGATATCTGTCTCGAATTTTACCGGGCATGGAACCAGTTTATCGTTTTTTATCTTGTGCACATCAACGAAGAAGAAGAAATGGTCCAGCCCACCCTGCGGGCTCTCTGCACCGAAGAGGAACTCTCGAATGCTTTTGCCACGATCGTTGGCAGTATGTCGCCACCGGAACTAATGGGCATGCTCAGGATAATGATCCCTGCGATGAACCCCGATGAACGGGCCGGGCTTCTGTCCGGTATCAAAGCTCATGCCCCTCCGCAGGCATTCCAGAATATCAGCAACCTCGAACGGGATATCCTGAGTGCGGAAGACTGGAAAGACCTGAAGGGACGGCTGGGGGTTATGTAGTATCCCCATGAATCAACAATAATCATGGACTAATGGTGGCGATGCCGGATATCTCCGCACAGATTTTTCCATATCGGCCAATCATGACCCAAAAAAAGGTGTCCTTTTCCCTCATCGGCATGTATGGTCGATCCATGCTGAGATCCGCCAGCCAAAAGGGTCTGTTAGGGTAATTTTTAAAGCGGTATTTTGCCGTATTTTCGTCTAAAAACTGCATTTTGCGCGTATTTGTAATACCATGAGCTGTAATTCGCCATTTTTGGCAACCTCAACTATCAGAAAGAGCCAATCCGGGCCCGTATGGGGCTCCGTCAGGCTTCAGTATACTATCGGGTCACTCATCACCGACGTACCCTCGTTCGATTCAGTATACTGCGTGAGAATTAAAAGGCGGGCAGGCATACGAACATACAGGAATATTTCACGAGGTAACCCATGAAAACAAATATCATTTATCATTCGTATTCCGGGATTACCCGCGGGATAGCTGAGAAGATCCAGAAGGCCTGCGGAGGAGATCTCGTTGAAGTGAAGCTGAAACAGAATTACTCCTCACTCACCGCGTACACGCTGGGATGTTACCGTGCGATGAAGGAAGAGTGCGATCCGATCGAACCGGAGACCATCGACGTCTCGACAACTGACCTGGTCGTCATCGGCACACCGGTCTGGGCCTTCAAGGCCACGCCGGCAATCAATGCGGCGATTGCGGCGCTGAAAGGGTGTGACGGGAAAAAAGCCGTTATCTATGCAACCTGCGGGAGTTCTGCCAAGGATACCCTCCCCATCCTGAAAAAAGCCCTTGAGGCAAAAGGGGTGACCGTTGTCGGGCAGTTCGTGCTGACCAGGAAAGAGATCGGGGATGAGAAGAAGGTTAATGCCCTGGTCGACAGCGTAAATGCGGCAAAAAACCGCTGAACCGATCCTTTATGGAATCAGAAAACACCAGATGGTAACCATGAAAACCCGTACCGGAATGGGAGAAGACGGACATGAGTACCGCAGACTTTTCGACATGGCTATTGCGTCCGTATTCCAGCAGGCACTGCGGATCATTCATACTTCCCCGGGCCTCCTCTTCCATGGAACAAAAATTGCATATCACCAGAAAAAAGCGGCAGGAATACGCCAGGAATTGGGTCTCGGTTGTCGTGATCGCGGGAGGCGAGCCGCTTCTCAGGAAAGATGAGATCCTCTCCCTTGCACGATCATTCCCTCAAATCCTGTTCCCCTTGTTCACGAACGGTCTCCTAATCGATAACGACACTGCCCAAAAGATTGCGATATACAGAAACATCGTCCCGCTGATCAGCTTCGAAGGCTTCCGGCCCGATACCGATTCCCGAAGGGGCAATGGGGTCTACGACCAATTGTTGTCATCATGTTCCGTCCTGCAAAAGAATGGCATATTCTTCGGGTGTTCAGTTACGGTCACCCGCGTGAATATGGCCCGGGTTACGGATGGAAGATTTATCCGGGGAATGATGGAGGCAGGCGTCCGGGTATTCACCTTTGTGGAATATGTCCCGATCGAGCCAGGTACAGAAGATCTTGTACTGACCCGCGACCAGCAAAAAGCCCTGCATTCCTGTATGTCAGCACTTGAAAAACAGTTTCCGGCGCTGTTCATCGGGTTTCCAGGTGATGAGGAACAGTTTGGCGGATGTTTTGCCGCAGGCAGGGGATTTATCCACATCAGCTCATCTGGAAATGTTGAACCCTGCCCGGCAGCCCCGTTCTCGGATGCAAACCTCACGAGCGTTTCACTCAAAGAAGCCCTTCAGTCATCATTTCTCGATAATATCCGGCAGCACCATGACCTGCTGACAGAAACGAACGGGGGTTGTGCCCTCTGGACAAACCGGGAATGGGTGCAGATGCTGGTGACAAAACCGGAAGAATAATTTCTTTTTTTCCCGCACTCTGGCGGTGAGGGTCGGTTATCGTTGGCCTCGATGAGAGCAAGCTGCACTTTTTCGCCTCGATGCCAGAAGGTCAAGTGGTTGTCAGATGTCTGTTATGTACAAAATCTATAAATATTCACAATTGTTATTTAGTATAGTCAAATTCACAATTGTGAATTCGACAAAAATGCCAAGGTGGCGGAGTGGCTACGCGGTTGACTGCAGATCAACTACAACCCGGTTCGATTCCGGGCCTTGGCTTGGAGAGATCATGAGTATCAGGATCCAGAAAACATTCGAAGCACTCTTTGCACTTGAAGAGGTCAGGGGCCTATTCCGCGAGTCCCGCCCGACCGGATTCGATGCGGAAGAGGAAGCCGCGTTCATCCGGCGGATTGCCGACCTCAAGGCAATTATCGCTGATCTTGAAACGGGAACCGGCACACCAAAAGTTACTAAGATAGCTGGGACTCTCGACATCAGGTCCCGGGAGGAACAGTATATCAACATCCACCCCATTCAGGCAGCCGGGAGGCTGACTACCGAGGCGCGAAAAGCGATCATCTCCTATGGTGACGGGTACTCAACGTGTGACGCATGCCGGAAACCCTTCCGGCTTGACAAGATTTCAAAGCCGGGCATTGCGGAATTCCATGAAGATCTCGCAAAATTCGTGAACATGGATATTGCCCGGGTCGTGCCGGGGGCCCGGCGGGGATTCCAGGCGGTTGCCGGCACATTAGTCGGGAAAGACGACAGTGTGATTGTATCAGCACTCGCCCACTACACCGAGTTCCTTGCCGTGGAAAATGCCGGCGGAGTTGTCAGGGAAGTGCCGCTCAATACGAAGAATATTGTAACTGCAGAAGCAACGGCACAAAAGATCGAGGAGGTCAAAGCAGAAACCGGAAAACTTCCGGTCCTCATCATGATCGATCACTTCGATTACCAGTTTGCCAACGAGCACGAGATCGCGGGAATCGGAAAAGTCGCACACCAGTATGACATCCCCTTCCTCTACAACGGGGCTTATACGGTCGGTGTGATGCCTGTCGACGGAAAGAAGATCGGGGCAGACTTTGTCGTCGGTTCCGGACACAAGAGTATGGCGTCGGTCGCGCCGTCCGGGGTACTTGCGATGACCGATGAATGGGCGCCAAAAGCGCTCCGAACCACAGTAATGGTCGGTGATCTGACCAAACGAAAGTTTGGTATCAAGGAAGTTGAGATGCTCGGATGCACGCTTATGGGAGGGACACTGCTCTCCATGATGGCATCGTTCCCGACTGTAAAGGAACGGGTGCTTCACTGGGATGAACAGGTGAAGAGGTCCAACTACTTCATCGAC
>Ga0315282_10017207_pt1 | contig 10457 bp, 9 predicted proteins | sample YL17G07_20_MG_FD_203693 | JGI IMG/M metagenome (GOLD analysis project Ga0315282, IMG submission 203693) | Sediment microbial communities from Yellowstone Lake, YNP, Wyoming, USA - YL17G07_20 | ecosystem: Environmental > Aquatic > Freshwater > Lake > Sediment | place: USA: Wyoming | collected... | reverse complement strand
CGTGAAGTTCCCGATGCCCAAGTACGCAACCGACGTCTCCAACATCACCATGACATTCACCGAGGTGCCGGGCGCGGCATTCTCCATCGACATACTGAACGATGGCATCATAGACATCGGTCCAGGCGCCAACACGTCCGCGCTCAACATGACGCCGTTCCTCCAGAGCTGCGTCCCGAACAGGAGAGGCGCGGACGGAATGGTCTGCCTTGTCCCGATCAACATCACCGCCTCGCTCGGCTTGTTGGCCGACGCTGCCACCAACATGACGATCTCATACACCTACGCCAACGTCCCATGGAAGGCGACGGGCACCGAGTCCAAGGTGACCAGGGCGAACCAGTCGTTCTACGACCTGATAGACGCGGTTGGCATCGCCAAGCGCGCCAAGACCGGCAAGCTGCAGCACAACTCCATAGTCAACCTCCAGAACCTGGACCAGGTCACCATGTACGCGACAGACCAGGCGGGCAACAGGAACGGCAACCTGTTCAACCTGGTGATCTCGGCGGCTCCGACCGCGCCAGCGCCAGTGGTTCTGCCCGTGCTGCCGTCGCTCAGCCTCTCCGGATTCCTGGACTGCGTCAACCAGAAGGCGTCGGTCACCACATCGAGCGGCGCTTCGATAACGATCACCAAGGCCAGCGGCGAGTTCGTGACAGGAGGCTCGGCCAACATGGACGGCGTCTTCGAGTTCCAGGTCCCGGCCTCAGGCACCTACTCTGTCTCGGCGAGCAAGACAGGATTCAACAGCTCAACGATCAGCCTCACGGCGCATGACTGCACTGTCACTCCACCGATAACAACCAACAAGACGAAGCTGAACTGCTTGCCGGGCGATTCATTCTGCTCGTTCGTGATCGAGATGACGACCAACAAGCTGTTTGACTTCAGCATCAATGTCTCGAGCTTCGTTCCGAAGAGCATGTTCACCGAGCTGGTCGGCATAATCGACAGGACCAACAAGGCGTACAGCCTGTACTCCTTCACCGACAGCACGGTCATCATCCCGGCGAAGCAGACTGAGACCAGTCCTGCGCTCACCAGCGAGTTCAGCCTGATCATGAAGGCGGTCATCACGGCAGCGCAGCCCACGTTCAATGCGACAGAGAACAAGGCCGTGATCACTCTCGTGAACCCGCAGGAGGACATCACTGTGGACGAGCTCACCGTGCCGCTGCCTCCGGAGGCCATAGGCAAGAACATCAGCAGCGTCGAATACGTGCCCGCGGGCGGAACTCCGATCAATATCACAAGTTACGTGGTGGTCAACGACACCATAATCATCAAGCAGCCTGTCAACATCAGGAGGATATAGGTTCAATAAACATCAGGAGGATATAGGTTCAATAAAGGATAATGCAAGAGTAAAACATGCAAGAGTAAAACATTCAATGAAGGTGCGCATGATGGGAACGATGGGACGCAGGAATGAGATGATGCCGGGCCATGCATTTGGGCTGGCTTTCGTGCTAATCGCATTGCTAATTCCGCTAGCGTACGCCCAGAACCAGGTCATCATCACTCTCGGGACGTCCACTCCAGGCGGCACCTGCCTATTCGACGCGGAGTGCTCCTCCAACCTCTGCTCCGGAGGGGTCTGCGTCTCCTGCGCCGCCGACAACAACTGCGCGTCCAACCGATGCGAATCGGGCGTCTGCGTGGCGTGCGCCGCCGACGGCGACTGCGGAAGGACGACCAACTACTGCGTCAACAGCGTCTGTTCCGCCTGCCTGAGCGATCTCGCATGCTCCACAGGATTATGCTCCTCAGGCGTCTGCGCGAGCTGCGCATCCGACGCCAGCTGCAACGCCACGGGCTTCCCATGCATCAGCGGCAAGTGCCGAGGCTGCACATCGGACGTCCAGTGCTCTTTCGGAGTATGCCAATCTGGAGGGCAGTGCAAGTCATGCTCCGAAATCGGATGCCCGAGCAACTGGAATTGCAACAACGAGACCGGTAAGTGCAGCTGCAGGAGCCAGGGGCAGATATGCAATGGAGGGAGCGAATGCTGCTCCGGCGCCTGCAGGTCGGGCGTCTGCGCCATGTGCGTCACCGACAGCGAGTGCCCGCCTGGCAACGAGTGCTCAGATATCGGCCTTTGCGTGCCGAAAGGCAGCAAGCCGAACAAGCCGGGTCAGGTTCCATCATCATCGGGCGTAGGCGGCCCATCGTCCTCCTCCTCGCACTCGAGCTACTCCAGCAACGTCCAGATCACCCGTGAGGAGACGCGCCAGGCAGCCGCACCATTCATATTCGCGATTTTCGGAGTGAGCAGGAAGAAAGTGACTGCTGCCGCCACATGCATCCGCGGCGCTCTCTGTTACCTGCCTGCTGACTGCTGCGGCGCCGAATGCATCAATGGGGCATGCCTCTGCGCGAAGGGCGCATGCGTCACATCGGGAGAATGCTGCACAGGATACTGCGAGAATGGCATGTGCAAGGATCCGCCGCAGATGTCGCTGTTCATAGCCGAGGCGTTGCGCCGTGAGATCACCCCAGAGTTCGGATGCACGGGCCTTATCGAGGAGTGCGATCCATCCGAGACCCAATGCATCTCCATATGCAACGGGCTCACCAGCGTGCTCGCGCTCGTCTCCCTCGGATTCGGAGGGTTCGTCTGGCGCTCATTCAGGCACCCGGTTCCCGGCCTTCTGGCCGCGTTCATGCCCGTGCTCATAGGCACGATCACCTACCCGTTCGTAGGCATAGTGGTCGGCGTGGTGATGCTGGGCCTGCTGCTCGTCAAGTGATTCCAATAACATGACATGATAATCCATCAACATAGACGCAAAGTCCACAGAGGTAAATGACATGGCAAATCACACGATCCCGGCGGCGAAGGCAATACTGCTCTCACTGCTCATCATTCTTTCAGCCACATCGCTGGTCTCCGCCGCGACTCTCTCCAATCTCGGGGAGCCGTGCAGGTTCACCGGCGAATGCAGGGAGGGGTTCTGCCTCAACGCGACATGCCGCTATCCCACCATCCTTGAGAAGTACGCGATCAACGGCACCTGCACCTATTCCGCGGAATGCAAGAACGGTTTCTGCAAGGACGGCGAGTGCGTCGTCCCCAACCGGGAGGAGCAGATCACGCTCACATTCGGCGTGAAATCAGGCTGCGCCGGCATCATAGACAACTGCACCGGCTACGCCTGCCTGCTCTGCGACTTCAGCTGGATACTCCTGCTGGTCACGGCGAGCATAGCATCATTCATAGGGCGCAGGAAAGGCAGGATGCTACCCATCCTCCTGTTCGGGCTGCCGCTGCTCATGGGCTTCCTGATCTTCCCGATACTCGGCTTCATCCTGGCGATCATAGAGGTGTTCGTCCTCGCGCTGCTGAAGAAGCCGGTGGTCTCCGAGCTGTAATGTCAGGTTGGTTATATGATGCGCGAGAGGCCAGGGATCGGACGAAGCATCTGTCGCCCATCCCTACTGTTCCTGCTTATCATTATCATCTCAGTTTCACTCTTGTCGGCCAAGAGCCTCTCCATACCGCAGGCGACGGTGGATTACGCTCTCAACAAGGATGGCACAGTAACTGTGCAGGAGAGCATATTCTACACACTGTCATGCGGCGGTCCTGACGACTGTTACCATGAACTGTATCTCCAGAAGCCGACCGACCTTAGCATCAGCGGCGCGTCAGGCTACTGCGAGCAGTGCCCCAGCGGCACATCGAGCTCATGCCAGCGGGTCAGCAGCTGCAGTTTCTTCACCCAGTACAACGAGGGCTGGTTTGAATTGGTCCTTAGGATGGAAAGCGGATACGATCCATCCACCTATCGGACAGTATTCCAGTACACGATCAACAAGGAGATCCTGGGGCAGAAGGACGCGGCGCAGTTCTTCTTCAAGCTCTGGGGCGACAAGTGGCCCTCCTCGGTCGGGACGCTTACTGCCGTCGTCCACCTCCCTGGCGATTCAGCCAATGCGACAGTGTTCGTCCACCCTCCGAATCTCAACATACAGGTCGAGAAGCGGGGGCATGATATCGTGTTCAGTTCCGTGAATCATCCGAGCGAGACCTATCTCGAGGCCAATATGGTGATGCCGAAAGGATGGTTCTCCTCCCTCGCGCCAGCGGCGAATTATATGACCGCGCAGGAGATAGTCCAAGGCGAGACCAGTTACACAAGCTCCGAAGGATTAAAGGAGATGATAGGATGGATACTCGCTCCGCTTGCGGTGCTGTTTCTACCCGTGCTTTTCATCGGGCTGTATCTCTTATACGGGCGGGAGATCTCGTTGCCCGAGCTTGCGTCCCTTCCGCCATACGAGAGGGGGCCGCCGAGCGATCTCTCGCCATCCGAAGGCGCGTACATCCTAACCCTGGACAGGCAGAATAATCTCCCTAAGTGGATAAGCGCGGAGATGCTCTGGTTGGTACAGAATGGATACTTTACCATGGAGGAGACGCAGTTTGAGGAGAAGACGCTGTTCGGCTCCAGCAAGAAGAAGACTATGGAGTTCGGCCTAGGCAGGAAGGGTGCTGTCGATGCGCTCAGGCCGCACCAGGCGTTGCTCTACAGCTATATCTTGGAGAACATGAAGGACGGGAAATTCTCGTTCGACAGGCTGTCCAAGGAGATGAGAGAAGGCAAGGACCTCTTCGACGCCACGCCCCAGACCAAGCAGATGGAATACATACTGCTCAGCAAGAAGTTCGGAGAGGCAGTGGCCGGGTCCATTGATGGCAAGAAGCTGATAGATAATCGCGGAAACGACATCATGCTAGCCGTATCAATACTCTCGCTGTTCCTGGCATTTTTCGTAGCGGCCGCCCTGAATTCAACCATCCTCATAGTGGCCGGCATGTTCATTTCCATGGAAGCGATCGTATTCATAATCATAACCGCGGTATTCAAGCAGATCCTAGGGCGCTGGAGCAAGGAAGGCAGGATCCTTGAGGCGAGATGGAAGGCGTACCTGAAGTTCATGAACGAGCTCACTCTCATGAAGAAGAAGAATCCGATGGATATCATCCTCTGGGAGACGCTGCTCGTCTACTCCACGGCGCTCGGGGTATCCCAGAACGTTGTCACAGCGATGAAGGTCCAGATCCCTGACTATGAGACGAACACGCGGATGTCTCGGCTGTACAGCTACAGTATCGCGAGCTCCATGATCATCAGTTCCATGTCCAGCATCCACACCGCCACCCACAGCGGAGGCCACTCCGGCGGAGGGTTCGGAGGCGGAGGCGGAGGAGGGGGCGGCGGTGGCGGCGGAAGATGATCGCAGCATCCATTCAATTTCTTTTTAATCTCAGGTCTGGTTCACCTCCACAATCTATAAAAACAGCCTTTTTCCACATAATAGCGAGGCGAGGATGGCGACCAATCCATCCCCGTGGCTCGATAGGCGGAAGATGATCGGATGATAGGCAACGACATCCAGCGGGTGGAGGAGCTCAGGTATCTCATCAGCTCCAGCACATATGACATCCTCAGGCGCAAGCGCAGGGGAGAATCCGTCAGCAACGCGGAGGCGGACTTGGCCGGCATGAAGGAGGAGCTGACACGCCTCCTTTCCGAGATCCAGGACGCAGGATACGTCTACATGCTCATGAACAAGAAGCGGATCAACGAGCTGAAATCGAGTTTCATGGGGCTTGACGCCCAGAGCCGTGTCCTCGCATTGGACGGCCAGGGGGAAGGCGGACATATGCTATCCGAGATGATGAATCTCCTCCTCTCCAACAAGGAGCGCAAGGCGTCCATCGCCACGCTCATACTCTCATTGCCGGCCGCGAACGACGTGGTTGAAGGCATCCGGTCGGTCGTGGAAGGCTACTCCAACGGCGCGACGGTCAGGCTTGAGAACTCCGCCGCCGCAGGCAGGATCTCCCTGGCATTGAAGGGGGTAGGGCTATCTGCGGAGGACAGGAGTCAGATGGTCCATATCGGCGTAGCGGTGCCTCTCGCGCCGACAGAGACCCTTGAGGCATTGCAGGACCATGACTATGAGGAAGACTTATTCGGGGATGTGGGACAGGCCTCGTCCCCCCCGCTAGCCAGGTCAGTCAGGCCATCGGTCCAATCCCAACAGCAATCGATCCAGGCTCCGCAGCCTCCTGTCGCGTTCATCTCCTCTCCGGAGTCCGATTCTCCGATCATCATGATCCCTCCCGCCAATGTCAGCAAGGGCACCGAGACCGCTCTCGCTGAAGCCGAGGTCATCATCCCGGAAACGCCAACCCGGCGTTCAGACGACTCGCATCCGCACCGCGTGATAGAGGAGGAAGGGATACAGACGGTTGAGCACCAGCCCGCCAAGGAGCAGCTGCGGTCGGAGGACCTGATGCCGAAACTCACGTATGAGGAGGTCTGCCGGAAGATACAGCAGATCATGGGCAACTACAAGATGAAGAGATGGGTGCTCGGCGCCTTCAAGGACGACGTGGAGCGCGCGCAGTACCCCAAGGTGCAGGAGGTGCTCGTGAAGCTCATGCGCCTCAGGTCCATGATGGAATCCAGCGGCAAGACCAGATAGGCGCGCGTTTGACTATTCTATCGGATACCATCACTTGAAAATCAACTTCTTCCTGCCTGATGCCTCGCGCAGCTGTGAGTATATGCTGGCGGCCATCAGTGTCGTCGTGAACATGGTCACTGTGAATGTCAGCGCCGAGGTGACTGTATCCGCAGCAGACCAGACGGGCGTGAGGAGAGGTATCGAATCGGAAACCAGGCCCAGCGCTCCAGCCGGCAGTGTCAGCAGCAGTGAGATCAGCCCCACGATTATGCCGATCACGAAGTATATGATCGCTATCGATACCACATATCCTCTTGTCATTTCCCAGGACTCCTTCAGCGCAGGTGTCGCGGCGCCGTCCTTGCGCGTCATGAACGCCCATGCGGCGACGCTGAACCTGTATGTGTTGTATGCCACAGTGACGGAGTACATCGCAAATACGATGAAAGCTATGATGGCGGCGACGATCATGGCGCCCGATGCGCTCAGCGCCAAGCCGGCCACTATCGATCCTATCAGTAAGATGATCAATCCGAGCTGGATCTTCATCATCTTCTTACTGACGTAGTTGAACAGCAACGTTACCGCGATCACGATCGTGAATTTCAGGTAATTGATAACATTCTTGAGGTTCACTTCGACGAATCTGCTCTTCACGCCGGCAAGCCTCAGCACATTAGCCATAAGGAAATAACCGAAGACATAAGCCCACAGGATCCAGCCGACTGCGAAGATCACAATTCCGGATAGGACCGCTGCGATAACAGCTATGCCCTGCGGCGCGAGCAGCAAAGCGGCGGCCTGAGACAGCATGCCGCTGGCGTCTGTCGCTGAGTTCAGTATGGTTTTGATCGTCTGCACTGAAGGGATGAATACGATGATGAACGCGACAACGTAGATCGCAACCACCAGAAGCCTGAGGTTCAGTACCTTTCCGAACAGCTTCCCGTGCTTTCTCTCATCGAACCATCCGAGCCTCTTGAATATGAAGTATGTCGCAGCGCCTAAGCCTACCGTGAGCGCGATCGTTGCCACGAGTCCGAGCACGCCCCCAGCGATCCAACTCGTACCGCTCACTTTTGCGAGTGTGGTAGACAACTGAGGGAAGAAGAACGTTATCGCCAGCATCGCTCCGAGCATGAACAGGGATGATTCGATGACGCCCCCTATCATGTGCGCGAGGAAGAACGAAGAGCCGATGCTCTTCTTATCGGCATCAGAGTTCCAACTGAATGCGAGTCTAATCGTCTGATCCAGATTCAGCCATTTGAGATCCGCCATGACAAGTCACTTCTTCGCAGAGAACTACAGTTCCGACGCATCCTATCCCTTTTATCTCTTCACTCCTTTCAGGATGAGCTGCCTCTCGACTTCAGCCAGCTTGGTGACCAGCTTGTCGAGCTCACGGCGCATGCCGGTCAGCTCCGATGACAGCTGGTGCTTGAACTGCTTGGGCTGCTTCTCCGTCGCCTCCCTGACGTCGTCTATCTTCTCGTTTATCTTCACTATCGTCCTGCGGGAGGCCGCGATGTCGAAAGCGACTATCTGCCTGAACGCGTTGTCGGTGACCGGGATTGTTATAGGCATTATCGATGTGGTGCCCTCGAGCTTGATCTCCTTGATCTTCTCGGCCTGCGATGTCTCCTTGACGATGCGCCTGACGATCTTCTTCAGCGCCGGAAGGGAGATGGGCTTGGCCTCGTCCTTCTTCATGAGCTCCTCCTTGAGCTGGAGCAGCTTGTCCTTGCTGACCCTGGTGGTTTTCCATTTCGCCAGGAAGAAGAGAATGACTTTCCTTGTGTGATCGTCTACAGACATGATGTCGCCTCTCGGCCATGAGCAAGGCCGCACTACTGATATTGTAGAAAGGGGTTTATATCAGTTGCCCTGATGTCCGCCATATGCTGAGGAAATATGTTTTCAGACCTTATTCTCAATGTTTTTCAAGGCTCTTCAAACTTGAAAAGAAAAGGGTAAAAAACATCCTTGGCGACGGCGCGCGGATAGAGCATGTCGGGAGCACCGCCGTGCCTCGCCTTAGGGGGAAAGGGATACTGGATATCATCGTGTCTGTAGGCAAGAGGGATATCAAATCAACGAAGCGGAAGTTGGAGCGTAACGGCTATACATTTGTCCTTGCTGGGGAGACTGGGAGCGCCTGTTTTTCTGGAAGGATTACCGATACTCAGGCAAGGTCAGGCGCGTTCATGTTCATCTCACATTCCATAGTAGTAAGACCTGGAAGAGCCATATCGCTGTACGGGATTATCTGAAGCAGCACCCGGACGAATGCAAGGGGTACGAGATGGTCAAGAAGGAAGCCATCAAACTATGCGAAGGAGAAGGCAAGGTCTACAGGGGTCATAAGCATTCTTTCCTCTCAGCATTAGAAAAGAAAGCACTGAGAGCGCATTCCGCAAAGCGCAAGGAATGATCAGTTGCTCCCGAAGAACATCGGCAGCCTCAGCAGCGTCCCCTTACGCCTTGATTTGAGATTTATAACGACTGCTCACTTTAGCAGGCGCTTGATTGCGTCCAGAATGAGCCTGCAGTCCTTTATCGCTGTCGCCGCATCCTCCCTGCTCACCTGACCGCCTTCGTATTGGATGATATGGCGGTTCTGTCTGTAGTGATCCAGTATCTCCGCCTCTTTGGCTATTTTCGGGTGCGTCTCACGCAGGTAGGCGACGACGCACCCGTGGCTCCTCTCTTTCACCCCATCCTTGAACAGCAACGCCCTCGCCGCTTGGAGCATCGATGCATAGGACATGAGGAGAACGACATCATAGAACTCAAGCTTCAGGTTCCCTTCCGCCCTCTGCAGGTAATGCGCCGCTAGCTTCAATGATGCTGCCGATCTCTCAGGATCTGGCGGAATCCTCTTCAATAGATTTTTTTCAAAACACTCTCTCAGTGTCATATCGATCACATCGGCAGGCCAGCTCCATGCAGAACAACATGGTTCTTAGAGACTGCGGCCCTAAATTCGGCGCTCGTTTTTCTCCACTTCGACAGACTATATACACTTAATGTGGCGTCCTTCCCGAGGAGCGCCACCGCGGCCTTCGGGAAAGTATCATCCACTGAGAATACAATTATATCCACGTCGCTGTGCTCGTCATACTCTCCGTTTGCGTACGTTCCATACAGTATGATCCCTGTTGCCGCGGGATTTTCCTTGAGGATTGTCTTCGCAAATCCAATCTCCTCGAGCCAGGCGAGCGCATAGAACTGCTTCAGCTTCTTCACCAGCAGTTTATCATTCATCAGCGAATGGAGCATGAGGTTCGCTTTTTTCTCCCTTCTCAGCAGCCCTTCCGATGCGTAGCTCTTTAGATAGCTGCTCGCAGTCAGCGGCCCTATATTGAGGCGTCTCGCAAGTTCCTTGACATGGATCTCTGTCGTCGGGTTCCTCAGGAAATGCTCCAGGACAACCCATCCCTTGAATCTGCGCCATTCAGTAAACATGTTCTATAATACGTTCGTATTATTTATAATACTATCGTATTATTTAATATATCATACAACAACCCAACCGTTTAGCCACTGCCGAAGAACATCGGCAGCCTCAGCGGTATCGTGCGGTGGGTCTGCGGCAGGCCGTTCTGTCCTTAGATACATCCTTTCACGAAAGAGACGAATTCCTCTGCGTCCTCGGCATATCCTAAATGGGATTATATCATCCCTTTTGTGATAATATCTATACTTGATACTCGTCTCAATTGCTCCCGAAGAACATCAGCATCGTCGTCAGTCTGTTCCCCGCAGTTAAATGCCATTCCACCATCTCCTGCGCTGCGTGTTCGTTCATGCCAGGGCGAGAACGACCACGTTCTCGGAGACGGTTGGAATGGAAGAAAATGTAAACAAGACAAACAGCATAGACGAGTTCGTGAGCGATTTTGACCGCTTCTACAACAAGATACTTGAGAAGGTGAAGGAGCTTGATGATGAACAAGTTGTAACACTGTACG
>Ga0315282_10017206_pt1 | contig 10457 bp, 10 predicted proteins | sample YL17G07_20_MG_FD_203693 | JGI IMG/M metagenome (GOLD analysis project Ga0315282, IMG submission 203693) | Sediment microbial communities from Yellowstone Lake, YNP, Wyoming, USA - YL17G07_20 | ecosystem: Environmental > Aquatic > Freshwater > Lake > Sediment | place: USA: Wyoming | collected... | reverse complement strand
CTGGAGCAGATCACAGTCACCTGGTGCCCTCGCCTCTAAAGACGCTTGGACAGGTTGAGGACGTATGTTTCGGCGCCGCCTCGCCATGGTGGGAAGAAGCTGTTCACGATGCCTATTCTCAATTGGTCGATTCTCCACGACGCACCGTGTGCGTTAGCTGGCGGTCGACAACTCTTGCACGTCCTTCAGGTACCGGTTCGTCACTTCTTCGCTTGGACCGAGCGCTCTTGTTTCGCCGTTTAAGAGATACAAGGTTTTCTCACAGAAATCTCGAATTAGATTCATGCTGTGTGAGACGAGTACTATGGATTTCTTTTCTTTCTTGAATTCTCGGAACTTGTCCAAGCATTTCTGTTGGAATTGATTGTCGCCCACTGCTAAGGCTTCATCGATTAGGAAAATATCTGCTTCTGTTTGGATCGCGATCGAGAAGGCAAGCCGCACCGCCATCCCGGAGGAGAGCGTCTTGAGCTTGGCGTCTTGGAACCTTGTTAAACCAGCGAACTCCAGAATCGATTCAGTCCGTCTCTTCATCTCGGAACGGGGAAGCCCCATTATCACGCCGTAGACTACGGCGTTCTCTCTGACTGTGAGTTCACCATGGAATCCGATCCCTAGCTCCAAGACGGATGCGATTGGCCCGTTGGTCTTGATTGTTCCTCTGTCCAGTGTCATGACGCGAGCGATGAGTTTGAGGAGAGTGCTCTTTCCACTTCCATTGGGGCCAATTATCCCTAGTGATTCCCCATGTTCGAGTTTGAAGCTGATTTGTTTGAGCGCCCAGAACTCTTCGTAGCTGTAACGTCTCCCCTCAAGAACTGAGAGGGCGCCGGCTACGTGGTCGAGGACGGTTGTGCGTCTCTCGTGTGGTATCCTGAATCGCTTCCAGACACCTTCCGCCTCAATAACGGACATCTCTAGAGTTCCTCCGCGAAACGTCTCTCGAATCTTCGGAAGATGAGGAGCCCAATCAGTAGGAAGATCACTACGCCCGAGATGATTACGGCATTGTCAAACAGCGACGGGAGCTCGTGCCTGAGGAAGATGTCCCTTGCCGATTCGATCAGGCGTGTCACCGGATTGAGCGAGTAAAACAGTTGGAACCTCTCCGGGACGAGGCTTGCATCGTAGACTATTGGCGAGAGGAAGAAGCCTAGCTGAAGGGCTATTTCCCACAACTGGCTGAAGTCGCGGTACTTCAGGTTCAGTGAGGATAAGGATAGTGAGAGCCCGAAGACGAGGAGGAACTCTAGGATCAGGATTGGAGCTAGAAAGAGCGCATAGACAGTCAGATTGACGCCTAGCGCCGCGAGTAGAGGAACCAGAACGAGGAACTCTAAAGCGGCACCAGTGAAGTTTGCGATGTTGTTGGATAGGACGATCATGTAGCGGGGGATGTACACTTTGGTGACGAGGGACGGGTTTCCAATTATGCTGAAGAGACTTTGACTTGTGCCAATTGAGAAGAACCTCCAGACGAGAAGGCCGACAAGTAACCAAGCGGAAAAATTCGGGATGCTTGATTTAAGCAGGAATGAGAAGACTAACGTGAGTATTGCCATGTAGGCTAGCGGGTTGAGCAGAGACCAAAGGAAGCCCAACACGGAGTTGCGGTAGCGAACCTTGAAGTCCTTCTGAGCAAGAACAACTATCACTTCGAAATAGTAATGAAGAGGTCTGTCCAGCAAGCTCTCTCATCCTACAGACAGGCCAGTGTCCCAATGATCCGACTTGTTCGATTCTGTCCTACCGTGGCCTCTTGCCTGGGGTGCATCGCCTTGACCATGCGGCCGTTGGGCCGAGGAGCGTATAACCCTTTAGGGAAAGAGCAAGCGAAGTCTGCTTTACGACTGAGTTGGGAATGATGGTGGCTTGGGCAACTCACGAGTGCTTGGTCCTTTACGGACCTACCTTTCGATATATGCCGGCGGAGCTCGTGAGGCAAAGACGACTCTGAGGTCGATTGCGCTTGCATGCACAGAGTGACAGACCATCTGTCGCCCTGATGATACTCAATTATAACGGCTTGCGATGGCTGAAGACTTGCCTTCCATCAGCGACGAAGTCGACATATCCGAACCTAGAGATCTACGTTGTTGACAACGGAAGCTCAGACGGGTCACTCGCATTTGTCGAGTCAAACTATCCTTCCATAAAACTCGTTAGATTTGACCGCAACCTAGGGTTCGCCGAGGCCTACAACAGGGCGATCGCTGGTACGCATGTCAGGTACGTCGTGCTTCTGAACAATGATACAGAAGTCTTGAACGCTGACTGGATAGATACCCTTGTCAACCGTGCTGAATCAGATCTCAACATCGCCGTAGTCGGATGCAAACTGGTCACCATGGAGAACCACGGAGTCCTAGACTCCGTGGGAGGCATGGGAATAAGGTACTGGCGAGGCTTCGTAGACATAGGCAAACATGAGCTAGACATAGGCCAATACGACCACCCGCCGATAACTCCTTTTTCAGCATGTGGCGGAGCTGCGCTCATACGTAGAAGCTACTTCGAGCGAGTTGGCGGTTTTGATTCAAAGTTCTACAACTACGTCGAAGACGCGGATCTCTGCTGGCGACTCAGATTGCTTGGCTACACGATCGCATACGATCCGTCTGCAAAAGTTGCTCACTACTTTTCGGGCACAGTCGGGGAAAAGGAGACAGGCCCCACGAAACTTTACTTCTGTCACAGGAACCTCTTGCGTGCAATAATCAAGAACTGCGGGGCTTCATTGGGTTGGGCCCTTCGAAACTACTTTCTCTTCACATCTATGCTGGTCATCGGATACTGCGTCTTGGACCCCAGGAAAGTTGTGGCTCTGTTGAGAGCGCTGATGTGGAATCTGTTCACGCTCACTGATGCGTATGCTTGCCGACTGATCATCCAGCGCACTGCCACTGTCAACGAGGCACAGATATTTGCCTTGATGTACCCTGCGTTCCGCAGATTCCAGCCTGAGGAGTGGCACTCTCTCAGACGCATTCTTGACACCGTATTTGAACGCAAGCGGAAGCTTCAGGCCGAGTCAGGTTTTATATACCCTTGATCTGGGAAGACCCCGATCTGTCAAACGAGGACGCTTGGGCGCGGTGATGATTTCTCTTGGCGCACCGTTTTCCAAGAACCGGAATAGCCCACTAGAATAGGCTGAGGCACTGGATCTGAGTCATGCGACTTTCGGTCATTATCCTGAATTGGAACAGCACAGCCGCCACGATTCGGCGTGTGAAACAGGTCAGCCAGTGGCGTCACCTTGCCCCCACAATCTGGGTGGTAGACAACGCTTCCGCCAAGGGCGACGTAGACCAAATATCGCTGCGGTGTCCCGGGGCGCGGTTGCTGCGCAGCGCTGCGAACTTGGGTTTCGCTGGCGGAAACAACCTAGCGATCAAGGCAGCGTTGGAGGCTGGGAGCCAGGTCATGTTGCTGTTGAACAACGATGCCGAGATCGATGAAGCAGGCGTGACCTCCTTGATCCAGGTGATGGAAGCGACCCCCACCCTCGGGATAATCGGCCCCATCGTCAATGAATTCGACGGCCACCGCTCCATCCTCTACGCCGGAGGACGGAATATCGCGTTTCACCTGAACACACGCCTCGAAGTCGCTTCTCCCCCCAGCCAGGCTGTCTGTGCTGCAGACTACGTTCCCGGAGCAGTTGTACTGGTCCGCAGAGATGTGTTCGTCAAGGTGGGACTGTTAGATGAGCGATATTTCTTCAGCGGCGAGATCGCCGATCTTTGCCTCCGGGCCCGTCGCTACGGATTCGAGTGTGGCGTGGTAACTCGAGTCATTGCGCAACACAATACTCATCTTGCTGATGATCGTCGCAAAACTCTCTACGCGTACTATAGCCTGCGCAACCGCCTGTTGTATGTCAGGAAGTTCCATTCCTGGCTTCTCTTGGCATGGTCATTCATCTACTGGGGGATGGCAACTAGGAATCTCCTGGTAGGTCGCCTTGCGGCGGCACGCGTGATCTGGTTGGCATGGTCCGATGGAATCAGAGGTAAACTTGGGAACCGCAATGTGTACTTCGGATTCACCTGAAAACCCACCTAGAATCCTGTTTCATGTGACTGTCCCTACCCCGGCCATCGAGGGCACAGACGCGCTGTTCCAAGAGGTTGACCGTCTTCAGGCCAGATTTGGAGGCCAAAGGATCTTTCTGTATCCCTTTCACAGGCCAGGCATCCCGTTTCCCCGCTGGTTGTATGGGCTGCATCAACTCCACAAACTGATGACGCTCGACCAACAGGTTGATCTCCACCATGTTTTCGACCCTGGACTTTTCCCCTATCCGGCGCTTAGTTTCTTGACGCGTCCTAAGGTCCGTACGATCGTCGCCAGTCTACGTGCACAAACTAGGCGCCCGTGGTGGTTACGTCCGTCCTTCGGAGACAGAGTCATTGTCTCAAATCGACGCGATGCTCGCACATTACAGTCGTGGGGCTTCAACTCTAAGATCATCTATCCATCCATCGATGTCTCGCGTTTCACTGCCTCCCGTCCCACTGCGCCACATTTCACACTCATATGCGGCTCGGCGCCGTGGGTGCCTAACCAGTTCGCGCACAAGGGGATCGATGCCCTGCTTGATGCAGCGCAACTTCTGCCTGACCTGCGCCTAGTGTTCCTGTGGCGCGGCATGCTACTGGATCAAATGCAGCAACGGATCCGCCGACGGAACCTAGAAGCGCGCGTGCACGTTATCAACCGCAAGGTGGACGTCAACCAAGTGTTGGGGCGAGTCCATGCCTCGGTAGCGCTTGCTGATCGCCCGGAGATCCTCAAAGCCTATCCACACTCGCTGCTCGAGTCGCTGGCCGCCAACAAACCTGTGCTGATCAGCCAATGTATCCCAATGGCGGATTATGTAGTCGAAAGGGGCTGCGGCGAAGTCGTAACATCCTTGAACCCCAAGGCAGTTATCCGCGGTATCCAACAACTGATTGAACGATATGACACGGTTCAGGCCAACACTGTCGGCATTGCAGAGCGTGATTTCTCACAAGATGCCATGCTGCGAGCCTACCAGAGCGTCTATTCAGATGTGTTAACTCATACCTCTCACAGCGGCGGTGCCCACGCGCAATGATAGCTCTCAAGACGAGGAGACCGAGCGATAGCGTGCAGGTCAGGCGACGTAGGCAGTTCAACGATTACCGGTTCCCACCTGGAAGTAAGAGCGGGCTCATCATTGATACACTTACTGAAGGTTTTCGTGTGGCTATGGATGAGGGCCCCCGCAGCTTACTGGAGAGATTGATCGAGCGCTACATTAGACGCCGGAAACATTTCTTCAAGCTCTCTCGTGATGAGCAGTACCAGGTGTGGCTAGCCAACAATAGGTTGACTGTAGAGAGGCTCCGTGAAATGGAAACGGAGGCTGCTCAGTTTGCTTATGCACCGAAGATCAGCATTCTTATGCCCGTCTACAATTCGGATGAGAAGTGGCTCAGGTTAGCGATAGATTCCGTGATTAACCAAGTCTACCGCGACTGGGAGCTGTGCGCTGTGGATGACGCCTCAACAAGGACAGACATCAAGCAGATTCTTGAGTCTTATGCCGTCAGAGATCGTAGGATCAAGGTTAGATACTTAGTGGAAAATCGCGGGATCTCCGGGGCCTCGAATGAGGCTTTAGGGATGGCTGGCGGAGATTTCGTGGGATGTCTAGATCATGATGATGAACTCACAAGGGATGCCTTGTTCGAGATTGTTAAGGTTCTGAATGAGAATCCGAACTTGGATTTTATCTACAGTGATCACGATAAGAAGGATTTGAACGGTCGTAGGGTGGACCCTTTCTTCAAGCCTGATTGGTCCCCAGACCTCCTGCTATCCATGAACTACGCATCTCACTTTAGCGTCACAAGAAAGAACCTAGTGGATCACATTGGCGGGTTCCGCTTAGGCTTGGAGGGGAGTCAAGATTATGACTTGATATTGAGGGTCACTGAGTCGACGGATAACATCGTGCATGTTCCTAAGCCTCTCTACAGCTGGCGCGAAGCGCCAAGCTCGGCTGCAGCCTCGATGAAGGCGAAACCCTACGCTGGGGAAGCTGCAAAGAAGGCTTTGCGTGAAGCTCTAACGAGACGAGGTCTGTCGGGAACCGTCACAGACAGTCTCGGCGGTCGCTACCGCGTCAGACATGCCATCCGAGGAGCACCGCTGGTAAGCATCATCATACCGACGCGGGATCGAGTTGACCTGCTGAAACGTTGCATAGAAAGCATCGAATCCCGCACATCGTATAGGAACTATGAGATAGTCATTGTTGACAACGACAGCGTTGATCCAGCCACCCTTGCCTATCTTGAGTCCTCGAAGCATACCATCGTGAAGTTTGATGAGCCTTTCAACTTCTCCAAGATCAACAATCTCGGCGCGAAGTATGCGAAGGGCGACCATCTTCTTTTCCTTAACAACGATACTGAAGTTGTGGGTGAGTATTGGCTAGAGGCGATGCTAGAACATTCGCAGCGACCCGAAGTTGGAATGGTTGGAGCACTTCTACTCTATCCAAATGGCAGCCGTTCACATAGGCCAAGCAGGATCCAGCACGCGGGAGTGACGATAGGGGTCGGCGGAGTGGCCGGTCACGCCTTCAAGCACCTTCCAGCAGATCGTCGCAACTACTATGATCTGCACAGGGTCATCCGTAACTGTAGCGCCGTCACAGCTGCCTGCGCGATGATGAGACGGAGCGTATTTGATGAGGTCGACGGTTTCGATGAGAATCTGAAAGTGGCTTTCGGAGACGTAGACCTGTGTCTGCGCGTGAGAGAGAGAGGCTACCGTGTCGTCTATACGCCGTACGCGATGGCCTATCATCATGAATGCGCAACCAGAGGCAAACTCCACCCAGCCGAAGACGAGGCCTACATGATAGGTCGGTGGGGAGACGCCATCATCAAGGGAGACCCATACTATAACCCCAACTTGACCCTCCTTAGACAGGACTACTCCCTTGCATCCAAGGGATCTAGCATCAGACCCTTGGCAATACTTCTCGATATCTTCTACCTCAGACCAGACTTGCAGAGGGCCTATCCCGAAGCGCGAGAAGGGGACTACCGGAGGCTTATCAATTGGGCAAGTACCAGCGGGACAAGGGCCACGGGAGCGCTGCGACCCTACGTTTCCTATTTCGCCTCGAACGCTTCTGACCACGTCGAAGGTTTCTCGACGTAGAAGAGCTATTGCCAGAAGAAGTGAGGCATAGATACCCATCTCGGTATTTGCGACACTGACCTTGCAAGGAACACAAGAAAGGACTAATCCGAGAACAGAATTGGCCCCACTCTGGGCCGCTAGGGCCACGGAACCGGCAGCAGTCCTTGCTGCCTCGTTTTCACCCATATGTGTTCAATCGATTACGTGCCGTATGGAAAACGGTTGGACGCGCGATCCTCTTTTCCTATTCAACATGATGCAAACCAAACTGATCGAACCTATTTGGGATGGACTGATTGCACTCGAACAGAGTGTTGAGGATACGCCTCAACAAAGGATGCTCCGGCGGTTGGCACCTACGTATCTTCGGATACATCCTGAGCAAGACTTCGCCTTCGCTGCTCTTCCTGCTGGCTTGGATCTTGAGCCGCAGTGATAACGTGTTCCTGAGGATGAGCAGATTCCACACTATGGCTCTTGCGATCGCGACGGCTTTCCTAGGCTCCAGTATGCTGAGACCAGCAGCTGCGATAAAGCTGTAAAGGAAGTAGTTGGAAAGGGCCCAGCCGAGCGAAGATCCACAGTTTTTCAGAATCGCTCGGAGCAGATTCCGGTGGCATAAGTACAGCTTCCGAGCGTCTAAGGATCTCACGCCTCTTGAACCCGAATAGAAGTGCGCAACTTTCGCACCTGGAGCAAATCCGATTTGATATCCCAAGAGCCTGAGCCTCCACGAGAGATCGGCATCTTCGGCATACATGAAGAACTTCTCGTCAAATCCTCCAGCTTGCTCAAATACTGCTTTCCTGACCAAGGCGGCTCCGCCGCAGAATGCAAAAGGCTCAAAGTCCGTACTGTCGTACTGTCCTTCATCGCGCTCTTCTCGCCCGATGTCCACAAAGCCCCTCCAGAACGGAATACCCATCCCTCCAACCGAATCCAGACGATCTGGCTGGCCCATGGAGACCATCTTGCAGCCGACGGCTGCTATCTTGGGATCAGCAGCGGCAATGTTGACCAACGACTGAACCCAGTCCTGACTCAAGACCTCTGTGTCATTATTCAGCAGCACAACGTAGTCGGCTTTGATTCTCTCCAATGCCCGGTCGTAGCCGGCAGCAAAGCCAAGATTCGTTGAGTGAACGATGATCTTCACATCGCGGAAATGCTCGCGAACGTAGCGTACAGACCCGTCGGTGCTTGCGTTATCAACAACATACACGTCCAAGTTCCGATAGTCTGTTCGAGCAACACTCGACAGACACTTGGGCAGCCACCCCAAACCATTCCGTGTGAGCACAACTACTGCCACTCTCGGTGAGCCTGCCAAGTCCATGAGTTCCTCCTCCGCTAGGCGCCAGGTGAGACTAACACGTCCCTTGTGTACTGGTTCGTGACTTCTTCTTCAAGGCTCTGGGCACCCAGCGCTGCATGAGCTTCTCGGCTGTGGGCTTAGCCAATCATCCGACTTGACGTGGGCATAGAGCATGTCTGTCTTTCATCAAGCCTGCCTTCGTCTCCTAGCCCTCTTGACTGCATCCTTCCGTGCCTGCTTCTCCGCCAAAGCCTTCAGTTCCTTATTGCTGCGTTTTGTGCGGAGCCAGCTCGCTGAAGCGGCCAAGGGCTGGCTTGGAATGGGGACGATTATCAGGAAGGACCCTGCAGAGATCAACGCCGCCTTCGTCCCTCACATGCAACTCTGACGGTACGGTCAATCGTCCGCGCTCGTCCACAACAACCACAGCCATCTGAACTTCCCCATGCTACGCTTGCAATCCTCAAATTTAGATAATGCCCCAAAAGAGGCTGATCTGCCCACAAAGCTCCGAACAGCCAATGCCTGTAAAAAAAGATTCTATGAGGCAACCTACATCATGATCGCGATGGTTCATTGCATGGTCTTGATACCGTATCTTTCGCATTTTCTCTTCAGTGGCCCGTCATATGTGAACAGCGGTCGACGGAGCCTCCTTGAGACGGAGAATATGAGCAAATCATTGTATTCCCTATGACCGGTCATTTTCTCAGCCGCGAAGAGAATGTCGCTCGGTTCTATAGGGCAGTAGATCGTCCTGGCGCTCAGAAGATATTCATTGATCTTGCTCTTGACGAAATCGAGTTCCATCTTTTCGGCATTCATGAACCACATGTATTCATGGAAGACGATGGATGGAATGATCCATCTTTCGAGCGCGTCAAGTTTTGACCGGGCGTCCCTGTGATGTTCACTGTCCTCGAAGGTGTCGAATATGAGTACGTTTGTATCTAGGACCGCAGACAGTCACGCATCCCTTCCTGAATCGAGGTCTCGATGTCCTCGGAGGTTAGAGTGCGGCCCAGCTTCCGCGTCTTTCGGGGGCCTCGATGGGGGAGCTTGAGCTTGATCGTGTCCTCCTCCTCGGCGTACTCGATGAGGAGAGTGTCGCCCACTTTGACTTCAACCCTTTTCCGTATTTCGGACGGGATCGAAACCTGATAGTTGCGGGTGACCTTGGTAGTAGCCATATAGCATGCCTATGCCTACTAGGCCTATTAGAGATATTAAGGTTTCAACATGGTTCCCGCTATCTTGGACTCTCTTCGCGACTGAAGTCGTGGGGATTCATGCTTCCACCCTGATCGCCTATTGGGTGAGCATTCCTTTATTGCGGTTCCACCTTACCTATTCGAGTTGAGCACGACTGTTGCCACTCTCGGTGAGCCCACCGAGCCCAAGAGTTTCTCTCCCGTTAGGTTTCAGGTGAGACTAACACGTCTCTTGTGTACTGGTTGGTGACTTCTTCGCTCGACCCGAATGCTTTCATCTCGCCGTTTGCGAGATAGAGCGTCTTCTCACAGAAATCTCTGACTAGTTCCATGCTGTGCGAAACAAGCACTATTGACTTGTTCATCTTCTTGAATGCATGAAATCTATCGAGGCATTTATTTTGAAACTCCGCGTCGCCCACTGCTAATGCCTCGTCCACAAGGAAAATGTCTGCTTCAACCTGAATTGCAATGGAGAAGGCCAACCGGACCTGCATTCCAGAAGATAGATTCTTGAGTCTTGCGTCCTGGAATCTCGTAAGACCAGCGAAGTCCAGAATGGAATCTATACGCTTCTTCATCTCAGAGCGTGGCAGCCCCATTATGACGCCATAGATCAGGGCGTTCTCTTTGACCGTGAGGTCGCCGTGGAATCCTATTCCCAACTCGAGGACCGCTGCGGTTGATCCGTTCGTCTCAATCATGCCCTTGTCGGGCGTCATTACCCGGGCGATGAGTTTGAG
>Ga0315282_10017205_pt1 | contig 10457 bp, 12 predicted proteins | sample YL17G07_20_MG_FD_203693 | JGI IMG/M metagenome (GOLD analysis project Ga0315282, IMG submission 203693) | Sediment microbial communities from Yellowstone Lake, YNP, Wyoming, USA - YL17G07_20 | ecosystem: Environmental > Aquatic > Freshwater > Lake > Sediment | place: USA: Wyoming | collected... | reverse complement strand
GGAATTATAGCAAGGAATTTTGGATAAGCTCTAGGTTGTTTTCGGAATGAGATGTGGGGTTCTCCCCTGGGGGGAGACGAACAGTTAAGACACCATTCGGCGTTCGCTGGAATTGTATTGTACTGCGAAGGCGTTTTCCTGCAAGATGCGCGCCGGCGGGTGAAGCGGAGGCAGGCTCCCGAGGAGTAAGTAGCGCAAGACTCGCGTTTTAGTCTTGCGGCTCTTTCATGAAAATCAGGAATGCCGCAAGTCCGGAGAGCGGGACTTGCGCTACCGGCTCCATCTCCAGCGGGTAGCGCGAATCCGTGTTCGGTGAACGCCGTGTGGGTCCGCAGCTCGTTGCAGGTGACGAAGGGTAGCCTCGACGAGGGCGCTCCTCGTCGTGGGCTTTTCCAGTTCCCATCGTGACGAACCCACGGCGAATCCAAAAAACGGATTCGCCGAGGCTACCAGTACTAACTGGCGATATAAAATCGCCCCTACTGTTTCAATGATCGGCAACCCCCAAGAGCCGCAGAGTTACAAAACAACTTTGCGCTAGCTGCTTATTGGGCCACCCGTCGCCACAGCTCAGTACTGCTTCACTTCCGTGACCGAGTCGCTATCAAACTTGACGAACAGGACATGCGGCGGCAGGCCGTAAATCCAGTCTTCCTGCTCGACGCCCTCCCGGACTTCCCGGACTTTGCGATCCGGGGGGCCCTTGGCGGACAGCACCGCGTCACGATCCATCCCCACGATGACCTGGTGGTTCTTGATTGCTTCTTTGATCTGTGGCGGCACAGAGGGGTTGTAGAGGACGGTGGGGGAGTGCCGCTCAAAGTCCAGCACGGCGCCGAGCGCCTGCTTTACCTGTTGGACGCTCACGTCCGGAACCTTGCCTGGGAAGGTCAAGGTGATCCAGGAGCCGTTGACGATGGAGGGATTCGTATCCGTCACCACCGGCCGCGTGGTGGTTCCCACACCCACTTCAATGCGTTGGTACCACTTCTTCCCTCTTTTCCCGCCGTGGTTGATCTCGAAAACGATTGCATCGGACTTGAACGTGATCTTGGTGATCTCCACGGGCATGCCGGGAGTGACGGCCACACCGTTCATGCGCAACTCGGCGTTGGCCTTTACCTTATCGAGTGTTCCCTGGGAGCTCACGCGGATTCCCTTCTTGCCGCGTGGCAACGCCACCTTGGTAACCCCGATCTCTTTCACCAGCCCGCGGATCAAATCGATGCGGGTAGCGCGGCTCATGCTCTCCTTGGCCGGGACGGCACCTGGGATCAAGAACGTCGCCAGCGAGAGCGCGAGGGCCACGGCGGTGAGGCTGCCCCCAAAACGGCGGCGCGGCGCTTGCCTTGCTTTCCACTTCCCGGCAGGCATCGGATTCCGAATCCTTCCCGCTCGCTCCTTACCGATCATCCAAACCCCGCGTGGCAGCCGGCGACGCCGCCGGCTCCTGCTTGGGGATCGTGGGACCCGAGAGCAACTGTTTCGTTTCCTCGCTCATATAGATGCGCTCGGAGAAGCACAGGTAGACCGTCGCGGCCACGATGACCTGCGTGGTCAGCAGGCCGCCCTCGGGGCCATACGTGCCGCCGGTCAACCAAGCTGCGCCATGGCTTTCCGCCTGCGCCACCGCCGCCGGGAACGCCAGGCCGCTGACGGGTAACCCCAGGACGTACCCTTCCAGAAAGTTCCAAGCAAAATGCATGCCGATGGGCATCCAAAGCGATCGAGTACGCAGGTAGGCGACCGCCAGGGGAACGCCGATCAACATGGTGTTGAGTGTCGAGACCCAGGTGGGAGAGGGGTTGGCGAGGTGCGCCAGGCCAAAGAGCGCGGAGAAGGCCGCCACCGCCGCCAGCGGCCCCACAGAGTCCACCAGGCGCTGGAAGGGATAGCCGCGAAACACCAGCTCTTCATTGCTGGCCGCGACCAGGACGAGGACAAACAAGAAGCCGCCGACGGCGAGAACCCGCTGAGGTGAGTCGGTGGTCCAACGGAAGGTGGCAAGCCCCAGCAGGCGTTCGAGACCCGCCACCAGGAAGATCATGGCGGCTCCCAGGCCCAGCCCCAGCCCCAATTCCTGTCGCCAACGCCCGCGCAATGCTACACCGATCGACGCCAGCGGCTTCTCGTCAAAAAACCCAGTCATTATTTTGAAGATGCCAAACAGGGCGGGCAGCATGCAGAGGTTCAACCAGAAGAGGTTCCCCAGCAGCCGGGGCCACCGGCCCACTCCCCCAAACACCATGCCGAGCGCGATGGCGATGCCCAGGTAAGCAAGCAGAATCATCACGACCGAGAGGAGGCAGCGCCAGATCGGCCGCAGCTCGTCGTGGTCCAGAAGGACCTTTTCCCACCTCACCGAGCCTCTTCCTTCCGGCCCCCGCCATCGAACTCGGCCTGCTCGGACCGAACTTCCAGGCCGTTCCGTGAAACTCCAAAGTTGATGATCTTCCCGCCCAGGCGCGTAAGCATCTGCTCCACGGCGGGCTTGGTGCCGGGCCGAACCATAAAGACCACGCAGCCTCCCCCACCGGCCCCGCACACCTTGGCGGCAATCGTGCCGGATTTGCGCGTCTGCTCGATCATGCGGTCGATCTTGGGGGTAGAGATACCTTTGAAGTTCCGCTTGCGGTTTTCCCACTCCAGAGCCAGGAGCTTCGCCACGTCGTTCCAGTCCTTCGCCAGCATCGCCTCGCGCATCTGGCTGGCGATGGTGGTGATCTGGTCGAAGTTGCTGAGCACTTTCTCGTCGCCGTCGATGTGGGCCTTCATCACTTCCCAGTTGTTGATGGCGGAATTGCGCGGCTGGCCCGTGTAGCAGAGCACGAAACGCTTTTCGACATCCGAGAAGGAAAACGGCAGGCGCTCGCGCTTCACGCCGTCGCGCTCCAGGTGCACGGCGTTGGCCCCGCCGTAAAGCGCCGGAAAGTAGTCCTGCCAGCCGGTGGGGACACGTATGACGATGGCCTCCACGTTTTTGGCAATTTCCAGGATTTGGCTGCGGGTGATGTGTTTCCCGGTGACGTGGGCCAGGGCCCCGCAAAGCGCGATGTTCAGGGCGGAAGACCCTCCCAGGCCCGCGCCGGCAGGAACCTGTGAGCTGGTCTTAATGGTCAGGCCGCGTCGCGGTTCAAAAAAGAGCACCAGTTCCCGCAGCAGCGGCAACTGCGACTTGCCCAGGGCCAGGTCCGTAAGGTTCTCGAAGGTCTCGCGAATTCCCTGGTCATGGGAACTGAGCACAATCCGCCGGTCCGCCCGCGTCTCAATCACGCAGGAGGCATAGCAGCGGATGGCAATGTTGATGGTCTGCGCTCCCGGGTGAAACAAATAAAGCGGCCAGATGTCCACCGTCCCGCCCGCCAGGTCGACTCTTGCCGGTGCGCGCGCTTCGACTCTCATGGGTACCTCGTCAGTTGTGGGTTGTCAGTTGGCAGTGGTCCGTGGTCCGTAGTCAGTTGTCTTCGCCTTCGAGGAAGTTCCCCCCCTTGCCAGTTCTTTCAACGGACGACGGGCGACTGACAACGGAGTACTGACTTCTGTATTCTGTCTTCAGCCTCCCGCCTACTACGTTGCACCTTCTGGCGGAAGCCCTCCTGTCTCTGCAATGGTCTCCCGCGCACAACTGACGACTGACCACTGACTACTACTGCTGCGAAATCTGCATGTTCTCGTCGATCGAGAGTGTGGGCCAGCCTTCCTTGGCCGGGTCAGAAGGTGTGGCCGTGATCTTGAAGTGCTGGCCGTCATCGATCTCCGCCGTGTAATTATAGCCACGGCGGCTGGCTCCCGAGAATGTGATGGAACCCTCCTGCTGGAGTTGGTCGAGGCTGGCGTAAGACCCGTGGCTGGCCAGGTAGAGCCTCTCAGCCTGGCCGATAGTGAGGAGGTCGCTCCTCACTCCCGCCACATCGATGATCTGCTTAGGCGGCGCGCCTCCGCCCGGCATATGTTGAAACTCCGTCCTAAACATGTAGAGTCCAATCCCCAGGACAATCACCAGCGCCAGTAAGCCGCCTACCTTTTTCATATAGTCTCCTGCGGTAGCAGCATTCTACCTGCACACTTGGATGACCGCCCACTCGTAGAGACGGCCCGGTGGGCCGTCTCAGGAAGAGAGACGTTCCAGCGGAACGTCTCTACGCAGGCCATCCGCCGGGGCGGCCTACCCCACACCCTAAACTCTCTCCCACAAGACGCGCTGAGCCGTTTCCTTCTTGTAGGTTGCCGCAAGGAAGGCCTTCAATTCCTCGAAATTCGGCAAGACCTTGTCCGCGCACCCCAACACCCACCCGCTCACCTGTTCCAGTGGGATTTCCGTCACAAGATAAACCGGAATTCCCTTGCGGAAGGCCGCGGTGATCTCAGCCTGGGTTCCCGCGCCACGCGCTGCGGCTTCATCCCAAAGGCAAACCACATAGTCGGCCTGATTCGCCATGACGTTCAAGTCATGACTGATAACGAAGCGCATCACCTTGCGATATCGTTCCAGATCGCCGGCCTTCCAGGCGGGGAGGTGGCGCAACTCCTCGTCGCTCAGGATGCGACGAGCCTCTTCCGTAGGATCGTAGACGCGGTGGTTGAGGTGTTCCTGAAGCCAGGAGCGCGTCCGCTCGCGCCACTGCCGCCCGCCCTCAGGCGCGTACTCCATCCCCCCGCAAAGAAATGCCAGCATAGGAAATCCGGGCGGCCCTATTCTCGCCTGAGGCGCGGCAGGATGCAACTGGCTGTGGAGTGGAGGGGCTTGCTCCTGCTTTTTCACACGAAGGCTTGCTTCCGCTATCCACCCAAGTAAGCCGCGGCTCCCTCAGTCGGCGCCCTCAACTTTCAAAGTCGGGATGGCCTGCCATGGTGGAGTGACAATGCGCTGATGCCAGCCCCGAGGTCAACCTCTTCTGATCTTCCTCAAGTCGCGCGGCGTGGTGTACACGCATCCCAATTCGTGTAACCCCTGCTTGGCTCAACTCCTCGTGCCTTATCTTAATCCTTGGGGAACTCCCTTGCTAACTTATTGAGAAGTCGTAGGGTTGCTCGTCGTGCCTGCATTTGGGGCTTTTTGGCCAAGCTCGTGCTGCACCGTTCTCCGGGAACGACCCTTAAAGGAGGTTCAGACCGCAATGAAGAAGTTGTTAACACTGCTGTGCACCATCGCCGTAGCGTTCGCGCTGACCCTGCCAGTCTTCGCCAAGGCGCAAGGCAAAGGCAAGGGGAAGGCACACAAGGAAGCCGCCACCACTTCGGAACACGGGCAAGCCCACGAGAAGCACGCGAAGAAGAAGGGCGCGACAGAAGGAAAGAAGAAAGGCCAGCAGGGAACCAATCCCAGCGAAGCTCCCAAGCACTAAAGCTCGTCAGGAAGCGATCCGGTGTTCGTCGCAACCCCCGGCCTTCGGGTCGGGGGTTTTCGTTTTCCCCGCCCCGTGAGTCTCGGGCAACGGCTTAGAGGGACTCCTACCCCTCGCACCTTGGAACGCTCGTTCGCTGAAGTTTTTGGTAGGGAGGGCTCGGCCCCGCGGGAGCCCGGAGCGCTCCCCCCACCGGAAACCAGGCGCCGAGACGAGGGCGTTGCAGGTATAGCGGCGGCTATAGTGTGCGTGAAAACTGCTTGATCCTGAGCGGCTTTGCCGCCCGCCGCGCGGACTAGAAATTCTCCAGGATTTCAGTAACCAGGGTACGGGCGAGGTCGCGGGAGAGGCGCTCCAGGGCGGGCTGGTCTTCTTCAAATTGCCCGGAGGGCGCCTGGCTGACCTGGTATTGTTCCCGGAAGATGTAATTGGGGTTTGAGAAGAGTAGCTTGCGCGTTCGCTGGTCCAGCAATTCGACGCTGACCGTCACCTGGGCCTGCAAGCTGGTGGCGCGGCCGGTCGAGAGGTCAAAGGTGATGACGCCCGTGTGGACATCCTTCACTGTCCCCTTTAGGACCGCATCGGCCTGCGCGGGGTCGGGAGTGATGTGGAACTTGGTCCGCTCAATAAACTCCCGCGTGACCGCCGCGGCAAGATTCTGTTCGATGCGAAAGCGCGTGCTCTCATTGACGAAGATGGGAACCGCGATAGTCTTGACATCAGGAGGCAACCGGTCACCCCGTCCCGCCACGTGATAGCCGCAAGCAGTGGAGAAGAACAGGAGGCAGGAAACAGAAAGCAGTAGGCAGAAAGCAGTAGGCAGAAGGCGGAAGACAGAAAGCACAGGCCGGAAGGGAGTAGGGAGTAGGGAATGGGGAGTAGGTGGAAGATGGGGGAAAAGCAGTAGACAGTAGACGGTAGACGGTAAACAGGGAAAAGCCTGCGCCGAAGGGGATAGCCAGTCGGCGGAAGATCGTAAGCATTCCTCCGGATTCTCGCGCCACCCTCGTTTCACTAGTTGCTCCTTGCACCGCGCTTCATGGTTCGCCGTTCATGATCCGACTTTCTGAATTCAGCATTCCGCGTTCACCGTTCTGCATTCATCATTCAGCGTTCAGGATTCCGCGTTCAGCGGAGGCTTTCGGCAATCTCCACAGCGTTCAGAGCAGCCAGGCAAAGATTATCCGCCGTGGCCCAAATCCACGCTCCACCAGCGTGGTCGGGATCGGGGGCAATAGCGTCCACCAGGATTTCAGCGCCTCCCGCAGCTTCCACCGGTGACGGAGCGTGCTGGGAAGGCCGCCTGACGCGCACGTGTTCGCCCTCCAGCGCTTTGGCTAGCGATTCACTTGGCGCGGCTTGGGCCGTCTCCACATAGAGCGAAAAGGCCAGCGAGTAGAACACCGGCGCTTGGAAGAGCCGCAACGCCGGCGGCGGAACACGCTCGCCCAGGTACTCCCGAAGCTGCTTTCGAACGCGGGTTTGCAGATCGCTGAGCGCGCTGACCCCACTGCGCCCCAGCCGCGGCAACAGGTTAAAGGCGAGTTGGGCTCCGAAGACCGCCTCAGGAACTTTCTGGAAGCCCAACAGATTCACCGTCTGCCTCTGGAGCTCTTCAATCCCCCTGGGGCCGCTCTCTGAGGCGGGAACGAAGACATTTGCCAGGGCGCTCCTGACCGGGAAGCGCGCCACGATGCGTAACAACAAACTACTGAGGACAATAGCGGCGGGGTGCGCGGAGACAAAGACTTTGTTGCCCCGCTCGCCACGCGGCAGGGCGGTGGAGCAGCCGGCCCGCTCCAGGAAGGGAATGCTCAAGATTCTTCCCTCCCTCTCCTTCAGGCTCTCGCTCAAATCGATCACCACGCAGTGGCTCGCCTGCCCCGGCTCGCCGTGGGCGGCAGCGGTTCCCCCCGGACGTAGAAACGACGGCGCGCCGGAGGTTGGGCAAGCGGCCAGGAAGGCGAAATCCAGTCCGGCCTCCGTGACCTCTTCATCGCTGACCGTAGCCTGCGAACGCTCCTGAAGGTCGACAATGGGCAGGTTGGGTTCTTCTTCGTCCGCTTCCAAGGTGACCAGACGGGAGACGGGAAATTTGCGTTCTTCGAGGGTATTGAGAAGTTCTTTGCCCAGGAGCGAAGAGGCTCCCACCACCGCCACCCGGAAACCCTGTGGGCCCGGCTTCATGCGACGTGCACCTCTTCAGGTGCGGACGGATGCGGTCGAATCCTGGAGATGAGGCGCAGGAGGATGCCGGAGAGCAGGTAGGTGAGCGCCAACGTCAAAAGGACTTCTTCGGAATAGGCCCAGATCGCCCAGACAATCAGGGCAATGAAAATGATGGCGAAGTAGGGGCGGCGCCGGCGCAGGTCCATCGCCTTGAAGCTGAAATAACGCATCCGGCTCACCATAAGGAAAGCCAGCAGGGCCACGATCCCCAGCCAGACCGCGGCATAGCCGACCACGCTCAGGGGGTTCTTTTCAAAGTGCACGATGGCGGCGATCACTCCCGCTGCCGCCGGGATCGGCAGGCCCACGAAATAACGCCGGTCGGTGGAAGGTTTGACGCTGTCAATGTTGAAGCGGGCCAGGCGCGCGGCTCCGCAAATCACGTAGGCAAAAGTCACAATCCAGCCCACCTGCCACAGATGCCGGATGACATCGGTCCCGAAGATGTCGGTGACCGCCCGAAGGCCCCAGGCATAAGCCAGCAGAGCAGGAGCCACCCCAAAGGTGATCACGTCCGCCAGGGAGTCGAACTCGCGGCCAAACGCCGAGGTGGAATTGGTCAAGCGGGCGATGCGCCCGTCGAGCCCATCGAACAGGATCGCCCAGCCGATCGCCTTGGAGGCGTTGTCAAAGGCGGTCACGCTGAGCCCCACTCCCAGACCCGCCGCCAGCAACTGGGTCCCCTTGAGGGTCGAGAGGATGGCGTAATACCCGCACACCAGCGTCCCCACCGTGAACAAGCTGGGCAGAATATAAATGCCGCGCCGAAATCGGCCCTTCTTTTCCGGAGTAGGATTAAGACTTGGGTCTGGTAAATCCAAGGATGCTGCTCCCGGCCCGCACGCGGTCACCCGCCTTCACTCGCAACTCCGCCTCGGGTTCGACCACCACGTCAACGCGCGAGCCGAACTTGATCAACCCCACGCGCTCTCCACGCGCCAGGGTGTCGCCAAGCCGCTTCCAGAATACGATGCGCCGGGCGAGCAATCCAGCGATTTGCTTGACAATCACCTCGCCCTGCTCACCCCGCACCGTAAAGACGTTCTGCTCATTCTCGAGGGAAGCCAAGGGCTGCGAGGCGACGTGGAAGGACCCCTTCTTGTAAGTAACTGCCTGGATGGTCCCCGCGATGGGTGAGCGGTTCACGTGGACGTCGAGCGGGGACATGAAAATGCTGACTCGCTGCCGCGCTTGGCCTCCCACGCTCTCCTCGGCAATCTGCACCACGCGACCGTCGGCGGGAGAAATGATCGCCCGCTCGTCGCTGGGGATCGGACGCTCCGGATCGCGGAAAAAATTCACCACCAGCAGCGCCAGGATCAGAAAGATTGCGCCGAGCCAATAAACCCGGAGTCCCAACAAGCCGCCCGCCACCAGCACCAGCGGCAGCCCGTACCAATAGCCCTCCTTCACCATGCGTTCCCGTCTCCGGCTGAAGCCATCCCTCCCGCTTCAAGGCAAAAATCCTCGGGATGCGACACCCCCAGCATAGCAGCGGCTCGGCTTCCTGCCAAGCCGCCGGAGGCGATGACTTCAATCCTCGTCCGGCCGCCTTTGCCCTTAGGTGAGTTGGGCGCGGTGGACCAGCATCTCCATCTGGTCTTTCACATGCAGTTTCAACTTTTTCAACCGAACTTCTTCGAGCTTTTCTTGTTCGGTGAGGTAAGTCTTGGATGCCAATTGTTCAAGCTGTGAAGCGTAGCGGGTGTGTTCTTCGCGCAGGCGTTGGTATTCCTGATTGTTGGCCATCAATTGCTCCCGGATGGCCGCGGTAGGGGTGCTCACGATCGTGTCACCTCCTGGGGTGAGATAATCACTGCTAAAACCTAGCACAGCCTTTTGAGCCGTTCAAGACACAAAAAGCACCGGCCTCCCCCGCCCCCTGCCCTGCTGGCAAACTCGCTCCCGCCGGGCTCGGCCCCTCGGCCACGCGGAGGCATAAACCCGCACCAGAGCCGTTGCAGGAGGATCCCGGACTGGCCGCGCATCGCCTATCCACGCGCCCATTACCCTCCGGGGGCTCAGGCCAGGGCTATGCCGAACGATCGTTGGGTGGCGCGAGTTCCAGGCGCATGACGTAGGCGTCCTCGCGCGGCTCACGATAGTAATCCTTGCGGAGTGCCTGTAGGCTGAAGCCTATCGAACTGTAAAGTCCCAGGGCGGGTTTATTGGAAGTCCGAACTTCCAGGAACACCCGCTTGGCGCCGGCTTCCAGCAACCGCCTGCGCGCTTCTTCCAGCAAGGCCCTTCCCACGCCCTGTTCCTGATGCGCGGGATCGACGGCCAGGTTATAGAGCTCGGCTTGGTCAATCACCCGTCGAAAGGCGACAAAGCCCAGCACCTTGGGCGGCGTCATGGTCTCGAGTTCAGCCACCAGCAGCATCCCCTGGGGGTCTGCGGCCAAACTCGCGTAATCCCATTCCAGCCAGCGAGGGGCCTGGGGCAATTTCTCCTGGATCGCCAGAATTGCGGGCAGGTCTTCCTGCGAGAATTTCCTTATCTTCATCGTCGCTGATCGCTCGTTGCCGGCCGCTTCCTCATCCTCGCCAATTGAGTTCCGCATCCGGCCTGCGGATGTAATAGGCGTCAAGCTGGCTGGATTCCTGGAGCTTGCCTTCCCGTTGCGCTCTTAAGGCCAACCGCGCGATGGGCCCCACCAGAATTCCTGGAACGAGTTGCCATTTGAGGGACCTGGGAAGACTCTCCGCGAGGCCCTGAACCACTTGGTCGTGCTGGCGCGCCAGGCAGGTTACGGCGCCACCCTCGCGCACAAGTCCTTCGAGGAACGCGCCGAGAGCATGCGGTTTCAACACCCATCCTTCCCCTTCTGGCTGGAATGGTTCGCCACCACCCACTGGCGCGCGACGAAAGACGCTGAGATAG
>Ga0315282_10017204_pt1 | contig 10457 bp, 8 predicted proteins | sample YL17G07_20_MG_FD_203693 | JGI IMG/M metagenome (GOLD analysis project Ga0315282, IMG submission 203693) | Sediment microbial communities from Yellowstone Lake, YNP, Wyoming, USA - YL17G07_20 | ecosystem: Environmental > Aquatic > Freshwater > Lake > Sediment | place: USA: Wyoming | collected... | reverse complement strand
TATAAGCTCAGAAGCAAAGATTTCATGACAGACCTCATCCCCGGAATGATGCTCTTTCTGAAGGGGAAGATTCCTTTACTTCCCAGTTTTATTAAAGGAAGGAAGGAGATCAAAAGGATTTTTGAGAAATGTGAAAAGAAATAAATCCGAAGCACGAAATCCGAATTTCGAAACAAATTCGAATGACCGAAATCGAAAAATTAAGGGGTTGATGATTTTGTTTAGGAAATTTGATCATTTGGATTTCGGATTTGCCTGCCCTGTTAAGTACGGGATGACTTATTTCTGTTATGATTTTCATGATTCCTTTGGGAAAGTGATGTCATCAATTTCTAACCGAATTACTTAACAGGGTGAAGATTTCGATATTCGAATTTCGAATTTTTCGAGTATTACGGAGGCTTTAGAATGAGATTCTCTTTCTTTCCAGGTTGTACGGATCACTCCACATCATTGGAATATGGATTATCGACGCATGCGGTTTTTAAGACCCTGGGTGTGGAGTTGGTAGAGATTGAGGATTGGAACTGCTGTGGAGCTGCAGCAACTCACAGTATCAATCATCTCCTTTCCCTCTGCCTTCCGGCAAGAAATATCTCCAAAGCACAATCTTCACAGGCAGGGCCTCTGGTTGTTCCCTGTGCTGGGTGTTTCAACATGCTGAAAAGGACCGAACATGTCCTGAAGAATGATGAAGCGGAGCGAAAAGAGATCGAAGAGATTGTTGGATTTACATACCAGCCTTCTCTTGAGATTTTGGCTTTAATGGATGTGATTCTAAATCGAATTGGGTTAGAGAAAGTTCAAGAAAAAGTGAAGAAGCCTTTAAAGGGATTAAAGCTTGCTTGTTACTATGGGTGTGCTCTGGTCCGCCACCCTAAAATTACTCAATTAGATGATCCGGAGAATCCTCAATATCTGGATCGGTTGATGAAGAGCCTCGGCGCTGAGCCGGTTGAATGGTCTTATAAAATTGATTGTTGTGGTGCGGATCTGGCCCTGACTTATGGGGAGGTGGTTAAGAAACTGGTGGGAAGAATTGTGTCGATGGCAAAGGAGGCAGGGGCTCAATGTATTGTGACCTCCTGCGGTCTCTGCCAAGCTAATCTGGAGATGAGGCAGGAGATCGGCCTCCCCATTTTTTACTTTACTGAATTAATGGGAGTGGCCTTTGATGTCGAGAAGAGAGACGGTTGGTGGAAGAAACATATGATCTCTCCAAAACCACTTCTGGAATCAATGGGGCTGGTATAAAATAATCCCCCTTTCACCTTTTGTAGGGAACGGTTTCAAACCGTTCCCTACGGGGCGGGGATTTGAGAGGATAAGCATGGAGCAGAAGAAAACAAGGGGCGACAAAGGGTCGGCGTTGGTCATCGGCGCGGGAATTGCAGGAATGCAATCTGCGCTTCTGTTAGCAGAGATGGGGACAAAGGTTTTCCTCTTAGAACAGGGGCCAGCGATTGGTGGGTATTTTCCATTATTGGATAAGACTTTTCCCACCAACTCCTGTGGCGTCTGTTTCATGAGCCCCACGCCTCCTGCCTTCTGCCCGATTTATGAATGTCACCTTCATGATAATATTGAATTGTTGCCTAACTCAGAAGTGATGAAGGTTGAAGGAGGAGGGGGAGATTTTAACGTCTCTGTCATCCGAAAACCTCGTTTCGTTGATCCAAAACGGTGCAACCTTTGTGAGGCTTGTATAAAGGTTTGCCCCGTGGAAGTGGAGAGAGAATTTGGCGGTGGCTTGGAGAAACGAAAGGCCATCTACCTTCCCTTTCCTCAAGCCATCCCGCACAGCTTAGTGATTGATCCAAAAACCTGCACCCGATGTGGAGAATGTGTAAAGGTCTGCAGCCCAGGGGCGATCGACCTCGATATGAAAGAGGAGGAAGAAAAAATTGAGGTGGGAGCCATCCTCTTGGGATTTGGGTTTGAGCCCTTTCAAGCCCGGAGGAAAGGAGAATATGGTTTTGGTCGATATGAGAATGTGTTGACGAGCATCCAGTTTGAGAGATTGCTCTCCACATCGAGTCCGACACAGGGATTGCCGGTCCGGGTCTCCGATGGGAAAAAGATGGAGAAGATTGCCTTTATCCAGTGCGTGGGATCAAGGGACCCCTCCTGTGGTCAGGATCACTGTTCGACCATTTGCTGCATGTATGCCACCAAGCAGGCCATGATTGCAAAAGAAAGGTCTCCCGGTCTTGGAGTTACCTTCTTTTACATGGATATCCGGCCAATGGGGAAAGATTATGAACGTTATTATGAGAGGGCGAAGAAAGAGTACGGGATTGAATATATCCGGAGCGCCATCTCTTCGATTAAAGAACTTCAGCAGACGAAAAATCTTCTAATCACTTATGTCAAAGAGGACGGGACTTTTGAAGAGAGAGAGTTCGATGCCGTCGTCCTTTCTTTGGGGTTCACCCCCCCGCAGACCATAAAGGATCTGGCCCAAAGAATGGGCGTCCAGGTGAATCAGCAGGGGTTTTGCCAGACGGACGAATTTAATCCATCAAAAACCTCCGTAAACGGAATTTTCGTAGGAGGGGCATTTCGGGGCCCCAGAGACATTCCAGAGACAGTCGTAGAAGGGTCGAGCGCTGCGGCATCGGCTGCATCCTTTCTCATCCCCCATCGCCTTCCTCAACCTCTCAAAGAGTATCCAATAGAAGGGGCTTTAGGTGAGGAGATTCCCAAAATAGGGGTCTTCCTCTGCCATTGTGGCGAGGAGTTGAAGAAAACCCTTTCTCTCTTCGAGATCATCTTAGAGACAAAATTGTTGAGTGAAGTTGTACATGTTGAAGAGGTTGGTTTGGCTTGCCTTCCAGAAGATTTAGATCTCATCAAAAAGAGAATCGGGGAACAGGGTCTCAACCGGATCGTCATCGCCGGTTGTTCCCATCGGGAGATTCGAGGCGCTATGGAAGAGATGGCTAAAGGAATGGGTTTTAATCCATACCTCATCGAATATGCCAATATACGGGAACAATGTGCCTTCGTCCATTTAGATTATCCCAGATTAGCCACAGAGAAGGCGATGGCTCTCATCAGGATGGCAGTGGAGAGGGCGAAGCGATCTCAACCTATTCGAAAAGGGAAACAGAAGATCGATAAAAAAGGATTGGTGGTAGGTGGAGGTCTCGCCGGCATGACGGCATCTCTTCAACTGGCAGCACAGGGATACGAGGTTTATTTGATCGAAAAAGAGAAGGAACTGGGAGGGAACTTAAAGGAATCCTTCTATACATTGAAGGGATCGAATCCTCAAGACCTTTTGAATAAACTCATCAAGCAGGTAGAAAGTAATGGATCCGTCCATCTCTATTCCGGGGCGGAGGTTCTTGGATTTGAAAAGAAGAATGGACATTACCGAACAAAGATTCGCCATCAGAATGAAGAAAAGAGCCTTGACCATGGGGCGCTGATCCTCGCCACCGGCGGAAAGGAGATCACTCCCAAGGGATACCTCTATGGAGAAGACTCCCGAGTGATCACGCAAAGACAATTAGAGAAAATGGCCCATTTAAACGATGAAAGGCTGAAGGATGTTCATTCGGTAGTGATGATTCAATGCGTAGGCTCCAGAGATGAGGAACACCCCTATTGTAGTCGCATCTGTTGCAGCCACGCAGTGAAAAATGCTCTGAAGTTAAAGGAAAAAGACCCGCGTATAAATATCTATGTCCTTTACCGTGATGTGAGGACCTATGGATTTTATGAAACTTATTATCACGAGGCGAGAGGGAAGGGTGTGATCTTTATTCGATATGATTTAGAGAATAAGCCGAAGGTTTCCCTCCAGGGTGGAAGTCTTCAAGTCTCCCTACTCGATCCTGCAATGAATAGTCCTGTCACTCTTTCAGCAGATCGCGTTGTCCTCAGCGCTGGAATTGAACCGAATGACCATCGGGAGTTGGCAAGGATCTTTGATGTCGATTTCAATTCGGATGGTTTTTTCATGGAAGCCAATCCAAAATCTGCTCCCCTTGATTCGGTGGACCGTGGAAAATTCTTCTGCGGCCTTTGCCATTCGCCCAATTTTATTGAAGATGCAATCTCTCAGGGGAATGCAGCGGCTGCCAGGGCGGGTTCGCTTTTGTCCAAGGAAGCTGTCGAGGAAAAGGCTTATTTGGCTTATGTGATTAAAAGACTCTGCTGTGGTTGTGGCCTCTGTGTGACGGTATGTCCTTATGGGGCGAGGGTCCTTAATGAGGAGGAGGGTAAGGCTGAAGTGATTGGGTCCCTCTGCCAGGGTTGCGGCTCCTGCGTCATTGCTTGTCGGAATGCAGCCTCTCAGCAACGGAACTTTGAAAAGGATTTGAATCTGGCTGCCCTGGATGCAGTCATCGATTAACTGCAACGACACGCATAGCGCATAGAGCATGGCGCATAGCGTTAAAAATTTGGAAGCATTTTATCAAGAGGTCAATTTTTTAGGGATGGAAAGATTGTATCGCTTTGCGCTATGCGAGCCTGTGAGTAAGGAGGTAAAAGATGGCTGAATTTGAACCGAGGATTGTAGCCTTTTTATGCCACTGGTGCACCTATACCGGAGCCGATCTTGCGGGGACCACTCGGCAACAATATCCTCCCAATATCCGCATTATCCATTTGATGTGCTCGGGAGCTGTAGACTCGATTTATGTGCTGAAAGCCCTCATTGATGGAGCGGATGGCGTGTTGATCGGAGGATGCCATCCAGGAGACTGTCATTATCAGACAGGAAATTTTAAAGCTCGGAGAAGGGTAGCCATTCTAAAAGGTATTCTTCAACAAATGGGTTTTACAGAAAATCGTGTCTGGCTCAAATGGATCAGCGCAAGTGAGGGAAAACTCTTCGCAGACACGGTGACCAAGATGGTAGAAGAATTAAAGAAGATGGGTCCAAATCCGATGAAACAACTTTGGAATGCCTAAAAGACGCATAGCGCATAGAGCATGGCGCATAGCGTAAAGGAAATGTAGCCGCAGGCTTAAGCCTGCGATTGGGCATGAAAGGAGCATGACTGAACATGGCGAAGAAGGCAGCGGTTAAAGTGAAAGAGGGAAGAATAGAGGAAGCCATTATTGGCTTTCTGAAATCTCTTTTAGAAAAGGGAGTTGTGGAGGCAATGGTGATCCCTAAGGCCCTCCCTTCGCAGGATGGATTCGTGCAGACACTCATCCGAGATCCAGAGAAATTGAATGGAGCGTGTGTCCTTTCACCCACAATGCCAGTTCAGTCTGCGAGAGTCGTCTCCAACCTCACCGTTAAAAACCTTGGGAAAAAAGTCGCTGCCATATTAAAACCGTGTGAGATACGGGCCGCTGTCGAATTGGCAAAATTTCTTCAAGTCAAGCTGGATAACCTGTTCCTCATCGGTATCGATTGTCCTGGAACATTTGAAGTGACCGATTATGCAAAGATGGTACAGGAGGGAAAAGGAGGGGAGTCACTGACAAAAGAATTGCTCAAAGGTATGGAGAAAGGTGAAATTTCCCCACCCTCCGGTTATGCCTTCCGGACAGCTTGTCAGATGTGTGAATATCCTGTCGTAGACTCGACTCTGCGAGTTTCGCAGGCGGATGTGATCATCAAACTGTTTGGCTACAAGACAGATCAAGAGATCGGCATCGAAATAGGGGATAAATTGGAAAAGGAGGTCGAAGAAAAAGGCATTCTTTCTTTTGCAGACAATGAACCGGCATCAAGGAACGAAGTGGTCAATAAAGTCATCGCTGAGAGGACGAAGAAACGAGACGCCCTTTTTCAAGAATTTAAAGGTGTTGTCAAGGATCTCCAAACCTTTTTAGACCGTTTTTCTACCTGTGTTCGATGCCACAATTGCATGGTGGCTTGTCCGATTTGTTATTGTAAAGAGTGTGTTTTCAGAACGGCGGTCTTTGAACATGATGGAGATCAGTTCCTAAGGTGGGCGGATCGGAAGGGTGGAATTCGAATGCCACCCGACACTCTCATCTTCCATCTGATCCGGATGTCCCATATGGTGACGTCCTGTATCGGATGCGGACTTTGTGACAGCGCCTGCCCGAGCCGGTTGCCAGTGGCCACCCTCTTTCGGAGTGTGGGAGATAGGATACAGAAAATGTTCCAATATGTTCCAGGGAGAAATGTCGAAGAGGTGCCCCCTGTGGCGACCTTCAAAGAAGACGAATTGAAGATTGAATCAGGAGCCCTATGAAAAAATCGCATAGCGCATAGGGTAGGGAACGGTTTCAAACCGTTCCCTACAGCCCTTCAGGGCTGATGAATTAGGAGGACGTCGATGCCCACAGAAGAAGTCAAAAAGGAAGAACTGGTTCCCATCTTTATCATGGGGAAGAGATATGAAGTCCCTTCTTCCCTCACTATTCAAAAAGCATTCGAGTATGCTGGTTATCAATTGATTCGGGGATGTGGGTGCAGGGGAGGAATATGCGGCGCCTGCGGAACGGTCTACCGGTTTCCAGGAAGTTACAAGATTGAGGTAGGTTTGGCCTGTCAGACCGTTGTTCAACCCAACATGTATCTCACACAGATTCCATTTTTCCCAGCCACTAAAGGCGTCTATGACATGGAGAAGATAAAACCGACCATTGAGACGCTGGTGAAGGCTTATCCTGAACTCTTGCGGTGCCTACAGTGTAATACCTGTACCAAGTCCTGCCCGATGGATATAGAGGTCATGGACTATATGGCAGCCGCTATGAGAGGGGATGTGGCACGGCTGGCAGAGCTCTCCTTTGACTGTGTGATGTGCGGTCTCTGCACAGCCCGGTGTCCGGCCGAGATCTGCCAATACAATATTGCGATTTTAGGAAGGCGGCTCTATGGAAAATACATTGCTCCCAAAGCCGACCACCTTGCGGCAATGGTTAAGGAGGTTGAGAAAGGAAAGTATGAACAGATGCTCAGGGGGTTGATGGATACGGATGAAGAGGCATTGAAGGACCTTTATAATAAAAGGGAGATCGAGCCTGAGCAGGCTGACGAAGATTGGACGCCAAAAGATAAAACATACCTGTAAAGCGCATAGCGCATGGGGTAAAAATAAATAAGATAAATTCCTGTTCTTAACGCTATGCACTATGCCCTCTGCTCTATGCGGGCATTGGAGGAATTATGCCATATACAAGAGAATTGAAAGAGTTGATTAAGAAGGTGGAGGCGACACGATCCGCTAGAATTGAAAAGAAGAGAAGAGGGGAAGAGTTTCACCTGCTTTCTTTGAAAGAAAGAGAGGAGCGGCTGAAAAAATATCATCCCGATTTCAAAGAAGGCTCGAGAAAAGAGATTCGTGTAGGACCCAGTAAGGGTTATGCCATCTCCCCGGAAATCGTGGATCTTCTTGAAGCCAAGAGCCGTGTCAACCCTGATTTCATTGATTTGAATAAAGTTACTTATGAAACGGATGTCCTCATCCTCGGTGGGGGAGGGGCGGGCACAGCAGCGGCTTTAACGGCTCAAGAAAATGGAGCTAAGGTATTAATCGCTACCAAATTGAGGCATGGAGACGCCAACACGATGATGGCCGAGGGCGGTATTCAAGCAGCCACCAAAGGGACAAAGGATTCCCCTTATTACCATTACCTCGATGTTTTAGGGGGAGGCCACTTCAAAAATCCTCCAGAACTGGTTTATACGCTTGTCACCGAGGCCCCAAAGGTGGTGGCCTGGTTAGAAAATCTTGGATGCATGTTTACGAAGTCGCCGGAAGGGAGATTAATGACCCTTCATGGAGGTGGTACATGCCGAAAACGGATGCATTGCGCTGCCGATATTACCGGGGCAGAGATTATGAGGACTTTAAGGGATGAGGCAAGAAATCGAGCAGAGCATATTAAGGTGCTTGAATTTTCTCCCGCCGTGGAGTTGATCTTAAATGAACATGGCCATTGCGCGGGGGCAGTTCTTTATAATTTAGAAACAGAGGAATACTCCGTGGTCAAGGCGAAAGCAGTGGTCCTGGCTACAGGAGGGTCAGGAAGGCTTCACATGCAGGGATTCATGACCACCAATCATTACGGCGCCACTGGAGATGGTCTCATCCTCGGTTATCGGGCAGGGGTGAAACTCTGTTTCCTCCATGCCGTCCAGTATCATCCAACTGGCGCAGTCTTTCCAGAGCAGGCAGAAGGCCTTCTGATTACAGAGAAGGTGAGGGGGGCGGGGGCAAATGTCCTCAACATCGAAGGAGAGCAATTCGTTAATGAACGGGAACCGAGAGATATAGAATCGTCCTGCTTCATCCGAGAGTGCACTGAAATTGGAAAGGGGATCCCAACGCCTGCCGGGAAGGTAGGCATCTGGTTGGACTCCCCGATGATCGAGATTCTCATGGGAGAAGGCGCCGTCAAAAGAGAATTTCCAGGCAAATTTATTTTGTTTAAGCGATTTGGAATTGATATTTCAAAGGAGCCGATGCTGGTTTATCCCACCCTTCATTACCAGAACGGAGGTTTGGAATATAACAGCCGTTGCGAAACATCCGTCCCAGGATTTTTCGCTGCCGGCGAGGTTTCGGGCGGAGTCCACGGTGAAAACCGCTTAATGGGGAACTCCCTTCTTGATGTCACGGTCTTCGGCAGGATTGCAGGAGTGAGTGCATCACTCTATGCGAAAGAGAAGGCAAAAGAAGGAAAATTGAACCTGGATCATGTCCGGAGATATCACAAGGAGCTCGAGGAGGCGGGGATCATCACCGATCGAGTCGCTCCAATGCTTCTTCCCGATTACTCCAATCCCAATGTCCGGGAGCATCAATTGACCGCCCACTACGTGGGCACGATCCGTTAAACCGTATTGCGCATAGAGCATAGCGTATAGCGTTTCCACTCATCCTTAACTTCACCCTCAATAAAAAAATACCCTCCCCCTTAATGGGGGAGTACCTGTACTCCGCTCCCCCTTAAGAGACTGTGTTGCAATGGGGGGAATGCGGTGTTTGTCATTCTGAACGAAGTGAAGAATCTCAGAGAATCAATAGGTTACAAAATAGAGATTCTTCGGCTATCGCCTCAGAATGACATTACGACACAGTCACTAATGGGGGCGGGGAAGCCTGCCTGCCGGTAGGCAGGGGTGGGGGTGGACTGAGATGGAAGAAATTCCCCCTTTGAAAAAGGGGGATATAGGGGGATTTTCAAAGGTGCTGCGTCGGCATTCCTGCCTGCCCCGCCCTTGGTTGGGACCGGGGCCGGCAGGCAGGTATTGCCGGCGCACTTTTTCTTTCTCGCCGCCATCTGCTGCGGGATCATGGAGAGTTGATGAAGAATCCTTGTAAAAAAATGTTAGCTTGTTTGAGTTTATTGTTTGTGAAGGCAAGTTATAAAAGAAATGATGGGCGACTCGGAACTATCCTTGGTTACCTGCTTCACCTACAAAGCATTGAGCCTACATAGTATCAAGGAATGATGATTTCCGTTTGAAAGAGGCTATAACGGCTAACAAAAAAAAGCCCAGGCCATTCCACCTGGGCTTTTAATTCTCCCTTACCCTAACCCCAAATATCATTTAGGAGGAAGGGTATAGGTCATAGTCCATTCACTAAGTCCCTTTCCTATAATTTCCCCTTTAACAGGAGGAAGGTTTTTGAAAGTACCCGCTACTGTTCCTTTGATGCCTTGGAAACGACCCGTTCCATGAATAATTTCACCACTAAATTGACCTCCTTCACTCGTGCCTTTTGTATGGCTTATGGTTGTCGAACCATCCTGAGAAGTCACTATAGTATATTGTTCAAAGGTGCCTACCCCTTTAGTATTATCAAAAATGACAACCGTCTTGTTCCAGCTCTGCTCTCCGTCTTCATATGTGTTCACTCCCTCTCTCACAAACAGACCGACAAAGTGTCCCTCAGTATTAGGAATCGGTACCATTTCCACCTTCGATGCGATGCCGTGGAAAGTTTTTCCTTTCCGAGTTTCTGCCATTGTTTGAGAAACGGAACCCAAAAACCATATTGCAATAAAAACACTCAAGAGAACCCAGATAAACTTTTTTGTAGTCATAGTAGTTTCCTCCTTTTTTAGTTTTAAAGATTAAGTCGATTCTTATGACGAAAGGGCAATTTAGTTAAAGCAGGTGAAAAGAGCCCCAAAAGGAAACCAGGTCCCCTTGGAGCCCTCATATTAGATACTTCTGGAAACTCCATTTCATAACTACTCCAAAAGGTTACAGGTTAGGTAGTTAGGTTAGTTGATAATAAGGGAGATTATATTTTAGGGAACGAATATCATCAGAAGTTGAATAAGTCAATCAATAAATTGCTTTGTGAAAATTATCTTTTGCGGATTACCGTTTAAAAGGTTGCAGAGAACGATAAATTCAAGAAAACTCGACTTCAGGAAGCTATACGTAACAAAATGGATTGACCGTTAGAGCGGCTAAGGGTCATTATCTATTCTGCTTTTTCTTGGAAAAGAGAAGGAGGAAGAGAAATGACCCAATTGCAATCAACCGTCAATGA
>Ga0315282_10017203_pt1 | contig 10458 bp, 6 predicted proteins | sample YL17G07_20_MG_FD_203693 | JGI IMG/M metagenome (GOLD analysis project Ga0315282, IMG submission 203693) | Sediment microbial communities from Yellowstone Lake, YNP, Wyoming, USA - YL17G07_20 | ecosystem: Environmental > Aquatic > Freshwater > Lake > Sediment | place: USA: Wyoming | collected... | reverse complement strand
GGGCAGACCAGAGACCCGGTCTTGGGATCGAGGTAACCGACGAGGCCCAGCGCGCTTCCGGTCAGGGCCTTGGCGCAATCCAGCACCAGATCGGAGACACCTTCCAAGGACGTCGAAAGGATTGCCCCGGTCACCTCGGCAATCATCTCGTTCACTTTGGCTTCCCAAGCCAGCGCTGCTTCGGCCCGTTTGCGTTCGGTGATATCGCGGTCGATGCCCTGGTAAAACTTCCGGCCGTCGACCTCGATCACCCGGGCGCTGATTTCCAGCGGAAAGGTAGTCTGGTCTTTGCGCCGATGCACAGTCTCGAAGACCAGGCCGTTCTCGACTTCGATCCGGTCCATCTGTTCCTCGATGCTTGGCACGGCCTGAGAAGACCGCAGGTCTCGCAGGTTCAGGCGGAGTAACTCCTCGCGCGTATACCCATAACAGGCCAGGGCGCGGTCGTTGGCTTCCAGGATGTTTCCCTGGCGGTCGGTGAGCAGGATCATGTCGTTGGCATAGCGGGTCAGGTAGGAATAGTGCTGGATCAGGGCCTGGCGCTCGAGTTCCGATTGGTATTGCCGGCGGTAGAAGTGCACCTGGCGCTGCCGCCATAGAAGGCTCACCGTGACACCCGCGGCCAGAATCAGCACGCTGGCCAGAATGCCCACGAACCAGGCGCGTTCGCCAATGGGCGCGTAGATCTCCTCGCGATCCACCTTGGCCACCAGCGCCCAGGGAGAATCCGGGACTTTTCGCGCCGCGGCGAGCACCGGAACGTTGCGGTAGTCGCGCCCGGAAGAGATCCCCTCATCCCCCGCCGCAGCCTTTGCAGCAGGCAGCCGCAGATTGCTGGCAGGCAACTCCAGAGCCAGCGCGGTGCCTGGCCGGTGGCGGAGGTCGTTGAGGTATAGGACGTTGTTCCCATGGCGGCGAACCAGCAAGGTTTCCGCGGTGCGGCTGGGCGTTGGCCAGGACTGGATCAGCGGATAGAGGAACTGATGGGGATCAAGCTGCATCAAGACCAGCCCGACGCAGGCCCGGCCCTGCCCGCTGGACGCCAAAAGGGGCGCCAGCAGATCCAGGTGAATGGCCCCGGCCGGACCTCGGTGGAGATCTGACAGGACGGCCTGCTGGGTACGCATGGCCTGGGCCGCCAGCGAGAGCGCAGGGCTTCCCACGTTGTCCGCCCGCCCGGCCGCCGACCACCTCACGGCCAGCTTCGTGTCCAGCAACACCACCTCCTGGTAGACGCCGGTTTCCCGCAAAGTCGCCAGCCACCGGAGCACCTGCTCTCCGGACCGGCCGGTTTCGAGCCAGCGCCGGACGGCTTGGGCCGCAAAGACGTCGTTGCGGATGGAGCTTGCGTCGGCCAGGCGCTCTGCGCGCCAGCTTACGATCTGCTTGACCTTCAGATCCGCAATGGCCGAGAGTTCCTGCTGAATGCGCCCCTTAAGCTGTTCCTTCTGGTGGTCATAGAAGCCAAAACCCACGGCTCCGATGCCCATGGTCAACAGGATGAACACTAACAGGACCGGGGAAATGTTCCGGGGCCGATGCTCGGCTTCACTGCCTTGGGTCTGCCGCACGCGGGTGAGAATCCCCTCGGTTAAATCGGCTCCGGAGACTCAGCCCATTAGGCTGAGGGGCATCGCTTTATCGGGCGGGGGCCAGGGGATAGACCAGGAACGCGGAGTTCTCAAAGACCGGAGTGCCGCCGGGCAGGCGGTTGGAGGGGCGCACAACGGCGTAGTGGATGCCCAAGGCGGCGAAGGAATCGACTTTCTGCGGGTGGAATTTCCCGGCCATGGTTTGCTGCCAGCGCGGCCACCACTGGCGGGCGAAGACCTTCAGAAAGTTCACCTGGCCTCCGGCTTTCCAGTCCGCGTACACCGCGCGCAGGGCCTCCGCGCGGAAGATCCCCGGATAGAGCTCCTGCCCGGCGTCCGGGAACAGGAAGACGGCGTCTTTGGGAGTCGAGGAACGGGCCCAAGCCGACAGCGCCTGCAATTCGGGGTTGTGCAGGTCCGGATAATTCTTCACTTGGCCGCAGCCGGGGATCAGCAGGAACGGCAGCAGGGCGGCCAGTCCACACAGCGCCGGAGCAAACCAGCGGAACTTCCGGCGCTCGGCCCACAGCGCCAGGGTGGCGCAGGCGGCCAGAAACAGGATGAGCAAGGCGCGCCGACGAATCAGTGGATTGGAGAGGTCGGGGAGAAGGACCTGGGACACGCGCGCTTGGATGGGAATGGCGAAGGCCGGCAGGAACCACAACAGGCTCTCGAAGTAGCGACGCTGTTCGGAGGCCTTGACAGCGGCGACCGCGGCCAGCGCCAGCGCCAGCGCGCTCACGAACAGCAGCGCGCGGGTGGGCTGAATCTGGGGTACCAGGGACCACTTCAGCTTCTCGAGCAGCCAGTAGGAAGCGGGCAGGCTGGCCAGACCGATCAGCGGCAAGCCCACCAGGAAGAACCGCAGGTCCTGGGAGGCGGATTTCCGTACCCTCCAGAAGGCCGCCAGCGCGACCAGGCACAAGAAAATGTAGTGCCCGGCCCAGACCGTTCCCCAGATCGAGACCCAGACGTAGGGGTTCCGCAAGCGCTGTAGTTTCTCGAGCGCCGGGTCGATGCGGCTGAAGAACGCCTGGAGTTCACCCGCCCCGGTTTGCAGGCGGGAAAGCAGGAACAGCACCAGGACACCGCCCAGGATCGGCGCCAGCCCCCAGATCCGCCGGCTCATTACGGCGGGCTTGGAAGGCCACAGCGTCAGGCAGAAATAGACGATCCAGAAGGGATAGACCGAGGGCGGGTGGTAGAGAAAAGCCACCGCCGCGGCCAGCCCGGCCCCCAGGTCGCGCCCGTGCGCCGCCAGCCCCAGCGCCAGAAACAGAAGCGGAATCGCAAAGCCGCGCGGTACCGGCTCGTATTCGAAAAGCAGCACCGTGGGGCCCAAAATGGTTGCACCCAGCGAGAAGATCGCGGCCACCAGGAGGGCCGCGCGGGTGGAGAGCTGAAGCGCCGTGGCTAGCAGGAACACACCCAGGATGCCCAGGGCGCGGAAGAGGATCTGCTCCAGCTCGAGCACCTCGCGGAAAGAAAGACCGGTGAGGTGGCGCAGCCCCAGCGCGGTCTCGTCATAGATCGTGAAAGAGACGTGCGGCTGCTGTGCCAGCAAGTCGCGCCCCAGCACGCTGGGATCCCAGAAATGCTCGAGGATCGGCATGTAGACCTGAGTGTCCGACTGGAGGAAGGTGTGGCCCGGGAAGCGAAAGAAGCCGATCAGGGTGAGCGCCAGGATGGAGGCCGCGACGAAGAAGCGTTTGGCCGTCATTGCGCGGGCGTCTTCTCCAACTGCTGCTTGGCCCAGATGCGATCGGGATTGAGCTCCAGCGAGCGCGCGATGGCTTTGCGGGCCTCCGCGTTGCGGCGCGCCCTGTGCAGTGCGATGCCCAGCCACAGGTGCGCTTCGGCCGCGCCGGGATTCAACTGGATGGCCGTCTGGAAATCCCGGATGGCGGGCTCGAGGCCGCCCCCGAAGGCCGGCGGCAGGTAGTAGTTGCCCACGCCGCGGCTGAGGTGCGCCTTCCAGGACTTGGGGTCCAGAGCGATGGCCTTGTCGATGGACTGGCGCGCACAGTTGCCGTAACGCAGCGCCAGCAGCAGATCAGCCGGAATGACCTGGCCGCACAGCGTGCCCAGCAGGCGATGGGATTCGGCGGCCTCCGGTTTCAGCGCCACGGCGCGCTCGGCGGCGCGGATGCCAGCCTCCGCAGCGGCCTTCGCTCCCGCCTTGTCACGCAGTTCCAGCGCCACTTCCGCCAGGTAGGATTCGGCTTCCGCCAGCCGGTACTGAGCCTCGGCGTTCTTGGGTTGTTTCCCGGCTGGAGCGGCCAGTTCGGAGACCATCTTCTCGAGCGCCGCGCGGTCCTGCCGGTTGCGGGCGTCCTCCAGAGGCGAGGCCGCAAGGCCGAGAGAAACCGCAAGAACCAGACCAAGCTTCATGCTCTGCACATTCTATGGTGGCACAACGCGGCAAGCCGCACAAAAGGAAAATCAAAAGTCAAAAGGCAAAAGTCAAAAGGCAAAAATCTTTGATCCGGGCCGTGGGCCGGGTTGGAACGAAACCTCGGCGGGCTGGCGTCAATTCCTCGGCGGCGCCGCAAGAAGTGAACAGCCACAGCCTTCTTGGCTACGGCAAGGGCGTCTCGCGCTGGATCAGATGCAGGAAGTTGCCGTCCAGGTCGGCGAAGAACACCAGCCGGTTGCCTTTGATGTCGAGTGGCCCGGTGTAGAAATGAACACCCAGTTCCTGGAGCCGGTGGTAGGCCGCGTCGAAGTCGTCCACCAGGATGGCCAGGTGCCGGAGTCCGGGGTCTTTCATCTTCTGGGGCGGGCGCTCGCCCTCCGCGGGGATAAGTTCCAGCATGACGCCGTTGGGGGCCTTCACAAACACATTTGCGTCGTAGCGGAAATTGACCGTGAAGCCCAGGTAGTCCACGTACCACTGCGCCAGTTTCTCGGGATCGGGCGAGGCGATGGCGGTGTGTTCCAGTCCTTTGAACATACGTGAGGATTGTAGCAGAAGGACCGCTCAACGCGCGCTGCGCTGCTTCTTCTTGGCAGGGGCGGTTTTCTTGGGCGGAGCTTTCTTGGCCTGGGGGCCGTCGGCAGCCACGGTGGTCTTCTCGGTCCCGTACAGCCGCCGGTAAATCTGGGCGTTGCGCAGCACTGCCAGCACGTAGGTGCGGGTCTCCGAGAACGGGATGCTCTCGATGAACTCGGCCGGTTCCTGATACTTGGCCCAGCTCAGCCAGTTCTCAACCCGCGACTTGCCGGCGTTGAAGGAGGCCAGAGTGATTTCCCACTGTTTGGCGTGCTCCTCGAACAGGGTACGCAGATAATTGGTCCCCAGGCGCAGGTTGATCTCCGGGCGGAACAACATGTTGGTGCGGAACCGCCGCGGCCCCAGCTTGCGCGCCAGAGCCCTCCCGGTACCGGGAAGGACCTGGGTGAGGCCGTAGGCGTGCGCGGGCGAGAGGGCCTGCGGGTTGAACTCCGACTCCTGCCGCACCAGCCCGGCCACCAGGAAGGGATCCAGGCCGTTCTGCCGGGCGTTGCGCTCCAATTCGGTGCGGTAGGGAAGCGGGAACAGCAGCCGCCAAAACGCGGCCGGCGCGCTGTCGAGCGGCATCGACAAATAGCCCGGAGCCAGGCTTTTCAGGGTCCGAATCCCTTTGGAGGGAGACCCCTGGCGGGCGGCGGCCCGGGCTATTTCCATCCCCAGCAGGTGCGGCTGGCCGTCGGTCCGGGCGGCGAAGCGCAATTCCTTCTCAGCCAGTTCGTCGAGCCCTGCCGCCGTGAGCAACTGGGAGCGCTCGAGGCGCAGGCGGGTGGCGGGCGTGGGATCGAAGTTATCCGGGTGGCGGTGCGGAGGCCATTCGAGGCCCTTCAGGAACTCTGTGACCTCGGCGGAAGCCTGGGCGCGGGAGAACTCGGGCCGGGAGAGCCACTCTGCGGCCAGGGCCGCGTAGTAGTGGTTCGGGAACTGCTCGAGAAGCTGGGCGTAGTAGGCTTTGGCGGCGCTGCGGTCCTGGGCGGCCTCCGCCAGCCTTCCCAGGAAATACAACGCGGTGCTGCCTTTCTCGGCGCCGGGATAGTTCTTGAGGTGCGCGCGGAAGGCTGCGGGGGCCTCCGAGCGCCGGCGCAGGTAGGCGCTCCACACCAGCTTCCAATGACAGTACTCCGCTTGCGGGTCCGCGGGGAAAGATTCGAAGCAGGCCCGATAGAGGGGTTCGAAGATGTCCGGCTGGTTCTCGATCAGGTAGCGGTTGGCCGCCGAGACCAGGGCCTTCAAGCGCCAGGGCGACTGAGGATGCAGTGCGCCGAGGCGGTCAACGATTTCGAGACGCTCCTGGTCTCTGTCCAAGAGGCGCGCGCACTCCGCCAGGTAGAACAGCCTCTCGGCATCTGCTTCCGGAGAAGAAACCTCCAGCGACTTCAAGTAGGAGTAGGCGGCGGTCTGATGTGCCAGGTAGTCGGCCACGCCGATACGCACCCGCGCCAGGTCCCGCTCGTGGCCGGCAACCTCGCCGGCGATGAATTCGTACTCGGCGCGAGCGCGGCGAAACTCGCCGGCGCGCTGCCATTTCTCGCCCCGTTGCAGCATGGCCTGAGGCATGGGAGGCGGATAGGCGCCGCCCAGGATGGCCTTCAGGCGAACCAGCGCGGAGGCGGCCGGCTCAGCCTCCGGAGCGGCAGGGTACTGATAGTAGACCTGCTGGTAGTAGACGGCCGCGGCGGCCGGATCGTTGGCGGCCTCCGTGCAGGAGGCCAGCAGGAAATCGCCTCCCGGCTGCGGCAACTGCGCAGAGTGCAGCCGGAGCAGGCGCACGGCTGCGCCTGCGTCTCCGCTCGCTCGATAAGCCCGGGCGGCCAGCAGGGCGGCTTCGCCAGCCAGCGGAGAGGGAATCGGGTTGTTCCAGACGCGCTCGAGCTCCTGGAGCGCGCCCGCGAAGTTGCGCAACTCGAACTGCGCCGAGCCCAGCCAGAACCCCAGATAGTCGGCAATCTTGGGAAGCTTGCCTTGCGCCTCGCGCAGATGCTTGACCGCCTCCGGGTAGCGTTTCTTTTCGAGTGCGCTGGTTCCCAGGAGCAGGGAGGTGAGCGCCGGGTCGGAGCCCTGCCGGGGCGCTGCTGCGGAACCCGGAGCAGACAGCAGCAGGGCGACCAGCAGCACAGACTGGAAAGTCCGTGCCACGCGGCGCCGCCATTCTGGCCTGTGTGTCGTCAGCACTCTGTTAGACCAGCGGGCCGGGATAGTCTTCGCCCAATGCAGCCGGATCGTCATTGGCTAATGTGCGTACCAACTCCAAATGGAAATAGTCCGGCATGGAAGGCGACGCGGAGACGAATTGGCGGCGGAACGCCTCCCTTCCGGAATCGATATCTTGCTTGAGCTCGGCGTAGAGATTGCGCCGGGCGCGGCCGGCCTGGACGGCGGGCGACTGGTAGAGCCGCATCTCGGCCACCTGCACACGGGCAAAGCGCTGGGCCCGCAAGTGCAGCTCCTGCTCGGGCCTGGAGAGACCTGCCCACTGGCCGGTTTCTTCCGTGGCCATGGTCAGCAGGCCGCGGATGCCGCCCGGGGCGCTCCAGGCGCGCCAGTCGAGCGCCGCGGCCGCCAGCGCGGCCAGCAGCTCTAGCCCGCTCACATCCAACGCTGGATCGGCTTCGGCATACAGGATCGCCACAACTTGGTTACGAGCCATGACCGGGACCAGGCAGACTCTCGCCTCGGGGGCCTCGCCGACGATGGCCGCGACGTCCTCGGAGAGTTCCCCGGCAGTCCGCAGAGCCACCACGGTGTCCCGGGACTGGATGGCGCTGGCAAAAGCGGGCGCTGCGCCGATCGGGAACTCGACGCCGCGGAACTGCGGAGCGTGCCCGCAGACGGCTTTCAGCGCCTGGCCGGTTACCAGGAAGACTGCGGCGCGGCTGGCGAAAGGAACCGCCGAATCCAGGAGCGCTGCGGCCCACTCTTCCTGGGTCACGGATTGCCGCAACCGCCGGGCAGCTTGACTGAGCTGCTGGCTGGCCTCGCATCGGGCCTGCTGGCGCGAGTTCTGAATGGCCAGATCCAGCTCCGTGGCCAGACGGTGGCCCAGTTGCGAGAAGCGCTCTTCACAAACGCGCTCGAGATCCTCGCGCCAGCCGGAGGAAGTCAACTGGTCTTCGATGCGCGCCACGTGAAGCTGCCAGGCGGCGGCTAACTGATCGCGCGCTGCGGCGCGCTCTTCAGAGAGAGTCTCACTCAGTGCGGAAGGGGTTTGAGCCTGCGTGAGTTCATCCATCAATCAGGCGGCGCTCTCAAAGAACCATTCTACCGCAATCAGCCAAGCAAGGGCTTCGCCCTTGGCCGGCCAGGGGGCCGGCCGCGGGTCAGGGACCCGCCCCACAAAGCTGGCTCTGTGCGGTTGTGGGAAGACTAAGCGGGACTTGGATGCTTCCGGAGAGAATCTAAGGGCTGAGGGGTTGCTGCAAGACCAACTGGAAGGGCCACAAGGCGCTTGTGAGGCGCAGTTGTCTGCGCCCGTCGGAGAGCTCGATATAGAGCCGTCCGTCTTCGCGGGTGGCGCCCTGGCCCTGAAACACGTCCCCTCCCATGGCGGCCTGGAGCTCGGTGACGCTGAGGCGCGGCGCGCCACGCGCGACAGAGAACTGATAAGAACCCGAGATGGCCCGCAGTTCGGTCTCGGCGTCCAGAGCCAGCGCCCGCCCGTTGAATGAGCCTTCCGAGCGCAAGTTGCGCCAGAAATCCTGGCCGGTCCCGGCGGTTTGAATCACTCCTTTGCCTTCCCAGCGGGCGCCGTGCCAGTTGAGGAAGCGCACCTGGGCGGTCATGCGGTAGAGCGGTGAGGCGCGCCGGAGGTTGACCGACAGACGCCCTGTCAGAAGGCCCTCCTGCAAGCGAGCCTCGAGATCCGCGATCTCGAGAGTGGCGGCATCCCAGCGGAGATGCCCCCGGAGCTGCTCGAGGCTCAGATCGCCCAGCAGGAGCCCGCCGATCTCGAGGCTCCCCTCAGCGTGGCGCTCTTCCAGCCAGGGCGGGACTTGGACGCGGCCCAGCCGGAGGGCGCGGGCCAGGAAGCCCTCGCTGCGCTGGAGGGTAGGCAGGAACAGGCGCTCGACTTCAGCGGCGTCCAGCTTGCCGGCTACCAGGCGGAACTGGTGCGGTCTGGGGGCGCCGGGGCGGTAGCGGTATTCGCCTCCGAATTCAGCCTGACCCAGGCGCGCGCGGATTTGGTTCAGGACCGCGCCTCCTTCCCTGAGCACCGCGCGGGCAAAAGTCAACTCGAGCGGCACAGCCATTCCGGGCAAAGGTATCTGCGCGTCCCGCATTTCGAAGCTTCCCGTCCACTCGCCTACGGCCTCGCCCGCGCGGTGATAGCGGAGGCGTCCCTTCCAGGCGCCTTGCTGGCAATTCTCGAGCAGCGGAACCGTCCCGGTTGCCAGCAGCTTCACCGAGCCGGGACCGAGCTCGCCAATGGTCATGGAATTGGTCTCGATGGTCCCCTCCAGCACCTGGGTCCTCCAGGAATAGCCGGCTTCCAGCGTGGCCCGCTCCTCCTGGGAGGTCACCAGAGTGGTGGGCAGCAATTGCACGCGGTCCCCGTCCAGCACAAGCTGAGCATGCCGGAGAGAAAGGGGAGAGGAATCCGGTATCTTGACGGGGAGATCTTCGGAGGCGAGTCTTCCCTGGATGCCGGCGTCGGGGGAGTAGCCGAGCGCCCCGGCCAGCTCGCCGGTCATGGCAAAACCCTCCGGCAAGGCCAGCCCCATATGGCGGGCGACCTGAGGAAGGGGCGCCAGCGGGAACTGCTTCAAGGTGGCCAGGAAACCCCAGCGGGGCTGCGACAGGTAGTCCGCGGCGCGGAAACGGAGGGCGAAGGGGAGCGGAGCACCGTCGGTGGAGACGGTTTCCAATTCCAGGGTTTGAGAAACCAGGTCCAAACGCCCCCGGTAGTCGAGCGGCCAGCCTTCCCCGTGCGGCGGCAGCAAGTCCCAGCGGTGGACGTCGCCGAGTTGCAGGCGCCCCGTGATCTCGATGCCGGAGACCGGACCTGCCAGGCGGGCTCGGGAGCTGATCTGGCCGTGGATTCCGATATCGTGCCCGTGCAGGAGCGTGATCAGCTCGGCCACCGGGCTCTTCTCGAGATCGAGAAAGAACTCGAGCTGGCCTCCGGTGCGGGGGTCCGGGCGCCAGCGGCCTCTGCCGGCGAACCTGCCGAATCCGTAGGCCGTGCGGTCGGTGCGCGCCGGCTGGCCGGAGAACCGGATGCGCCATTCCCCGTCCGGAGCGGAGGGGGGCGCCACGTCGATGTCGGGATCGGTGAAATAGAACACCGACTTGACGTCGCTAAACTTGAAATTGATGCGCCCGCCCCGGATGCGGATGGCGGGAAACGCCGGACCCTGGGGGGTGGCCGCTCCGACCGTGCGGCTCAGCAGCGGCGCGAAATTCCAGGAACCGGCGCGCGGTCTCACCAAGTTGATGCTGGGCTCATCCAGGCGCAAGCTGGAGAACTCCAGCCTTCCGCTCCACAGGCTCTTGAAGCTCACCCGGCCTTCCAGTGTGCCGATGTAGGCGAAGGGCTCCAGACTGATGCCGGGATCCTCGTGGATGATGACCCGGCTCAAGGAGAAGCCCGGACCGTTGAACAGGTTCAGGTGGACTTCGCCGATCTCGACCTGGCGGCCCAGAGCGTGCTCGAGATTCTGCTGGAGGCGGGGCCGGAAGCGGTTGGCGCTCAGGAAGGGCGCCGCCAGACCTGCCGCCAGCAGCAGGAGCGCCAGGGCGCCCAGCCAGCGCCAGATGGTCCTGTTCCGCAGTTTCATTGCGGTGGTACAACCTGAATCAGCTTCTGGTAAGCCTCCGGGTCGTCCACATCCTTGAGGATCCCGGGATCCTCCACCTCAA
>Ga0315282_10017202_pt1 | contig 10458 bp, 12 predicted proteins | sample YL17G07_20_MG_FD_203693 | JGI IMG/M metagenome (GOLD analysis project Ga0315282, IMG submission 203693) | Sediment microbial communities from Yellowstone Lake, YNP, Wyoming, USA - YL17G07_20 | ecosystem: Environmental > Aquatic > Freshwater > Lake > Sediment | place: USA: Wyoming | collected... | reverse complement strand
CAGACCGGTTCAACCACGTACATGCCGGGTGACACGCTCAGCTTCGACATCCACAGCACTGTAGAGTTCAAGAAAACAGGTGCCGTATATGACGACATAGTCATCAAGATCTATGATCCTGACGACTACCTGTTCTGGTCTGTAGCATGGAAGCCAGTAAAGGATGCAGATACAGCCAAGTGGACTGTACCCTACTCAGCACAGACTGTATCAGGACTCCATCTGACGTTGCCGAGCGACGCAAAGGCCGGACTGTGGAAGTGGAACGCCACCTACTACCTCTCGGACGTTGTGGCTAAGATAGTCAAGTCGAGCTCCTTCACAGTGAAGGCAGCCACCGCCAGCATGATCGACGAGAAGATCACTGCCCTCGAGGAGTCGATCAACCTCCTAGGGGTCCAGATCCTGGCAGCCCAGACAGCCGCCCAAGCAGCCCAGACCGCCGCGACGACCGCAGGAACCAAGGCTGACGCAGCCCTGGCCGCCGCACAGGCAGCCACGACCGCCGCCACGGCAGCCGCGACCGCCGCAACGACCGCAGGAACCAAGGCAGACGCAGCCATGACCGCCGCACAGGCAGCCACGACCGCCGCACAGGGCGCCAAGACCTCAGCCGACTCAGCCACGACCGCCGCCAACGCGGCGAAGACATCAGCCGACGCGGCGAAGGCAACGACAGACGGCCTGACGACGCTGGTATACGTCGCGATAGGCGCCTCGGTGATCGCAGCCCTGGCAGCCATATTCGCCGTGATGCAGATCAGCAAAAAGATAGCTTAAAACTAAACCATATCCCCTTTTTTATTAAACAACGACCCCCAGAGGGTACTAAGGACAATCCCCGATTGGCCTATCCGTCATCTGAATGGCGCGCGCAGGCGGATTCAATAATTATGAGTTTTTGAGCTAATGATACGCTTTTCAGCCAGCCACCACCCCCACCCCCAAGCACACCCAGCTCAAGACCCCTCCGAAAACCATAAACAGAGGACAACCCGCACCTCAAAGGGCCTCCCAGAACCAATAGAAGCAGAGCACCCTCTAACCAACCCCTCCACCCCGACCCCACCCTCACGCGAAGAAGGCCACGGACTGCCTTAGCTCCGGCCTCCCGACACCATAGGCAGCTATGCAGACGGCGTACGCCACCATCAACACCAGGCCCACATGGATGCCCACGTTCTCCAGTCCCTGCCACGTCAGCCGCTGATAGGCTAACCTACTCTTAGCCCGGCCATTAAAGCCCTCAGCCGCCGCCCTGAGCCGCTTGTACAGCGTCCTCATCCACCCGGGGCCCTCCACATCGATCCTGTCCTTCACCGAGATCACATTAGGTGGGTTCACGCGGCCCTTCAGCCTTCTCTAGGCGATTATGTGGCTTACCCTGAGGGACTCGATGAGATCGAACAATGCCTGGGACTCCAGCTGGCTGTCCCCGGCCAAGAGCTCCACCTCGATACTCTCACCCAGCACCTTGTGGAGGAGCGCCTCAACCAGCTGCTTCTCGTTGACGTTCAGCGGGGCCTCCACGTGGCCGAGGGGGAAGCCCTCGATGTCGACGAGGAGGAGGCTCAGGTAGCCGAGGCTGAAGCCCTTCTTGCCTCGTCCTACCCGGGCGTCTGGGTCTCCTAGGCCTCGGCCTGTGTCGTGGGGGTCCCGGCTGCTCCAGGCGGGGAGGTCGGTGCCGTCTATGCACGTGGCCTGGATGAGGCCTGCGGCTGACAGTGGCTGGGATCTGCGCAGCCTCAGGGCTTCTCGTCGAAGCTAGGCCTCTATGATGCGGAAGCCTTCCGCCCCGATGCGCTTCTTCATCTGGCTGAAGTGGGCCTCACATGGTGCCTTGTCACGGTAGCCGCAGACCTGTCTGAGGATGGGGTCTCGTCTCAGCCGCTTCACCAGGTCTTTGATGTAGGGTATCTGCTCTAGTTGGCGGAGCATGAGGGCCCGTAGGTCCCACTCGGGGTTGTACTCTACGGGTCTTCCTGGGCCTTCAGTGTGGAGGCTTGTCCAGAGGATGGGTTGGATAGGGGTTAAATCCAGGTTTTTGAATAATTGTTTGGGGGAACCGATCAGCTTTTCTCCCATCAAGAACTAGAGGGTCGGGTCCCCAATTAACTCCAGCGAATTATTGAATTAACCCGCGCGCATTGGGGGTTGTAGAACCTTGGGGGTTTTCCTGGTCGGTTTCTACAGAGATTAGACTGATGCCTCCGATGGCAATTAGGGTTATGAGCAGCACCGAGGTAAGTGCCATAATTTTTTTACTATACTTCAATTGATTTTTTTCACCTCGAGTCAGAAAACGACAAAATTTTTTTAAAATGTTTTTTCAAGTTTACACCAGATTCTGATCAAAATTGGGTATTAACTGAATGTGCCTTGACTGCAAATTAGGAACAGAGAAAGCTTAAATTACAATGGTTCGACCCGCGTGTAAATTCGAAGTGCAACATTTATTTAAAGGGAGTTTCATACTACTTTAAATACCTCCTCAGGAATCCAAATGACTCTCAGAAACCACTCCTTCAGACAATTGCTGCTCTGGTTGATAGTTGGATCGAGAGGAGGTGTCAACAGAGGTAAAATCATCGAGGCCATAAAGAAGGAGCCTCTCAACGCGAACCAGCTCCGCACTTTACTAGAAGTGGACTACCGAACGGTCCGACATCATATTGATGTACTGGAAAAAAATCATCTAATTACTTCAATGGGTGAACACTACGGCAAAGTCTACTTCGTAAGCCAGGAGCTGGAACAGAACTTTGGAGATTTTGAAGAGATTTGGAATAGAATTGTAAAAAAGTTGAATAAGAAAGGACAGGAGTGAATATCGAATGCAGAAAAGGGTTTGGGTTCCGGTTATGATTCTAGGGCTTCTAGCCCTCTTCCTACTTAATACGTTCTGGACCCCGAGATTTTATGGGTACTTCCCACCTCCCCATGACGGACCTCGACTCGAGGAGTTCACGCGAGAGCAGCTGCAAGACATTAGTAATATGCTTGCTTTAAACGTGAAAGTCAGATCGATAATAGGATTGGTAAATACGGCTCTATTGTTATATCTCCTAATTTTACATATTGGTGTTTATCGAACCACAAAATCGAATTTCAGTCTGAGCCTGATCCTATTCTCCTTCACACTGATACTTTACACTATAACCAATAACCCAGTGCTAATCTGGATGACAGGGTTTCAGCGGGGGAGCATTACGCAGATATTCAACTTCGTACCCGATATATTCACAACGGTGGCGTCGATCATATTCATTTACATAAGCAGACAGTAAACACTATCCAAGCCTATTAAATCTCAAGATCAAGAAAATTGGTTCCCTGCACCCCAACGTCGTCTAAAAACATTATCTAACTACCTCGTTCTAACCCATGTGAAAAACCCGATTGCGTGTGTTGTCTTCGATTCTGATCAGATTCTGGTATAATCTTGAAAAATTGCTTAATTATGTCATCCTATGTCATCCCTTGAGGTTGGACAAATGGAAAATCACAGAAATAAAATTACGATCTCACTAATCATTTTGTTAACACTCACAATTGGTGCATCATTTAGTCTCCCAATATCTGTGTACGCTTATGAACTCGGGAACGTTCACGGGAATGCTATTGATGAAAACAATAATGCTTTATATGGAGTTAAGGTAACAGTTTATTCTTCTTCAGGGATTTTAATTACGTCACAGTACACCAATGAGAATGGATTATTTCGCTTTGCTTTATACACTGGAAGCTGGAAGATCTCTCTTGAGAAGGATGGATACGTTAAGGTTGAAATAAGCTTTGCAGTACCATCAGTACCATATGCAGGTTTAACTGATGATCCTGTAAATGACCCAGTTAATCTGGAAACTATAGTCCTCAAAAAGGCACTGAGACTATCAACCTCGGTGCTTACACGTGTAAAAAACCCCGGTGATATAGTACTTTTACCGTTCACCATAGGCAACATAGGTGACCAGCCTGAGATAGTTGAATTCTTGACTCAAAATTCGGCTGGATGGGCTACAAGAATACTTGATCAATCAGGAGAGATCAAAAAGGTGCTCTTGACTTCAGGAAGCATGAACCTAAACCTAGAGGTCACAATACCTTCAACGGCTTCGGGGAACTCCACGGTCTCATTGACAGTATTAGGAAGAACAAGTTCCACTTTAAACTTCACGATAATTATTGAAGAGATCACCCCATCGCGGGGAATAGAGATGACATCAACCTTCCCATACGCATCATCAGCGATTGGAGAATCCATAGACTATCCATTAAACATAGCAAACACAGGTGAAATGGATGAAACCATGGAACTTGTAGGAATAATCCCAGATGGGTGGGCTATTCGCTTCACAACTGCCGAAAAAATTGATGTATTGCAGATTTTCCTGAGATCCGGCCAGTCGGAAAAACTCACGGTCGAGGTTACACCTTCCTCCAACGCAACGATTGGGGTATACACCATGTCCGTTAAAGCTCTCTCACAGGGCAGTGAATTGAGGACATCGCTTAACCTCACAGTAAGCCTAAAAAGGGCGACTGAAAACTTGGAGATTGTCAGCACCTTCAGGGAGATCACCGTTGAGGCGGGTAAGATTCTTCAGTATCCGATAAAAATCTGGAATACTGGAGATAAAGATATCTTCACGCTTCTAAACGTGCTCTCGATACCCAATAACTGGAAGGCAGCCATCAAGTCGGGAGATATCGTAGTTTCTCAGGTTCTTGTCGAAGCAGGCCAAACAATGAGTTTGATTCTCCAGGTTACTCCTCCAAGCGTCGTCGAAACAGGAAGCTATAAGATAACCTTCGATGCGGTGACCGAGAATGGGATGGTTCTGAAGCAGATCGAGCTTGGCGCCAACATAGTGGGATCATATAAACTCGGATTAGAGCTCTCTACCCTCTATACTACTGTCAACACGGGAAGTTCGACGTCATTCACCGTTAAGGTTACTAACACAGGGCAGTCTCCCGTCACAACCCTTAGCCTCAATGTCGTTGCCCCGGATGGATGGAGTGTCTCAGTTGCACCCGTGCAGGTTACCTCGTTAGCCTCAATGGATTCATACACATTTAACGTCGTGACCCAGATACCGGAAAGTACCGTCGCGGGAGACTATATGATAACCTTGAAGGCTCAATCGGATCAGGTTAGTTCAGGTGAAACCCAGCTCAGGGTGACAGCCAGTGCATCGACATCCTGGGGGTTAATTGGAGTAGCTATGGTGGTCATCGTGATCATAGCATTGGTCGTGGTGTTTAGAAAGTTTAGCAGGAGGTAAATTGAATGTCAAAACCGATAATCGAGACCAAGGATTTAACGAAGATATACGGCGACATCAGAGCCGTCGATCATCTTAACCTGACTGTAGATGAGGGAGAGATCTTCGGCCTCCTGGGGCCGAACGGCGCCGGGAAGACGACTACGATCATTTTACTCATGGGCCTCTCAATGCCTACCGCTGGAACTGCAATCGTCGTAGGCCACGACATCATACGTGGATCCAAGGAGGTGAGGAGAAGCGTCGGTCTTCTGCCAGAGGCAGCCGGATACTACGAGGACCTCACCGCTGAAAAAAACTTAGAATACATTGGCCAGCTGAACGACCTCCCCAAAATCGAGTGTGAGAAGAGGGTCTCGGAGTTGCTCGAAGAGGTTGGATTAACTGATTGGAGTAAGGTGAAGGTGGAGAAGTTCTCCCGAGGGATGAAACAGCGTCTAGGGATAGCACAGGCCCTCATCAAGAGGCCTAAGCTCGTGATCTTCGACGAGCCTACGATTGGCCTTGACCCAGCTGGAACTAAGGAGATACGTGATATGATACTGAAGCTTAACAGGGAACAGGGCTTAACAGTGATGATGTCCTCACATCTACTGCATGAGATCCAGTTGACATGCACGAGCGTTGGCATCCTCAACAAGGGAAAAATGATCGTTGAGGATACGATCGAGAACTTGGCTAAATTGTTCAGTGAACATCAGGGGATGAACATAGAGTTCAAGCTTCACAATGCGACGCCTGAGCTGTACAAGGAGATCGAAGGCATTGACGGCGTAACCCTGGTTAACCAACAGAACGGTGTGTTGAATGTCGGCATGAAACGGGACGTCACAATCGAGGTGTCTAAGGTCATCACGAAATATGGCGCTGAGATACTGCTAATGAAGCCTCGGGAGTATTCGTTGGAGGATATATTCATGAAGTATTACGAGGATGGTGTAAGGTAATGGCCGGATCAATGACAGTGTTTAGGAAGGAGATGGCAGATCAGTTCGGAAGTAAACGGTTCCTGATACTGTTGGGAATAATAGGTCTCCTTTCAATAATGTCCGCCTACCAGGGAGTAGAGTACCTCAAGAATAATCCTCAAAGAGGATTTCTGGCCATATTCACGGGGCAGGAGTTCGGCTTCTCGTTCATCCAGTTGATGGTCTTCTTCGGACCGATTATAGGCTTGGCCTTGGGATTCGACGCAATAAACAAGGAGAGGACCAGCGGCACTCTTTCAACGGTTCTTTCCCAGCCGATATTCAGGGATTCCGTGCTGAATGGTAAGTTCCTCGCCGGCACAGTTGCGGTTACAACCCTGACGATAAGTACAATCGGTTTAATGATCGGTTTGGCGATACCGATGCTGGGATTTGGGCCTACGATTGATGGAGCTTTTAGCATTATATCTCTAACCTTGCTAACTATATTGTACTTGGCTTTCTGGCTCAGTCTAGGTACGCTCTTCTCCGTGTTGACAAAGAAGACGTCAACTTCGATGCTTGCATCCGTCGGCACATGGCTTACCTGCGTGATTGTGATATCTATTCTCGCGTCCCTAATCGCAAATGCGATGGTACCACTACCATCCTTCCAGGGCACATTCACTCAAGGTAATCGGACTCAAGGAGGCGGCTTCAATCCTCAAATTTCTCCTGAGTACAGGGCTCTCACAGAGCAAAGGTTCACCATTCAATCCACCATCTCAAAGGTCTCACCTACAAATCTGTACAGCGAGGCTGCTTCGGCGATTCTAGGCGTAGCTCAATCACGAGCAGGTTTTGGTATCATCAACACTAATCCCACCAGAACCTTGACACTTTCCCAGGGCCTCGCAGCCAGCTGGGCTAATATCGCCGCAATCGCCGTTGGCCTGGTAATCTGCTTCGTCGCATCCTATATAAAGTTCCTCCGCTCAGAGATCAGGCCTGGAGGTTAACCCAAACACGCGAAGAGAGCGCTCTTGGATAAAAGAATGGAGGCAGAGTCGACTATATACTCCTCTTTCAAGGCGTTTGCAGAGTTTCTCGGAACAATCTATAAGACGACTCGACTCCCATCCACGCTAGGCTTCACCTCAGCGGCATTAACGGGAACAATCTTCGCTAGCTCCCCCATCGATCTCAGAACTATCTGGCTGCTTATGTTCTCCGCGTTCAGTGCCGCTTTCGGCTTCGCCGTGAACGATCTATCCGACGCGGAGCTCGACGGGTCAGCCGGCGTGATAAGAAACCCTGTCTCGACAAACGAGCTGAGCAGAGGAAAATCCATCTCCATCGCACTCTTCCTTCTCCTCGTTTCAATGGCAGCTCTGCCTCCCCTGAGCCCAAGGAACCAGCTGCTCGGCCTAGTCGTCGTCTTCCTCTACCTCACATATTCATGGCTTGTACGTGCAAAGGCCCGACCGATATTGGACGTAGTATACCATGGTCTCTGTCTGACGATTCTCGCAGTCATGGGCTACACCGAGTTTAGGTCTTTCAACGTTGAATGCCTCCTATTCGTTTCAATAGTTTTCCTCCTATCTTCCATCTCGCAGATCCTTCAAGAGGTTAGAGACTATGAGACAGATAGAAAGACGATCATGACCACGGTCACGTTGTTGGGCAAGAAAAGGTCTCTGGTCCTTTGCTTGACACTATTCACATCTACTTTCTTCTTCCTTCTCCTACTAATTATCAAAGGCGCGATTCCCCTCGAAATGTTGATTCTGTCTCCCTTGACCTACTTTATCATGGCTCCCATCACCCGAGCAATAATCAACGAAGAGTATGAGGAGAAGATGTTGAGGGAGATCAGAGGGAGGCGGCTTATCATGATCGCCTTACTAATTGCCGTCTTGATCTTGGGAAGAACCTAAGACCCCAAAGCGGGCATGCGCGCACCAATTCAATAACTTGGAGTTATTGAGTCTGCAAGGTGCTTTTTGACCACTCTCTTAACCATCTCCCAGCTTAATCCAGCTCAAGAATCCTCCGAAAACATTCAAATGAGTAGACCAGCGCCTCGAAGGGCTCCTCCAGGCGCTGCTGGAATAAGGGAGGGTGAAGGGTAAAGCAATCGCCGTCGATAGCACCCACGTATAAGCCTACAGCCAGAGAGACTAGGATAACAAGACCGGAAGAAGCGACCCGGATGCGAGGGTCGGCAGAGGCCGGAGGGGCTTCATCCTCGGCTACCGTGTGCACACCGCCTGCTGCGCCGACTCCGAGCCGCCCATCGCCTTCACGGTGGCACCCTGCAACGAGAACAACAAGTTACACTTCGAGCCGCTGCTTGAGAAGGTGCACCGCCTCGGAGTCAGGTCCAAGGCTGTGCTTGCCGACGCCCAGTACAGCTCGGAGAACGTTCGGAACGCGGCTGAGTGGTTCGGTGCCGAGCCTGTCATACCGGTGAGGAGGGACTCCCGTGTCAGGGAGGCTCTGAGGGTGGGCCGTGACTTCGTCGCAAGAGGGATGAGGAGGCTTGTGCGGCTCTTTAGGAAGCGTTGGAGCGTGGAGAGGCTGTTCGGCCGGGCTAAGGAGTGGCCTCTCTTGGACGGCCTCAGGGTTCGGGGTTTGGGTCAGGCGACCATCCACGTCGCCCTGAGCCTGTCGTCCATGCTAGCGGTGGCTCTGGCGGCTGTGGGTCTTCGGCGGCCGGATATGGTCAGGGGTATCAAGCACTTCGTGGCCTAAGCTGCTGCATCGGCTTCCTCGGGGAAGGGGCTGTTTTAGGGCTGTCCAACTGTGTTGGGGAGAACGTGCGTGTTCATTGTGAGTCTTGGGTTAACTGTATGGTGAAATCAGGTGGGTTTGTTTCCCATTGGGAGCTGAGGTGATGGTGGAATAGTGTTTAGGCGATGGAATTTCTAAACGGCTTAACGCGCGAGAGAGGGAGATTAAATGATACAATTGGAAGAGGAATACAAGAAGGTGGTCATCAAAACATCTAATCTCATGCCTGAGCTCATCGATGAGATGAAGAAGCTCAGGGGAGCCATTGACCGAATGTCAAGGGGAAGATGAAAAATAAGCCACGAAAGTCCTGAATCTCCTTCCAGTAGACTACGTCCCTGAAGAGGTATGTGTCCTTGTTCCCAGGCGTTATCCTCCAGTTCTTCTCGGTCGGCCTGTGCATCAGGACCTTCTTCAGCTTACCGTACTCTGTCTGAGCGCCGAACTTCATGCTGCCAACCTTGTACTTCTCGGGCGCTCGGCGGCGACAAGACTTTCTCCCTAAAAAAGGAGGCGAAGCCGCCTACGGCTTGTATGCCTCGATCTGGGCGCTTGAGACGATGTCCATGAAGGAGGTCCTGGAGAGCACCTTCACGTCCCTGAAGCCCGCGCTCCTCATCTTCCCAACGTAGACGGCCTCGTCGAGGGCGCCGGCCACGCAGCCCGCCCAGGCGTCAGGGTCCTCCCTCATCTCCTTGGGCAGCTCGCCCTTCGTCACGATGTCAGAGACCATCACCCTGCCGCCCGCCCTGAGGACCCTGTATGCCTCCTTGAAGACCCTGTCCTTATCCGGGGCGAGGTTGATCACGCAGTTGCTGATTATCACGTCGACTGAGCCGCTATCCACGGGGAGATCCTCGATATCCCCGAGCCTGAACTCGACGTTCTCGAAGCCTGCCTCATCGGCGTTCTTCCTTGCGAGGTCGATCATGTCCTGCGTCATGTCGACGCCGATGGCCCTGCCCTTGGGGCCCACCTTCTTCGCGGCGAGGAGGACGTCTATGCCTCCGCCGGAGCCCAGGTCGAGGACGACCTCCCCCTCCCTGAGCCCCGCGATGGCCGTCGGGCTACCGCAGCCCGCACACGCCTGAACGGCTGATTCCGGGAGATCCTTCAGCTCGCTCAGATCGTAGCCGATGCTGCCCGCGTGGGCGTCAGACCCACAGCAGCTGCACGAGCACTCCGACGACTGAGCCCTCTTCGCTACCTCCGAGTAGCTCTTCCTCACATGTTCCTTTATGGCCTCGTTTCCCTTAGCCACTCAAACCACACCCTATTATCGGGCATCCAATAATGTGTGGCGATATATTAAAGTATCGGTCACCCAATACTTAGGTATGATGGAGAACTGCTGCGACGAGGCCACACCGGGCTGCTGCGACATGAGGGGGCTCCTCTCCTTCACGATCCTCTGGCTCCTGACCAAGAGGGACATGTACGGGCAGGAACTAGGCGAGGAGCTCAAG
>Ga0315282_10017201_pt1 | contig 10458 bp, 9 predicted proteins | sample YL17G07_20_MG_FD_203693 | JGI IMG/M metagenome (GOLD analysis project Ga0315282, IMG submission 203693) | Sediment microbial communities from Yellowstone Lake, YNP, Wyoming, USA - YL17G07_20 | ecosystem: Environmental > Aquatic > Freshwater > Lake > Sediment | place: USA: Wyoming | collected... | reverse complement strand
ATGAACAAGATAGGTGCAGCAGTGGAAGTGCCACATACCTACACTAACTATTACTACTACAACTGGGCAGGATACACGAATGACTACCGAGTGGCTCTCAGAGATGACTGGTGTACAACTTGGCCTGTGACCAGTTCTAACATGATCGTGGTTGGTGGTCCAAGTGCTAACATGCTGAGTTACTATGAGAATGACTTCAGTGACGCATTCGCCGCCTTAAATCAATTCACAAGCGACCCAATCTGGGCTAACAAAATAGTCGCAAAGACATGCTGGATGCCGCACGACACAGCGCACACATACGCATCGAGCAATAGCACAGGCTACGGAGTGATAACCTCATACCTAGACGAGAACGGCACAGCCGTGTTGCAGATATGGGGCTACTGGGGAAGAGACACGTACTACCTGACAAAATGGTTCCACGAAGAAGGAATCTACGAACTTCAACAGGCTCCAGCAGGCTTAACATCCATAATCGTAAAGATCAGCTACAAGAGCTATCCTGAAGGCTACAAGCCAACAGCGTTCAAAGTTGTCGAATGCCTCGGAACAGTCAGCGAGAGACTGTGGACAGGAACTCTATTCGGAACACCGTTCACTAAAGGCGGAATACACGACCCATAAAACCTCCAACCTCTCTTTTTTTAAACCCCAATTTTTTGAAGATGAAAGAAAATCTGTCGAGTTTCACGAGCATCGAGTTATGACTTTGACCTGTTCAGTCCAGATTTGCCGATAGTGGTTAGGCCGTTGCTGGCAAAGCTTAAAATGTAAAGGTATGCAGCTCGTACAACATTGAATCCTCTACTTCACGTGTCTAGATCAAAACTTTGAAAAGGATGAGCCGCATGTTTACGCAATATGGTTAACATGACGGTTGTCAGAGAATTCCGACAGGACGATCTTGAGCAGGTTTTGGAATTGTTGAATGGAGTATTCCCAGGTTGGGGAGACAGCTGCGAGTGGTTCTGGAAGTTCAAGGCGGCAAAGGCAGTGACAGGACGAGAACCAGTGGTTTTTGTTGTTGAACACCATGGCAGCATAGTAGGTCATTTGGGCTTCATACCAATGGACATGAGGGTTGGGGAAGACGTCTTTCGGTCATGTCAGCTCGTTGACGGGGTCATGGATGTCCGGTACAGGGGAAAGGGCATGTATGCAAGCTTGGTTAGCGCCGTCCTGTCAAGAGCGAGGGAGAAAGGCAACAGCCTGATATTCGGTTTCGCTAATGATGCAGCGTTTCACAATTACTCTCGACACAACAATTTTCTCGCTTTGTGCAGACTGGCGAAAATGTTCAAGACCCTGAGCCTTAGGCATCTTCTTGGTTCAGTCAGGGTACGCTTTGTTGAAGAAGAAGCTGGGCAATCCGGGCAAGGTCTTCTGGGAAGGGGAGGAAACAACCTCAGAAGTTCATTAATTATGCTGAAGCAGCTCGTCAAGAGCATTCCAATTCTAGGAGCGTCTTTCTTGAGGCAATGTCTAGGATCGCGCGGAAATAGTAGAGTCATAGACGGAACACATGATTTGCAGGTAGTCGAGACAAAGGATTTCGAGAAAATAGAGAGGCTTTACATTGGGCTCTCGGGGCGCAATTCGCCTGTTATTGGAAAGAGTTCTGATTTTCTCAGATGGCGATATAGTCGACCAAGGATGAAGTACAGGTTTTTTGTTGCCGAGAAGTCAGGCGTTCCGTTGGGCTATTTCATAATTGGGCAGAAGGAGAAGCCTATATGCGTTGGGAACGTGGAGCTTGTCAATGTGCGAATCGGCTACATCATGGACTTGGTTTGTGACAATGAAATGGCAGGACAGTTGCTTCTGAAAGCTGAAGAAGAGCTGAAGAAGCAGAATTCTTGGATCGTGCAGTTCTGGACGACCGAAGGGAGTGCCGTCCATAATATTCTGCGTTTGCTCAGGTATGAAAGGCTCCCAGCCGAAATCACAATGGTGGCAAATTCAAATGAACCTACTTGTAGAGAAACCATGTTACAGAACCTTGGGAGCATCATGATATCGCTGGGTGATACTGACCATGCGTGATGATTCAGACCGTTAGGTCAAAGGCGAGGGATTCTAACGCTTCCCAGCATTATATTAACAGCAAGGTTTTGCGAATGTCGCCAATGGTCGTCTTATGTTTAATAGGTCAGAGGAACATAGCGGAAATGGCTTCATCAGCTGTGGGAGGTTCCGAGAATGAATGTGACCGTTATTAGGATTATCAAGGCACTTTATAGGACCTCATGTTTCCTCTGCTACTTCTCTGGACTATATTTCCTGCTTTCCTATCTCAAACGTAACAAACCTGTGATTTTGATGTATCACAGCATAAACCATCACAATTCCCCGAACATATACCCCGACAACATTACCAGCATAGAAAACTTCGAAAAACAAATCAAGTTTCTCTCTCAAAAAAGGAGCATCATAAGTCTGGAAGAGCTCGTAAGACGCTTGAAACAACGGTCCAAGTTCTCTCCCCACACCACCGTGATCACCTTTGATGACGGCTACTACGATTTTTTCCTGAACGCCTATCCGATACTCAGAAAATACCATACCCCAGCTACCGTCTTTCTGATAACTGGACTCCTAGATTCAGGAGCGGGAAAGTGGGAGGACAAGCTAGCGTTTCTGATAAACATGACCCATTCAAATTCATTACGCATCAGTCTAGAGGGGAAGAAATTGCTTTTCAGAACATCTACGGCAAAGGAAAGGACACATTCTATACGAGGGCTTCAATCGATACTCCAAGGATTGAGTGAAGATGAACTGACGAGAACCATCAGTGAAGTCGAGAAGGCAATCGGACACAAACAAGATGTTTTTCCGTTGACTACCTTAAGGCGTAGTGAAATAGCCCTGCTGAAAGATGACCCATTGATATCTTTTGGTGCTCACACTCACAGCCACGCAGACCTAGGAAAAGTCAACGCTGCAACAGCCAGATCTGAAATCAGGACATCAAGAGAAGAAATCGAAAAAATCACGGGCAGGAAATGCCTTCTGTTCTCCTATCCATTTGGCAGAAAAAAGAATCTGACTTCTCAAGTCAAGGACCTTCTCAAGACTGAAGGATTCAGCGGGGCAGTCACAGCAACTCCGGGGACAATTCACCTACACTCTGACTTGTTTGAATTGAAACGGATAGCTGTGGCGGATAGTGCGACGTTGGAGTTCAGGTGTGCACTAATCGGTCTCATACTCCAAAGACCATAGGGTTAGGAACAGGCTTGCTGATCTCACGCCTACAGGTCGTGTGGCGGTCGCTGGGAAGGGCACATATGATCCATCAGCGGCCAACCAGACGACATGGGTAACGCGCAAGATAGGCGCAAGCACGGCTTGGACCGATTACAACTACCCTAGTAGCGGTAACGAAAATGGCTATAGGGTAGTCCTGAATGACGACTAGTGCACGACTTGGCCAGTACGCGCGAACCACATACTCGCTAAAACATGTTAGCTGCCATGCAGCACTGCACAGGCGTACACTTGGCAACAGTGCAGGATACGGAATTAATATAGTCACACTTACCTAGACCTGAAGTGGCCTGTGGTCCCAGCTATGGGACGCTTGAGGCAGAGAGACGTACTACCTTGCTAAATGGTTCGCGAACGTGGCATTTGGCAGCTACAGTCGGCCCCAGATGGCTCAACGTCGATAATCGTGAGGATTTCATACGCGTTCTATTCTGAGGATTACAAGCTAGGCAGTCCAACGATCGTTAAGTGCTTAGGCGCGGTCAGCAAAAGAGGATGAATGCGCGGCTGCCTGAAAAGTGGACTACACGAGCGATAAACTCCTCTCCTCTTTTGGTTCCCAATTTTCTGAATTTTAACTAGAATTGCAGTATTAGTTCTCAGCAGTGTCTCTGGGATTTATATCGCAAATGTTCGGGTTCACCATCTGTACAATGCCCAAGATTTCTGTGTTGAAGAGCGAAATGTCGAATTCCTTTGCTCGCTGAGTGGCTCTGTTTGAGACTTCAAGTGCGAGATGGTCGTCTTCCACTAGCATGTCTATTATTCTTGCGGCTTCCTCAGCGTCTCGGTACGAGTATCCATATTTCCCCTGTTCTCGTTCGAGTATGTCGAACCATGGTCCGCCGCTTCTGGGAACAACAGGGACGCAGCCCGCGGCCATGGCCTCAACAATAGCAATCCCGAAGGCCTCAGTGGGTTGGGTGCTTAAGAACACTTTTGCCGAACTGACAACGTCTACCAGCCTGCTAAACGGCTGGTCAATGAGCACGTCAATGCGATCGCTGACACCTAAGGTTCTTGCTGCGTTTGCGATTTCTCGCAGGGTCCCTTGGGATGCATTGTCTGTTGTCCCGAATATTATGAAGTTGGTCTTTCTCGTGAGTTGAGCGATCCTTGGGACGGTTTCAAGACGTTTCCCTGCTCTTAGTCGAGATGCGGAGACCACAAGGGCTTTGTGTCGCCTGATGTTTTTTTGCGCCTGCATGAACTTCGAGGTGTCGACAGGAGGATAGATAACGGTGGATTCTCGTTTTGAATATTCTTCCACAATTTCGCTGAGGAACTTGGAATTCGTGATTAGAATGTTGCCCTTGCATACGTGATCGACAACTCGAAGAAAAAGGTCGTATCCTTGTGAAAGGATTCGCCATATTGCAGATGCTGAATCGGGATAATGATAGATTGTTCTCAAGGGTAGAGCATTTACGTAAGTTATGTCTGCGATCGAGTCCACAGCGTCCCCATAAGTGTTCATAAGAACGTCCTGTTTGCCTCTTGTCTTGAGCTTCGAGAGTTCGAGAATAAAGAGGGACAGGGTAACGATTGCTTGTAAGAGAGTGTATCTGACGGGGAGAGTTTCAAGAAGATAGTGTTCCTCGTCGGGTTTCGGTACTTCTCCAAGTATCCTTCTTAGGGCTGGCCAATTAGTCCTGTCAATTGTGAAGAGGTTCACTCTATGTCCCTGTCTCCGCAGAGCCCCAATCGCGGTCAGACAGACTCTTTCAGCCCCACCTAACCTGTTCAAAGAAGGGTGGGCAACAACGATGCTCATGCGATGCTTTACTTCAGCGTCCCCCGGGAGAAGCGGTCTCTGGCGCATGTTTTGTTCAATCCACCTTCAGATTAACATCTCTACTGGCCGTTGCTACTCGAGCATACTTCTATGTAGTTCAAGCTTATGTCCGTAGCGTTTGACGCAAGTAGACCTCTAAACTCTATATCCTGCACAGGGTGTGTCAAGACAAATCCAAGAGTAAAATTCTGCCAGCTGTTTTCTTGCGTGAATGTCTCGCCGAGGAGATCTAGGAATGCCAGAGTTTCTCCTTGTGTCCTGACATCGATGGTCAAAACGTGCCCTTGCACGTTACTGCTTAACTTGAGATTGAAAGTGGCTTGATAGCTCCCTGGAGCGAGGGTGTCGTAAGGGCCATACCAGAAGGTTGTCAAATCAGAGTCTGTTGTCTTATGACAAAGCACTTCTCCGCTGACGGATGTCGGGTCGTATATGATTTTAGCGTTGCTTACAAGATCCTTAGGGTCGTAGCGAATACAGATGGGCTCGAATAGGACAGGTTCTCCAGAGTAGAATCTTCTGAACAAATAGATTCGGTCTGCAGATGCGTACAAACCGTATTCGTTCTTTCTGACAACATTTGAAAAGAGTGCTCCCCCCACATTGGCATCTAGTTTCAGGTCTATCAGCACGTAAGTCGTGTTTAGGCTCAAAATGGATTCGATTGCTCTTTTCCATAGCAGGCTCTGCCCTGGGACAGAAGGTATCATAACATAAGCGTCCAATCTGCCTGAGACATGAGGAAAGATGCTATCCTGAGTAAGGATCGACTCATTCTGGGGAACTAGGTCTATTATTCGACTGAGAAGTCTAGTGTGTTCTGTAATCTCAGACCTAACATAGGCTGGACTTGGATAACCTCCTTCGATCAACGGGTTCAGCGGACTGAGGGTGAGACAAAAAAAGATTGAAGTAACAAGCATGAGGATTGCAGTCTTTTTTGCGATGTTCTCAACATTGCTTCTTCCTAGAAGTTTTCTCGTCCCAAGTATGGCTGAGACAAACACGAAAGGAACGATCAGAGCAGAATATTGGAAACCTATTCTGTAATATGGCGGGTAGTTTGAAACCAGAGCAATTCCCAGCCATGGTAACGCTGCCATTAGAGGGCTTGGGCTCAGAAAAGAGAGGAACGCCAAAGGGCCGAAGGCGATAAGAATGTAGGAGATCTTTTCGTAAAAGTCGTAGGACAGTGCGCTGAGAACCCTCAGTGGGTTTTCCAGAATGTAAAGTGGTATGTTGGTTCGTTCGTCTACTCCGAGCACGGCAACGTTCTGGTGTCCTTCCAGTTCCGGTGGGATCGAAGGATTCAAGGAGTGGATAATGAACTGGGCAAAGAAGAACCACATGATCCCTATCGCTATGGTGGCGAGTGGGATGAGTGTTGCCGTCTCTCCCAACTTTCGGCTGCGAATTTCTTGCAGAATCCTACTTCTTTGTTTCCATAGTGCGTAGACTCCTAGGAAGACAACGATGTAACTTATCTGCTCAAGGACAGTTAACGACAGAAATACAAACAAAAAATAACCTTTCCAGCTGCCTTTCTCCAGATAGTACAGGCTAAAAAGTGCCAATACTGGAAATAAGGCTTGGATGTGAAAGTCGTAGCAGTTTACGCCTTGAAGAAGCGGGTACATGAGATAGCAGGCGGCAAAAAGAATTCCATAGCTTCTGGTAATTTTCAGTTTACCGATTAGATACACCGGAAGGGCCCCCAAAGCCAATGACAATGATTGCAGGACCAACAAGGTTTCAGGTCTTGGTACTGCAGCATAGAACGGCAGGAAAAGGAAGAGTGCAGGTGCAAAATGTATGCCGAAGAAGCTGCCGTTCGGCACGAAGTATAGCTCGACTGTATAGTAAAACAGTCTTCCTTTAAAGACAGTTGTCCACATCGCTTGGTCATAGATTCCAAGGTCCCAAGCCAATGTGTGGAAAGAGAAATGCTGCAATATCATATGCCATGAAAAAGCAATGGTATATGAAATTGCGAAAAGGCAGGTGATCAGTAAACCTATTTCAAACCCGTGGAGCTTGCTACCCAAAATCCGCTCGATTTCATTAAGTCTTATCGTCTGCAACTTTTCACGAAAGCGTCTAAGCACCTTATCAATTCGTCGCTGCAAAGAGTTTTTTCCCTCATTACGAGTTCAGTCTGAAATGTTCAGTCCATACACAGATAGAACCCATTATTCCACGAACCCTCATTTATTTCTTTAGAGATCTAGTAGTGCGCGCCCATCATGTGGCGTAGAAAGCCCAGCTTGATTTCAGCAAGGCCCTTACCCAACCCATCCGTCATTAAGGAATTGACTCCAAAGTATAAGAGCTAACAAAAAGTTGAATATTACATAGACCAATGTTACAGATTTCTTTTCTTCTCTGATGCCCAGCCAGATGGGGAAAGTGCAAGGCAAGTATCTTGGCAACGAGAGAAAATTCGCTGAGAAGAGGTAGAAGACAAATAGACTGATTGAATATACTCCCAAGGTTTTGTCTACGCTGAATACCTTCAGACTGAGATACAGAAACAGCGAGAGCATCAATATGACAAATACATCGCGGGTGCTCCAAGTAAAGGGACTGCTGTTAACTAATCTCATGAGGAACAGCTCTATGAAATTGAGATGCGAGTTCCAAACGGTTTTTTGCTGTGCTGCCAAAGGTGCTATGAGCTCTCCTGTGTCAAAGAATCCATAGCAAATCCAAGCAATTAGAAAAACGAGGGAGAGAGAATAGACGAAGGCCATTCTTATCCTGCGTTGCGTGAGAAACCGCAAGGATATTATGGCGGGCAGGATGATTCCGGGAACTCGGGTGAGTGTTGAGATGGCAAGCGCGATACTTGATGAGAAGTGCTTGCCACGCATGTATAGATACCATCCTGCGATGGTGGTTGTCAACCACAATCCTTCCGTATAGCCCACTGACGTGAACAGGTAAACTGTTGGGAAGAACAGAAAGAGTAGGGTTGAGTTTAAGGCCAGTTTTTGGTTCATGTACTTTGTTGCTGTCTTGTAGTAAATGGGTATCCACAACACTCCAGAAAAGAGCCCCGCGACAACTGTCGCAACTGCGCTATTTCCTATCAAAACCATAAAAGCCTTTATCATTGCGGGAAAGGCTGGCAAAAAAGCCCAGTGTTTCAGGTCGACGTACCCAAAAGATGCTATCCGGTCGTAGAATGCTGAATCCCATCTGTGGAAAACGAGCCACCATTTGTCAGGCGTAAGCCTTCCGTATGGCTCTATATAGTTCAGGTTGAACAAGTACAAGAAAGCAACAATCTTCGTGACGATAACGAAAATCATTAGCAGACTTATCGGCGACTGCTTGAGTTTCACGAGGATAGGCACAAGAAAACATCTCTTTGTCAGATACTGAAGAGGAAAGCTTTCACGAGATTCTTCAGCATGCGATAGCCGGTTATGAAGTTCATGTTAAAAACCCCGTTGTCCTTGTGGCCCCAAGATACGGGAATTTCCAGTATCCTTTTTTTCATAGATTTCAGTCTCCATAAGAGTTCTACATCAATTTCAAATCCATTGCACGTCAAAAGTGGAAGAACTGACTCCACAGCCTTTCTCGTGAAAACCTTCGCGCCACATTGAGTGTCTTTGCATTTGATCCCAAAAAGAATCCTGACAATCACATTAAATACTCTGCTGAAAATCCTTCTTCCTAAAGGTTGCGGCCTCAAAATCCTTGCACCTTCCACGTAGCGAGATGCCACTGCTGCATCAGCTTTTCCTTGCTCTACAATCCTGACAAGTTTCATAAAACTGGCAGGGCGGACAGATTCATCTGCATCTGTAAATCCTATTAGTCTCCCTCTACTAGCCTTGAACCCCTCAGTTAAAGCGCCCCCTTTGCCCAATCTTCCCGGGTAACTAAGCAAACGAATCCTCGGCAGACTCTTTGAAGTCTTCATTACTACTTCTCTTGTACAATCTGGACCATCACAGACAACGATTATCTCGAATTCTTTAAATCTCCCGGTCATAGATTCATAATAATCTCTCAAGGTATTCTGGATTCGCTCACTTTCCTCATAAGCTGGGACTACAAGAGAGAATTCTATATCCGCAGCCACTTTCAGTTCACTTCCACAGTGAATCCAGCATTCCTTGTTTACAGTTCAATGCTTATACCTTTTGTCAATCAAAACATGAATGAAACGCATCCAAATCACGTAAGCTATCACAAAGCGTGGCGTACACGCATTTTCCAAGGAGCAATTTTCGCTGAATTGAACTGAAGATTCTTCCAGAAGTAATAGACAACTGAATGCGCAGCATACTAAGCGCGCTGCCTTGTCCCTTTATTAGGTGTTGAAGTATGTTGGTGAGACTGCTTTGTCTGGTCTTCTGATGTTTTCTGCTGCTTCTCTGTTCAGAACCATGCACAATAGGCTGTAGAGCGAGTAGGAAGCGACGTTTCTTGCGCCTCTGACCTTGTTGACGGCTAGGCTGTACTGTGTCTTCAGGAAGCTGTAGACCGCTTCTATACGCGGCCTCTTGTGATACTCCTTCTTCTGGTCTTCCGGCCCGTAGGTTCGAAACTTCTTGTCCACTCTGAGGAGGCCTTTGACGTCGCGTTTCTGGTTTGCCGGGTATGGAATCACCGCCTCGCAGACAGCGTTTCTGAGTTTGCCGTCGCTGTATTGACTGTCTGCTATCACGCTTCTCAATCTGGCTGCAGAACGTTTGAGAATCAGCTTCGTCTTCTCCAGCATGTTCGGTGAGTGTTTCTTCTCGTTCTGGGTGGCCGAAGCAAAGACGCTCGTTAAAGGAAGCATGCTCTGAGAATCGATGGAAAGGTGTAGCTTGTAGCCTAAAGCGAATGTTCTGCCTGCTCTTCCACCCTTGCATCATCGTCAGAAAAGCCTCTCTGGTTGTTCAGTGGATGGCGTACACTCCAAGCCTTGATGAACGAAGCGTCAAACACGGCATCAACGTTTTTTGCGTCGTTCTGTTTCAAGGAGTTTGACCACTTTTTCCTCTATTATTCTGGTGAGGTTGGCTTCTCCGACTTTTCGGATGAACCTGCTGAGAACGCTTCGGGGATAGCCTGCTTCGTCTGGTTTGATGAGGCACAGTTTTCTGAGCCGCAGGTCCGTGTCGAGTAGTCTTGTCATTTCTCTTAAACTGCGAATGCCCTTCATGCGCATGACGATAAAGGTTCTGAAAACGCCTAATGGGTTTCTAGGAGGCCTGCCAAGTCCAACCTTGTGAAAGCACTCTTGCAACAGGGCCTTAGCAAAACTTAAGTCTACGTTTCTGAAGAGGGTTTCTAGGGTCTCGTGTTCATCTTGTCCCGCAAGGATTCACCTCCTGCGCTTGGACGTGAGTCACAAAATACGAGACCCCACTTCTCAAAATAAACATTAA
>Ga0315282_10017200_pt1 | contig 10459 bp, 5 predicted proteins | sample YL17G07_20_MG_FD_203693 | JGI IMG/M metagenome (GOLD analysis project Ga0315282, IMG submission 203693) | Sediment microbial communities from Yellowstone Lake, YNP, Wyoming, USA - YL17G07_20 | ecosystem: Environmental > Aquatic > Freshwater > Lake > Sediment | place: USA: Wyoming | collected... | reverse complement strand
AAAGTTATATGGAAAAGAAGGATTTTGAAAATATCTTTCACCAAACAAAACGGACTACAGAGATTATATCCGGATTGCTCAGATACCTGAAAAATAAACACAAGCAGTAAATCCGGGTTATTTCCGATGAGATGAAACACTGGGCACGGAGAACCAGGTACGGAGTACGGGTGTAACTTGCCTGCTCGCGTCTGGCCGCTCATATCTTATTATTTTCTTGTTAACGGGGAACGAGGCACGGGGTACGGAGTACGTGCGAAGATAGTCCGGGAACGGAGAACGAGGCACGGGGTACGTGGTACATGATTTATTCATTTTTTTGGAGTTCGTCCAAATTATTGAATTTTTGATAGGATGAGTGGAATGGTCTTTGCTCATAAGGTATTGATATTAATAAAGATATGTGTGAGAGGAATCTAGGCTCATTTGGCATAAATATTGCTATCATTATCTTTAGAATGAAGAAGCAAGTTCTATATAAAGGAGGTGGTTCGAAGACAAAGCCATATCTACAGGGAATGGGTGGAGTGAATTTTATCACTCCAGGGAATGGATTTAACACCCCTCGTCGAGGGGCGAAAAAAAGGAGGGTTATTTGAAAAAAGCTTTAGTTTTACTTGTTTTGTTTTGCCTGGTGGGGGCTTTTTCCTTCGCTCAAGAGCAGGGAGGTATAAAAGGAACCGTGACCGACCCCGAAGGGAATCCCCTTCCCGGTGTTACAGTCACCTTAACCGGTTCAAAGACCGCCCCCCGGACGGCCGTCACTTCCGCGGAGGGCAACTTCCGATTCCTCAATCTGCCCGTAGCCGGCGACTATACTGTCAAGTTCGAGCTCCAGGGTTTCAAGACGGTCCTCCGTGAAAAGCAGGTTATCACCTATGGAAGGGACGTCACCTATGATATTAAAATGGAGCCCGCGACAATCGCCGAGGAGATCACGGTCGTCGGTCAGACGCCGGTCATCGACACCAAGAGAACTCAGGTCGGTGTCAATGTGACCTCGGACGAAATCATGTCCCTGCCGACATCGCGGAACCCCTGGGTTATGATGGCTTTGGCGCCCGGGATGATGATCGATAGAGAAGACGTCGGGGGAAGCGAGTCGGGCCAGCAGTCAGCTTACTATGGCCACGGGAGTGCGGGCGGAGACCAGACCTGGAACGTCGACGGGGCCAACATCACCGACTATTCCGCCTTGGGAGCCGCGCCGGCCTACCTCAACCTGGCGAGCTATGAAGAGCTGCAGATCAACTACGGCAACAACGATGTTCGCACTCAGACCGGCGGAGTCCAGATCAACTTTGTCACAAAGCGGGGCGGAAACAACTTCTCCGGGTCCTTTTATATGGATGCCGAAGATAACCATTGGCAGTCCTCCAATTTCATCAGTGCGCTCAGCGATCAGGGCTTCAAACCGCCTGGAATCGACCGCGTTTATCTCTATGGCGCCAATTTTGGAGGACCGATCGTCAAAGACCACGCCTGGTTTTTTGGTTCCTATGGGATCCAGGATATCCACACCTTTACCATCTCCGGAGACGCTGATAATACCTGGTTGGTGTCCGGTTATGCCAAGCTGGATTTCCAGCTGAGCAAGAACACCCGGGCCAGCGGCTTCTACGAGTATGACAGCAAGCTCAAGACTGGAAGAACAGCCTGGGGGTCATCTCTACAGTCCACGCAAACGCTTTACGACCAGAATGGACCGACCTATGTCGTCAAAGGCGAGATCGAGCAGATGTTCGGGAACCTCTTCCTCAACGGCAAAGTGGTTTATTCCCACAACGTGTTCAATCTTGTTCCGCGTCTGGGAATAAGAAACCCTGGCTTCAATACAAATCCGGTCATGTTTCGAACGTATGATCCGAGCGAATACCATACGGGGAACGTTGATTATTACGGAACGATCCGGCCGACCTTTAACGTCAACCTCAACGGGAATTTATTTGTTGAGAATGTCCTGGGGGCCAACCACGAAATCAAGTTCGGTGCCGACTACCTCCAGTCGACGGTTTCGACCCAAGATCTCTATCCCAACAACTATGAGGTTGTCGATTACGGAGGAGGTTGGGTTGAGGCCTGGCTCCACCAAGATTATCTTCTGAATCTGTGGCTGGCCAAATATGCGGTCTTCGCTCAGGATACGATGACCTGGGGGAAATTCTCTTTGAACATCGGGTTACGCTACGCCAGATGCAGGAACGAGCACCAACCCGCGGCCCCGTTGCTGTCCCAGTATCTGGGCGACATCTCACTTTCAGAAGTGAAACCTCAAAAGACGCTTAACACTTTCTCGCCGAGATTGAGCTTGATCTATGACCTGACCGGCGACGGAAAGAATGTCTTCAAGATCAACCTGGCTCGCTACGGCTCTCAAAACGGGTACAACCTGGCGTACCACATCAACCCGGTCGGCTGGCGCGAGATCGACCTCCGCTGGGTGGACTCGAACCATGACGGCTTTGTCCAAGCCAACGAGCTCTTCGGCACGAACTGGGACACGAGCGAGCCGACAGTCGATCCTATGGACCCGGCCGGCTGGAGCTATTGGAGCGGTTTTGATCCCTCGTCTCCCTTGAGCACAACTCCCTTTAACAAGGTTGATTCCAACTACTCGTCGGCTGTCCTGGACGAACTCTCGGCCTCTTTCGAGAAGGAAATCATCACCGACTTTGCGGCCCGGGTGGAATTTTTCTACAAAAAGTATCACAATCTAGACTGGGTGAAGGGGATCATGCCCGACGGTTCGATCCAAACAGCGGATAACTATTATGTTGCCGGTCACAGTAGTGTTATTGACAAAGATTACTACGGGCGCTATGTGAGCCCCACCGGAGGCATGCTGGTAAATTCGCAGAACGCCTACGAGCGATATTTGGCCGGGGAGGTGGTGTTGAAAAAGAGACTCTCCAGCCACTGGATGATGGATGCGTCCGTTTCGTACATGGACTGGAAATACTATTCCGGAGGCGACACCCTGGCCGGGAGCTCGCGCTCTAGCCAAAAAGCCAATGGGTACCAGAATCCGTCCAACTACTCTTATTGGCAAGGCGGGGTGCAGGCTCCTCAAAGCGGCGGCTCAGGATTCACTGATGTTTTCGTCAATGCCCGCTGGATGGGGAAAGTCACCGGTCTCTACCAATTCCCATACGGCATCAACGCCAGCTTCACTTTCCTTGCCCGGGAAGGCTATGTCACGCCCATTTATGTCAAAGTCACGATGCCCGGCGGAATCGGGAGGAGGAACCTCTACGGCAATCCGGGCGGCGGGGGGGTGTTCGGAGACACCCGGCTTCCCAATTTCACCGAGCTCAACTTCAGGTTGGAGAAGGTTTTCAAAATCGGCGAAGCCTCGACCGTGGTCCTGGGTGCTGATGCCTTCAACGCCCTGAACTCCAACACGGCTCTGGCCGTGATCGGCCAGGTCACGTCCTCCAGATTCATGCTTACCCAGCGCATTCTCAACCCCAGAGTTTTCAGGTTCGGAATCCGGTTCAGCTTCTAGGCTATTAGAACACGCACGAGTTCAAAGCCCCTTCCGGGTTGGCCCGGAAGGGGCTTTTTTATGGTAGAATACAGCCGGAGGTCGAAGATGAAAAAAGCAGGGCTTTTCTTGGTCTTCACGATATTGTTGGCAGGCTTAGCGTTTTCACAAAGTTACAGAGGTGAGGGCCGGTTGACAGGCATCGTCACCGACCAGGACGGGAAGCCGATCGAAGGCGTGAGGGTGAAACTCTTTTCTGCTAAGGCCGCCCAGGGGTTTGAGGTCATAACGGATGCCAAAGGTGAGTGGAAAGCCATGTACATCCGGGGCGGCCCCTGGAACATCGATTTCGATAAGGCCGGGTATGCCCCCAAAAAGATCAGCACGAATATCCAGGAGAGTTTTCAAAATCCTCCCGTCCTGACGAAGATGCAGAAAATCGAAGGCCTGATCATCACCGAAGATCTCAAGGCCGCCCTGAACGAAGGGAACAAACTCTCTGAGGAGAAAAAATATGAAGAGGCGATTGCCGTCTATGATAAGCTCCTGAGCCAGAACCCCGATGCCTATATCATTGCCAAAAATATCGGCAACTGCTATTTCGAGCTTCAGAAATACGACAAGGCGGAAGAGTACTATCACAAGGTCTTGGAAAAAGATCCGGCCAATGCCGAGATCATGATGCTCATCGGAAACTGCTATACCAACCGGGGGGAAAAAGACAAAGCCATGGAATGGTATGGCAAGATCGAGTTCGACAAAATCACCGATCCGACAGTCCTCTTCAACATCGGGTCGGGCTTCTACGGCCAGTCAAAATATGAGGAGGCTCTGAAATATTATAAACGGGCGGTCGAGATCCAGAAGGATTTTCTGGACGGGATCTACCAGCTCGGTTTGACCTATCTCGCCATGGGCAACAACGCCGAGGCCATCGCCACTTTCGAAAGCTACCTCAAATTCGATGCGGACTCCCCCAAGGGCAATCAGGTCAAGGGTTTCCTTGAGTTCCTGAAAAAGAAATAGGTCGTGCCCATGAGGATAAATTTCCGCGTTCTTTTGTGTCTTTGGGCTATTTCCTTTTTAAGGTTTTTCCCCGGCACCTCTTTTGCGGCCGACGAAATTCGTCCCCAAGGCGCACGGCTCAATTTGCTGCTCGTTACGATAGACACTTTGCGGCCGGACAGGCTCGGTTGTTATGGCAGTGCATATCTGAAGACTCCCCAAATAGATGACCTGGCTCAGCGGGGAGTCCTGTTCACTCGGGCCTTCGCCCACACCCCAGAGACCCTTCCCTCTCATACTAATATTCTCCTGGGGACGACACCTCTCTATCATGGCGTCCACGACAATGTGAATTTCCACGTCCGGCCGGAGTTTCTGAACCTGGCCAAATGGCTTAAGGACCGCGGCTATTCCACCGGGGCCGTGGTTGGAGCTTTTCCCTTGGATTCACGTTTCGGCTTGACCCAAGGGTTCGATATGTATGACGACAATTACGGATGGCAGAACCGGGAGGCGCTCGTTTTTGTCGAGAGGAAAGCCGAGGTCGTCGTAGAGAGGGCCTGCCGCTGGCTCGAAAACCAGAAAGGACCTTGGTTCCTTTGGGTCCACTGTTTTGATCCCCATCAGCCTTACGATCCACCGGAGCCGTACAAGACTCAATATAAGAATAGCTTGTACACTGGGGAGGTGGCCTATACCGACAATTCCTTGGGGAAGCTGTTCTCCTATCTTCGAGATCAAAAATTAGAGGACAAGACCCTCATCATTTTTACGGCCGACCACGGCGAATCGCTGGGGGAGCACGGAGAGACGACACACGGGTACTTTGCCTACAACTCGACCATCTCGGTTCCCCTTATTATCGCATGTCCTGGAGCTAAGCCCGGCCGCGTAACTCAAAATGTCTGCCATACTGATATTTTCCCCACTGTTTGCGATCTCCTCCACGTGGACAAGCCTCCTTTCCTCCAAGGAGTCTCACTTGTGCCGGCGATCGAAGGAAAAGAGCTGCCCAAGCGCTCCATTTATTTTGAATCGCTGATGTCCTATTACGCCAGAGGCTGGGCGCCTCTCAGAGGATTGTTGGAAGGAAATAACAAGTTTATTGATTCTCCCATTCCTGAGCTCTATGATTTAGAAAAAGATTTTGACGAGGGCAACAATCTCGCTGCGAGTACCTCGCTCGGAGCTTTCCGGGCGAACCTAGCAGAGCTCACCAAAAAACAGTCGTCTGCCCAAGAGCAAACAGCCCGGCAGGGCGTCGACCGCGAGACTCGGGAAAAACTCAAGAGCCTGGGTTATGTCTCGTCTTCCCAGGCGCCGCCGAAGAAAAGCTTTACGGCTCAGGATGACCTCAAGACTCTGCTTCCTTACCACAGCCGCGTGCTGGAAGCCGCCGTCCTCTACCAAACCGGCCAGGCTGAGGTGGCGATTGCTCTTCTGAAGCAGGTTGTGTTGGAGCGAAAGGACTTTGATACGGCCTACACCAATCTGGCTTATTATTTTAAGGAACAGAGAAGAATGCGCGAATCCCTGGATATCCTCCGCCAGGGTTATGTCAATAACCCGATGAGTTTTCGTATCCTTGTTATGTATGGAATCGGCCTCGTCGAGGCTGGTCGGTTCGATGAGGCGATCGACATATTGAAAAAGGGCTTGTCCATCGTCGATTTCGATGCCGAAGCCTGGAATTATCTGGGAGTGGCCTACTGGAATAAGGGAGATTTTGAAGAAGCCCGAAAGGCCTATGAGCACTCGCTCGCCTTGGATACCAACTATCCTTTGGCTGTTAATAACCTTGGCTCCCTCAACCTTTCCGTCTTCCTCAAATCCAAGGACCCTCAAGCCTATGCCCGTGCCGTGGAGAACTTCAAGCGGGCGATCGACCTCGATCCCACGTATGCTTCGGCCTACAACGGGCTGGGCGCCGCGTTGAAAATGGCCGGCGACGTGGACGGCGCGATGATGAACTGGAAAAAAGCGGTTGAGCTCAAGCCGGACTTTGGCTTTGCTCTCTATAACCTCGGCCTCGAATATCTGGCCAAGGGAGACAAAACTAAGGCCCTGGATTATTTTACCAGGTACAAGGATAAGTTTTATTCCTCCCTTCCTTTGCCGGACCGGGAGAAGCTCGACGCGCTGATTCAAAAATGCAACGAAAAAAGTGAGCAGTGAGTAGTGAGCACTGAGCAGTGAAAAAAACGTATTTTACTTTTTGAGTGAGCAAAGCCATGAATCCTCGTCGTCTCGTCACCTCGTCGTCTCGTCATCTCGCCATCTGGTTATGTGGTCGTCTGGTCTGTCTCGTCAAAGTCACAAAGAAGCGAAATGTCTATCTCGTTAATAGCACAAAAGAGAATTTACTATGAAAAAAAATAGACCACTAAAACTAAGAAAAGGCGCATTGGGATTCGTTGTCGTGGCATTTTTGATTCTTAGCTGCACAAACATATTTGCGGCGGGTTTGCAGACGTCAGCGCAAAAAAACAAAGTGGCGCTCCCCCCCAAACTTAAAGAGAAAGACCTTCCCCAAAAATACCAGGATTGGCTCAATCTCGTTAGCTATATCATTCTTCCCCAGGAAAAAGATGTTTTTCTGAGACTGGCCAACGAGAGGGACAGAGACATCTTCATCGAAACTTTCTGGAAACACAGGGATCCGACTCCGGCGACGCCCCAAAACGAATACAAGGAGGAGCACATCAAACGCTTCAATTATGCCAACTCATTTTATCGGCGGGGGGCGACCCGCCCTGGTTGGATGACGGACATGGGGCGGATGTACATCATTCTCGGAGAGCCGGTCAGTATCGAACGGTTCGAAGGAGTGTCGGGTATCTTTCCCGCCCAGGTCTGGTATTATTATGGCGATCAGTCGAAGCGCCTGCCCAACTACTTTGCCTTGGTCTTCTATCAGCGCGGCGGGTCCGGCGAATTCAAGCTCTACAATCCCGCGGCCGACGGGCCGGCGAGCCTTCTCATCGACAGCAAAGGCGTTGACCTGACCGACCCTGGGCAGCTCTATCAGAAGATCAAAGACCTGGCTCCGACCCTGGCCGGGGTCTCAATCTCGATGATCCCGGGTCAATATCCCTATAATAATATTCCCTCTCCTCAGGCGAACATCATTCTGGCCGACATTTTCAACTCGCCCACGAAAGACATCAGCCCATCGTATGCCACCCATTTTCTTGATTACAGGACCATGGTCAGCACGGAATACCTGACCAACTTTGTAGAGAGCAGCGCCTTCACGGCCGTGGTTGAAGAGCCCGCCCTCGGGATCCGCTTCCTCCACTTTTCCATCTCGCCCAAGAAGATGTCGATCGATTACTTCCAACCCAAAGAGCAGTATTATTGCAGTTTCAAGCTTAATGTGAGCCTTCGCAGCGGCGAGAAAATCATTTACCAGTATTCGAAGGACTTTCCATTTTATTTCCCCCAGGCCAACGTCGAAAATATCCAGGGCAATGGAATCGCCATCCAGGATTCCTTTCCGGTCATCGAAGGGCGGTATGGGTTGACCATCCTGCTCCAGAATTCGGTGGGCAAAGAATTCAGTATCTTTGAGAAGGAGGTTATCGTCCCGGACGCGACCACATCCCCCAAAATCATTGGGCCGCTCCTGGGCTACAAACTCCAGGATTACCAGGCCGCTGTCCATGCCCCCTTCAAAGTCCTCGATAAGCAAATCTCGGTCGACCCGACGAACACGATCGCCGGCGGGGATGATCTCTCGATCTTCTTCAATATCAGCAACATGCAAGAGGATATCTGGAAGCTGGGCCAGGTCGAGGTCAGGATCAAGGGCTCGCGTGAAAAAGATCCCGTCCAAAAAACTCTTTCCTTGAAACTGAGCGATTATCCCTTCGCAAAAGTCATGGGAATCACGTCGACCATCCCGGCACGTGAGTTCAGCCCGGATTACTATCAGCTAACCTTGACCTTGAACGATGGGACCGGCAAGGTGATAGATGAAGCGTCATCGCCCTTCATTGTTTCCCCCTCGCAAGCGATCCCTCACCCGGTCACCCTGGCCAAATCCTTCCCACTCTCGAACAATTTTCTTTACTACTATTCCCTCGCCTATCAGTACGACAAGATGGATTTGGCGGAAAAAGCGGAGACCAATTTCTCCAAAGCCCTGGAGCTTCAACCGGACTATGCCGAGGGGATCGTGGAATACGCGAACTTTCTCCTGCGAGGGAAAAAAAATCAGCAAAGCCTGGATTTGATCGAAAGAATCGGGCGCGATGAAAAGCTCCGCTTTGATTATTTCCTGGTCCGGGGGCTGGCCGAGGCCGGAATGGGTCAGTATGCCGCGGCCATCGGCAATCTCCTGGAAGGGAACAAGATCTATAACTCCGACACCCGGCTTCTCAACAGTCTCGGTCTTTGCTATTCCAAGACGGGCCAGAAAAAAGAGGCCCTGGAGGTCCTGAACGCTTCGCTTCGCCTCAACCCCGACCAGCCGGACGTCAAAGCGCTCAAAGCGGAAATTGAAAAAAGCAAATAGTGAGCCGTGAGCCGTGAGCACTGAGCAGTGAATAAATTAGAGTTTTTTTCTGAGCGATTTTGCCAATCCCAGCAAGAGTTTGCTGATCTCCTCTAAATTCTGAGTCAATTCAAAATAGACTTTTTCGTCAATCAACTTCACCCGGCGACAGATTTCTAACTCGGTATCCAATTCACTTAAAGAACCTGCGGAGATTGACAAGAAATGCAAGAGCTCCTTCGTGGTTTTTCTGGCCGCGCCCTCTGATATGTTGGCCGGTATAGAAACCGCAGTTTTTTGAAGCTGAGCCGCAATTCCATATTTTTCTTGGGGTGGAAACGATTTGGTCAATCGATAGAGTTCCACGGCAAAATCCATGCCTTTCTGCCAAACTATAAATTTAGCGTGCGGCTTATCACTCATCTTTCAGTTTTTCAATTCCCCATCAACGTTAAACGAAATAAAAGAGCTTCTTTTCTCACTGCTCAGTGCTCACTGCTCACTTTCTGGGGGTTCCATTTTTTTGAACAATAATCCAAAAATTTGGACTTTCTGAAATATTACATATTTCGGCCTGTGAATAATCTGTTTAAAATAAACAACATATAAACACTCGACCTTCTGGCATAGAGATTGCATTGCAATAGGGTGGAATGAACTATAATTTCTATCCACCGAAGGAGGTGAGAATAACTCAGCCAAAGCGTGCTTCAGCAAAGTGTGGAGAGAGGGAGCTCACTCCAGGGAATGGGTTAGACTTCTAACCCCTGATTTCGAGGGGGATTAAAAGGAGATCAAATTGCGGAAGAGCTTGATTGCACCTTGCATACTTTTTCTTGCAGTTTCTCTGACCGCCCAAACCAGAACGGGAAACATCTTCGGCAAGGTCGTTGATCCAGAAGGAAACCCGCTGCCCGGAGCGACGGTAACCCTGATCCCGCCCGCCGGTGCCACTATGACGACGGTCACGACCGCCGAGGGTAGCTTCAGGTTCCTGTCCTTGCCCCCGTCCAAAGAATACAAGATTAAAGCCGAACTGACCGGATTCAAGGCCAGGACGGAAGAAGACGTCATTGTCGTGGTCGGCGGCAATACCAACCTCGAGATCAAGATGGAAATGGGCGTCATGGAGGAACAGGTGACGGTTACGGCCGTGTCGCCTGTTGTCGACACCAAGAAGACTTCGGTCGGCCAGCACGTGACTCAGGACATCCTGCAGTCCATGCCTACGGCCAGAGACCCCTGGGTCGTCCTGCAGATGGTTCCTTCCGTCACCGTTGATAGAGAGAACCTCGGCGGCACGGACTCCGGCCAGCAGGCCTACTTCGTTGCCAAGGGCGGATCTTCCGGCCAGAACATGTGGTCCGTGGACGGCGTCCTCGTGACCGACCCGTCGGCCATCGGAGCTTCGCCGACCTATTTTGACTTTGACGCCTTTGAAGAGATTAGGGTCACGACAGGCGGCGGCGACATCA
>Ga0315282_10017199_pt1 | contig 10459 bp, 7 predicted proteins | sample YL17G07_20_MG_FD_203693 | JGI IMG/M metagenome (GOLD analysis project Ga0315282, IMG submission 203693) | Sediment microbial communities from Yellowstone Lake, YNP, Wyoming, USA - YL17G07_20 | ecosystem: Environmental > Aquatic > Freshwater > Lake > Sediment | place: USA: Wyoming | collected... | reverse complement strand
GGATGTCCTTCGCCAGTTCGAGCGTTCCGCCATCCAGCGCGAGCGTGACCTTGACGTTCTTGTCGGAATTGAGATAGTTATGCACATTCGCCGAGAGGGCGACCAGGTCGCGCTCCATGAAGAAGCGCGGCGCCTGGAGGCGCACGATCAGGTTCTTGCGCGTGACCGCTTCGACGCTCGCCTGCCCCACCTGGACCTGGGTCGTGAGACCGCGCGTGGTCGCCCGCCACGTAGTCAGGTTCTCGGGCATGGTGACGGTGACGCTCGCCGCACCGTTCTTGTCCGTTACGATCGCCGGACTCCAGAAGGCGGTGTCGGCAAAGCGGGTGCGGACCGTCGCGGCCGCCAGCTGACCCGGCGGGCCGGCCGGTCCAGGCGGCCCGGCCATTTCGCCCAGTACCATTGATGCGGGAGCTGACGGCGGCGGCGGGGGCTTCGGCGGGGGCGCTGCCATTCGCAGCGCTCTGCCCTTCGCCTTGATGCCCCCATACCCGTATCCCCCGCCGGCCGTAACGGCGCTAAAGGTTTGGAAGCGCATGGCCTCGACGTCTGCGGACAGTCGGTCGGTCACCTCGTACATTACGTCGAGTCCGCGCAGCCAGTAGACCTCAGACGCCCCCGGCCAGTCCTGCAGCCGCCCCATGCCCTCAGGCATCGTCCACTCGTGGCGCTTATGCGGTTGTCGCGTTCGGTCGATTCCCCAGAGCGCCTCCGCCGCCCACTGTTGGGACCACGTCTGAGCGATGTTGACGTAGCGGCGCTGCCCATAGAAGAAAATGCGCGGATCGGGCGCGTAGTCTTTCTGGATATAGAAGAGTGACGCGTCCACGACTCCTAGGCTCAGTTCGGCCTTGGCCGGGCGCCCGCGCCAGTCCGTGGCTTTGACCTGGAATCTCGCCTTCTCGCCCGGCCGATACTCGCTGTGGTCGCTCGTCACCGAGACGTTGAGGAACTGCCTCCCTGGCGGCACAAAGATCTCGGTACTGGTCTCGTACGCCTGCCACTCACGAACCGTGACCGCATGCAGGTGGAAGTTCGGTACATGCGTACGGCGTATAGGCAACTGCAGGACGTACGACTTGCCCGTCATCCGCACGATTGACCGAGCCAGGATCTGGTTGCCTACCTCCTGGGTGAGGATCACCGTGGCATCGGCAAGGCTGCTCACTACCAACAGTCTGCAGGTCTCGCCTTCCTCGTACGTCTCCTTCTCTGGGACAAGCTCAATGCCGGTCAGACGGAACGCGGCCTTGCGGAATTCTGGCCCGCATACCCATCGGTAAGCGCTCGCCGTCACCTCCTGTTTCCACCCGTCCGTCGCGACGAAGGTGAAGCGGTACTGCCCCGCCGCCTTCGGTACCCAGCGGAAGAGCACGCGGCCCATCTTGCCTGTCCGAATGGCCTCTTCATGCACCACGGCCTCGACGAGATTGGAGGCGCCCTTGACCACACGCTCCACGCGCATGCGGCCCCGAGCGGCGACCGGTCGATCCATGACATCACGCGTCGCCAGCTCGACCTCGACCCGGTCGCCCACCTGGTAGAAGCCGCGCTTCACGTCAAGAAAAGCGAAGAATTGCTTCTTGCTTGCGCGCACGTCGCCGCTGCCGGTAATGGTGCGGCGGCTTTCGTCGGTCACGTCGGCGGCAATCGCGTAGGTGTATGCGCGCCATTCCGGCGACGGGCCGCCAGGCTTGGTCTCGACCTCGATCGCCAACTCGCCGTTTGCGTCTGTGCGGCCCTCGCTATCGAGGACGACGTCGCCGCGTGGTTGATAGGGATGCTCGTAGTCACCCTCACGCCAGTAGCGGATGAGCCAGTCGTAACGGCGGGGGAAGCGGAAGACCGGATAGTATTGCCGCCGGAATACCCGGTACTTCACCTGGGCCCCGACCACGGGTGACCCGAAGTAGTAGCGGGCCTTGATGACCGCCTTCATCTGTTGGCCCAGGCGCACGTGCTCGGCCGCAGGCGTCACCGTGACCTCGAACTCAGGTTTCTTGTACTCCTCGACGCGGAACCGGTTGCCGCCGGCCTCGGAGACCGAGCCACCACTCGCAGGCACCCGAACCTCGACGGTGTACTCGCCCAGCGACGCCTCCGCGTCCAGCCCCAGGCTCCCGTTCACTGACCCGAACTCGTTGGTCGTGAGTCTGGCATCGTGAACCTTCTGGTGCCGCGGATCCCACACGGTAATCTCAACCGGGAGACGTAGGACGGGCCGGTAGACTCCCATCGGCTCCCAGCTCTCCGATCCCACCTCACGGACGGTCAGCACGGCCCGGAAGTTGACGCGCTGCCCCGGTCGATATACCGGGCGGTCGGTGTAGGTATACGCTCTGTATTCGTCGCGGTTGTCGTGCCAGCGGCCGTACTGCTCAACCGGACCGGCGACCGCATAGCGCTCCCCGACCCAGGCCAGGGTTTCCACCGCATTGGCTCGGATCTCGCGACCACGCGTCAGCGCCTTACTCCTGAGGCCGTCCGGGTTGGAATGGCCGCGGTCGATGCTGACGAAGGGATCGTTCCCTTTCGTATAGGTCTCGCGCATCACGATATCGGCACCGGGCGCGGGCCGACCCGATGCCGCGTCGCATACGAAGGCGGTCGCGCGGTCCTTGTCCGACTTCTGCACGATCGCGAGGTCTGTGACGATAACGAGCGCGGCGGCATGCGCATCCCCTGAACGCGCTTCAACCACATATGCTCCGGTCTTCGACAGCGTCGTCGGGACGTGTTCCTTCAGCCATGCGTGTTCGCCAGTGTCCTTGGTCGCGTAGGTCCAACTCGCTACTTGTCTGCCCAAGCGCCGCGCCTCGCCGTCGGACCAGCCGGCGGCGCTCCAGTTCATCCAGCGCCGGTGCGGATCGTTAAGCAGCCTGGGTTCCAGGAGGAGCTTGTCGAGTCGCACGCGATAGGCGGTAAGCGATACGGTCTTGACATTCCGACCCGCGAGGCCGATGGTCGCCTTCGTGCCGGGCCGCGCCGGCTGCGCGACCAGTCGCAGTGACGGCCATTGGATATCCTGGATCCGATCCTCGGCATCGCTGACCCACTTGCTCTGCGGCCAGCGCTTGACCAACTCTCGGTACACGACGAGCGCATCGACGAATTCATCCTGAGCTTCGAGCCAGTTGCCGACCAGAAGCTGGGCTTGCGGTGCAACCGGGTGGTCCGGGTAATCGTGCGGGATCGATCGCAGGATCTCGAGCGGGCTCAACTTCCCGTAAGGGAACGACAGATTGACCCATTCTTTCTTGTCGGGGTCGTAGAGATGCATCAGGCTGCGCATCTGCGCCTGATAGCCCCTGAGGTAGATGGCGCGAGCGAGTCGCGCCTCGGGCGCTCGCTTGCCGCCGTCGAGTTGTTCGATCTGTTCGTAGAGGCCGAGTGTGCGCTGCGGGAGCGGTTGGGTCGCGTCATACGGCCTGCCTGGTGTTGGCATCCAATCATGATTCCGGAGCTTCTCGACCTCGGCCGGATCCGGTTCACCATACGGGAGTTTGAGGCTCGGGGGCTTCTCGCGCTCGAGAGCGGCAAGGGATCGAGCCATGGACGTCAGATCCCGGGAGCCGAGCACCCGCGCCAAGTCGAAGTTCAGGTCGGCCTCTTCGCGCTCCTCGCGCGGGCGCACCCGTTCGTACAAGCGCTTCGCCTGCTCGAACGCGGCCAAAGCAGTATCCGCATCCTGCTGGAAGAGGTAGACCTGCTGCGGCTTCTCGGCGCTCGCGACTTTCGGATAGTCGGACCCGCGGTACAGCTTCTTCCCAACCCGATAGCCTTGATGCGGCGCAAAGGTCAGGAGTTGGCCCAGCCAGTAGTTGCCGCGTGCGCCCCAGATGCCGTCCGGGTGCGCCGTGATGAATGCTTCGGTCGCCGCCAACGAGTCGTCCCAGCGGTTGGAGCGCCCTAGGCAGACCGCCACGCGGTACTCAATCTCCGTCTGGCGATCGCCGGCGGCACCGGCGGCGAGCACCTGCTGATAGCCGTCAACCGCCTTGGCGTAGCTGCGGTCCGCGTAGAGGCGGTCGGCTTCCCTTAGTGTGTCGGACGCGGAATCGGGGCGGATGGCGCCAAAGGTGAGGGATGCTGCAATGAGGCATAGAGCGAGAAGTACCACCGCGCGGTGCTTGGGCATGCGAGTCCCCTGTGAGTGGATTGCGCTGCCATTTGGACGGCGAAAGGGCCGTCATTGTTCCGGATGGGATGCTCCCGATGCTCAGTGCCTCGGCAACTCTTCGCACCGGACCATATCGGGTCACCGTTAGGATCGGAATGGCAAACTCCTCTCCCTTCCAGGCCTGTCCTGAGCATGCCGAAGGGGAGAGGACCAGGGTGAGGGTAGATGTTCCCCCCCTGCACGCTACCTGCGGCGGCGCAAGCCCGCCAAAAGCGCATGAACCTCACGTGGCTTGCCGCCGGGGCGCGGAACGCGCGGTGATTGAGGAAACCGCCTACCCCGGATTATTCATGCTGAGTTGAGATTACGCGCACACTGCCGCAACTGCCGGCATGAATAATCCGCGCGGGAGCACCCTGAGCCAACGCACCGGCGATCCCGACGACGCGCCATGGAGTATGAATAGCCCAGGCTACATAATCCCCTCCCGCTTCATCCACGCCACCCCGCGAGCCATCGTCTCCTCCGGCGTGTAGCGCGGCGAATAGCCCAGCCGCGATATGATCTTCGTCAGGTCCGGGCACATGTGCGCCTTGAAATGGAAATTCGAGCCGAGGTCGGGGAGAATGGTGGTGGAGAAGTGCTCCCAGGAGTGCCAGTCGATCGGTATGGTGGCGCCGTAGATTTCGCCATACGCCTCGACGAAGCGGAGCGCGGTGAGCGCGTAACGCGAACCGACGTTGAAAATCTCGCCTGCCGCTCGCTCTCGCTGTTGCGCGGCGAGGAAGAACCCCTGCGCAACATCCTCGGCGTCACACGGGCCAATGAGGGTCTGCCCAGGCGCCGGCAGCGGCACCGGCTCGCCCCGGCGGTGTGACATGTGTACCTCAAGGCTTCTTCCGCCGCGCCCGTCGAGCGGGATCTTCCCCGGTCCGCAGATGTTGGGTGGCATGATGCCGGTGAAAGCGATCCCGTCCACGTCCGCCCGATCTCTGGTCTTCAGCAGTTCGCGGTACCGAATCGCGTAGCCCTCGAACGGGCACTCGGTCTGCGTTTCCTCGGGCGTGGGCACGACCTTCGGCTCGCCGAACATCCACACTGAGCCGCAGGCGATGAAGTGCTTGCAGGCGCCTCGCGCGGCGACGTACGTACCCGGAACGTCGGTGCCGGGGATGTCGATCACAACCTCGGCGCTAACGGAGCCGATGCACCGCGCCCATTCGGCATCGCCGCGCCGGTAGTCAGTCGCGATCGTCCTGACCCGGTCCCACGCCGCGCCCGACGGAATGGCGGTATGGCCTCGGCTCACGACGACGACTTCAGCGCCGTCGCCAATGAGCATCTCGACGAGATTCCTGCCGATGTGCCCTGACCCACCGATGACACAGACTCTCACAGTTGCTCTCCTATGGCGCCGCGTCGCTCGTGGTTGGCGCCGCGTGCCCTCGTCACACCCTACAGCAAGGTGACGCTCCGTGTCACTCCGGAGTCGCGCTGCGCGCGACCTAAGAGAACTGCATCCCGTATCGCTGAAGGGAAATGAATTCGGCCATGGCGCGCCGCGGCCGCGCCTCCGGGTGTTGCGCCGGACGCCCCACTGGCGTCAAGGCCACCACACGCAACTCCTCGGGAATGGCGAGGATCTCTTTCACCTTTGCCTCGTCGAACGCCCCCACCCAGCACGTCCCATAGCCGAGGCTCGTCGCCGCGAGGATGAGGTTCTGCATCGCGATGGCGGTGTCCACCTGGTACCACCCCGCGCTGACCGACGGATCGCCGAGGCCGACGACAATGGCCGCGGCGTCGGCAAGCCAGGTCTGATTGTGACTCGCCAATGCGATTTCCCGCCGCAGTTCGGGGTCGGTAACGACCACGAAATGGCAGGGCTGGCGGTTACCCGCCGACGGGGCCTGCCGGGCGCACTCCAGAATACGGGTCAGGTCTTCCGCCGGGATTGGCTCGTGGACGTATTGGCGAACGCTTCGCCGGCTGAGGATGGTCTCGATGGTGTCCATGGATATGCTCCTTAAGCGGCAGATTGGGTCCTGCGCCGGGCGCTCAGGCAAGGCTCGACGTGGTGGCCTGAGGATGCTACTCTGCTGCCGGACCCTGCACCGGTCCCACGACGTCCCGCAGCTCATCAGCACCGATGGCGCCCAACCGCAGCACCGCTGGCGGTCGCTCGGTGAAATCCACGACGGTGGATTCAACGCCGCCCGGCGCGCGCCCTGCGTCGAGCAACAACACAATCCGGCCGCGCAGTTGCGCCAAGACCTGCTCGGGATCGTCGGTAGCCCCTTGGCCGCTGAGGTTTGCGCTGGTGGTCGCCAGGGCTCCCCCGCAGGCGCGCACGAGGCCGAGGGCGACCGGATGGCTGGGGACTCGAATACCGACCGCGCCGTCGGCGACAACCGCCGAGGGGACACGTTCGCTCGCACGGACGATGGCGGTCAGAGGGCCCGGCCAGAACCGATGTGTCGCGCGGCCTAGCTCGGGGGTGATCTCGGCGGCGTAGCGATCGAGATCATCGGCGGCCGGTATGAAGAGCACCAGCGGCAGGCGTCGAGGACGGCCCTTGATCTCATAGACGGCATCCATCGCCTTCGGCTCGTCCGGGCGACAGGCGAGGCCGTAGACGGTGTCGGTGGGGAAGGCAACCACTCTCCCGGAGGCGATCAGGTCGGCGGCGTGGGCAAGCGCGACCGGATCCGGGTTGGTCGGATCGATGCGGACGACCTCGGTTGTGGGGTTGCGATTTGAACCCTGCACGCCAGCCTCCACAGCCTGTGCGACGAGGATGGGAATCCGCGTCCTACAACTCACACTCATCCCCCAACCAAGACCAGCATGAGGCCCCACTCGACCAATACGGCCAGGAGGAAAGAGGCGACAATAGCGACCACGCCTACGGTCAGAAGACGCGTTTGACTGCGGTAGTCCATATTCGCCAGCGCGATAACGGCCAGTTGGACGCCGAAGCCTATGCCGAGAGCGAGTGGTATCGGCGCCGGCTCGGGCGAATTGGGCCTTACGAACGTGACAAACGCTGTTCCTGCTGCCAGCACGCTGAGAGCGTTGGCCAGCAGCGCAGTACCAAACGCCCGCCAGCCGCTCAGCCGGAGCCAGCGGTAGAAAATCAGCGACTCCGAGCTGATGATAACCACCGCAGCCGGCACGACCCCCACCGGGCCGAAGAGGAGAAAGTGCAGAAAGTGGCCTCCCATCGTCCAGTTCCCCGGCACGAAGACGTTCAAGGCGATCCGCAAAACGCTATACATGCAAGGCGACTGATTACTGCGGTCGATGCCGTACCGACGGACAGCGCGTGACGTTTCGACCACTGTCGGAAACCATGACGCCACCCCTGGGGGCAGTGTATGGTTCCGGCCTCAAGAGACTGTGACGGGCGCTGTCTCGCCTGTACGCTTTTCCTATACGGACAAGTATCCCCGCCAGATAGGCGACTCACGCCGCCGCGCTCTCGCCTTTGCCGATCTGCTCCATCAGGCGGGTGCGCTCAGCCTCGGCAAGCGCGTCGAGAACGGGATCGAGGTTTCCGTCGAGAATCGCCTCGAGGTTGTGCCAGGTACGGCCGATGCGATGGTCGGTGAGGCGGTTCTGCGGGAAGTTGTAGGTGCGGATCTTCTCGCTGCGCTCGCCGGTGCCGACCTGGCTGCGGCGCGCCTGCGTTATTTCCGAGTGCTGATCGGCGCGCAGCTTCTCCAGGACGTGGGCGCGCAGCACCCGCATTGCCTTTTCACGGTTCTGATGCTGGCTGCGCTCGTCCTGGCACGAGGCGGTCAGGCCGGTCGGCAGGTGGGTGATGCGCACCGCCGATTCCGATTTCTGCATGTGCTGTCCGCCTGCGCTCGACGCCCGGTAGGTGTCGATCTTCAGGTCCGACGGGTTGATCTGAAGCTCGACCTCCTCGACCTCGGGCAATACCGCGACCGTCGCGGTGGAGGTGTGAATGCGCCCGCCGGCCTCGGTCGCCGGCACCCGCTGCACGCGATGCACGCCGCTTTCGTGCTTGAGCCGCCGATACACCCCCGCCCCTTTGACCGCGAATATGATCTCCTTCATGCCGCCCATCTCGGTCGGGTTCGAGTTCAGCACCTCGACACCCCACCGCTGTGACTCCCCGTACTGGGCGTACATCCGGTAGAGGTCGCCCGCGAACAACGCCGCCTCTTCCCCGCCCGCCCCCGCGCGAATCTCGACGATGACGTCCTTTCCTTCGTTGGGATCCTCAGGCAGCAGGCCGACGACGAGATCATCGCTCAGTTGTCGTTCGCGCGCTTGGAGCTCCTCCAATTCAGTCCGCGCCAGTTGCTCAAGCTCGGGATCGTCGCTGGCGCCGATCAGCGTCCGCGCGCCCTCGATCTGGGCCCGCACCGAACGCAGCTCGCGGTAGTTCTCGACAACCGGCTCCAGCCGCGCCCGCTGCTGAGAGACGCGTCTGAGGCGCGCCGGGTCGGAGAAGGTCTCCGGCTGCGCCAACTCCTCCCCAAGCTCCTCGTAGCGCCGCTCGAGCTCGGCGAGGCGGGTTTCCATATCGGCGGTGATCTCTGTCATCGGAATGGCAGACGGGAGGCAGGGAGTGGCACAGCAGGGCGCTCCAGCTAGCGCGCATTATTCATGCGCGCACGCATCGCACGTAGGATGCACGCTCTTCAAGCGTAGTATGAATAATCCAGGCTAGAGGTCCGGCCGAAAAGCCGTTTTGTCGGCCAAACTGAGGCGCTACCACGCACGATTCGGAGAGGCTCGCAGCCGAAAAGGGCCTTTCCGGCTGCGCCTCTAGCTGCCGCTGCCTGGCTCGCTGACCGGCGCGGCACCTTCGGCCGCCAACGCGGCTTCCATCGCTCGCTGCGCCACCTCAACCTGATCCGGCGTCGGTTCGCCGGTCGTCAGGCGCTCCAGCCACATGCCCGGCGCGATCAGCGCGCGCACGATCAGCGAATCGCCGTAGCGGCCGGCAAGGCGGGTCAGTTCGTACGCGAAGCCCGCGATAATCGGCAGCACCAGTAGTCGGCTCGCCAGCCGGATCGCGAAGCTCGGCCAACCCAGCACCGCGTGAACCAGGATGCCCACCACGATGACATTGAAGATGAACCCGGTGCCGCAGCGCCGATGGATAACGCTGAACTCGGCGGCCGCCGACAGCGGCCGCCCTGCCTCGTACGCATTCACGACTTTATGCTCTGCGCCATGATAGCGGAACAGGCGCTTCACCTCGTTCATCCGGCCGATGAGCAAGATGTAACAGACGAAGAACGTTGCCCGCACCAGCCCTTCGAGCACGTTCAGCAGAAACGCGTTATGCGTCAGCCGCCCGATGACCGCGCTCGGCGCCAGCACGAAGAGCCCAATGCCGAACACAAGCGCACCGATGATCGACAGGGTGAAGTACCACGGGCTGGGCGGCTTGTGCCCCTCAGACTCGACGGCCAGGTTCGCCGAGTAGATGAGGGACCGGAAGCCGATGGTGAGCGCGTCAATCAGCCCGGGCGTGCCGCGGATGAAGACGATGTTGAGGCGCGGGTAGCGCAGGAGCAGAGAACGGGTCGGCTCCTGGTTGACCACGATGCGGCCGTCAGCGACGCGGCAGGCGGTGGCCACGTGCCGCGGCCCGCGGATCATGACTCCCTCGATAACCGCTTGCCCGCCATATGGCGCTTCGTGCTGCATCATTCGATCCATTCGCTGCGGCGTTGCAGTACCCCAGCCCCGCCCCAGCCGCGCGCCGCGAAATCGTGGGCGCTTGCCCCGATTCGCCTGACCAAGCAATGAGGCCGATACAGCTCGCGCGCCGCGGGCTGTATCGGCCTCACCGTGAGCTGCAGCTACTTCGGCTTCGGCGCCTTCGCCGCGGCTGCCTTGCGCTCCGCTGCCTGCTGTTCGTAGCGCTCGTACTTCTGCCTAAACCGCTCGACGCGCCGCTCGGTGTCAACCAGCTTCTGCTTGCCCGTGAAAAACGGGTGGCAGTTGGAGCAGATCTCGATGCGGATGTCGCGCTTCGTCGCACGGGTCTCGAACGTATTGCCGCAGGCGCAGGTCACGCGCGCGCGCATGTATTCCGGGTGAATGGTTTCCTTCATTGGTCGTACCCTCAAAAACGATCCGCTGATCTGACAGCCCCAGCCGTGCCGATCAGCGGCATCACCATGGTACCCAAAACCGCGCTTCCATGTCAAGGCGCACGGCCACGACGTCTGGTAGCATAGCGATTATGTCCCCATTAACTGCAAAGGGAAAATGTCCCCTCTTGGGGTGAGGATGGGTGAGAGGTAGGACAGGGCGGGACCAGGTCCCGATCCAGGTCCAGATCCGGACCCG
>Ga0315282_10017198_pt1 | contig 10460 bp, 9 predicted proteins | sample YL17G07_20_MG_FD_203693 | JGI IMG/M metagenome (GOLD analysis project Ga0315282, IMG submission 203693) | Sediment microbial communities from Yellowstone Lake, YNP, Wyoming, USA - YL17G07_20 | ecosystem: Environmental > Aquatic > Freshwater > Lake > Sediment | place: USA: Wyoming | collected... | reverse complement strand
GACCGCAGGGTATTTCATAATATTTTTCTGGTACACCCAGTCTGTAATATAACAGATTAATGAGACTATGAGAAGCATTATCCGGTTTTAAAGCAATTGTTCAACAAAGAGAGGTGTGTTATAGTTAAAACTCCAAGAGAGTATCAGCCAATGCAGGAGAACACCTTAAAGATCGTCTTCATGGGCACGTCGGCATTTGCTCTTCCATCGCTGAAGGCACTGATCGAGAGCGGTGAACAAGTTGTGTGTGTGGTTACCCAGCCTGACAGGCCCAAAGGGAGAGGCAGAGAGGTTCAACAGTCACCGGTAAAAGAAGTTGCGCTTGCTCGCCATCTTCCGCTCTTACAGCCGCAGTCTGTAAAGGATGCAGAGAGCATCGCATATCTCAGAAATTTTTCACCTGACCTATTTGTTGTGGTTGCCTTCGGCCAGATCCTCTCCCGTGAGGTCCTGGATATTCCGCCCCATGGTGCAATCAATGTCCATGCCTCGCTCCTGCCCAGATACCGCGGTGCAGCACCGATCAACTGGGCGCTGATCAACGGAGAGGAGATGACAGGCGTTACCACCATGCTGCTGGATGAAGGAATGGATACAGGACCGATCCTCTTTCAGAGACCGTTAGACATTGAGGCGGAGGAAAATGCCTCTTCTTTGCATGATAGACTTTCTGCTCTCGGTGCTGAACTCCTCATGGAGACAATAGACCGGCTGAAAAAAGAAGGGTTAAAACCCATTCCACAGGATAATACAAAGGCAAGCTATGCACCGCGATTGAAGAAAGAGGATGGCCTGATTGACTGGAAAAAAAGTGCTCAGGAGATACGCAATCTCATTCGAGGGTTGATCCCCTGGCCCTCTGCCTATACCCGCCTCGAAGGAAAAGCCTTGAAGATATTTGATTCTATGGTAATAGAGGAGGGGGTTAACGGAGAGGCAGGTGAGATCTCCGGGGTGAGCAAAGAAGGAATCGGGGTGATAACAGGCAAAGGGAGCCTGCTCATCCGCGATGTACAGCTCCAGGACAGAAAGAGGATGAAGGTTCCTGAGTTTATTCAGGGCTATCGGGTACAGACAGGAACTGTTTTACAATGAGGTGAATCATGAAGAGAATTGCGCCGTCTATTCTATCTGCGGATTTCAGCAAGCTGGGTGAAGAGGTGCGGGAAGTAGAGGCTTGTGGGGCTGACCTCATCCACTGTGATGTGATGGATGGCCACTTCGTGCCCAACATCACCATAGGCCCGATGGTAATAAAGGCTTTAAGCAAAGTGACAAAACTCCCCCTTGATGTCCACCTGATGATCGAGAAACCCGAGCGGTATATAAAAGAATTCATCGAAGCAGGGAGTAAGATGCTCACCATCCACGTTGAGGCAACCACCCATCTCCAGAGACACATTCAGCATATAAAAGAACAGGGGGTGAAAGCCGGTGTCTCCCTCAATCCCTCGACCCCTCTCGAGGCGCTGGACTACATCTTGAGCGAGGCAGATTTTGTTCTGATCATGACCGTAAACCCCGGATTCGGGGGACAGAAGTTCCTGAGATCCATGCTCCCCAAGATCAAACAGTTGAGGAAGACGATTAACGAGAAAGGCCTGTCAGCAGAAATTGAGGTGGACGGCGGGATCGGGGTGGAGAATATCAAAGATGCTTCTCAGGCAGGCGCTGATATTTTCGTAGCAGGCAATGCGATTTTCGGGAGCGGAGATTACCGGAAGACGATTCAAGAGATGAGGACAAAAATCAGTGAATAGTTAATAGCAGGAATTCAGGGGTCAGGAGCCAGAATCCAGAATATTTCTTTCTACTTCTGAATCCTGGATTCTGAATTCTACATTTACTATCCACTATCCACTATTCACTGTTCACTGTTTTTTAGGTTTGACTCCTCGCCCCCTTGACCCTGTGACCCTTCGACCCCAGTACCTGTATTATTTGTTCCTACCATCTTCAGCCTCTTCTGATACTTATCCACTGCCCGGTTGTGTTCCTGTAACGTATTGGAGAAGCAGTGTGTTCCATCGTTGCGGGAGACAAAGTAGAGATAGTTCACCTGGGCAGGATACAAGACTGCCACAAGAGCTTCATTTCCCGGATTGGTAATGGGCGCAGGTGGAAGGCCCATAAAGCGGTAGGTATTGAAAAGCGTGTCCGAGTTCAAATGTTCTCTCGTCAAGTCACCATTGAAGTTGGTAAGGCCATAGATCACCGTTGGGTCACACTGCAACCTCATTTTTTTCTTCAGACGATTTTCGAAGACTGCGGCAATGAGCGGTTTTTCCCAGGATATCCCTGCTTCCTTTTCTACCATTGAGGCTAAAATTATTACCTCCTCTCTCGTAAACCCCAGCTCCAGTGCCCTCTTCCCATATTCTTCTCTATAGACCTGGTTGAAACGATCAATCATAGCATTCAGGATCTCTTCTGCACCTGCACTCTTTCGAAACCGGTAGGTGTCAGGGAACAGGTGTCCTTCAGCGCTGGTGCCTTTAATCCCTGCGAACGAGAGAAAGGAATTGTCCCTTGCTTTATCCAGCAACATTTTTTCTTTAACCAGGCCTGCTTCTTGAACGAGTCTTGCTATCTGGAAGAGATTGTATCCTTCTGGTATCGTGAAGGTGTGAAAAAGCTCATCTCCCTTAGCCAGTTTTGATAAAATCTCGTCAGGAAACATGGAATTTTTGAAGAGGTACTCTCCTGCCCGCATTTGTTTTGCCTTTCCCTGCACAATTGCCAGGAGAGAAAAACTCAGCCGGTCCCGTATCACCCCCTCTCTCTTCAGGAGGTCAACAATCCCTAAGAAACCAGTACCCTTGGGAATATCCAGAACCTTTTCCGGCACTTTCACAGGGGAAGGCAGGCTGAGGGAAATCCCGGCTGAGAGAAAAAGGAAGATGCACATTAAGATGAGCAGCCCAACGAAGGCAGAGAGGCCCTTTTTCACCTGAAAATAGCCCCTGTTTCAGAAATCCAAATGTCAAAATCCAAATGACAAATGAAATCAAAAATCCAAATATCAAATTTGGCATTTGAGCTTTGCCATTTGAGTTTTCTCTTTGGCATTTGAGCTTTGCCATTTGTCATTTTTAGTTTAATCACCTGAAAATACCCCTCATATTTTAATGCTTCTTTGTGGCCTGGAGGGTCATGAGGGTTTCATTTCCTTTCCCTGCTTCTCCAGTCCAGATATCCCTGGAGGATGAGCACGGCAGCGACCTTGTCTATAACCTTCTTTCTCTTTTTCCGCGAGAGATCAGCATCAATCAGGGAGCGGGTGGCAGCGACTGTTGTGAAACGTTCATCCCAGGTAGTGATGGGGATAGCAAACGTTTTTTTGCAGAGTTCGACGAACGATAGAACCTCCTGGGCGGCAGGACCGATTTCGCCATATTGATCCCGGGGCAGGCCAACGACGAGTTCCTCAGCCTGGTACGCGTTAATCAGACGAGCAAGATAATCGAGGTCTTTGCCGATATCCTGCCTCTCCAGTGTCTCCAGCCCCTGGGCAGTCCACCCCAGTTCGTCGCTGATGGCGATTCCTATCCTCTTTTTTCCGAGATCAAGCGCCAGGATTCTCATGAGAAACTCTCTAAAATGGATAGACCCAGTTTCGATTTTTTATCGAACTGGGTCTACCGTTTTTCTTTGCTTATGCTAATCGTTATATAAGGGCTTTTTCCCTCGTAGCAGGATCATACCCTAAGAACTCGTCGTAGATATCCGTCCTCCGGTCGGTGTGGGGGTTATTCAGCTCAGACCAGTGCCGGTACCTGGCCGCCACTACATTAATCTTAGCCGCTACCACTTCTGCCTTATCAGGGCTTGCCGGCCCTGCTACGAAGTTGCCGCCAGGATCAATGATGCAACTGTTTCCGATGAACTGGCATTCTCTCTCCATCCCGGTCCTGTCACAGCAGATGGTAAAGCAGGCATTCATCAGAGAAAGCGCCTGGGCTGTGTAAGCGGCTGTTGGTTTTTCCAGAGTCTGCAACTCTCCTACAACTACCCAGTTTGTAGAGTCGCAGATGATATCAACACCCTGTGCTACATAGATCCTGGTTACCTCGGGGAACCACCCGTCGTAACAGATCCGGCAGCCAATCTTCCCGAAGGGAAGGCTGAATACCGGGTAGCCGAGGTTCCCCGGTTCAAACCAGAGCTTCTCCTCATTCCAGAGGTGGGTCTTACGATAGGTCCCGATATGCCCTTCCGGGCCAACTACCACCACACTGTTATAGAGGTGCGGCCCTTCTTTTTCGGTGATACCGGCACAGATATAGGCTTTGTTGGCCTTGGCAGCCTTGATCCATTCCCGGGTAGTTGGGCCAGCCGGTACCGGTTCAGAAAGAGCAAAGGCTTCTGCCCGGGAGTTAAAGATATAACCGGTGTTGCAGAGTTCAGGGAGAACCATCAGCTTGACCTTCTCCTTGCCTGCCCTGGCAATCAGGCGGAGCGTCTCTTTCACGTTCCTGTCTTTGTTCCCGATATGGGGCTCCATCTGAAGGGCAGCGACCTTAACGAGGCTTTCCTTCCCTTTGTCCCTTGTCCCCGGGTAGGGCGGTACTGGTATGTTCTGAAAACGACTTGGCATATTCTTCTCCTCCCTTAAAAATTAAATGTTAGGGTTCGAGGGTTCCAGGGTTCGTGGATTCGAGGGTCATCATTAATGCGGATTTTAGATTGCGGATTTCGGAATAAAAGCCTTCTTTATTCCGCATTCGCCATTCCGCACTCGCTTATACCCTTGACCCCTTTGACCCTTGACCCCTGCTTTTTTACGCCTTTCCGCAAACCTCCTTGATTGCCTTGAGGATATCCGCTTCCTGAGGAACGTATGCCTGCTCCAGCGCAGGGGTAAAAGGCACATGGGCATAAGGAGCAGCTACCCGTACCACGGGTGCATCAAGATAGTCAAAAGCTTCTTCCATAACTGATGTAGCAATCTCTGCCCCGACCCCGAACTTCTTGACAGCTTCGTGGGCAATTACCAGCCTTCCGGTTTTCTTTACTGACCCCACAATGGCAGGAAGGTCTAAGGGGCTTAGCGTGAGCGGATCAATCACCTCCACGCTGATTCCTTCCTGTTCAAGCTTGTTGGCAACGTTTAATGCCTTGAGTGACATCTGCTGAATGGCTACTACGGTAACGTCCTTCCCTTCCTTCCTCACCACGGCCTTACCGAGGGGGACAATATAATCCTCTTCAGGCAAATCCCCTTTCAGGCGGAGCAGGCCTTTGTGGATACCGAAGACAACCGGATTGTCATCCCGGATCGATGCCTTGAGCAGGCCTTTGGTCTCGTAAGGGGTAGTAGGCAATACAACCTTGATGCCCGGAATGTGGCAGCACCAGGCCTCCAGGCTGGAGGAGTGCTGGGGACCCGCGTTCAATCCGGCGCCGGTTAAGGTGGTGATAACCATCGGGATCTTTACCTTCCCGGCGAACATCCACCTGGTTTTGCCTGCCTGGTTGTAGAGGCCGTCCATGATCAGGCCGAAGAAATCCATGAACATAATATCAACGATCGGTCTCAGGCCGGTAATGGCAGCTCCTACTGCCATCGAAACCATGCTGGTTTCGCTGATTGGGGTATCCCGCAGTCTCCACTCACCGAATTCGTCGTATAATCCGCGCGTTAAAACGAAAGGTCCGCCGGGACGTCCTACGTCCTCTCCCATGACCACAACGCTCTCGTCTCTCTGCAATTCCTCTCGTAGGGCTTCGTTGATCGCCCTGGCATTATTGAGATTCTTCATAGTTCATTACCTCCTTCCACTACGCGTACAGGTCTTCGAGGATCACTTCAGGTCCGGGCGATGGACTCTCCTCGGCAAACTTCACTGCTGCTTCCACCATAGCCTGAGCCTCTTGAGCGATCTGTTCCAGATCAGCGCCCTTCGCATAATCGAGCTTTTTCAATTTTTCCCCGTACACCTTTATCGGTTCTTTCTTCATCCACTCTTCCAGCTCGCCTTCTTTACGGTATTTCGCCGGATCACCTTCATAGTGTCCGTGCCAGCGGAAGGTCTTGCACTCGATAAAGGTCGGACCTTCACCCTTACGCGCCCTTTTGACTGCCTCGTCCACTGCCTGATACACCGCCTCCGGATCGTTCCCATCGACGATAGCATTCGGGATATTATACCCCTTGGCACGATCCGCCACGTTCTCAAATGGCATGTGTAGAGAGGCATGGGTCATCTCCGCATAGAGGTTGTTCTCGCAGCAATAGATGACAGGCAGTTTCCAGATAGCTGCCATGTTGAGAGACTCATGGAAAACGCCGTTCCCCGTAGAACCCTCGCCGTGGAAGACCACAACCACCTGGTCGGTCTTTCTCACCTTGATCGAATAGGCCGCACCGGTCCCGATCGGAAGGCCTGCGCCTACAATGGCATTTGCGCCCAGCATCCCGTGCTCCATATCCGAGAGATGCATGGAGCCGCTCTTTCCCTTGCACAGACCGGTTGTTTTGCCATAGAGCTCTGCCATCATGGGCTTCATATCAACGCCCTTGGCGATACAATGCCCATGTCCACGATGGTTGGTCATGATGTAGTCATCCTTTCTTAAGGGACCACAGGCACCGGCAGCTACTGCCTCTTGCCCGAGAGATAAATGGACAAAGCCGGGCATACACCCTGCAGCAAATTTAGTGCTCACCATTTCTTCGAAGGCGCGAACTTGAACCATTACCCGATACAGATTGATACACTGTTCCTTCGTAAACTTCATCTTCTTACCTCCATTCATCGTTTCCTCTTTTCCTCCTCTTCCTTCTTGAGCACATTCTTCTGAATCTTTCCGATGGATGTTTTGGGAAAACCTTCCCGGAACTCCACAAAGCTTGGCACCTTAAACTTGGCAAGCCTTTCGGCACAGAAGTCTATGATTTCCTTTTCCGTAGCCTTTGTCCCCGGTTTCAGGATAACGAAGGCCTTGATCGCTTCATCACGGACAGGGTCAGGCACGCCGATCACCGCACACTCCTGGACTTTCGGGTGGAGGCTGATCACATACTCCACTTCAATCGCAGCAACGTTCTCCCCCCCCCGCTTAATCATGTCCTTCTTACGGTCCATAAAGTGGATATACCCGTCCGCATCCATGTAGCCGTTATCACCGGTATACAGCCACCCGCCCCTAATGGTCTGGGCAGTTGCCTCAGGGTTTTTGTAATACCCTTTCATGAGGGTCCGGCCGGGTACCCCTTTCACCACGATCTCTCCAACCGTGCCTTGCGGGACATCGTTTCCATTTTCATCAACTATCTTAACCTCGTTGCCCATGCGGGGTGGGCCGATACAATTTCTCTTCAACTCCCCATCGACATGATTAAAGGTTGTAGCACCCAGGGTCTCGGTCAGGCCCCAGAGGTCGCCGAGTTTCACATTGAAACGGGTTTCGAACTCTACCCACTTTTCATCAGGTATAGCGATAGCATAGCACATAAACCGTAAATTATTCTTTCCGTCCAGTTCATGCCTGGGTTGATTCAGGATCATGGTAGCAGTTGCGGCAACCAAACTTCCAATGGTAGCTCGATGTCGCCTCACCTGATCCATGTACCGAGATGCACTGAACTGTTCGGTCATGATCAGCGTGGCACCAGCCGTGAGAGTAGGCATTACAGTGATGAACTGGCCATTTACATGGAAGAGGGGCAAGACCAACATGTGCCTGTCCTCTGGAGTGATCTTCCATCCTTGGGAACCGAAGAGTCCGGCAAAGAGGGCATTGGCATGGGTTAACTGGACTGCCTTGGGCCGGGCAGTTGTGCCGGAGGTAAAGAGCATCATCAGGTCGTCTTCAGGGTCGATCGTAACCTCAGGTACATCGGTTGCCGCCTCCTTGGTCAGATCAGACATAATCAAGGTGTTGGAGAAGAGCTGGGCATTGGGATAGGCAGGGGAAGTACGGCAGAGCAGGATATTTTTTACCGTTGGGCACTTGCTTAAAAGGCTGTTGAACATCTGTACATAGAATGGTTCAGTAATGACGACGGAGCTCTCGGAGAAGTTTAAGAAGTACTCCATTTCGAATGCAGCACAGAGGATGTTGGTCGGGATCATGACCGCCCCGATTTTCGCAATGGCAAACCAGGAAAAGAGGTACTCAGGCGAGTTTAAGAGGTGGACGACCACCCTATCCCCCTTTTTTACTCCCAAGCCCAGAAGGACGTTGGCATAACGATTCACCTGGTCATGAAATTCCTGATAGGTACAGGTCCTTACGTTCCCGAGCCGGTCCTCGAAGACGATAAAATCCTTACCCGCATATTTTTTAGATACAAATTCCACAAGCCAGCGTACGGTTCTGTTCCCTATTACATCCATCGTATCTTCCTCCCCCTGTTATAAAAACCGAAGTATTGCAAATATCTATTTAATCGATTTTTGTCAAGACTTTTTATAATCTGAGTACTGCTGTGTAATTAATAGGGTTCGAGGATTCGAGCGTTCCAGGATAAAAAAGTGAAGGGAAATGGCAGAATTCAGGAGTCAGGAGACAGTCCGCCAAAGGCGGATTCTGAATTCTGACTTCTGTATTCTGAATTCTTAATTTACTGTTCACTGATTTTATTCCGCATTCGCCACTCCGCATTCCGCATTCTCTTGACCCTTTGTAATCCTCAGAAAATGATTTTAAGTTTCTCCCCTGAGTAAAGCCTGTCCTCAGGTTTGAGGTCATTCAGGTCAGCTATTTCCCTCCACCGTTTTGGGTCTCCCAGGATTTTTTCAGCCACTGACTTAACGGTATCGCCTTCCTGTGCAGCGTAGATTTTTATATGCTGGAGCTGTTCTTTTGGACCGTATGCCATCCCATCTATACGGGTCAGGTATTCATCAGCAAAGATCCCCTCCTTCTGATACCTTAATCTCCCCTCTGGATGCTCGGCGATGTCGTCTCTTGCTTTGTCCATAGCGAGGGTGACTTTTGCCCGGGCCGCAGTCCTCCCCATCCTGTCGAAGATATCCGGATGAGTCATGTTATACTGCTGATAGCCAAGGGGTGTCTGGCCCTTCTTGGAGAGCCTTGCCTGGAAAACAGTCATCTGCAGGGGATCATACCCAGCCTTGAACATATAATCCACGCCCTGGGCATCTGCCAAGAATTCCTTTTCCCTCCCGTACCCCAGCATGATGGAGTTGAAGAGCATGTTTGTGGCCTGCATCATCTCCCGGCCGGTGGGACCGGCAGCAATACTGCCCAGGGTAAGAAGCTGGAGCGCCAATCCTTCAGAGATGAGATTGGCGCTGTCTCTGCCTACCACATGGCCGATTTCATGCCCCAGCACGCCTGCAAGCTCCGCCTCGCTATCCAAAAGGGCGAGCAATCCCCTGGTGATGTAGATATATCCGCCGGGAAGGGCAAAGGCATTCTCAATCGGCGAGTCCAGGACCTTGAAATGGTACTGGATATTCCGCCGGGCACAGACCTGAACCAGTTTTTGACCGATCTCATTCACATAGGCCTGGAGCCCCGGATCATTATAGTAGCCAAGTTCCTTGACGATCTCAGGGTCAACCTTCCTTCCGATACTCAGCTCGTTGTCTTCACTGATGACCATAAAGTCCTGCTTCAAGGTGACAGGGTTTACCGCTGTGACTGTGGAGCATCCGGAGAGGAGTATGCAGATGAGAGCAATGCAAACGATTACGACTACAGGGTTCGAGGGTTCCAGGATTCCCTTTAATGCGGATTTTAGATTGCTGATTTTGGAATGTGAAATTTTTTTATTCCGCAATCCGCATTCCGCAATCCAAAATTCCTTGACCCCTTTGACCCTTGACCCTTCTTTCGATGCTTTCACGTCATCAACCTCACAAATACCTCATTGGAGAGGAGAAGGCCCCGGGGCGTGAGTGTAAGGTGCCCCATTTCTTCCCGAACAAGACCCTCTAAGGAAGGGGCATGCGTATCGAGCGTTAATCCAAACCTCTCTTCAAACCGCTTCACGTCTATCCCTTCTCTCTGTCTTAATCCGAGAAAGATCGCCTCCTCTATTGCCTCTTCTTTTTTCAAATGCTCTTCATGCCCTGTCTTTTCAGCTCTTTCCATATAGAGGAGAGGATTAGAAATATTTGCCCGCCTCATGCCCCAGCCCGTTTTCAGAAAGGAGTGGGCACCAGCGCCAATGCCGAGATACTCTTTGCCTTCCCAGTACCTCTGGTTGTGGCGAGAACGATAACCGGGACGGGCGTAGTTTGATACCTCGTAGTGTTCATACCCAGCCTGTCCGAGTTTTGTCCAGGTGATTTCAAACATTTCTGCCTGAAGTTCGTCTGAAGGCAAGGCGAGTTCCCCCCTTGACACACTCTGGTAAAGCGGCGTGCCTTCTTCAAGGTGAAGCAGATAGGTGGAGATATGTTCCGGGCAAAGGGCTAAGGCTCTATCCAGATCATCTTTCCAATCGGTAATGGTTTGAAAGGGGATTCCGAAGATCAGGTCAA
>Ga0315282_10017197_pt1 | contig 10462 bp, 9 predicted proteins | sample YL17G07_20_MG_FD_203693 | JGI IMG/M metagenome (GOLD analysis project Ga0315282, IMG submission 203693) | Sediment microbial communities from Yellowstone Lake, YNP, Wyoming, USA - YL17G07_20 | ecosystem: Environmental > Aquatic > Freshwater > Lake > Sediment | place: USA: Wyoming | collected... | reverse complement strand
TGCCTGCCGGCCCCGGTCCCGACCGAGGGCGGGGCAGGCAGGCTGTCCCTCTCCCGCCAGGGGAGAGGGGGTATTTTTGGTTCGTCTTACCAGAGGGTATTCGGTTTTGATTTTTAAATTTTGACCGGAACGTGCCCCGCAAGCCTGCTTCGTAGGCGGGGTCCCGGCCTACCGGCAGGCAGGAAGGGGCACAATATAAAATGACATTACCTTGCCGGGAAGCGCCGCCCTGTGGGCGGGGAGCTTCACATTTCGACTTAATCATTTATGCCTCTTTTCACGACCCATGCCATTGTCATCCGCTCTCTCAACTACGGTGAGTCCGATAAAATCATCACCTTCTTTACCAAGGATTTCGGAAAGCTGAAGGGAATAGCGAAGGGGGCGAGGAGGAGCAAGAAGCGATTTCAAAACGCCCTTGGCCTCTTTTCTCATCTTCGTCTCTTCTTTTTCGATAAGGAAGGGCTGGGGTTGGTGAGGGCCGAGAGTTGTGATATCCTCCACTCTTTTCCAAAGATCAAAGAGGACCTCGAGAAGATCCTTTACGGGAACTATTATCTGGAGCTTGTGAACGAGATGGCCGGAGAACGGGAAGCGAACCGAGAAGCCTTTGAACTCCTTCTCTCCTTCTTATCGAACCTTGAAGAGATGAAATTCCAGGAGGAACAATTAAGGATATTCGAAATCCGGATGCTCTCCCTCTTCGGTTATCGGCCCAACATGGGGAGATGTGACCTCTGTAAGAAAGACTGGGAGGATTTGAAGGAGATTCCCGTCGTCTTTTTCTCGCTTGAGAGAGGGGCCTTGATATGTGAAAGATGTTCGAAGACGTGGAACAATCTCATCCCTCTCTCGTTGGGGACGGCCAGATTAATAGAGAAAATCTCCCGGACGGAGTTGACTAAGGTTGAAAGATTGAAATTTACCCTTCAAGCGTTATCCGAGAGTCGAGAGCTTCTTCCTAAATTTATCAGTTATCAGTTGGGGAAGGAGTTGAAGTCGCTCAAGGCAATAAAGGATATGGATGGGCGATCTAAATTCGAAGTACGGGCGAAGCATCCCGCAGGGATCAATCCGAATTTCGAAACAAGCCCTGAACCTAATGTGATACAGGGCAAGCAAAAATTTCCAAAATATAAATGACCCAAACAAATAAGAATAGCCTGGAATTTTGAAATTTGACATTCGGATATGTTTCGAGTTGGTCCGAGACGGACGCTTCGCCCGATATTCGAATTTATGATTAATCATAGGGTTGACATCCAAGAGTTAAAAGTGCTAAACCCTCTTTCATTATAACGAACCCCTCGATTTTGTAAGGATATGGAGGGATGATGAATTTCCAAGAACTAATTTTTGCATTGGAGCGATTCTGGGCGGATCAGGGGTGTGTGATTCAACAACCCTACGATACAGAGGTGGGTGCTGGAACTTTTCATCCGGCTACCTTTCTCAGGTCTTTAGGCCCTGAACCTTGGAGAGTGGCCTACGTTGAGCCTTCTCGACGTCCCACCGATGGCCGGTACGGCGAGAATCCAAATCGGCTTCAGCACTATTATCAGTACCAGGTCATCATGAAACCTTCCCCCCTCGATATCCAGGAGATCTATCTCAAGAGCTTAAGGTCTTTTGGGATTGATCCCCTTGATCACGATATCCGGTTCGTGGAGGATGATTGGGAATCTCCCACGCTGGGTGCATGGGGGTTGGGCTGGGAGGTCTGGTTGGATGGAATGGAGATTACCCAATTCACCTATTTCCAGCAGGCGGGTGGCATTGAGCTGGGGCCCATTCCGGTAGAGATCACCTACGGCATTGAAAGGATCGCCATGTATCTTCAGGGGGTGGATAATGTCTATGATCTGGAATGGGCAAAAGGGATAAAATACGGAGATGTCCATCACCGGGGAGAGGTGGAGTTTTCACGGTATAATTTTGAAGAGGCCAATGTCGACATGCTTTTCCGGCTCTTTGAGATGTTTGAGGAAGAGGCGAAGAGAATGGTTGAAAAGGGTTTGGTCCTTCCGGCCTATGATTATTGCTTGAAGACTTCCCATATCTTCAACCTCCTCGATGCGCGGGGTGCGATTAGCGTTACTGAGCGGGTAGCGTACATCTTGAGGGTGAGGACGTTGGCAAGGCTCTGTGCAGAAGGGTATCTCAAACAGAGAGAGGAAATGGGGTTCCCGCTATTAGTTCGGAGTTCGGAGTAAATAAAGCAATAAGTTTGTTGTAGAAGAAGTTTTTCTGGAATCTGGACAGGAATCACGCCTGCCTGTCGGTAGGCAGGGATACGGATCACGACCTATGAAAATGAAAGAACTTCTTTTGGAGATTGGGACGGAAGAGATCCCGGCCGGGTTTATTCCACAGGCCTTGATGGATTTGGAGTCCCTCGCAAAAAAAGAACTGGGGGCGACCCGGATCGATTTCAACGGAATAAAGACTCTTGGGACTCCGAGACGTCTTGTTCTGGTGATTCAATCCGTCTCGGAAAAGCAGAAAGACGAGGAGACGAGAAAAATTGGCCCTTCGAAACAGGCCGCCTTTGATGTGAAAGGGAATCCGACCAAAGCAGCCATTGGTTTCGCAAAGAGTCAATCCGTCCCTGTGGAGTCCTTGACGATCATTCAAACAGAGAAAGGGGAGTATGTCTGCGCTGCGAAAAAGGAGTCAGGGAAGCCAACCCTTGAGCTCCTTTCCTCCCTCCTTCCCAGATGGATCCTCTCCATTCCCTTTCAGAAGTCTATGAGATGGGCAGATGTCCCGATTCGTTTTGTCAGGCCTATTCATTGGATATTAGCGCTCTTCGGAGGAGAGGTAGTTCCCTTCGAAGTGGGTAATATCCGAAGCGGAAAGGTGACTCACGGCCATCGCTTCATGCATCCAGGCCCTATTCCCGTTAAAGATTTTGAGTCGTATCTTCAAGAGACAAGGGAAGCCTCCGTGATCGTGGACCCTGCGGAGCGGAAGAAAAAGATTGAGGAGGAGATGATTCGGGAAGGGGCGAAGGTTTCGGGAAGGGTCCTAAGAGATGAAGATCTCCTCATGGAGGTCAATTTTCTGGTGGAATATCCTGTCGCCTTGTGTGGAGCCTTTGACAGTAAGTTTCTTTCGCTTCCCCGGGAGATTCTCATCCATTCGATGAAGGAGCATCAGCGATATTTCCCCGTGGCGGATGACCATGGGAAATTGCTCCCCCACTTTGTCTGTATCAGCAATATTAATCCAAAGAACCGGGAAGTGGTAGTGAAGGGGAATGAAAAGGTTCTCAAGGCAAGACTCTCTGATGCGGTTTTCTTCTTTGAAGATGACCTGAAAATTTCTCTGGACAAACGAGTAGAACAATTGAAGAAGGTAGTTTTCCAGGCAAAGCTGGGGACTTCTTATGAAAAGGTGATGCGTTTTAAGCAGTTGGCCTTGTGGATGACGGAGCGAATCGATCCCAGGCTGCGAGAGACAGTCGAAAGAGCCTCTCACTTATGCAAAGCCGATTTAGTGACCGGAATGGTAGGTGAGTTTCCGAAACTACAGGGGATCGTTGGAAGGGAGTATGCCCGAATATCTAAGGAAAGGCCTGAGGTTGCAGAGGCAATTTATGAACACTACCTGCCCGGTTTTGCAGGAGACCGCCTGCCTTCGAGTCCCGTCGGAGATATCGTCAGCATGGCCGACAAAATGGATACCATCGTGGGTTGCTTTGGAGTGGGCCTCGTTCCCACAGGAACGGCCGATCCTTTTGGGCTAAGGCGACAAGCCCTGGGCATCATCCGGATCATCCTTGAGAAGAAATACTCCATTTCCTTAGGCGGATGGGTTGAAGAAAGCGAAAAGCAGTTGAAGGAAAAGATGGAGCGTCCGGCTGAACAGATAAAAGAAGAAATTCTGAATTTCTTTCGAGTCCGTTATCAAAACTTCTTATTAGATAAGGATTACCCTTTCGACGTGACCGACGCCGTGCTCACTGTTTCGTTTGATGAGTTGTTGGATGTTCAGGGCAGAATCGATGCTTTGAGGAAGGCAAGGGAATGGAAGGACTTTGAGTCGCTTGTGACTGCATTTAAGCGGGCGATGAATATCCTGAAAGGATCTCCTCCCAAGGGAGAGATCAACCCATCCCTCTTTGCCGAATCTGCTGAGCAGAGCCTCTATCAATCGTTTCTCAAGGCGAAAGAAAAAATCGGTCTTCATCTCAACAAGAGAGACTATCCTGCTGCACTCCTCGAGATGACTCTGATGAAGAAACCGATCGATGAATTCTTTGATGGGGTTATGGTGATGGTTGAGGATGAAGCCGTCCGAAATAATCGCCTCGCCCTCCTGGATGAAATCGGAAAACTCTTCCTCAGAATCGCCGACTTCTCAAAACTCACCTGAGTAGCCCACAAACCATAAAAATTGCCAATCTCCCTTCTCCCCCCTTTAGTAAAGGGGGGTTGAGGGGATTTGAACGCAATTGACAGCTTCCTTTGTTTGTGTGTGACGGCATAAGTCTTATTGGGTTTGTCATTCCGGACTTGATCCGGAATCCAGTGGTTTCCTGGATACCCGCTCGAGTTTATCGCCTACTTGATAGGGAGCGGGAATGACAGGCTCTGGCATGATTAGAACAATTTGACCCATTTTCAAACGACACTTTGAGCCACCCTGGAAGAGAGTATTCCTGTAAAAAACTTAAGGCTCGAATAGCACCTACCAATGTTCAGTAATAATAGCGATAAGTGATTTATGCTTACGAAGCAAAGTTTGGGACTGTCACTTTTTCTGTAGAAGGGGATATCATTTCAGGATAAATTACGAAAGCTGAGACACTACGAGTTCTGGAACAAGGAGGCCAGGATTATTCTAAAGTTCAATTAAATCTTGAGAAAGTCTCTTGTGCCTGGTTATCACGCGATTAAACAGGGCTACTCCTTAGATTTCTTAAAATCTCTTAAGCGAATTATTAAAGGATCTTTAGTTAATTCAAATAACCCTAGCCACGATGGATATTTTTCCAAAAGAGTAATCCCTCTTTCAAGGCAAGGTTTTTGAATGTAATAGTCTGTCGCATCCATAAATTCTTTCATCACAATATACCGATCTCCCTCTGATTCTGCTTTTTTTGCTGCTTCTCGCATTATATATGTCATGTTTTCTGCGGCAGCCTGAAAGTCAACTCGTTCCAGTCTAACCATAAGTTCTTGTCCACTAATTGCCTTTTTACCGTCCAATATTTTATTGAAGAATTCCATAAATAATTTTTCGTACTCAGTAGAATGGCGTTTCTTAGCCCAAGATATATAGGCTTCTTTGGCCTTTTCAATATCTAGTCCATCGATTTTTGCATGGAATTGTACGTCAGTATCCAAGAATTTATAAAAATCTGTCATTGAAGAAAATATATTTATTCCCTGGACATAATGCATTTCACAATCAAACATTATCGATTCTATTGTTTTCTTCTCACGGTCTGTTGGCGCCTCTACCTGCCTTTTCTTGGCTTGGTCTATGAGATCAAGCCCCCTCTCTTCTCTTTCCTTCATAAGTTTTCGTCCTTCCGGAGACATTGCGTCGAAGATTTGTACCAGCGACCGAAGGCCATTGAGGTAGTTCTGAAACTCACGGTCGTCGCAATCCTTCGCCAAGGAGGATTCTTCGAGAATCTGGAGCTTGGTTCGCGCAGCAGTTGCTTTTGCTGGCTCATCGAGATGGTGAGGCACAGCCAAGTCATGCTTCTTCATGTACTGCTCTAGGACCTCTTCAATACTGATTGAGGGATTTGCTGTAATACATTGCATCATGTACGATCCAAACGGCTCACGTTGACGACCCCGCTCCTCCAATTTTACCAAGCCGACTGCAAGTGCGAACTTCAAAAACACTCGATCTTCAACACATTGATTGAATATGAACCTTTTAGCCAATTTGCGATTGCAACTTTGAACAATAATCGAAAGGATGAACAAGATTGGAGAAATTTTCCAGTTGATAAATATAAAAACCAAAGAAAGTGGAAAACCGATAAAATAAAAATTCTGAACCACCTTAAGGCACAACCTGTATTTTTTCTTCATTTGGTTCAAATAAAGAAACAACTCAGTCTCTTTTATGAGTAATCCTAATTTACCTGAGGCTACTTTATCTCGGATCTTGTCAATCTCTCCAAAACTCATTAAATCAAATTCGGGGTTACTTATTTTGGGTAATGTTCCGAATTTCATATTTTTGGCGCCTTCTTTTAAACGCGTGAAATCGCAGGTGGGCTATCGCCCGCCCAGTGGAGTCATTCGTTATGCATTTCGTAATTCTTTATACTTTTATCGTTTTGTTCCAACCGCAATGGGGACATTCAACAACTACTACTGTGTATATATCATCTTCGAAAGCGGTTTTCTTAAAATCCTTTGCCGATGCTTTACATTCAGGGCAAGCAACGTATCCAACTACTGGGTCTATTTTGACTTCTCCCTTGTCTAAGGCATCCTGAAAAAGGTCAAGAAGTTTTTCTTTTGTTGGTGGTTCTTGAGGTAATTTCTCGATTATCGGTTTCGCCCAATCTGGAATTTGGACTGACGATTTCTTGTAGTAGATGTATGATATTAACCATGAGAATGCAGCCCCACCCACAAGGCCGATAAGCAATTCAAACATGATTACCTCTTCCACTTATTATTGATGCCTAACTTCTGAAATCACCGCACCGCAAAAGCGCAGCTTTTGACGCTCCGGTGAATTGATGGGTTAGCCGAGCTATTTATCTTTACGCTCTTGGGCAAATTCCTCGACATCGTGCTTCGCCTCTTTGATATCTTTCTCATCAATGTAATAGCGTCGACCGTCAAAGTCAGTTAGCCAGATTTTTAGGTTCTTGATTCTCGTGAGAATGCCAATTTGCACCATCGGAAGGTCAGCTGTCTGACCACTTTCTAGCACAATAGGGAGGAGCCTGTTTCTGATTCCGAACAGCTCTTCAGGCTGTTCATACCAACCCATACATCCCGTCGTTTCTAGACCATTTTCGGTAATCCCCTGATACTCCAAGCTCTTTAGTGAGATACGCTGGAAACCCAGATTTGCCAGCAACACAACCACGATTGGATGGACCTCCTTCGTGTTTCTATCGATTTTCCGAAGAAAATACAAGTCTGTTTGAAATTTCGCTCGCTCCTTGCCTGTTCTTATCTTCCGCGCAATAAATCTCAAGCAAGCGACAAGCCCAATAATGGTTGAGAGCACGCCGCCATAGACCGCAATCCAGTCACCGAGGGTAATCTTGGTAAGGTCAATCATAGCATGCTCCATGTCCGCCTTATACCGCTGACGCCCCAGCTAAACTCCCAACCTTAGGAAACCGGTTGTGGTGCCGTCAGATTCACCTGGTCGTTAGCCGCCGGCGGGTGAGCGTATATGGATTTACGATCCCGATTAAAGCCAAACAACCTTAATATCTTTTTCAACCACTTTGAACTCAGGATCACCAGTGTAAATCTCGGCTTTTTTTAGGCGGGCGAGGGCAACGGCGAAGCAATCCGCATAGGCCATCCGCTTTGTGGCCTTGATGCGCGCCGCTTCCCGGGTAAGCTCCTTGTTGGCTTCAACAAGCGTGATCGGTAAGGTCTGAATGAGCTGCTCAATCTCTTGGGCTTTTTGATCTCCAAACCGCCTTGCCACTTGGTAATAGACTTCCCCCCAGTTGACAATGCACATTAGAAGCGGTCTAGAGGATTCGACAGCTTTCTCGAAGAGCTCAATCATCTTTTCATATCCGGGTTCCTGTTCAAGGTAGCAGAGAAGAGCCCAACTATCGAGAACCTTTGCGGCGGCCAATCTTCCCCTCCTCTCGCTCAAGATCCTTTGCTCTGGTTTCTTCCAGTCCCTTGACGAGTCCTCCTCCCTTGAGGATACCGCTCATCTTTTGAAAATATTCTCTATTCAAGGGGCGAAGGATGATCTCCCCCTTTCGCTCTTCGACATAGAACTTGGTGCCCTTCTTAATTCCCAAACGATGCCTGATCTTTGCTGGAATGACGACCTGGCCTTTAATGGTCACACCTGTCTCCATATATCTCTCCTGTAGAACTTTTTATGAATGTATACCATATTGTATGAAGTAAGTCAATATTAATTTAGTAATACATTTGTGCTCATATCCTTCCATTTGACACCAAGCTTCGAGTTTTGTTATGAAATTCTACATATGCGGGGTGGAGAGATTGCATCAAAACAGAAGGGGCTGCCCATGTCATTTAACGAATACAGCAACAAAAATAAAAAAGTATGACCGCAATAAGAAATAAGACACCAGAAAAGATCGATCATCCAAGGAAAGTTGTGACCGGCAAGTGCCCCTTGACCCCGCCTACAAGGCGGGGCTAAGGGGCACAATTAAAACGATATTTCCTAATTTCCTATCCGGGAAGCGACGGCCTGCGGCCGGGAAGCTTCGCTTGGCGAGATTAACCGGAGGCCCGTCGGCTGACATTCCACATGGTCAAGGGTAGCGCGCTACTTAGTGCAGACATGACTCCGTGACGTACTTGAAGAAAAGGAGAAGAGAAAATGAGGCATCAAGAGGGGACCTTCAAAGGTGTACGAAATGCCAGCATCTATTACCAATGCTGGTTGCCGGAAGGCGAGTCAAGAGCTGTCCTGCTGATCGTCCACGGGTTGGCCGAACACAGTGGCCGGTACATGAACGTTGTCAATTACTTTGTTCCGCTGGGTTATGCCGTATACGGAGTTGATCACGTCGGACACGGCAAGTCGAGTGGCACACGGGTGTACGTGGAGCGGTTTGAAGATTATACGGATACGCTCAAGACTTACTTTGACATGGTACGCCGTTGGCAGGCCGACAAACCGATATGCCTGGTAGGGCACAGCATGGGCGGGCTGATCGGTGCCGTATACCTGCTCTCCCACCAGGCTGAGCTGACAGGTGCAGTCCTTTCCGGACCGGCTGTCAAAATACACGGTACCGTCTCACCGGCTGCGATTTGTGTGGGCAATGTGATTTCGGTCTTGATGCCCAAGCTCGGACTGATTGGGTTGGAGGCAGAAGGGGTATCCCGGGATCCAGGGGTGGTGCGAGCCTATGTCAGTGATCCTCTGGTGTGCCGTGGGAAAGTCACTGCGCGGCTTTCTGCGGAACTCGTCAAGGCGGTCCGGCTTGTCACTGCCAAGGCCACCAAGATAACGCTTCCGATTTTGATTGTGCAAGGCGGCGCAGACAAGCTGGTCGATCCGAAGGGCGCCCAGATGTTATACGATGCGGTCAGCTCCGCCGATAAAACAATCAAGATCTACGATGGTTTTTACCATGAAGTATTTAACGAACCGGAACATGACCGGGTGTTGGGCGATGTCAAAGCGTGGTTAGAAACACATCTTGGTCCTCAGACGTAGCCACGCCGTCAAAAGCAGGTCGCGTGCGACAGATAGCCTAACTATAGCATATCTCACAGGAGGCGAGGGCACCATGACTCTGGCAGAGGTTATTTGACAGGGCATCTTCATCTTTGTTATGAAACCGTCCATGAAGGATTTGGAAAAGAGAAAAAAACTCAGCCAAGTGGCCCTGGGTAACATCACTCCTGATACGATGATTGCCAATGCCACCGTCTTCAATGTTTTCACAGGAGAGTTTATCAAGCAACAGTCCATCTGGGTCAAGGATGGAATGATCGCCTATGTCGGTCCCGACCATGATCCATCCAAAGGAGAGAAGACCCTTGTCATCGACGCAGACGGCATGGTTCTTCTTCCCGGGTTGATCGACGGCCACACGCACGCCATTTGTAACAGGGTGGGGATCGAAGAGTTCACAAAGCATGTCATCCCTGGCGGGACCACCACGGTTGTTACCGAAACGATGGAGTTCGCGCCGATAGTAGGCAAAGACGGCATCGAATATGTGGCAAGAGGATTAGAAAGGCAGCCCATCAGGTTCTACTACACCGTCCCGGCGATGTGCGGTCTCACTCCATCCGAAGAAATTAATGCCCCCACGAATGAAGAACTCCTGCCTTTGCTGAAGGACCCAAGATGCCTGGGCGTAGGTGAGATTTACTGGGGTAACATCTTCTTAGAAGGGAGGCAAGGGGAGAGAGTGAGAGAACTTGTCTCCATCGCTCTTGGACTCGGGAAGACCATCGAAGGACACACTGCGGGCGCCAGAGGGAGAAAGCTTCAGGCTTACGCCTGCTTTGGGGTCTCCTCCTGTCATGAGCCCATCAACGAAGAGGAGGTATTGGAAAGATTGAGACTCGGCTACTCGGTTATGATTAGGGAAGGGGCTGTAAGAAAAGAGTTGGATGGGGTCAAGGATATTTTCAGGAAGAAGGTCGATTTGAGAAGGTTGATTCTTGTTACCGATGGCGTGGACCCTAATGGATTCCTTGAGGAGGGCTATCTTGACGCCGCGCTGAAAAGGGCGCTGAAGCTTGGAGTTTCGGCGGCCATAACTTATCAAATGGTTACC
>Ga0315282_10017195_pt1 | contig 10462 bp, 6 predicted proteins | sample YL17G07_20_MG_FD_203693 | JGI IMG/M metagenome (GOLD analysis project Ga0315282, IMG submission 203693) | Sediment microbial communities from Yellowstone Lake, YNP, Wyoming, USA - YL17G07_20 | ecosystem: Environmental > Aquatic > Freshwater > Lake > Sediment | place: USA: Wyoming | collected... | reverse complement strand
AAGAAGGTCCTTACCCTACTGTAACCGCCGGGCTGCACGAATATGCCAACCAAAGCCCAACGGCGGGCTTTGGTGGCATATATGCCTGACCCACGGTTTTCCGGATAGGTTCTGAGTAACCGCGCCAGCCAACGTCGTTGCATCTTCCCTCATGGGCGGCTAGGATGGCCCCGCCTGCCACCTGAAAGGGACGGAACGTGGACAAGATCATCCTCGGCCGCAAGACGTTTCGCGACAAGGTCTTTGCCTGCTGGCTCGGCAAGAACATCGGCGGGACGCTTGGCGCCCCGCACGAGGGTAAGCGGTTCGCCCTGGCGCTGGATTACTACGATCCCGTCCCGTCCGGGGCGGCCGCCAACGACGATCTGGACCTGCAACTGGTCTGGCTGAAGTGCCTGGAAGAGGTGGGCACGGACCCGTCGGCGGCGCACCTGGCCGAGTACTGGAGCCGCTACGCCTGTTCGTACCCGTGGAACGAGTACGGCTTCTTCATGCGGAACTGGTCTCAGGGCCTGCGGCCGCCGGTGGCCGGGTGCTTCGAGAACTATTTCGTCGACGAGATGGGGTCGCCCATCCGGAGCGAGATATGGGCATGCTTGCACGCCGGCGACCCGCAGGCGGCGTCGCGCATGGCGTGGAAGGACTCGGCCCTCGACCACGCGGGCGGCGAGGGGATGTGGGGCGAGATGTTCTGGGCCGCCGCCGAGGCCGCCGCCTTCGTCGAGTCCGACCCGATGGTCCTCATCGGCCTCGGCCTCGGCATGATCCCGCTTTCGAGCCACGTGGCCCGCTCCATCCGCGAGGCCGTCTGGTGCCGCGAGAACCGCGTGCCGCTGGGCGACGCCCGCGAGCGCATCGCCGGCCGCTTCGGGCACCTTCAACCGTGCAACGCCGTCCCGAACCACGGCTTCACGATCCTGGGATGGCTGTATGGGCGCGACTTCGGCGACCGCCTGTGCAAGGCCGTGAACTGCGGTTACGACACGGACTGCACCGGGGCGACGCTTGGGTCGCTCCTGGGTATCCTCGGAGGGTCGGCGGGCATCCCGGCGAAGTGGCTTGCGCCGATCGGCACCCGGATCGTCCTGCACAAGTTCACGCGCGGGTTTAAGGCGCCCGCCACGATCGAGGAACTTACCGACCGCACGGTCGCGCTGGCCGAGAAGGCGGCCGCCGCGAAACACGAGATCGCCTTCGGCGCGAAGACCCGCCTGCCCGAGGACGTTCTCACGCGCCTCTTCCGCAATGACCTCGCCATCGAGGCCCGAGCCCAGGACATCCACATGGGCGTTGAGGTCTGCGGGGGCAGGCAGGTCGCACTGCATTACGGCGGCGAGCCGGTCCTCAGGCCAGGCATCGGCAAGGTCGTCAGCGTGACGCTCGATGGCCGCGAGGAGCACGTGGAATTGACCGGTCCCGCCGGGTGGACCGCCGAGCGTCTCGGCCCGGCCCGGTTCCGCCTTTGGACCGCGGGCCCCGTGGCGGACCGTAACCAGGTGACCGTGAGCGCCGCGGGCGTCGGGGCGGTGCCCTTTACGGTTCTCGGCCCGGGCGCGGCCAAGGGCTTTCCGGCGGGAGCCAATGTTCCGTCGTGCCCGAAGTGCGGCGCCCGCGTTGAGGCGTGCATCTGCGGCAAGTGAGGGCGGCGCGCAAGAGCAAGGTCGGCGTCGGGAAGCAATGCGCGGCGGATTTGCCGACCCGCCGCGCCAGTTATTTGGGCTTGCTCGAATCCTCGGGCTTCTTCTTGCCGCCGAAGAGATCCTGGAAGGCCTCGCCGATTCCCTTCTTGCCTGGCTCCTTGGACTGGTCATCGTGCGGTATCAGCCCCTGGAAGAGTTTACCGATGCCGCCGCTGACCTGGTTCACCAGGGCCGACGCGCCCCTGCCGAACGATTCCGCGACCGAGGCGATTTCGCCGCTGAGTTTCTTGAAGTCCGTATCCGGCATGGCGCCCTTGCCCTTGTCGACCACGGCGGCCAGGATGGCCGGGAATATCCGGCGCATCAGTTCCGGCACGGCCACGCCGGCCGCGTTGTCCTGGGTCACATTGTCCATCGTGATCTCGGGGACCTTGATGTCGAGGGTTGTGGCCTTGCCGCCGATGGGGAGCACCTGGGTGTGGGCGACGATGTCGCGAACGACGACGCGCTGGACGTTGACCTTGCGGCCGCCCGCCTGTTTGGGTTCCTCCTTCTGGCCGCCGGTCTTCGCCTTGATATTATTGAGAAGGGCCGATACGTTGCTGGAGCCCACCTTCTGCTCGATATTCATGTCGAGCCCCCGGATCTCGAAGCGGTTGACCTCGACGGTGTCCCCCAGGAGGCTGCCCAGGCGCAGGCCGACCTCGATGCGCCAGGCCTTCATGAGATGGGGCGTCTTCCAGCCTTCGGGGTTGGCGACCGTCAGGCCGTCGATCCGCATTTCGCCCGCCAGGAGGCTCAGGCTCACGGAATCCACTTTGGTGTCGACGCCCAGGGCATAGGCGCCGCCGCGCTCGATCCCCGCCTTGACGATGGAATCAATGGCCAGCCACAGGGCCGCCAGCAGCGAGACCAGCACCAGCACGGCGATGCCTGCAATCTTCAGGAGGCGTTTCATGTCATTGACCTTTCTTCACATTTGGCGCGGCAGTTCGCCCGGCCCGCTGTTTTTCGGACAGGCCTCGGCGCCTACAATTGGCGAAGCCGCGCTGTAGTGCCAACTGCCTAAACCCCGCTTCGCGGGGAAGCCCGCCGAGGCGGGCCCTTGGGTTCGCCGCATCCCTCAGACCCGGTGAAACCGGTAGCGCATCCGTCGGCCCTACTTGCCGGCCACGGCCTTGGCGGCCTCCGCGGCGGCATTGTACAGCGCCGCCGTGCGGGCCTGCCACCCGGTATAGGGCCACGCGATGAACGTCTCCGGCATCCGTTCGAGGACCTGCACGCGGTGCCACCGCGTCCGCTCGTCGAGGACGTCCTGGATCTTCCGGGCCAGGTCGGGCGCTACGCGCGGCGGCGACTGGGCGAGGAGTTTCTCCAGCAAGATCCGGGCCTCGCACTCCTGGATGTTCTCGCGCATCATCTGGTACCGGACCGACGGGACGGGGCCGTCCGGCCCGGCGTAGAGCAACTGCCCGGAGTAGATGCCGAGGTTCCCTTCGCTGGTGGCGGGGAACCGGCCGACCATCGTGACGGCGAGTTTGCCGTCCTCGCCCTTGACGGGCCAGAAGTCGGCCCCGATCTGGCCCAGTCCGCGCCGCTCGGCCAGCAGCGCCTGCTCGCACGCCGCGCGGAACTGCGAGATCGGCGACGCATCGAACAGGCCCCTGTCGAGCCACGTTCGCAGGCTCGGATCGGCCGGGTGCTTCCAGCCGCAGACCCGCCGCGTGGCGGGATCCCAGTTGTCCCATCCGCCCCACACGTTGGTCTGGTACCGGATGGGCACGGTCCCGCCGTCGCAGGCCAGGCGATCGTTGCGGTTGGGCGGATGGCGCGTGGCCTGCCAGGCCGTCTCGGGCAGGATCCTGTGAAAGACGCCCACGGTGGCCTTGTCGGGTTCGCGGTCGGCGCAGAATCCCAGCAGGAGGGCGTCTGCCAGGCCGCGCTTGGCCAGGACCTCTTTGAGGCCCGCGAGAACCGGCTGCCAGAACGCCAGGCTCTCGTCGGAGCCGTGCCGCGGGCCGTCGGCCGTCGAGACCTTGCCCGTCGCCGGGTCGAGGACCGAAAACCGCGGGAAGTCGCGCCGCAGTTCCTTGGGGGCCGAAACGTGACTGCACGAGTCCCACACGCCCGCCACTACGAATCGCGGTTTGCCCATGTGTTTCAGGGCGAGGTCCAGGTACTTCTCGATGCGGCTGAAATCATGTGTATATTTGCCGTCGGCGCCCCTGACCCACAGCGCCATCGACTGGGCGTTGCCGTACTGGCTCTCGGCGCCCAGCGGCAGGTACAGCACCTTCGGCCCCAACTTGCCGACCCACGCCAGGCTGCGGGCGACGAGTTCGCAGTGCTTCTCGGACCATAGCGGCACATCGTACGCAAGGGCCACGGCCTCGGGCGACTCGATCATGCCCATCCAGAACGCAAAGTCGCCCGGGTCGGGCAGGGCCCAGTCGATGACCTTGAGCAGCACCGGCACGTCGGCGGGCGGGCGGCCGTCGAGCGTGATGGTGAGCGTGCCGCGATACTCGCCGGCGGCCGAACCTCCCGGATCACCTTCATCGCCACGCCGGCGTCCGGACGGAATACTTCCACTTCCATCGCCCGGTCCTCCCGAATCGCCGGAAGCGCCGCGGCCTGAAGCGCCACGTTCGCCTTGAAGTCGGTACCGAAGGGCGATGAACAGCAAGAACGGCCCGCACATTCGCGGGGAACTCAAGCGATTCTACTTCTCCTGCCCACTATTTCTTTCGTTGCGGCCAGGCCCAACCTATATAGTCGGCCCCCGGAACATCATCGTAATTGTCCTTGCGAACGGTGGCGACTTTCTTCGCCATGTTTGTGCTCGCATGGATGACAAAACCATCGCCAACCGCGAGTGCCACATGACCTCGGGGATCGGTCTTGCAGGTGTAGAAAACCCAACTTCCTCTGGGATGCGTCTTGCCTTTGTTCATCTCGGCATTAAGTCTTCGCGCTCCTTCAGCAGCAGTGGCGTAGGAATAAAACGGACATGGTTCGCCGTAGGCGTTGGCAACGAATTTCTGGCACCCAGCGTAGTATTCCCATTCCGGGCCGTAGATTCTATCATCCAGTTGCTTTTGTGCCCATTCCACTGCCTTCTGAATTTCTTGATCCTGTGGCGGCGGGTATTCCATATGTGACCAAGAGTCACAATAGAAGAATTGTCCTTTCGGAGCATTTTCCAGCAATTTTCTTATTGTTCCTTTAGTGCAGGAGTAGAGGGCTTTGTCGCTACCCTGGAATAGGAATGTTTCATCCGAGACCCAATGAATCCTATTGCCTTTAATCCCTCGAGCAAAAGGTGTGGTTTTTACCGGAAACGCGGCATTAACTGATCTGGCATCGAAAACAGGAGGAGTGTCGGCTGGATAGCGGAATTGCATCCCACCTGCATTTATAACCTCAGGATATCTAAATTCACGAGTAATGACAGCACTTTTTTTAATTCCATCTTGAATCTGTGCTTTGTCTATCACAAACACGCGATCGCCGGATAAATAGTTAAGCGAGCCGTCTGGCCTCCAGGCCAAACCGGCGCAATTATTCATTGTTACTAATAATCGCCAAAAATGGGGCTTCTTTGAGGGGTTATTATACATTTTCCCATCCTTACCGATCAGACAATCTGGCCCGTCAACCGACACCTCGCCGAATCTCGAAGCACGGCAACGCCGTATTTCAATCGGGCCCCATCCTCCCTCTGTTTTATAGATAATGGCAAGCATTCCTTCGCCTTTTTGGAAAGACGATGCCTTTTGCCAGGCTGGGAAATGGGAATTGCGTTTCACCAAAAACTGGGGAGGAACTTCTGTTCCTGGATCCCCTCTTATCCCGTCGTCTGGGAAGCCATCCGGGTCCCCCGCGGGCATAGCTCCAACAGCAGATATTTTATTCTTTTCGAATTCTAACAAACGAGGAGATTTCGAGGGATACCAGCCAGCGGTATTTCCGTAACACACAGTAAGTTTGTTCTCTATATCTATGCGAACAATTCCATTAAAGGTATCGGGCACTTGTTTGTAAAAGGGCCATTGTGACGTGGGCGAACTCGTGTAAAGGGATTGGCTGTCCTTATCTAGCAGCAAGACGTCGGCACGGCTGAGTTTTGTTTGCAGAAATGATATACCTTGGATTACAGATTCATATGCAATCTGAAGATGGCGACCACCAGGCGAGATAGCCAGGTTGTTAATAGTGGCGGCTTGGGGTAAATAGTTAATATTCCCCAGACCCACACAAGAAGTTTCAACATCTACCCTGAGATCGTTCTTGGCGAGAAGATCTCTTACTAAAAACTTTCCGTCGCCAAGCCAACACAGCCATCGTCCGTTTTCAGAAACTGCCCACGGCCCCTTGGGTTGGAATTCTGGAATTTCGGCAGTCAGGTTTGTCTTTTGGCCAGTTGCGAAATCTTGGTAGACAGCATTCCCGGCTTCCAAATAAACAATTCCGCCGGGGATATCCGCAGGAAGCGCTGGCGCCTCAGGCGGCCCCGATACCGGTTTGGGGGGCGTCTGAGCAGCGACGAGAGAAACCATCCCCAAGGTTATCAAGGCTATTGCGAGCCCCAGGATGCATGAGCGTAAGAACTGGCTCATATCCGGTCCTCCTGAATTGCCCTCGCGTCTTGTATCAAGAATAACTGTTAGGCATACTCCTTGTCAATCCGCAACTGGCCGCAGTCCAAGCACCGGCCCCGGCGGCGCTTGCATCGCGGCGCGGTGCTGGTATGCTGAAATTGTGCCGCAGGCGCGGCTTGTGGGGTGTTTCCGAATCCGGTGAAAACTGCATAACAGGCTCACGGCACCGGCCGGCGTCCGCAGGGGCGCAACATGCCGTGCCCCTGCAACCGGGCCTGCGCTGGGGACGAACCATGAATCCGGTCGTCGCGCTGCTGGTGATTTTCGTTCTTCCGGCGGCGGCCGGTCTGGTGTTGGCCGCCGAAGCGCCGAGCGACGCGCCGCGAGCGCCGCCGCCAAACGACGCCGCCCGGTGGACGATCTACGTCACCAACGACAACTGCCCCGACTACACGTGGGGCCTCACGGAGGAGCAGACCCGCCAGGCGTTTGCCGACATCGTGCGCAGCCACCTCGACGAGATGAACCGCACCAGCGAGCAGGCGCCCGAAAACCGCGACTGCTACAACATGGCCGTCACGCAGGAGGCCCTGTGTTTCGTCGAGCGGTACCCGCAGCGCAAGGAAGAACTCATCCGGCGCATCAAGGAGGGCCGCGTCTTCGTCAGCCCGTACCTGTGTAACTCGCTTTGGGGGATGACGGGCATCGAGCAATCGCTTCGGTTGTTCTATCCGGCCCGCCGCCTGGAGCGCGCCTGGGGCATCTCCATCGACGTGGCCGAGCACATTGAGGAACCCTCGCTGCCGTGGGGCACGGCCACGATCCTCGCCGGCTGCGGTCTTCGGTGGCTCTCGAACCCGTTCTACGGCTACGACTCGACGTTCGCCGGCCTCGCCAACCCGCCCCTGTTCGTCCTCGAAGGTCCCGACGGCTCGCGCCTGCGCGTGGTCATGGACCCCTGGGCGAGCGGCAGGTCTTCGTACACGCAGGGCGCCCAGGTGCTGCGCGACCCGAAGTCGGTCATGAGCGACTGGCTGCCGCACTATCGCGGGCTCGGCGCGGCGTACCCGCTTCGGGCGGTCCTGGCGAGCGGAACGCATGGAGACATCAACCCAGGGAGCGGCGGCCAGGCTCGCGGCTTCGCCGAGCAGATCATCAACTATAACTCCGCCCCCGGTCCGCATCCCAGGATCGTCAGCGCGACCCTCCCGATGTTCTGCCGCGCGGTCGACGAAGTCCAGGACCGCACGCCGTTCCTCCAGGTGCTTCGCGGATCGTTCGGAGATTCATGGGACGTGTGGCCCGTGTGCCTGGCCAGGTACGTGGCCGACATGCGCGAAGGCGAGCGTCAGTTCCTGGCGGCCGAGGCGCTCCTGGCGATTGTGGGCCGCACGCAGCCCCAGTTTTACGTTGCCGCGCAGCCCGATCGCGAGCGGGCCGAGTGGTGCTGGGCAATGCTCTCCGACCACGCCTGGAACGGCACCGATGAGAAAAATCAGCGCCACAACGCCGACCTGCGGCGGAAGTGGAGCGGCGAGTTCCTTCGCCTCGGACAGGACCTCCTGAAGCAGGGATGGGTCGGCCTGGGCGTGCGAAGCGGCGGCGCAGACCTCGTGATCTTCAACAGCGCGAGCGCCGCGCGGGCCGATCTGGTGCGTTTCGAGCCGCCGGCCGGCATTCAGGCCGTGTCGGACGCCGCGAAGGACCTGGACACGCAGAGGGCCGAGGAGGATGGCCGGCCGGTCCTGTACTTCGTGTCGCCGCCGGTTCCCGGTTTCGGCCTCAAGGCCCTGGCGCTGGCGGCCGGGCGGCTGAAGATGCCGCCGAAATCCGAGAAACTGCGGGCCACGCCCACCGAACTCGAGAGCCCCTTCTATCGCCTGGCGGTGGATGCAAAGACCGGCGGCATCGCCAGTCTGGTGCACAAGGCGAGCGGCACGGAACTCGTGGTCCCGCGCGGCGGCCGCACCCTCTGCCAGACCGTCTACAAGAGCGGCCAGGAGCACACGCTGGCCGGTGTGAAGTCCGAGGTCGCGGCCGAGGGGCCGGTCCTGGCGCGCCTGCGAATTACTGGCGCGGCCGCGGGCATCACGGTTGTCAGCCTTGTCACGGTTTACGCGGACATCGACCGGGTGGACTTTGACCTTCGCATCACGAAGCCGGTCTCTACGGCCGAGGATCGCCTGTGCCAGGTGTTCCCGGTGATGCAGGAGGGATCGGTCCTTCGGGTCGAGACGCCTGCGGCCGTGATCCGCCCGCGGCGGCAGCCCGAGGGGGACCTCCTCGCGGGGGCCGACACGCGGCGCTTTGCCGTCCAGAACTTCGTGGACGCCGGCCCGGCGGCCGGGCCGGGCGTCACGATCGCCCCGATCGACGCCTTCTGCCTGCGACTCGACCTGGAAGCCCTTGCCTTCGAGGCCATCGGCAACGACCAGAACTATAAAGAGGTGGTGAAGAACCAGGACGGGGTCAAGGAGTTCCGGTTCCGCTACGCCCTGCGCGGGCGCGCCGGGCCGTACAGCCAGGCCGACGCGGTGGCCTGGAGCCGCAGCGTCGCCATGCCCCTGCTGACCTTCGTGGGCCGAGTGCCGGGCGCCGGGAAGTACGAGCCCGTCGTGGTGGCCCCGTCGCGCGCCATCGCCACCGCCCTGAAGCCGCCCGATGGCGACGCCTCGGGCGCCTGCATCCTGCGCCTCTGGGAGACCGCCGGCAAGTCCGGCCCCATCACGATCAAGGTCCCTGGCTACCGCGGGGCGGTCCTGACCGACCTGTTGGAGCGCGAGCGCGGCCCGCTCAAAGTCGAGGGCGGGAGCGTCACGATCGACCTTCCTGCCTACGGCCTCGCGGCCGTGCGCCTGGCGCCGTGAGGCGGCTGTTGCGGCGCGGCCAGGCGAAGGATATGCTGAACAGCCGGCTGCCGTACGGAAAACGGAAAGGTGGCACGCGTGATTTCCTACGAGGGGCGAAACCGCCGGACCGTCAACTACCTGAAGACCCTTTACTTCGATCGGCCCGAGTGGGTGCCCTGCAACGTCGGCTTCCTGCCCGCCACGTGGATGAAGCACCGCGAGGCACTCGAGGACCTGGTAGCCGCCCACCCGCGGATCTGGCCCGGCTTCCAGAAAGGCAAGACGGATTTCGACCGGGTCGGCAACCCGCTCTACGAGCCGGGCCGGCACACCGACTGCTGGGGCGCGGTGTGGGACAACATCAAGCCGGGCCTGGACAGCGCCCCCGTCGTGCATCCGCTGGAAGACTGGGCGGCCCTGGCGGCGCTCTGCATCCCCGACCCGATGAAGGACGACCTGTTCGGCCCCCGGCCGCCGTGGGACGAGGTCAAGCGCGGCATGGAGGCGGCCCGCGCGCGCGGCGACCTGGCGGCGGGCGGGGGACTGCCGCACGGCTTCATGTACATGCGATTGTACTATCTCCGCGGATTCCAGAACCTCATGATCGACATGGCCACCGACGACCCGCGCCTCCGCCGCCTCATCGCGATCGTCGAGGGCTACAACACGCCCGTCATCCGCCGGTGCGTCGACCTGGGGGCCGAGATCATGTACTTCGGCGACGACCTCGGGCACCAGAAGTCCCTGCCGATGGGGCCGGCCCTGTGGCGGAAGTTCATCAAGCCGTCCTACGCGCGGATGCTCGCGCCGTGCCGCGACCGGGACATCCCCGTGTACCTGCACACCGACGGCCACATCCTGGAGATCATCGCGGACCTGGTGGAGACGGGCGTGCGGATCGTGAACCCGCAAATCCGCGCCAACGGCCTCGAAGGGCTGCGCCGCATCGCGCGCGGCAAGGTGTGCATCGACCAGGACCTCGACCGGCAACTGTTCCCGTTCGCTACGCCCGGCCAGGTCGAGGACCACATCGGTGAGGTATTCGAGGGGCTTTATATGAAGAAGGGTGGCCTGATGCTCCTGGCCGAGTGCGGGCCCGACGTGCCGCTGGCCAACATCGAGGCCATCTGCCGGGCATTCGAGAGGTTGTGCAAGCCGCCGGAGAACCTGTAGGTCGGCGGGCGGCATGGCCGCGCAACAGCGTGCGGCCATGCTAAGAGCCTATCCGAAAAACCGTGGGTCAGCCATATATGCCACCAAAGCCCGCCGTTGGGCTTTGGTTGGCATATTCGTGCAGCCCGGCGGTTACAGTAGGGTAAGAACCTTCTTGAAGCAAACGCAAAGGCGCGTTTGCTTCAATAAATATGCCTGA